>Ga0307410_10000130_pt1 | contig 27002 bp, 29 predicted proteins | sample 322Ometagenome_3_FD_203707 | JGI IMG/M metagenome (GOLD analysis project Ga0307410, IMG submission 203707) | Maize rhizosphere microbial communities from greenhouse at UC Davis, California, United States - 322HYB-O-3 | ecosystem: Host-associated > Plants > Roots > Rhizosphere > Soil | place... | reverse complement strand
CGGGAATTCCTATCATTTCCTGACTTTCTTAAATATTCCTAATTATTCCTAAAAAATCATGAAAGCTTATGCAAAAAATTACTTTTAAAGATTACGAAAATGCTATACGATCAAAGTATTTAATTGAAAAAGAGGGTGAATTTGCTAAACATTTCAATCCTACAGCGCAGGCGAATCTTAGGGATTTATGTTGGGAAAGATTTAAAGAGAATGAGAATAAAGATGATTTGGATACTTTTTTTTCTTTCTTCACTTTTGGTTTTCAATTAGATGGAGAAACAAAGAAAAAACTTAAAGATGAAACTGATAGGTTTAAGACCATTGTTTCTTTTTATTTAATAAAGGATAAAAGAACAGCTAGCAGATATGCTGTTGAATTAGCTGCTATTCTAGTTGACTTTCAACCAAGACCTTTTAAAAAATTTCGAGAACGAGGAATCATTTTACAAGAAAAGCCAATTGATGGCCCAAAACATCCATTTATTTTTAGTAATAATAAGAAAGAAGGAGAAAAGGATAATAATAATGAAGTGAATGAAGAGGACGGCGAAGAAAGTGAAGATGGAAATCAAATTGAGAATAAATTTAATGATGTATTAATAGCTAATAATCAAGTAATTTTTTTTAGAAATTTTAAAAATAGATTTTATAAGAAATTTAAAAAAACAGTAATTGCTATAATTGTAATTTTTGGTATAACAGGATTTGTAATCTGTCTATTTTTCTTTAATAAAGGGTGTATGCAATGGTCTGATGATCATTATGAATTGGTTTACTGTGATAAGCCAATTAAAGGAAATTTGAATGAAGTTATTCAAATAGATGATAATCTCTTAAGTTTGAAAAAAATACCGGTTTGCGATTCTTCGAGATGTTTTAAACCAGATGGAGAGGCGATTGTTTATTACACTAAAAACAATAAAAAAGTTGATTTTTTTAATTCATATGGAAATGGAAAACATCCTGAAAATAAAAGTACAATGAGACCAATATCAGATCACATTTTTAGGAGATACAAGAAAAAAGATTGCCCCTCAAAATAAAAAAGCGGATATACCAATTCAGGCATATCCACTTTGTATAAATAAAAATAATTCGAGAAAATTATTGCAATTCGTTGCAAACCAAAAGACTACCCCACAATTTCCCCACCATTGATATGGATAAATTGCCCCGTAATATAACTGCTGTCTTCGCAGGCCAGAAAAACATAAGCAGGAGCAACTTCAGATGGCTGTCCGGCTCTTCCCATCGGATTGTCTTTTCCGAAATCTGAAACTTTGTCAAAAGTCGCCACAATCAACGGTGTCCATATTGGGCCCGGAGCTATGCCGTTTACCCTGATTTTTTTTGGTGCCAGCATTGCCGATAAAGATCTTGTATAACTAACAATGGCACCTTTGGTACTGGCGTAATCGACCAAATGCCCGCTTCCGCGATAAGCTGTAACCGAACTTGTATTGATGATAGTGTCTCCTTCATTCATAAGAGGCAAGGCCGCTTTTGTGATATAGAAATAAGGATAAATATTGGTTTCGAAAGTTTTTTGAAGCTGTGCCGCAGTGATCTTTTCCAATTCTTTTTGCGGAAATTGTATAGCAGCGTTGTTGACTACAATATTTATTTTTTTGAATGCTGTCTGACATTTTTTTATGGCCGATTTGCAGAATTTTTCATCTCTTAGATCACCACTTATAATGAGGCATTGCTGGCCTTCATTTTCAATTAAGGCTTTGGTTTCAAGCGCATCTTTATCTTCTTTCAAATACACAATTGCAATATTGGCTCCTTCTCTTGCAAAATGAACAGCAACACTTCTGCCAATACCACTGTCACCGCCTGTTATAAAGGCTACTTTTCCTAAAAGTTTGCCGCTTCCTGCATAGTTCCCACGAATAATTTCGGGCTGTGGATTCATTTGAAATTCATTGCCGGGAAGGCTTTGTTTTTGTTCCGGAAATTTTTTTGGCTTTTCCATTTTTCTTCACTTTATTCATTAATAGGTTTAAAGTTACGTCGATTCCAGCTCAGACATTGACTGAAAAAAATGAAAAATTAGCGTTATCAATCTTTTTCTTTATAGATATTCTGTAAGATTATATTGAGATAATATAATGCAAAAAAAGCGCCTCCTGATTACATTTGGTTGTGATTTTTTGATGATTTACATCGAAAACCTCAAAAGAATTTCAATAATTTAATTTACAAAAAATGATACATCAAATCGATACAACAGACAATATTGTTGCTTTTAGAGCATTGGCAGAAGTAACTAAAGAAGATTTTCAGAGTGTAGTGGTTCCCGCGGTAGAAAAACTGGTAAAACAAATCAATGAAATCAATTTCTTATTGGTTTTAGATACAGATATAGAGAATTTTACAGCTGGCGCATGGCTTCAGGATGCGATGTTGGGACTTAAACATCTGGGTAAATGGAACAGAGCTGCAATTGTTTCTGATTCTGAAGAAATCATATCGTTTACAAATGGATTTAGTTATGTTGTTCCAGGTGAGTTCAAAGGGTTTAAAAAAGAAGCTTTCAACAAAGCACTTAATTGGGTTGAAGGTAATATAAATTAAAAATATTTTACGGAATACCACTCCATTATAAAACAAAAAAAGCACTTCGATTTGAAGTGCTTTTTTATTTGATGCTTTAGTTTTAGTTAACCTTCATAAAAGTTTCCTGTTATGTCTGTACTTTTATTAACATTCTCTGATTTTTTGGCTTTAAATTTTTTGTAGCATGCAGAAGTAAGCAATGGCAAAGCCAATCCTGCAAGAATATTTCCTGCTTTGTTATGCCCTGTTTTTTTTAATACTGCACCAAGTACTAATGTACTTACTCCGGCGTAAGCTAAATGTTTTGCAGAGATTTTAGGATTATTATTTTCTAATAAACCTGCTGCTGCGTTTCCAATCAATAATGGGTTAATGAAATTTGACATATTTTTTTAATTTTTAATTTAACGTTATTCGTATCTGTATTCTTTCAGATTATTTAAAAGAAATCACAAGGATTCCTGTCTAATATTATACTTAATTATCTTTTGTCTGGTTTGGTTTAGGTTTTTGTCCAGAATCTTCAGGCTTGTTTTTGATACTATGATTTGGACTGTTATCTATAAATTCTTCTGCAGTCTGGGTATTGTTCAGTTTTAATTTATGAAGATGTTCTATTGTGTCTTTTTCCGGACAATTGTCGTTGTCAGGATCATAATTCTTTTCTACCATTCTGTTGATTTTAAAAATTATAACTTTGAAGGACTCTTTTTTATTGCTTTATTAGAAGAGTCTTTTTCTGAATTTTTGACTGTACTTTTCGTACTGGGATCGTTTTTGACAGTTTTTTTCTTGTCAGCAGTTGCTGTTGAGGTTTTTGTTTTCATGACAATAATTTTTTATTTTTTATTGTTTTCTGATTTTTACAAAATTAAATCATGTGCAACATTTTTCTTTTATAGAATTTAAATATCTAATTATATAATTCTCAGGATTTAATAGTTTTAAAAATAAATTTTGTAAATTTATAACTAATAGCCGTGGCAATTATGTCATCCTTACAAAGAGCAATTACAGTCTTCAACCAAGCTCTTTAGCAATATTGATTTTCATTGTTTTTATTTTATAAACTAAAAATAGCTGATCATGAATAAAAAAGGACCTATTGTACTGATAGAAAATAATCCGGAAGACCTTAATTTATTTAAACAGATTTTTTCTGAATTGAAAATTTTAAACGAAGTTCTTTGTTTTGATTCAGCAGAAGAAGCGTATAGTTTTATAAATTCAAAAAGAAAAAATGCACTCTTAATGCTTTCAGACATTGCTTTGCTTAACATGAATGATAAACAGGTTATTGAGAAAACCTATAAGGAGCTGGGTGTGGGGCTCAAATGTCCGTGCTTGTTTTTTACAACTGCTTATGATCAGAGTTTTGTCATTGATCTTTATTCGGTTCCTCCCCAAAGTTACGTTATAAAACCTTATAATTATAATAAATTCAAACACATTATAAAAACGGTAATTGAATATTGGTCAAATATTATATCTATTGAAGATTATAAAAGTGATCCGCTAAAGCGAAATAACATTCAAAATAACCTAAACTAAAATGGCGGCCATTTGGCCGCCATTTTTTTTCATATATCTGAATTTGTATTTGTGTTGTTCACCTCTTCAGATTCAATTTTTTTGATTTCTACTTTCTCTTTCTTTATAGCTTGTCTTAACAACCCAAAAAGGCTCATATAAATATTAGCAACAAATACGAGTGCAAATAAAGCTATTAGATAGCCTCTCCAGTCATTTAATAATAATTTGTAATCACAAAGAAAAATGAAAATGATTGTAATATAGTGACTAAAACAATATTCGCACGTAAACAAATAAAAAAACTTTCTTGTCAATATAGACCTGCCATTTTGCGAACGTTTGACACACCACTCATGAGGTTCCCTAAAGATCTCTTCATGGGTTACAGTCCAGCTAATGCAGGAAATTGGAATTGCTAATACAAATAGCCATATAATTTGAGTTGCTATAGTCATAAACAAATGTCTTTAAGACAAGGTAAAGATAATTCAATTATTCTCTCGGATGGTTTTCCGGATAATGTTCTGCCTCAAAATCATCCATTTCCTCATCATCATCCAAATCATCGCTATCAAGATCATCTTCATCATCCAGATCAGGATCATAATCTTGGTTTAGATCCTCTTCTGTACCATCATTTGTAATGGCATCATCTTCGTTTACAACCCTTTCCTCATTCGGAATATTCTCAGATCTCACATTGGTATTTTTTTCAAAATCAACCTGTGGATGTTTAGGGTCTTCAATAAATTCTTCCTGATATTGATAAGGATCCTCATCTCGTGCATAATTATCATTATCAACCAGCGTGTTTTGTTCATAATAATCAGGATCGCTTTCTCCAAATTCACGTTCATCGTGTTTTTTTAAGTCTTGCTTGTATTGGTCTTCATTAGAATGAGTTCCGTCAACAAGCGTATTTTGTTCGATATAATCAGGATCGTGCTGACCATAATCAGGGTTTTGATGCTTTTCCATAATTTTATTTTTTAAATTAATTTGTGATTATCGAATCCACTTCAGGATCTTATCTCTTATTGTTGTCCAAATCGCCGTCTTTTTCCAAATGATCGATGCTATTCTGATTAAAATCTTCATCAAAATCATTCGGCACATCATTTATAACATTACCATCCTTATTCAGTACCGTTTCTTCATCAGGGATGTTTTCGTTTCTGTTGTAATCATTTGTTTCATGATTGGCATCATTCAGATCATCTTCCTTATACGGCATTTCATCATTATTTTCTGTATCATATTGATCATTGTCAAATAAATTTTCTATAGAAGCATCTCTTTTTTTGTCGCTGACATCAGCTTCATCATGATGAAAATTCCGTTCAACCTGACCATAATTTTTATTGTTGTCATTTTTCATAACTATAGGTTTTAAATTGACTTTTAGTTTATCCATTTAGTTTATTAAATGATTCTATTTTAATCTGTTTTACAAATTTAGCTCTCGGCATATCATTTTTACTTACAGAAAATTGTGTTGAAATTCTATAATTAACAGTTTTGATTAAATACACTATTCAATGTTAGAAATCGTACTCGATTTTTCGTAAAATATTTAGTATTAGCATCAAAATCTAAATGTTGTAAGCTTTGGGAAGAATGATGTAAGCCAATCTTTATCTTCTATAACTAAATTTGATTGCTTACAGCGAATGAATCTGAATTTATTTGAAAAGCTCTTTTAATTAGGAAATTCAGGTGGTTTATATTCGAATTTTAAATTAAAATATGATAATATGAAAAATCAGAAACCATCAAGTTATGATGATCAAAATAATAAGCAGGAAGATCTTGATTTAAACAGATCAAATGCAAAAGGCCAATTTCTTACTACAGACCAAGGAGTTAAAATAAATGATGATAATAATTCCCTAAAAGCAGGAGAAAGAGGCCCGTCATTATTGGAAGATTTTATTCTAAGAGAAAAAATCACCCATTTTGACCATGAAAGAATTCCCGAAAGAATAGTACACGCAAGAGGTTCTGCAGCCCATGGCTATTTTGAGTTATATAAACCGCTCGATAAGTATACAAAAGCCGGATTTCTAAATGATACCAATATAAAAACACCTGTATTTGTTCGTTTTTCTACAGTTGCAGGCTCAAGAGGCTCCACAGATTTAGCACGTGATGTTCGCGGCTTTTCTGTAAAATTTTATACTCAGGAAGGTAATTATGATTTGGTAGGAAATAATATGCCTGTATTTTTTATTCAGGATGCAATGAAATTTCCTGACCTCGTACATGCTGTAAAACCAGAACCGCATAACGAGATTCCGCAGGCGGCATCTGCACATGATACTTTTTGGGATTTTATTTCACTGATGCCAGAATCCATGCATATGATTATGTGGGTAATGAGCGACAGGGCAATACCAAGAAGTCTCAGAATGATGGAAGGTTTTGGTGTACATACTTTTAGATTTATAAATAAAGAAAATGAATCGCATTTTGTAAAATTTCACTGGAAACCGGTGTTAGGAACACACAGCGTTTTATGGGATGAAGCACAAAAGATTTCGGGTAAAAATTCTGATTTTCATAAACAGGATTTATGGGAAGCCATTGAATCCGGAAATTTCCCGGAATGGGAATTGGGAGTACAAATTATTCCCGAAAGCGACGAACATACGTTTGATTTTGACTTATTAGACCCAACCAAACTGGTTCCCGAAGAAATTGTACCTGTTACAATTATTGGGAAAATGACTTTGAATAAAAATCCCGATAACTTTTTTGCAGAAACAGAGCAGGTTGCATTTCATCCCGGGCATGTTGTTCCGGGAATTGATTTTACAAACGACCCTTTGCTTCAAGGACGTTTATTTTCGTATACCGATACACAATTATCACGATTAGGAAGCCCGAATTTTCATGAAATCCCGATAAACAGAACCATTGCTCCAATGCACAACAATCAGCGTGACGGACATATGCGTCAGGAAATTGCAGTTGGGCGCGTAAGTTATCATCCAAACTCATTGGGTGGCGGCTGTCCTTTTCAGGCAAAAATCAACGAAGGAGGTTTTGCAAGTTTTAACGAACGCGTAGATGCACATAAAGTTCGTGAACGAAGTGCCAGTTTTTCAGACCACTTTAGTCAGGCCACACTTTTTTATCAAAGCCAGACCGAAACAGAACAGTCACATATTATCAACGCGTTGTGTTTTGAATTAGGAAAGGTAGAAACCGTTGCAATACGAGAAAGAATGTTGGGGTTATTAGCTAAAGTTGATAAAATACTGGTAAGTAAAGTAGCAAAAGGTTTAGGGTTAAAAGTACCAAAAGATTTAGAAACACCTATAAACCAAGGAGTAGGAGCAGATGCTGATCAGACTAAATATGAACCTAAAGAAATCAAACCGGTTCCTGATACTTCTGATGCCTTAAGCATGCTCAAAAATGATAAAGGTTCAGATAGCATTGCTACAAGGCAAATAGCATTTTTGTGTGCCGATGGTGTAAATGCCGCATCTGTGACGAATATGAAAACTAGCCTGGAAAATGGAGGTGCAGTGGTCAAAATAATAGCGCCCCATCTTGGAACAATTATTTCTGAAGAAGGCACAGAAATACCCGTTGACCAAAGTTATCTTACCGCAGCATCTGTGCTTTTTGATGCCGTATTTGTTCCTGCCGGAAAAGGGATTTTGGATATAAAAAATAAAAATGAAGTAAAAGAATTCCTAACAGACTCCTATAAGCATTGTAAATTTATTGCCGTAGAAGGAGAAGGAATAGAAACACTTTGTTTTGCGCATAATGATAAAATCAGCAGGGATGTCGGAATACTTATTGGTGATCAGATTGCTGATGAATATTTGGCTGCATCTTTTACTGCTGCAATAGGAAAACACCGCTTCTGGGAAAGAGAAGCGAACTTATAATATTTTACTATTTGGAAATGGCAAAACTGAATTGATTCATTTTGCCATTTCTAATTAAATAGAATGAATTGTCAGACTTTAAAAAACATAAAAACATGGCAAGTAAAAGTGTTGTGGAATGCTGTGAGGTATTAATAAAGAAAAACTGGACAATATGTTTTGTAGAAAGTGCATCGGCCGGAAAGATAAGTTATGAATTTTCTACCGTGATGGATTCAGGAAAAATCCTGATTGGCGGATTGGTTTGTTATCATGAATCTATGAAAGAAGATCTGCTCCTTATCCCAAAAGGCACAATTGAAAAATATACAGCAGAATCTGCTGTTGTCACAAAATTGATGGCCAGAAATTTTCATCGTTTTGTTAAATCAGATATTTGTGTTGCACTTACCGGTCTAACAACTCCTGGCGGCAGCGAAAGCCCAACAAAACCGGTTGGCACCATATTTCTGCATTTTATTTTTCCGCATACGGAAATTGCAAAAAAGTACAGATTCAAAGGAACTCCCGAAGAAATTGTTCAGAAAGCTATTGATGCCGTTGCTGCATTAGTAAGCAATGAAGCAAAGAATAATTAATACTATCTAATTAAGAATTAGGCAAGAGGTTTTGAATTATTAATCGACCAAACCATTCTCAACGGCATATTTTACGAGTCCCGCAGTATTTTTGGCATTTAGTTTAGATAATAAGTTTTTGCGGTGCGTATTTACAGTATTCAGGCTGATAAAAGTTTTTTCGGCAATTTCTGCAGTATTGTATTCATGTGCTATCAAAACCAAAATCTCTTTTTCGCGTGAGCTAAGTTCGGTCAAAGTCGAAACTTGTTTTTCGATTCTCAAATTATTTGAGAGATGTTTTTCTTCTGTCTCTTCAGAAAAATAATTATCACCGCCTGCAATCGTGTTTATTGCTTTTAGTAATTCGGCTTTTTCTGCATTTTTAAGTAAATAGCCATTAACACCAATCCTGATTAATCGCGAAATAAGGCTAACGTTACTGTGTGTACTGACCACCAAAATTTTGATTGCAGGAAATTTCTTTTTCAAGATTTTGCTTAATTCGATACCATCCATCTCCGGCATACTGATATCGAGAATTAATAAATCGACAGGAATCTGCTCGATTACTTGCAATGCTTCGAGCCCGTTTACAGCCTTTCCGACAATTTCAATATTAGGTTCTTGTTCCAATAATGAAATTATTCCCTGTAGAAACATAGTATGATCGTCGGCGATGAGAATTTTAATTTTGGTCATTGTATAAAAATTTAATAGTCAGCTTACATTATAGTTTACTTTTTAATTCGTCAAGCTGATCTTTTAAGTCAATTCCTTTCAGGATGTTTTTTTTAGATTTAGTTGTTTCTTCAAAAGAGGGAATTTCTATATTTATTATAGTCCCTCTTTTTAGTTTTGAATCAATCTGGAGAGAGCCATTTAGTTTTTTAATCCTCGTTTCCAAATTAATAAAACCAATTCCCTGTTTGTAATTTCCGGTATTAAAACCAATACCATTATCTTCAAACAAAACATTCAGATCATTATCGATAAGGTTGAGCTGGATTTCTATAAGAGTAGCTTTGGCATGTTTTATCGTATTGGTCAGCAGCTCCTGGATAATTTTAAAAACTTCGATCTGAATCACTTCACTCATTTCATTGATTTCTTTTTTCGGATAAGTAAGAAAAGAAATCTTCAACTGACTCGCGGCACTGATATTACTCAGATAAGATTCCAGAACTTCACAAAACTTGTTCTGACTGAATTTCTTGGGCATCAAAGTATGAGACAAACTCCTCACTTGCTGATAAGTATCATCCAATTGCAAGTTGATATTCTCAATATTGGCAAAATTACTGCTGGCCAAATGATTTAGCTGTAGTTTTATAGCCGCAAGATTTCCTCCAATACTGTCGTGCAGTTCCTGCGAAATCCGTTCGCGCTCCTTGTCCTGACCACTTATAGAAGCTTTAATAAGCTTTAATTCCTGATCTTTCAGGATTCCGTTTATCTTCTGCGAACTAATTTCGGCCTGCTTGCTGTTTAGTAATCGTTGTGCTTTTAAGCGTTTATAATATTGAAACAAAAGCCCTGTAATCGGAATCAGTAATATTAAAAAGGCAATTATCGTAAAAAGCTTTGTTTTCTTCTGCTGATTTATTTCAAGAGCTTTGAGCTGTTGATCCTTCTTTAGTAAAGAAATCTCATTTAGTTTTTTTTCAGATGAATTCTGGAAAAACAAAATCGTATTTTCATTTTCCTTATTGGTAATTTCTTCCTGAAGACGCATGTTTTTTATTGCTTCATACTGATTTTCCAACGTCAGCTTTTTGGTGGCATTTTCAAATTGCAATGATTCAATTTCCTTCTCTTTCTGACTTGTTTTGTACTTTACGTCGAGTTCGTTAATTTCCTTTTGGTTTTGAAGATGCGTTATAGAATCCTTTATTTTATAATATTTATTGCTAAAATTATAAGCATTTTTATAATCATCCTCAGCAATAGCAATCTCTTTCAGCGCATTGTAAATAACGGTTTGCTCGTGTAACAGCCCCAGTTTAAGCGCATTCTCTAATCCCGAAGAATAAATCAGTTTTGCAGTATCATATTTTTTTGAATCCAAATAAATATTTCCGGTATTCAGTCTCGCAATTAGCGCAATCTGGTAGTATTCATTAGCATCAGCAATTTTAATAGCTTCATTATAAAGTTTTAAAGCTTCTGTTTTTTTGTTTTGTTCTTCCAGATTTGCAGCAAGACTCATAGCAACAATAGCTTTGCAGTTATTATTGTTTTGCTGTTGGCACAAAAGATTTGCCTTGTTGAGGTATTGATTAGAAAGATCATATTCTTTTTGTTCGGCATATATGTCACCGATATTAATGTAGCTTCCATAAATAATTTCGGGATCTTCCTTGTATTCCAGACATTGTTTAAACAATTTTAATGCATTCCTGTTATCGCCCAATTGACTGTAAACCAAAGCTAAACCATGTGTATGGGTATAAAACAGGTTCTTTTCGTTGTATTTCTGAGAAGCCTCAATTCCTTTAACATGCCATTTTTTGCTTTCACCAAGCAAACCTCTTTTTTTATAATTTATCGCAAGCAGGTTGTAGCCAAGAGAATAAAGCCTGTTTTTTAAGGAATCATTTACTGCAGTATTAAATCTTAAAGCCTGATTGGTATAGTAAATCGAAGAATCTATAACCGCTTTTTGATTAAAATAATACGCAATGAGCAAATTGGCACAAGCCGTGGTTCGGTTATTATGGGAAGTTTTTAATATGGAGTGAGCTTTAAAATACGCCTTTTTTTCATCTCCCTTATTGTACAAAGCATACAAATCGGCGATTTTTTTTTCCTCTTTAACCTCAGTTGGATTTTTATACACAAAAGACTTCTTTTTATTTTCAATCTGCGCCTGCAGGCCAAACGACAAAAACAAGAACATCAGTAAATGAAGCCTTTTAAAATAAAGTACCGTAAATTGGATTGTCAGGTTCAAAAATAAAAAGTTAAAGCGTTGTAAATTGAGGGATTTATAAAAAAAATCAGATTTAATTCAAATGTTAAAAATAATATAAATTAGTTAGAAACCGTTTTTTTTATTCTTTTTTAAAAAAGAGTTTGTGATAAAATAGTGTGTTCTGAATTTAAAAAGACATTCCTTTTTTGCGGCCTGATAATTTTTAAGTTAAGATTTAATTGTTTAGTTTTCAGTTGTTTGCTTGCTGTTTTTGGTTTTTGTAAATGAGTTGTAAAATCTAATGCTGTCAAAGCGAATATGTATTTGTAAATTAGCATTCAAATAAATAAATCCAAATGACAGTACTTACATTTACCCTGATTATGATTTTGGGAGCTTTTTTGGCTGGTTTTATAGGATCATTATCAGGATTAGGCGGCGGAATCATCATTATCCCACTTTTAACAGTTGTTCTCGGAGTTGATATTCATTATGCGATCGGAGCCGCTCTGGTTTCTGTAATAGCAACTTCTTCCGGTTCTGCCGCAGCATATGTAAAAGAAGGAATAACTAATATGCGCCTCGGGATTTTTCTCGAAATAGCCACAACTTTGGGAGCCGTTGGCGGAGCGCTGCTTTCTGCAATTGCACCAACATCTTTTATTGCCGTATTATTCGGACTTACGCTGATTTTCTCAGCCATCAACTCATTAAGAAAAAAAGAAGAACATATCGTTTTAGAATCCAGTCCGTTGGCCAAAAAACTAAAATTGCCGGGAACATATCCTTCACACGACGGTCAGGTAATAAGTTACGGAACAAAGAATGTAATAGGAGGGTTCAGCATGATGGGAATCGCCGGAATGATGTCAGGCTTACTGGGAATTGGTTCCGGAGCTTTTAAAGTAATTGCAATGGATAACATTATGCGAATTCCGTTTAAGGTTTCTACCACAACCAGTAATTTTATGATGGGAGTGACCGCAATGGCGAGTTCTGTAATTTACATTCAGAAAGGATATATTGAACCGGGAATCTGTATGCCTGTTGTCATTGGTGTCTTGTTCGGAGCTATGGCAGGCGCCAAAATTCTGGTAAAAACAAATCCTAAAAAACTGCGAATCTTTTTTGCCTGCCTGATTTTTGTGCTGGCCCTAAACATGATTTATAATGGACTTAATGGAAAAATCTAATCAAATGACACAGGAGAAATTCGGAGAAAAAGATTTTCAGAAAATAGTGGGTAATTTATTGCGCTACGGAGTCTGGATTTCCCTTTCGGTAGCCTTTATTGGCGGAATCGTGTATTTATTGCACCACGGAAACGACATAGAAAACTACTCAGTTTTTAAAGAAAATGACCAAAATATTTTTGAAGTAATCGCTGCGGTTTATAATGGCGTAGTACAAGGCCGGGGAGAGTCTATTATATTCTTCGGAATCGTTTTACTGTTTCTAACACCAGTATTTCGGGTTTTACTTTCGTTATTTTCTTTTCTTTTAGAAAAAGATTATTTGTACGCAGTAATCACGACAATCGTAATTGGAATTATCATTATGAGTATCTCTTTTGGATTCTCTCATTAGATTTTTATTTTTTATGCCACAGATTAAAAGATTAAAATGATTTAATCCTTAGAATCATTCAATCTGTGGCAAATATTTTCAAATATAAAAACCTTTGAACCTTTGTCTCTTTGTGACTTTGCACCTTCAAAAAAAAAAAACTTATTTCTCAATAATCATCGTAATACCTTGTCCTCCAGCGGCACAAATAGAGATAAAACCTCTTCCGGAGCCTTTTTCGTTAAGCAGTTTTGCCATTACACCAATAATTCGTCCTCCCGTAGCCGCAAACGGATGCGCTGCTGCCAGACTGCTTCCTTTTACATTTAGTTTGCTTCGGTCGATTGCACCAAGAGGTTTTTTCAGGCCAATTTCTTGGCTAAGTTCAGAGCTTTCCCAGATTTTAAGTGTTGCTAAAACCTGAGCTGCAAACGCTTCGTGAATTTCGTAATAATCAAAATCCTGCAGCGTCAGATTTGCTTTTTCCAACATTCTTGAAGCCGCAAACAAAGGCGCTAATAATAAATTCTGTTGATTTTTCACATACTCAATAGCCGCAACTTCTGCATGTGTGATATAAGCCAAAATAGGTAAATTATGTTCTTTTGCCCATTCTTCGCTTGCCAAAAGAATACTCGAAGCACCATCAGTAAGCGGAGTAGAGTTTCCTGCAGTTAGTGTTCCGTTGGTTTTATCAAAAGCCGGAGAAAGTTTGGCCAGTTTTTCCAAAGTGCTGTCTTTTCGTAAATTATTATCTCTGTCCAATCCGTTAAACGGAGTAATCATATCGCTGAAAAAACCTTCATCATACGCTTTTGCCATATTCAAATGACTTTGCAACGCCAGCTGATCCTGATCTTCTCTTGCAATTTTATAATATTTGGCCGTAATTTCGGTATGTCCGCCCATAGAAAGTCCGGTTTGGGATTCCTCATTTCGAGGCACAAGCGGAGTTAGGTCTTTCGGACGAATTTTTAGAAAAGTCTTTAGTTTTGCCCCAAATGATTTTGCTTGTCGTGCGTCAAGCAATATTTTTCTTAAGTTTTCGCTCACTGCAATCGGCATATCGCTAATAGAATCTACACCGCAGGCAATTCCCGATTCGATTTGACCAAGCGCAATTTTATTGGCAATATAAATGGCACTTTCAATTCCGGTATCACAGGCTTGTTGCAGGTCGCAGGCAGGAGTAGCAGGATCAAGAGCGGTTTTCATTACACATTCTCTGATCAGATTATTGTCTGTTGTATGTTTAATAACAGCACCGCCCACAACTTCGCCAAGTAACTGAGCCTGAAGGTTATATTTTTCAACAAGTCCGTCAAGCGTTGCGGTCATCATTTGCAAATTACTTACATCTGAATAAAAGGTATTGGCTCTCGCAAATGGAATTCTGTTATACCCAACAATGGCAACTTTTCTAATATTCTCCTGATTTCCCATTTTTATTTTTGTTTTTGGATTGATCTTAAAATTTGGAAGGATAAATTTAGGGTTTAAATTTTTTAATTTGGGATTGGTTTGAGGATTTCTGATTCAAAAAAATGCGCAAAGTAGGAGACATTTGCGCAACGTTCCGCTAGTTTATACATATAGTTTAGGTTAGAAAAAATTGTTTTAACTTATTAGAATACAAGTGAGGACATTATTTTCATCTGGTGATTTAGTCTATTCTAGCGAAACTTCTTCCTTCACATTATTGTAATAAACTACAATATCATCAAAATTGGCTGTATTTATTTCAATAGTTACAGTATCATTTATATTTGAAATAAATCCTTCAAAAATGATTTTTTTGCGTGTGCTTTTTTTAAATTTAATACCGTTAATGCTATAATTAAAAAGCTTTACTTTTAAATAGTTTATAAAAGTTAAGGGATTTTTTTTATCTAATGCAAAAAAATGCGATATAGGATCTTTAAAAAACATCCCGGAAATAAATAGAATTTTTTCATTATTAATAGCGACTAAAAGTTTTTTACTAAAAGGCACAAATCCGCAATTAGATTTATTTGTAAGAATATTCTCGTTGTCACCGAATTTAAAATATGAATAATCTTGATTATAGATTCGATAAAATTTATAATTTTTATTATTGGGAAAAGTAATAGTATCTATTTCGATTTCTAATTTTAAACTCCAATCAAGAGTAGGTAAAAAACAATCTCTGGAAAATTTATATTCATTGCCTATTTCTTTTGCAATATAGAAAACTCTATATGATAATATATTTTTTTTTATCAAATCTAAGTTATCTGCATTAATGGTTTGGCTAAATACTGATGACGAAATAAGTGCAAGGATAGTGAATAGTATTTTCTTCATAATTATATTTGTTTTTTTACTTCTCATAAACCCCATCCTTCTCCTTAAAAGCCCACTCTGCCATAGCATGAATAACCGGAATCAGGCCATTTCCGGAATTGCTTAAACGATAGGTAACAAATGGAGGAACAACCGGTTTTGCTTCTCTGATAACCAGGCCGTCAGCCTCTAATTGTTTCAGGTGCTGAATAAGCATTTTTTCTGTGATAGCCGGAATTGCCCTTTTGAGCTCGCTGTAACGTTTATCACTCGTTGATAAATGGAAAAGGATAATAGGTTTCCAGTATCCGCCGATTTTTTCCATTACATACGTCACAGGGCAGGTGTCTAAGGCGTATTGCTTATTTTCCTGAATTGTAGATGCTTCTTTGATTGCTGTCATGATACATACTTTAGGGTAAGTACTTGTATAAAAGTAAGTACAAATATACCTTTGTTTCTGTAAATAAAAAACAATTTAAGATGAAAATAATAATTACAGGTTCGTTAGGGAACATCGGAAAACCATTGGCAAAACAATTAGTAAGTGCCGGACATGAAGTAACAGTGATCAGCAGCAATGCCGAAAGAAAACAAGCAATAGAAGAAATAGGAGCAAAGGCAGCTATTGGTTCAGTAAGCGATAGTGCTTTTCTGGCTGATACTTTTGCAGGGGCTGATGCACTTTTTGCTATGACACCGCCAAATTTGGGAGGAAAAAATGTAATCTCAAATACAGTAAATGCCGGAAAAGCTTTCGCGGAAGCAATAAAAAAAGCAAATATCAAACGAGTAGTCATGCTGAGCAGCATTGGTGCTCATTTACCAAATGGGACAGGGCCAATTGCCGGACTTCATCCGATAGAAGCTTTGTATAATGAATTAGATAATACGGCTCTGACTATTTTGCGTGTCGGATTTTTCTACACCAATTTATACAATGACGTTCCGATGATTAAAGGTGCCGGAATTATGGGCGCCAATTATCCTGCTGATCTCAAAATGCCTATGGTACATCCGGAGGATATTGCGGCGGCTGTGGCCGAAGAACTGCAAAAAGATGCGACTGGTAAAAATATCCGCTATATCATCAGCGATGTGCGCACGCCTGGTGAAGTTGCAAAAACTCTTGGAGCTGCAATTGGTAAAACAGATTTGCCATGGATTGAGTTTACAGATGAACAATCTTTGCAGGGAATGACACAGGCTGGCTTACCTGAAGAACTTGCAGGTTTATATACCGAAATGGGTTCAGGACTAAGAAGCGGTAAAATTGCGGAGCATTTCTTTAGCAGCAATTTTTCTGTTGACGGAAAAATTAAATTCGAAGATTTTGCTAAAGAATTTGCCGAAAAATTTTAATCCGACTTTAAACCAATAAAAAAGCCGTCAGAAATTAATCTGGCGGCTTTTTGATTTAAATTGAAGTTTTTTAGCTTGAAAAAGTCAAACCTTTTGCCTTAAAATTACTGAACAATACCTGACGTGCTGTACTTACCGTTTCTTCGGTTTTGTAAATGCTGCACCAGAATTTGATCTGAATTTTATATTTTCCATCAGAAATAGCGTTGTAATAAATCTGCGAAGGTTTTGTATTGTTTACCAATGCAATAGTTTCCAGAGATTTGTGAATAGTCTGGTTGATCTCATCCGGAGTTATGTCTCCTGTGATTTCAATAGAAACCTCGACTAATTTAAAATTGTCGGTATACGTCCAGTTGGTAATGTTTTGAGATAATAAATTACCATTCGGAATAATAATTTCGGCACCATTCGGAGCATTGATTTTTGTCGTACGAAGCCCCATTGATTTAACACGACCCGATTCTGAACTAATATCGATAACATCGCCAATCTGAATAGGTTTGTCAAAAATCAAAATAATGCCCGAAACGAAGTTATTTACAACGTTTTGTAATCCAAGTCCAACACCGACACCCAAAGCCCCTAAAAGGATGCTTAATTTGTCCAGAGGCATGCCAGAAGCAGCAACAGCCAGAAGATATCCGACAATTAAAACAACCAGTCGTGTAATAAGCAATTTTGAGTGTTGTCTTTTGTTTATATTTTCTTCGTTTTCATCATCGACTTCACCAAAAAAGTAAGCCACATATTTTTGCAGCAAATGCGCTACCCAGATAATAATAAAAAACAAAAGGATGTTTCCTAAAGTAAAAGTAATACTGCCAATGGTATTCGGGTGGCTAAGCAAGTTGCCCAGAGAAGTACGAAGTGATTCCCAAAAATTAAGATTTGAACCAATTACCACCAGCCACATATAACTGATGATGATGATAAACGGTTTTTTGAGAGTATCAGATAAACTTTCGTGGTCAAAAATCTTTTCAATTCCGCGTTTTACTCGTGTCGTGTAGATTTGAAGCAGAATAATTTCAAGAATTATTTTTATCAGTACGCTTAATGCAACAATCTGCGTAAGTGAAACAAAAGCAGTTAAACTTAGCATGTTAGAAAGTGATACTCGCCCAAAAAGGTTGTAAAGTATCGATAATCCATTAAAACCAATAAAAATAATACTAGCCCATTTAAAGAAACCTTTGATGTATAATTCGTTCTTTAAACTCTTAATCTGCACTAGGCCATAACGAATTCCTAAAACGTTAACTATTATAAAGCAACAACGTTGCAATAATCCAACGGTAATAAATAAATCGAGAAAGCAGAGTGCAAAAAATAATCCTAAAAGGAGCATCCAGTTACGCATTGCTTTTGCAGACCAGTGATTTTTGAAAAGAATAGTAAGAATCCCGAGCAAAATAAGCTGAAGCAATTCTATAAACAGAGCAGGAGCATACAGGTTGCCCACTACAGCTATATTTAAGCCTATTACAGCCACCGGAATGATGACACCCTTGTTCAGGTATTTAAAATTAAAAAGAGCTAAATTTTCGGCATGTCCGTTGTTTTTTAAGTATTTCAGGTTACGAAAAATATACCAGCCCAATAATCCCATTAAAATTGCAAGCGTAATTAATCCTCCTGCGCGATAACTCAAATAATAAGCGGCAACGCTTTCTTCAATAATAATCTTTGATTTGATTGTTTGTTCATCTTTTTTATCGGGTACAGAATCCGTAATGTTCCATAAAAAAGGATACTCTTTCTTAAGCATGCTGATTCCCGATTTTTCAAGATTATTTTCTACAGTAATCAGGGCATTAGAAACAGCAATTTTTCTTTCTACGGTCAGTCTTTTATTTTTGTTTAAAACACTTTGGTTTTTAGTCATCAGACTATCCGTCTTTTTGTATTTCTTTCTAAGATTCGCAAATTCGTTTTTAAACTGCTTACGTCGAATTGTATCTTTTATCAGGGTAACCAACGTTTTGTCTTTACGCAGTTCGATAAACCGGTCTTTGATTTTCTCCAGGTTTTTGTTGCGTAAATTAATGGCATCATTTTGCTCATCAAGCTCCTGCTGAATTTCTTTTAGAACGATGCGATACATTTGCTGATTGCGCACATTTGGATTTGCCCCTTTAAGGCTTTCTAAAATTAAATCGAGTTTGCTTTGGGTTCTTTTGATTTCTCCAAACAAGTGATGACTTGCTCCGTCAAAATCGGCATCGTTGTAAGCAGTTTCCATAACGGCACTTGCTTTTTCGATTGCCATCAGATAATCACTGTCGGTTGTTGTTTCCTCAAATAATTTCGACTTGCTTTCTGTTTTTTTAGGCGCAGTTTGAGAGTAGGTCAACGGTGCAAAAAACAATAAGGCAAATAAGGCTGATAAAACAATAAAATTTCTTTTTTGGATCATAATGTAAATAATGAATTAGGGTGTCCAAATTTAATTTTTTTTAAGGAACATTCGATGTTATTTCATAAGATTTGAAATGAACTTTGTGTGAAATTTTTAAATACTGCTCAGTCATTGAACTATATGACAAAATCATAATTTTTTTAATATTAATAAGATAAAAATGGATGAAAAATGAATTTGTAGGAATGAGTGTAAGTTTATTGTAAACCAGTATTTTAAAATATTTAATTTGAACCAATAATTTACATTAGCAAACAAAAAAATCCAATTGTAAAAAATTGGATTTTTTGTGACTTTACATCTAAAATATCGAAGTAAAATTCATTTTTTCGCTCTAATTTTAACTCTCCATAAGCTATAAACTGTAATAACATTCACCAATGCCAATAACCAAAGAAATGGACTCGAAAAAAAGCTCTGATAGCTCCTACCGTTCGGTATCTCGACATACGGGACTGTGATTAAAGCGTCTAAAATCAATGCGGTGAGCGACATTACAATACCAAGAGTCAAACCATTAGTTTTAGAGCCGTTTTTATAATAAAAATAAACTCCTGTTGAAGAGTATAAGATAATCATTATCAGTATTATTATGGCTTGTATATTAAAGTTATTTTTTAATATAGGAAACTGCTCAGAAATATAAAAAGAAATACTAAGACACAGCCATACAAAAATGCCGGGAAGCAGAATTTTTAAATAGTTCATAGCTATTGATTTTGAACATCAGCCGTGTCCCATATTCCGCTTTTTGCGGTCTCCTTTGCGTAGGTAGTAAAATCGGTTGGTTTACGTCCGGTTACTTTTTCGATATCATTTGTAATACTTGAATTTCTTCCATCCAGAACCTGCTCAAAAAGATAATTTACAAGCCAGATATAGTCCTCGGGAACCTGGTATTCGCGCAACATTTGTATGTACTCTTCCAATGTAAGAGACTGGAATTTTATCTCTCTTTCTGCTGCCTTTGCAATAATTGAAACTGCCTCTGGAAAGCTCAAAAGTTCCGGTCCGGTAAGTTCGTAGGTCTGACCGTTATGTTTATCGTTTAAAAGGCATTCTGTAACCACAGCTGCGATATCATCTGCGTCAGTAAAAGGCTCAAGTGCTTCTGCTCTTGGTAAAGCCACAAAACCGGCTAAAAGAGGTTCTAAAAAGAAGCTTTCGCTAAAGTTCTGATTAAACCAGCTGGCTCTTACAATTGTCCAGTTTTTAGCAGAAGCTTTTACAATTTCCTCGCAAACCTGTGCTTCTTTTTCGCCTCTGCCGGATAATAAAACCATTTTCTGAACGCCAAGTCTGGTGGCCAAAAGGGTAAATTCCTGAATAATTTTGGTTGCGGCAGGAACAGCCAGATCAGGCTGAAAAGTAATATAAACCGTATCTGCTCCGTTCAGAACTGCCGGCCATGTCCCGGAATTTTCCCAGTTAAAAGGAGTTTTTGCAGTACGCGACCCCATAATAATTTCGACTTCATTTCTTAGTTGTATACGCTCTACAACTCTTTTTCCTGTTTTTCCATTAGCACCAAGTACTAAAATTTTCTTTTTGCTCATATCAATATTTTTTTAAATGAATACTGATACAAAGGTGTTTACTTCCTCATTAATCCATTTGTTGCAAAAGAATTATGATTTGTTTGAAAAGCATTTTTGCCTAACTTCATTCGGTCTGGTGGCAAATTTTTTATAAAAAGCATTAGAAAAAGAACTAATGCTTTCATAACCTACATCCCATGCGGCTTCCTGTACCGTTTTGTCGCTGTTCTGCAATAACTCATAGGCCTTATTAAGACGTTCTTCCTGTACATATTTAAAAACCGGAATGCCAAATAACTCCTTAAAGTTCTTTTTTAATTTATTACTGTTAAGTCCGACCATTTTAGAAAGCTGCGTTATAGACGGCGGCTGCGAATAGTTGTGGGTAACGATTTCTTTTGCCTTAAAAATTTTGTCTCTGTCTTTTTTAGAAAAATCAATTTTTTGATCTGTTGCCAGCAAAGCAAAAAAGTGCGCCAGTAGCTCATTGACCTGACTTTTTAGAAACAGCAATCTTGTATTTTCCGTATAGGTTGTGTTAAATATTTTCTGTACGGCCAACTGCATTTCGAGCGTCATATAAAACGATGGTCCTTTAACAAAATGTTCCTGTGGATTTAATAATTCGGGTAAATATTTTTCAAAAATCTCTTTTTCTGCCTGTGGCAGCATAGGAAGTTTTTTTAGTTTGGTAAAAATACTAATCGATTGCAAAGGCTTATCAGGTTCAATTTTATGGGCAAATTCGACCTTCTGGTTTCCAAAAAAACAAATGGCAAGACCCGTTGTATTGGTTAAGTATTTGGTTTGTTGATTGTGTTTTATTTCAAGCTCGACATTGCCTGAACCATAAAATGCAAATCCAACAGCATCTCCGTCGATTGCGCATTTCTGAACGAATGTTTTTGACGCATTTGATTGCTCAATTAAAACAATAAAGTCATTTAATTCGATAATATCTGTTGTCATTTGATTGGTTTTAGCGTATTGTTTGTCAGGTTTTTAATAGGACATCAAATTCAAAATTTGTTACGTGAATTTAGAAATATTTTTGGATGAAGGATCAATTATGGTAAGAATACTATTTTTTGGCATTTTTCGTATGTTTCAAATTATGTTCATGTTGCATTTTATAGAATGAAACATGTTTGCAGAATATGTTATGTTAGTTATTGGTAATTTAGTGATAACCAAACAAATAAGCCATTCAGATATAAATCTAACTATGAGATGTTTTTTCATAACAATAAGTAGTAAAAATACAGCTGAAAGAATAGAAATCTGTTGCTAATCAAAACAGACAAGGCCTATTGAAAGCGGTTTGTCCTGCTTATTGATTTACTAATTTAAAATCAAAAATATGTCTCTTCCCAACGAATTATACAATGCAAAATTTGCAGAGTATATCGAATCTCTTAAGATTTTGTATTTGGTTGATGATCAGTTTAAATCGATCTGTAATGAATATTGCAGCAGTCGTACAAAAACCGAAAAATACAAGAAAAAGTTTGAAAAAAACTTCAGGAATAAATTAGAATTTGAAAATCTGTCAAATGAACTTGAAGAAGAAATCCTCATTTATTTAATCCGGAATAACAACAACACATAATCATGAAAAATCAATTGAAGTTTACCTCTTAAAAATAAAGCTATGAATTGTACTAAAGTCATAAAGAAGATGCTCAAGTTACTGGTAATTAGCATAGTTTTAAACTCTTATTCCTGCCAAAAAAACAAAGATGAAAAACTGGCCGAAGTTGTAAAACCTTCCTTGGCAGATTCGGTATCCACAACAGACATTGGCTGGCCGAGAGAAGTAACAGCCAACGGATCAAAACTGGTTTATTATCAGCCTCAGGTTGACCAATGGAAAGATTTTAAGGAACTCACTGCGCGTGTTGCATTTTCTCTGACGCCAAAAGAAGGCAAAGAAGTGTTGGGAGTGGCTTCTTTAAAAACAGAAACGCTGGTAGATAAGGATTCCAGAAATGTGTTTTTTAAAAATATAGAAATAACCGATGTTAGATTTCCGGCCCTTGATGAAAAACTGGTGCCTAAAACGGAGCAATTGCTCAAAGAATTATTTCCAAAAGGAGGAAACCCAATTTCGTTAGATCGTGTAATGGCTGACTTGGAAAGAAATAATTCACCCGCAAAAGGAGTTGCGGTAAAAAATGATCCTCCGCCAATATTCTACAGTGCAAATCCATCTGTATTGCTCATTGTACAGGGAGAACCTGTCCTGGTTCCGGTAGAAAAAACGGGGATTAGTTATGTAGTAAATACCAATTGGGATTTGTTTTTTGATAAACCATCCAAAAACTATTATTTACTGGTAGAAAATATATGGCTCACGTCCAAAACCTTAGATGGGAAATGGACGAAAACCAGCAGCCTGCCAAAAGATTTAAACAGTTTGCCGTCGGGCCAGAATTTTGATGAAGTCAAAAAGATGATTCCACCGCCATCAGTAAAAACAGAATTACAGGTTTTCTTTAGCAATAAGCCGGCAGAACTTATTTCTGTGGCCGGTGCGCCAAAATTTGTAAAAATACCAGGAACGCAATTAATGTACATTGAAAATACTGATAACGATGTGTTTGCCGATGAAAAAGACGGGCAATATTATGTTTTATTATCAGGAAGATGGTTTAAGGCCAAAGAACTGACAGGTCCATGGAGTTTTTCGACTAATAATCTCCCATCAGATTTTGCAAACATCCCAAAAGATTCGCCACGTGCCAGTGTACTTTCATCCGTTCCCGGCACTATAGAAGCTTCAGATGCCGTATTGTTGTCCCAGATTCCAACAACAGCGATTGTTAAAAAAGCAGATGCAGAAGCCAAGGCCAAAGTGCATTACGATGGCGACCCCCAATTTAAGCCAATAGAAGGCACTTCTATGCAATATGCAAGCAACACACAAGAAAAAGTCATAAAGGTAGGCGATATGTATTATTTGTGCTTTCAGGCGGTCTGGTTTATGTCTGCGCAGCCAAATGGCCCGTGGAAAGTAACAAGTTCAGTTCCAAAAGAAATTTATACCATTCCTCCAAGTTCTCCGGTTTATAATGTTACCTACGTAACCCAAACCAATGTTACCGATACAACAGTTGAGAGCAGCACAACCGCAGGTTATTTCGGGGCTTTTATTATGGGCGCAGTCATAGGATCTGTGCTGACCTACGGAACAGGTTTTTATTATCCTCCGTACATGTATTATGGCCCAATGTATCCAATCTACCGCCCGTGGCCGTGTACTTACGGCGTTGGGGCAGTGTATAACCCGTGGACAGGTGGCTGGGCTGCCGGGAGAGCGGTATACGGTCCGTATGGGGCTGCGGGAACTTCTGCATGGTACAATCCGACAACAGGGCGATATGGGCGTTCTGCAAGTGTTCAGGGCTGGTACGGCGGACGTACTGTTGCCAGTTCTTATAATCCATGGACAGGAAATTACGGAGGAACAGTTCAGAATCATAATGCGTATGCGCAATGGGGGCATTCTGCAGCATCAAATGGCCATGATTGGGTTCAAAGCGGTCATGTAACAACCAGACGCGGAACTGTAGTTGGCTATAAGACTTCTGGCGGAAATGAAGGTGTTATTACACATCACAGAGGCGGCGGCACAACAATTCATACCAACAATAATCTGTATGCGGGACATGACGGACATGTTTACAAAAAAGACAGTAACGGAAACTGGAGCCATTATAATAACGGCAACGGCGGATGGACGCAGGCGGGCACTTTGGGAGCTTCAAAAAATTCCGGAGAAAGGATTCAGCCAACAGGAGACAAAATTAATCGGGATAATAATCTCAATTTGCAAAAACCGGACAGGGTATTGGGTTCACCTGATAAACCACTTGAAGCGCCGGGCCACTCGAGTACAATTGACGGATTAAATCATTCTGATATCTCCCGACAGAGAGGAAATGTTCAAACACGAAATTTCCAAAATATACAGCGAAGTGGCGGCGGCCGGCTAGGCGGCGGATTCAGAGGCAGGAGATAATAACAGGGTTTAGAAATCATTATTCTAAACCCTGTTTTTTATTCTTTTCAAATTCTAATTCTGCAATAATCTGCTTTTTCATTACGGTGTGTACATAATCTTTGGCTTCAGCATACGATATTGCATATTTTCTGGGAACATCTTGTAAATGAAGGGGGAACGCATCGAGTAATTTATCGTAATACACATCAAGCAGTTCTTCAGTTGGCATCTCAAATTGCAGTCTCAGCTGAAATCTTCTTAATAATGCCGTATCAATACTTTGATAGTGATTGGTAGCACAAATCAGTAAACTGTCCGTTGGAAAATAGTCAATCAGCTGTATAATTGTATTGACAATACGCCTCATTTCGCCCACATCTTTATCCTCGCTGTCACGACTTTTTCCGATCTGGTCAAATTCATCAAGAAACAAAACCGCTTTTTCGCGAATAGCCTTCTCAAATATAGCTTTTACATTTTTGGAGGTTTCCCCAAGCTTTGCATTAATTAGAGTACTCAGGTTAATGATAACTATATTTTTGTCTAAAGCAGTAGCAATAGCCTTTGCCGTTGTGGTTTTGCCACAGCCCGAATGACCATGAAGGAGGATTTTATTATCAACCTTAAGATTATATTTTTTTAATTCCTCAAGATATTGATGCTCCTTTATGATTTGAGACAGGGCTGCTTTATTCTCATCACTAAAAAGCAAATCACTTAAAGCTATTTTTTCGGTATCAGCTACGGTAAGTTCGTACAGATTCATTTCACATTTTATTTGGTGCAAAATTAGAGTTTATTCTGCAATTTTCTCATTTTAATTCCTTTGCAGAAATAAGCATTTCGACTTTCCGGACTAAATATTCAGTAGAAAAAATTTTTCTAATTGTGATTCATTAGTTTATATTTGTAAGAAACAATACACAATTGAACCTTCTTTAAAGTATTTATAAAATGAAAATCAGAACTTTTATACTTTATGTTTTTCTTTTGACCGGTTCTGTAATGTCTTACAGTCAAAATGTTAGATTAATTACAGTCGACCAGCTTCAGGAAAGAATAAAAAATGGAAAAGACAGTACGTATGTGGTCAATTTTTGGGCAACCTGGTGCGCTCCATGCATCAAAGAATTACCTCATTTTGAGAAACTGAGCCAGGAATTTAGATCAGATAAACTGGCTGTTGTATTAATCAGTGTTGATTTTAAATCAAAACTAACTTCTGCGGTTGTGCCATTCGCAAAAAGAAAAAAACTCAAAAATCAGGTATTTCTTTTAAATGAAAGCAACCCACAGGAATATATAGATCGTATCGATCCGTCGTGGTCAGGAAGTATTCCGGCAACACTTTTTATTAAAAGCGGCAAACGTAAATTTGCAGAAAACGAATTCACTTACGAACAATTACTAACAGAATATAAAAAATTATAAATCATGAAAAAGTACATCACCCTTCTGCTGGTTTTTACAGCAATTCTTTCTCAGGCACAAAGCAAAACCCTGAAAGCCGGAGAAGCTGCACCGGATTTTAAATTAAAAAATGTAGATAACAAAGAAATTTCTTTTGAAAGTTATCCAAAAGCCAAAGGTTTTATTGTAGTTTTTACCTGTAATACCTGTCCGTATGCAAAAGCTTACGAACAGAGAATTTTAGAACTTGATGCAAAGTTCAAATCGCAGGGTTATCCTGTAATTGCTATTAATCCAAACGATCCTGAAGCCTCAAAAGCTGATACTTTTGATAAAATGCAGGATTTGGCAAAAGAGAAAAAATATTCTTTCCCTTATTTGTTCGATCAGGGACAAGTGGTTACAGATCAATATGGAGCCAAACATACACCACATCTTTTTGTAGTTTCTAAAACAGAAAAAGGAGCGGTTGTAGAATATACTGGTGCAATCGATAATGATCCGGAAGGAACAAAAAGCGAAAAAACAAAGTATGTTGAAGACGTTGTTGCTTCTCTGCTAAATAATAAAAAACCGGCCATTACTGAAACAAAAGAGATTGGCTGCACGGTAAAAAGAAAAACAAAAGTATAATTTTTCTTTACAGATAACATTTCCTGTTCTTCAAAACGTCTCAATTACAGAGGCGTTTTTTTGTTTTCTGAATTAAAATTTTTACAATGTATTTTCTTATAATTAACAATAAAGTTTAAAATGTTATAAGAAAAAAACTATTTTTTAACGTTTAATTTGCTTCTTTACATGATTTATATCTATTTTTGTTTAGACCAAATCTAAATAACAATGAAAAATTTCCTTATTGCAGATTCTGAAAACCTACATATAATAGGATTGAAATATACACTCAAAAAATTGGTAAAATCACC
>Ga0307410_10000128_pt1 | contig 27114 bp, 32 predicted proteins | sample 322Ometagenome_3_FD_203707 | JGI IMG/M metagenome (GOLD analysis project Ga0307410, IMG submission 203707) | Maize rhizosphere microbial communities from greenhouse at UC Davis, California, United States - 322HYB-O-3 | ecosystem: Host-associated > Plants > Roots > Rhizosphere > Soil | place... | reverse complement strand
CTCGACCGTGTACTTCTCAGGGTCCACGGAGGCCGTGTAGGACACCGCCTGGTCTGCCCACGCCTCCTGATATAGGGCCTGGACGCTCAGCATGTCCTCAAGGGACAGCATCCCTGCGTGCTCGATCACGGACGGATCCATGACCTGTGAGGTAAGCGGGTCCTTGGTCGGGATTGTGACGACCATCGTGTTCGCCGCGTAGATGCACGGCTCCACGTGGTACCCCCGTGCTCGGTACTCCTCGACCTGTCGCACCTCTTCCGGCTTCACCATGGAGAACCTGATGCGCCGGTTGAAGTAGTCTGCGAAGGGGGCGTGAGCCGCCTCCCCGGAGACGCCGGCCACCTTGGAGATCGTCCCCGTAGGAGCGAGCACCCTCTTCTTGATCGGGACCGGAATCCGCAGCTCGTTCGCGTACTCGACCGCAGCCGAGTCCACCTCGGCGGCCAGGACCTCAAGAGTCCGCCTTACCGCGAAGATGTCCGCTGCCTCGCTGTACCTCAGCCCGCTCTTCGCCAGGAAGTCAGCGAATCCCGTATGTCCGACGCCGATACGCCGGAACCGAGAGATGGCCTTCTCAGACTTCGGGTCAGCAACCCGCGCGCAGGTTGCACGGATCAGGTACCGGGTCACCAGCCGGTGAGCCTCCAGAAGCCCGTCAGTGTCCACCTCCCCGAACTCGTCCACGAACGCGGAGAGGTTGACGGAACCCAGGTTGCAAGGCTCATACGGAGTCAGCAGAGCCTCACCGCAGGGGTTCGTAGTGAACACCCCATCGACTTCCCCGACAGCGCTCAGGGAGCTATTCCAGAAGCCTGGCTCTCCATTGGTCAGGGCGCCCTCAGCGAGGCTATTGAGTACCAGCGTGGCACCCATGTGGTCACTGCGAACCGCCTCGATGAACTGGTCATCGATCTCGATCGACAGGTTCGTAGTCCAGTGCTTCGACTGGTCAGCCTTCGCGGCCAGGAACTCGTCAATCTGCGGATCGTCCCACCGCATGATCGACATGCGGGCCGACCTCCGGACTCCACCGCTGACGATGCAACGGGCAATCTCGTGGTCGATCTCCATAGCGGCTATGCCACTGAGAGGGGAGAACATGACCGGCCCGAACACCGACTGAGTCAGGATCTTGCCAACGTTCACCATCATCTCGGCGAATGGCGCCGGCCCCGAAGCCGTGCCGCCGAACGAGCGGAGCGGGGCGCCCTTGTGCCGAACCCGGCTCACGTCGTAAACGCGCTCCTCGTACCGTGCCGTGGGATTGTGGGCAGTGAAGATCAGGTCACCCAGTGCCTCGGCCCAACCCTCTCGGGAGTCCTCAACACCGAAGGCGCCGGCCCAGGTGTAGGCGTACTCCGTAGAGATGAGCCCGGCTTCCACCATGTCCAGGTAGTCAGGGTGGGCAGGGTCGCAGACGATGTGAACCTTCACCGGACTCACGACGGCCGGGAAGTCGGCGAGGTAGTGGTTCGAGTAGTTGGAACCGACTCCCCCGCCCTCGGCCAGGCGCAAGAGGGTGAACTCAAAGTGCTCCGCAGGGTCAGCCGCCTCCCACCCCGCTGCCCAACAGTTGTTCAAGGCGTAGTCGTTCACCCCCGACGACTTGAGGTGACGACCCGCGGGCATCACGGCCCACGACTCGATCAGCTCGACCAGGCGCTCACGCTCACCCTCTTCGATGTACCTCGCGGGGACCAGGGCCAAGTTCCCGGCAACCACCCGCCGTACGGTCTCGGGCCATGTCTCTAGCTCGCCATTCGGCTTCTCGCGCCGGTAGGTACGCTCGTATACGGTCTTTGCGGTGGGCGTCTTCCAGTTGGTCATTCAGGCAGTCAGCTCCAGATCACAGACAAGTAGGGATGGTGGCGTAGGACGCGGAATTGAAAGCCTCACTGAGGGCCCTCAGGTCTCCCTGGGAGAGATCGACGGTGACCCCTTCAGTCTCCGAAAGGACGGTAAGAGTTCCGCTGCCCCCCGGCTCCTCCGCGTAGGACAGGGAGAAGCTGAACTTGTTATCCGGAGTGGCGTAGGTCTTGAGCGTTGAAAGCATTGGTTATCGTCCTGTCCTTATGGTTCGGTTCATTTCCGCGGTGAGAGCATCGATAGCCCGGTATCCGCGCTTGCGGTCACTGTCGCTGTCTGCAGGCAACCCACAGACGAAGAGGCGCGTAATTACCTCCTGGTAGTCCAGGTTCAGGCGCCCCATCCCCTTCTCGGCATCCAGGCGGGCAGAGACGATGTTGTCCGATATGACGCAGCGCGTCAGGTCGTCCTTCTTTCCGATCTGCCCCGATATCTGGTCGTCCGTGTAGATGAATGAGCGCATCACCTGGCGAACTTCCTCGGGGGTGTACGAATACTGATCGTCCATGAGATCGAGGTAGGCACGCTCCTTGGAGGCATATCGCCGCCCAGCGTTCCAAAATATCTTCCGGAGAATTTCCGTATCACCCTGGTACTGGGCGATCAGGTGCTTTTCCTGGTAGGCGTGGAGCAGGATCTCTTGCTTCACGTCATCGGCCTCTACGATTTGCCACTTACCGGCAATCTCGCGAGAAACCTTCTCGGCCAGGGGCACAAGGGCCTCCCAGTCGACTTCCGTCATCGCACTTCCTTCTGCGCGAACTGACCCTTAGGCCCTCGCTTGATCTTTCCGTACCGCTGCCCCTCGACGACGAAAGAACCGTCGTCCTCTACCGGGACAGCAGCAGGGGTAGCGCTGTACTTGCCGACGTAGAACAGACCGAAACCCTTTTGCCAGTTGGCAGGGCCGTTCTTCAGGTATCCCGCCTTGCGGACGTCCATGAGGTGCCCGACCTCGAAGCCGTAAATCGTCTTCAGCTTCCCGCCATAGCCCGTGGACTCCGGGGAGATGGCAAGGCGATGGGTGTGTCCCATGACGACCGATACGCCGGCCTTCCGGGCCTTGCTCGCTGCGGTCCGGCCGGCAACCTGATTCAGGCCGGGCGACTCGTGCCCATGGATGGCCACCCAACCCGGAGCGAAGTTGTAGTAGGGGGCGAGCTTCTGCACACCGTAGCCAGCGAAGTCCAGCAGGTTTTCGAAGCGGTAGAAGGTGTCTTCCGCAGCGAGGGCCGGCGCCCGAGAAGCTAGGTACTTCTGGGGCCGCTCATCGTGGTTTCCTTCCAGGATGCCCAGGGGGCCGCTGTAGACGGCCCGCAAAGGCTCAAGGAAGTTCGCCTTGGTGTATTCGGAGTCCCGGATCACGTTACCTTCGAACTCCGCCCTGGTCCCCGCGGACCAGCGAGACGGAGCCGGGTAGTCCACGAGGTCACCGATCTGAATGACCTCGTCGGGCTGGTACTCCCCGATGAACCGGATGACGTTCTTGAGCGCCCGCTTGTCCTCGAAGGGGGCCTGAACGTCGGAGACGACTACAACTCGCTTCACATGATTCCTCAGTGGTAGGTCGGTTCAGGCAGGTCGATTGACACCCAGTCCCGAAGAGTTCCGTCGGCGACGACGTTGAGGTCCATCTCGTGAACAGGGATGCCGTCGGCGTTGTCGAGTTCGAAGCCGTCGTCGAACGCGGCCCGGATGGCGTTCCCGATGGCCTGTGCGTGCTCTTGCAGGGTCACTTGGTCTCGTCCTCCAGAGTCAGAAGTTCCGCCAGGAAGGAAAGCGGGTCCTTACGGACCTCGATGTAATGCAGGTGCAGGCCAGAGCTTTCGCCCTCCAGCCCGTACCAGATGGTGAGTTTCAGGTAGGAAGTGCGGTAAGCACAGGTGTCACACCCTCCACTGGACTCGGTTTGGATCTCCCAGTCTTCTTCGTCGATATGGGCGGATGCGGCATGGATTCCGCGCTCCTTATGGAGCCACTGAATGATCAGAGCTTCGATTCGCTCCTCAACAGTCACTTGGTGATCCCCTCCTCGACCGATGCAATCGCAAGGCCCAGCGCCTCGTGAATCCGCTTTGCTTCACCGACCGAGATGTTGGCCGGGATCAACGTGCCCTCTCCACGAGCGATTTCGACCGAATCGAATGTGATGAAGCTCGGGTAGGGCTTGATCGAGATGGAGATGTTCCGGGACTCAGGGAAATCCCCGAAATTGATGACGGTGCCGTTGTCGAACTTCACTTGGACGCCTCCAGGCGCTCAATCTCGCGGTTGATGTACCAGGCGGCCTTACGGAGATCCGTAATCGGCTCCTCGGTCTTGTGGCCGGCGCGGAGCACGTACTTCACGACGTTCCCGAGGTTGAAGTTCATGAGTTCCGTGATGTTGATGACCTCGATGCCCTTCGGCAGCCATGTGTAGTGCGAGGGGTGGTTCACCTCGTCCACGTCGGGCTCCAGGGCCTCGGCCCACAGCTCTTCAAGCGACTCGTCCAGCGCGTTCAGGAGTTCGGCAGATGCCAACTCGGAGGCCGCGAAGCCCAGGCTCCAGCCGTCGAGCTGCACTTCGTAGGGGTAGGGCTCCTCTGCAACGAACTTGGTGACCGTCCCGTGCCAGCCGGCAAACTGCTGCACGAAGGTGGTAGACGGGGCCGCGATGACAACCTCTTCGCCAATCCGGTAAGTCATGCCTGCTCCAGCTCGTTGTCATAGAAGAAGGCACCTATGCCCGCCAAGGTCTCGTCTGCGACGTCGAGCAGGACCGAAGTCGCTGCCTCCTTCTGGGCGTAGGTGACTTCCTCGATCACGCCCTCAATGCCGGCGGTCCCGTCCAGGACGGTGGACCGAACTCGGACTCGTGTGCCCGGCTCCCAAATCGACTTCACAGAAGACCGATCCTTTCTCGTAGGGCAGTAGCCCCGAACTCGTGCAGGAATGAATTTGAATCGTGGCCGTCACCCAGAACGATGACCTTGGCGTTGGGGAGTTGAGCAGCCAACTTCTCGGCCGCTTCGATGCCCGGCTTGTCTCCGTCAGCGATGATGTAGACCGTTGCAAAGCCGAGTAGTGGCGGAATGAAGTGATCGCGCCAACTCGATGTGCCCTGGTAAGCGATGGCCGGCGCCCCAACCGACTCCCACACCATCGCGTCGAACTCGCCTTCGGTGATGACGATGAAGGGCGCTGTCCTGATGAGTGCGCGAGTATTGAAGAGCCGGGGCACGTCTCCAGGAAGCGTCAGGTACTTCCCGTGTCCGTGGTGGGTCTCCTTGCGGGCTGGGGCGAGGTAATTTCCGTCCTCGTCCCGGACACAGGCGTCGGCGATACAGCGGAAGCGGATGGTGGCCACTGCATGAGGTCCGCCCGCAGGGCGGAGATACGGGATGACCAGACTTCCCGACCTCTGCTCATGACCAGTCAGCGCCGAACCGACGTACCCCAGGGTGAACCCCTCGGCCACCTCTTCGAGGCCGCGGGCCTTGATGTATCCCTCGGCCGGACTCCCCTTGAACTGCTGGAAGTACGTTCTCGCCGCTTCCACCGAACCGGGCATGTGCCCATGCCTGGGCTTCTCGGAAGCCAAGTTTTTCCTCTCGCATCACTACGTCTATCGAGTCCTCAGAAACCTGACAGACAAAACAGTTCCAACGGTCTTTCTCGGTGTTGGCCGATGCACTGGGGTTCTCGTCAACGTGAAGCGGGCAGGGGATCTTGGACCACCCTGCCCGCTGCTTTACGTCTATTGAGTAGTAGTGCTTGAGAACCGCAGCTATCGGCGGCTTACTTACCGCTGTGCGGGGCCGGTTCACCGATCCGCCTCACCTGGACGGGGAAGTCATACCGCCGATACATGGAGCCCAGGTATTCCTTCTCGCCCCGCCACTTGCGGTAGTCGAGCTTGATGGATGCCTCACTCATCGGTAACTCCTCGCATGTCCATGTGAAAGCGCGGGCCAAGGTAGCTGACCGCAGGCGGGTTCTCTAGGTATTCGGCTGCGGATCGCAGCGTCTCGGGGTTGTCCTTGGCTCCCGGCAGGATTCGCCGGTTGCAGAGGCGGCAGGTGAGCCCTCGGACCAGGCCGGTTTTGTGGTCGTGATCCACGTCGAGCCGGTACCGCCTTGGCTCTCCGCAGATGGCGCACACGCCACCCTGGTAGTCCATGAGGGCCTGAAACTCGCCAGGCTCAAGGCCGTAGGTAGAGGTCACCCGAGCCTCATGTGACGAGGCCCTACGGGTTTTCTTCCTACAGGTCGAGCACACTCGGCCAGCCGTGGCGAAGAACCGAACAGCCCTGTTCTTCTCGCACTTCGTGCACTTTCTGTACCCGGCCCTTGGCTTATCGGACACGGGGCCTCAAGGCCGCCTGAAGCCGACGCTGGTCCTTGAAGGCAACCGCATCATCGGCAAGGCCCTGAAGGTACGAGAGGGGCAGAACTTCCCATGCCGGCCCGTCTGTCGTGGTCATCGTCACCGCGACCACCTGAGCGGCGCTGTGTCGAGATTGGAACTTCAGTTCCTTGGCCAGGCGGTACAGGCGCATATTCCGAGGCTTCTCGACCGTGAGGACGAGAGCAACAACGCCGCCACCGGCATTTCGAATCTCGTTGTACGAGATTGCAGGGTTCTCATCCAGAAGGATATCCACGATTTCCCGCTGAAGGCTGTACCCACAAGTTCCGTTCATTTCCCCGCCCCTTTCCCTAATTTCAATATAGGCCGACTCCGTCACGGATTCAAGTTCTAAAAGCCGTTAGCCCTGTGGCCTATCTCACTTACAGGGTGTGAGAGACGTCCGTCAGCCGCATGTTCGTCGAGTTGAACTCGTAGGAGCTGTACGTCTGACCGCTTGAGTCCTCGAAACCCTCACGGTTCTTCACGGGCGAGACGTGCAGAATCCTGCCGTCCATGCCGTCTATCTCCTTGTGGATGGTCAGGATCACGTTCGGGACTCGCCCGATCTTCCCCTTCACTCCACTGAGCGGGATCGGATTGAGCCCATCACTGTGCTCGCCCGTGACGTGGTGCAGAGAGAGCACGTGTGCCCCTGTCACCCGAGCCATGTCCGACAGGTACTCACACATGGCCTCAAGGCCGAACGTGAAGCTCTCCGCATCGCCGGCCGGGTTGTCTCCCTGCACGTTCGTGATGTTGTCCACCACGATCAGATGCGGGAACGTCCCGAAGACTTCGAAATACGCCCGAAGCCTTAGCTCGATGTCCGCCAGGCTGGGCCTCGCGTCATAGTCGAACCTGATCCACCAGCGCTTATTCAGGTAGCCCATGTACTCGTCGAAACTGTCCGACAGGAGCTTGCGCTTCACGTCCCTCACGTTGTCTCCCGTGAGGAGCGCTGTGGATCTTGTGAGCTGCGTAGCGGCGTTGCTGTCGGCGCTGAAGTACATGACTGGGACGTTGCCGAACAGTGCCAGGTTCAGAGCGAAGAGCGACTTGCCTGTACCGGGGCCGGCGGCAATGAGCGAGAACTCACCGCGCCGGAACTCGACCTCGTGAGAGGCCAGGCCCTTGAACGGCGAAGGGAGAGGTTCCCCCGCCGCCCCTTTGGCCAGAACTGATTGCGCAAGGCTGTATATGGTTTCTTTCCTTCCCTCAATTTCAAGGTAGATGAACCTTGTCACGGATTCAAGTTCTGGGCGAAAAAAATATGCACCCGTGCGAGACGTCACAGAAGTTGCAGTCGAAGCCTGGGTTCGCCGGGAAGCGGCCGGCCTTCACTCCTGCGTCCATGTCTGCGAACCTCTGCCCGATCTCGTCCTCTGACACCTCGCCCACCTTCAGCGGCCGGGAGAGGCGCCCGTCCTTGGCCAGGTACCAGTCAGCGCGCTCGACCTCTACGTTCCACTGCTTCCGCATGGCCACGGCGTACGTCTGGAGCTGGAACTTGGACTTCATGGTGCCGGTCTTCAGGTCCCTGACCCTGACCTTGTCGTCATCGTCTTCAAGGGCCTGGTCGATGAAGCCCCGCACCTTGATGCCACCCAGCTCGACCATGAAGGACAGCTCAAGCGCCGGCCCGCCCTCGTTCGGCTCCGTCCAGAGCTTCGGCCGGCTGTCCTTGCTCCACTGGACGTAGGCCGCAGTCTGTTCCAGCCCGAGGTAGTAGCGGCGCTCGATGTCCTCACCGCCCGTGTAGCGGCCGGCGGCCAACCACTTGTCCGTGTCCTTCTCCTCGGCCAGGGCCTCGTTCACCATGCGCGTGTACTCGTCGTGGAACAACTCCGTCACCTCATCGGCCTCCAACGTACGAGACGACCTCTCCCACGCCTCTGCGGCGGAATGAAAGGCCGTCCCGTGGAAGCTCCACGCTGCTGGTCTGGGTCGTACGCGCTCTACCCGCTGCAGGTACCAGCGCCATGCGCACTTCTCGTACTGCTCCGTCTGCGAGACGGACCGCGGCTGACTCTCAACACTCAAGCGTTGCTCCTAGGTTGCTCAGTCGGATGATGGTGAACGCACTGGACCCCGGGATTTCAGCGTGCCCACGGGGGTAGCTGGCCCGTGCGATCTCCAGTGCGGAGACGCGGGCGCCCAACTCGCGCTCAAGGTCGAGTATTCGGCGCGTGGTAAGGGAGTCAAGGGACAGGTCCGTAATGATCAGGTCCACCCACTCAGCCACCGTCCCACGTGAGTAGAGGATCAGCATCCCCAAAGTGTTGGCGTCCGCACGCACCTTGACCGTTCGCGCATTCCAAGTGCACTGGCAGCCGTGGTTACCTCTGGTTACTCCTGCGATCTCACCCAGCCATGTGCGCGTTTCATTCATCGTTTCACCGACCGAGTCACTCATCCGTAAGCGGAGGAGGTCCTTCCCCCTGCATTCACAATACAGGTTGAACGTGTGACGGCAATACTAGAAATTTAGGTGAGTAAACCCACCAGGGGGTTGCAGGGCCAAGAGTAAAGAAGTGGTAAAGGAACGTGACGGAGCCCCCCACGCTGACGCGCAGGGGGCTCAAGATGCCCGTTTTGATGTGAAATTATGCATTGAGCTCCACGGATATCTCAGGTTCGGCCGGAACAGGGGGAAGAGTGATGGCCTCCAGGTGAGGCCCCCTGGGCATCTCCCGGCCCGTAGGCCAGCGGACGACGAGCCGGCCGTCCTGCGGCTCCCGAGGCACGTACACCCAAGGGTTATCCCTGTCCCAGTCGATCGCCAGGACAAGCCCCTCCTTCTCCAGGTGACGTGTGAACTTCTCAACCCTCTCGTGCTGCCTCGGCGTCAGATCAGGGTCACCGAGACGCCAGCGAATGAACGTGGCGAGGTCACGGGCACGATTGAAGCGGGTGAATTTGCTCCGATCAAACTCATCCCGTGGCCACGCAACCTCAAGAATCGCTGCGGCCGTATTGCTATAGGGCTTGCGCTCGATTCCCATTGCGGCGAATCGCATATTAACCGCCTGGACCGAGCAACCGAAAGCTTGAGCAATTTCCTTATCGCTCAGACCTTCTCGGAAGTAACGCCTCAAGGTGTCATTGTCTGGCAGCTTGGTCATGGCGGGGGGGTTGTCCTCTCAAAGTTTCGCCCAAGGTAGCTAAGGACCGTCACGAAATCAAGTTCCTTCAACCTGTGAGTCCGCTAGCAGTTGATCCTGTGACGGGGTGACCTGAGTCTCACTTGTAGGCAACCTGTCACAGACCAGGCACTTTGACACCGACATCAGTAGTGAGAGAGCGAGTGAAACGAGCGAGCGAACGACTGTGTGAACAACTTATGAAGGACTAGTAAACAAGCCATCCACTTAACAGTTTGAACTTCAAGCATCTCCAACTGGCTTGACATATATGACCCAACTGTGAACCCTCACCCACCTACCTACGCAAGAGTAACTTACAGGCTGCAGCGGATCATCATAAGCCCAGGTGAGACACCCTGGATGACGTACTGCGTACGTAGCAACCCCTTGTTTCCCTGTTGATCCTCCGGTTGAGCCCAGGCTCCCGAGCAGGTTCCAGGGCCGGCCCCGACCGCCAGACCAGTAACCGGCCGGGGCCACAGACCACAGGAGAGACCATGCCGAGAGCCAAAAGCATCTGTCTGAATACAGGCTGTTTGGCCCCCTCGGTGAGGGACGGGCGATGCCTTGACCACCAGACCCGCAAGGGCTGGAATCGAACATCTGCTCGAAATGCTTCGAGGCCAAGAGATTGGTCGAAGCGTCGTTCTCGAACGCTTGTGCGAGATCGATTCACTTGCCAGCAGTGTGGCTCTCGCAAAGAGCTGGAAGTTGATCACATCGTCCCGGTAGCCCGCGGTGGCTCCTGGGAGCCAGACAACCTCTGGGTTCTCTGCAAGACGTGCCACAAGCACAAGACGTACAGCGAAGGCCGCCCCTGAGGCGGCCTCGTTCTCCGATAGCTCAGTCGGCAGAGCAACGGACTGTTAATCCGTGTGTCCCTGGTTCGAGTCCAGGTCGGGGAGCTGGAGACAGAGAAGGGCTGTTCACCGGCCTCCCTGTCTCACATATGGGGTGTAGCTCAGACGGGCCAGAGCGCCGGATTCCAAACCCGGATGTCGCAGGTTCGACTCCTGTCACCCATGCCATGCCGGTAGCTCCGGCAGTGCTCCGAAACTCCCACTGATCATGGGACAGAGGGGCGGTGCGTTTCGTCCAGCGGCCCAGGACTCCCCCACGCAAGGGGGCAACGGCGGTTCGAATCCGTCAACGCACACAAGGACCCTGCCGTCCGCCCTCAGGGCCGGGCAGCTTCTTTCATTCCTTCCCACTCGTCCACCTTCGGAGGTGTCCCATGTCCGCGTGCAACGGCAGGTGCTTCGACTGCCCCTACGACTTCTGCGGGCCTGAGGCACCTACGCGCCGGCCAAGCAAGGCCGCTGAGCGCTCCTGGCGACAGGAAGCCCTCTTCGAGCTTGAAGAGCTGGGCGACCTGTACGGGATCGACCCAAGCGCGGTGAAGCTGTGACCCGCGGACCGAAGCCGAAGGACAACGCACAAAGGCGCAACAAGCACGAGCACGCACAGACCCTCAGCAGCTCGACGACCGAGGGCCGAGCCCTTCCACCCGGCCTAGGAATCAAGAGTGCTGGTGCCCGCCGCTTCTGGCGGACCTGGGCGACCTCCCCTCAGGCCGGCGCATGGGCTGAGACCGACTGGGCTGAGCTGGAGATCACCGTGAAGCTCGTGGACGCCTTCTACCAGGGAGACGTGAAGCTCGCCGGGGAGATCCGGCAGCGCGTAGCCAAGTGGGGTGCGACCACCGAGGACAGGGCCCGTTTGCGCATGTCCCTTGAGGGCCCCGAGGACCAGGACCAGGGCGACGAGCCCGGCACCCCCGAAACCACCACATCCGACCTTGACGAGGAGCTGTTCCGGCTTCTAAGCGACTGAATAGAGGTGACCGCCCTTGCAGACCGGCAACCTGCCTGAGGGCGTTCCCTCCCCCAAGGAAACCCTGGGGTACGAGGTCATCCGCTGGTGCAGCAAGTACATCGTCCAGCCTGACGGAGACCGAGCAGGCGAGCCCTGGCAGTTCACCAAGGAGCAGCTTCGGTTCGTCCTCTGGTTCTACGCGATCAAGCCTGACGGAACCTGGCTCTTCAGCGCCGGCACCCTGCGGCGCGCTAAGGGCTGGGGCAAGACACCTCTCCTGGCCACTCTGGCGATCGTCGAGTTCATCGGCCCTTGCCGCTTCTCCCACTTCAACGCCTTCGGCCTCCCAGTGGCGAAGCGCGTTGCCCTGCCCACTGTCCAGGTTGGCGCCACGGCGTACGAGCAGACCGAACAGACCATGGAGTTCATCCGCGGTTGTCTGTCCGAGTCTCCTGCCGAGAAGGAATACAACCTCGACATCGGCAAGGCCGTCATCCAGTTCAAGAGCGGTAAGCCCGGCTCGATCAAGCCGAAGGCGACCGCCGGCCGAACCAACGAGGGGAATCGCCCAACCTTTGTCTGGACCCCGGCGGATTGATTTCTGCTGGGGTCCAGACGAATGCTGATTCGTACTCATGGATGAAGTCCACCACTGGGTGGGCAGCAACGGCGGCCCGGAATTCTTCCAGACCCTGAAGCGAAACGTTGAAAAGCTGGCTGCGGTCGGCTCCCGCTGGGTAACTACGACCAACGCGTACAACCCGAACGAAGACAGTGTCGCTCAGGTCATTCACGAAAGTGACATGATCACCCAGGGTTTTTGGTTGTACGACTGCATTGAGGGCTCTATCGAGCCTGACGAGATGCGGGATGAAGCCAAGGTCCGCAAGGCCCTCATCGAGGCGTATGGCGATGCTGCGTGGGCAGACATTGACGGCCTGACTCGCACGATCCTATACGACCGCACCACTCCGGACTCCACCTACCTCCGCTTCTTCTGCAACCGAATAGCAGAGTCTTCGGACGGGTGGATGTCCAAGGCCGAGTGGGATGCGCGCGAGGACGACGAGGACCCCATCAAGCCCGGCGATCAGATAGCCCTCGGCTTCGATGGATCGATCCGCGGAGACGCCACAGGAATTGTCGGCGTCAGATTGCGGGACGCCAAGCTCTTCGTCATTGGCGTCTGGGAGCGCCCAGAGCACGCACACGACGAGTGGGAAGTCGATGTTCTCTCGGTAGAGGCTGCGGTACATCGAGCGTTCGATACATACCGCGTCGCGTGGATGTACGCGGACCCGCCCTATTGGCAAGAAGCTATTGGGCGCTGGTCGATCACACATGGCGATGACACCGTATTCGAATTCTGGACCAACAAACCAACTCGCATGGTTCAGGCCGTGGAACGTTTCCGCACTGCCGTGATGGTCGGCGATCTCAAGCATGACGGAGATACCCGCCTCACTCGGCACGTACTCAATGCCGTAACCCGCGAAGTTCCGCAAGGAATCCTGATCCAAAAAGACTCCCCCCGATCCAAAAGGAAGGTGGACCTCGCCGTGTGCGCCGTAATTGCTATGGAGGCCAGGGCGGATGCCATTGCTGATGGACGAATGAAACTGAGAAGGTCACGTGTCGTGGGCTTCTAGAAAGAGGCCCGCCTATGATCGTCCCCCCTGGAAGCCATACGGCATTCATAGGTAAGCCGGAAACTCCTGACCAGTGGCTCATGTATCTGTACGGGAGAGTTCCGGGACCGCTTCATGAGTCTCACAAGTACTCGAAGTACTACGAGGGAGAACAACAGAAGCTCGCATTCTCTCAGATGAAGTACAAGGCAGCGTTTGCCTCCGTCTTCGGAGAGTGGCGAGACAACTTCTGCGGCACCATCGTGGACTCCACGAACGAGCGCCTGCACGTTGATTCCTTCCGGATCTCCGGAGAGGACGACGGTGCGGAAGCACGGGAGTTCTGGCAGCGGTCGAGCATGGACGCTTACTCGTCGTCCGTGCACCTTGAGGCCCTGATCACCGGCGTCGCGTACGTCGTGGTCTGGGCAGACTCCAGGGGCGAACCCACCATTACGCCGGTTCCTGGCTCCCGTATGGCGGTCTCCTACAAGCCCGGCTCCCTGTGGGAGCTGGAGGCCGCGGCACGCTTCGAGATGGATGCATGGGGCCGGCAGCAAGTCACCCTCTGGACCGAGGACTACGTCTACGAGGTGGCCTACGGAACTACCGAGTGGGACCAGGGCGAGAAGAAGCCCAACCCCCTCGGCATCGTCCCCGTGGTGCCTTTCGAGAATCGCTCTCGACTCGGTATGGACCCGGTCTCTGAACTGGCCAACTGCATCCCGATTCAGGATGCGATCAACAAAACCACGATGGACGCGCTCACCGCTTCCGAATTCGCGGCCTTCCCCCAGCGCTACGTCACTGGCCTGGAGATTCAGGAAGACACGAACGGCAATCCCGTCGAGCCGTACAACGTGGGCCAGGACAAACTACTTCAGGCTGAGGACCCTCTCGCCAAATTCGGGTCCTTCGCTGCCGCTGACCTCAGTAATTACGTGACGTTGGTGGATATGCTCGTTCAGCATCTCAGCACTGTCGCGAGGGTCCCCAGTCATTACTTCCTAGTCAACACGACCAACGCCCCCTCTGGTGAAGCAATCATCTCGGCGGAAGCCGGGCTTGTCGCCAAGGTCCGGGAACGAATGCTGCACTTCGGTGAAGCATGGGAACGAGTCATTCGACTTTGCTTCGCGGTCAAGGGTGACAAGCGCAAGGACGCCTTCGAAATGGAGACGCGTTGGCGCGACCCCGAATACCGCACAGAAGCACAGCATGTTGACGCACTGCTCAAGCTGAAGCAGCTCGACGTGCCTCTTGAATTCCTGTGGCACGAGGCCGGGTTCTCCGGCACTCAGATCGCCGACTTCCGCGAAATGCGTAAGGCGGACGCCAAGGCTCAGGCAGAGATTCAGAAACTCATGCCACAACCTCAGCCGCAGGGCCAGCAGCCCAACCCCAACAAGCCTCCGCAGGGAAACGCCGGTAATGCAAACCGGAAGATCCATGAGGCTAAGCCCTGACCCGCCGAAATGGTGAGTCCCTTCCGAAATGGAACAACGTATGACTACTCAGGACGACAACGCCGGCCAGCCTGGTAACGAGGGAAATCCTCCGAACCCCTCCACTGGTCCGACGCTGGAAGAGGTTATTGCCGACCGCGACCGCTGGAAAGCTCTCTCTCGACAGAACGAGACCAATTACAACACGTCTCGTACCGAGCTTCAGCAGCTCCAGGAAGCCCAGGCGGCAGCAATTGAGGCCGCTAAGACCGAGGGCCGGACGTCCGCTCTCGGAGAGGTCTCTACGGAGCTGGTAACTGCGGAACTGCGGCTTCAGGCCGTAGGTGTCGGCGCTGAACTTCCTGACCTCTCTTTCCTCGACCTCAACCGGTTCACGGGCGAGGACTCGCGCCCGAACCCGGACGCGGTCAAGTCGTTCATTGAGTCTCTGCCCAAGCAGAGCAATCCCGGAGCGGGCTTCCCGCAGATCGCAGGCGCCGGCCACAACAAGGGCGGCAACAGCGACTTCGCCAGTACCAATCCAACTGATCTGGCGGACTACATCGCGGGTGGGGCTTTCCTCTAAGCCTCCCCTTCACCTAATTCAGCCCTCCCTCTGGGGGGCTTTTTTCATGCCCTCATGGAGGCTTAATGCCCGAGCATCACTTTAATCTTGACCCTAAGCAGGTCACCATTGCCGCTCTCGGCATCCTGGACCGCCAGCTCACCCTTGGTGGCCTCCCGGCCCGGTACTCCGAGCTGAACTTCACCGGCGGCATCGGTGACGTCATTAACGTCAACCGCGAGTCGCGCGGCATCCCGGTTCAGGCGTCGGGTATCTCCTCGCCGATCACCAACCCGATCACCGGTGACAAGAACGTCTTCGCCGCGGCCTCCGATCGGCCGCTTCCGACTACCGACCGCAGGGCCCCGAACGGCTTCGTGACCGAGACCCGGTTCCCGGTCCAGCTCACCACGCTCGCGCAGAACGCCACCGCGATCGGCATGGAGCAGGTTGCGTTCGACCTCCGCCAGTTCGGCTCTCAGGTCCTCTCGAAGCTCACGCGAGGCTTCGCCGAGTACTTCGACGACACCGTTGCCGCGTTCATCAAGGCCAACATCAACCGCTCCAGCCTGACCGCAGGGCAGAAGACCGCCGTTGGTGGTGACGTCGCGGTGTCCATCCCGCAGGCTGACGGTACCGGTGCCAACATGACCGAGCGTGCGCTTGGCATCCGTGCGGCCCTGGTCGATGCGCGCATGAACATGAACCTCGCCCTGGTCCCCACCTCAGAGCGGTATCTCATCGCTGGCCCCGAGGTCGAGGCAATCCTTCTGAAGGACCCGGAATTCGTCGCGGTTGACTACTCCGGCGACACCAACGCCCTGCGTCGGGCGACTGTCGGCCGCATCTACGGTTTCGACATCGTCATTCACAATGCGTTCGGTCTGGAGATGTACCTCTTCCACAAGTCCGCGATGCTCATTGCTTCGGCGTGCCCGGCTCTGCCGATGGGTGCCGTTACCGGCTCCATCCAGAACGTGAACGGTATCGCTACCCGGATGCTGGTCGATTACGACTACAACCAGAAGCACGACACCATCGGCCTCGACACGATGTACGGCCTCGCCACCATCAAGGAAGACCCGGCCTACTCGGTCCGAGGCACCGTCATCGGTGAGAAGTTCGTCCGCGGTCTCAAGATTGCGATTACGGAGACTGCGCCTGTTGCTGGCTGATCTCCCTTAACTACTGAGGGAGGTTAAATGCCGCTAGCAACTGTTGAGGATGTGGTCGCCCGTCTCGGGCGGCCCTTCGCTGATGACGCAGAGGCCACCAAGACGGCGGCCTTCATAGAAGACGCCACTGCCCTAGTGTGCGATTACTGCGGGACAGATTTCCAGCAGCCGACATGGGAGGCAGTACCCGGCGCCGTGAAGGCCGCCGTCTGTGCGGAAGTGATTCGTTGGCTCTCCGTCTCTCCTGGCACCGTCATGGAAAAGACCGGAGACCTTCAAGTCGAGTACGCACAGACCGCGTTCACCTCCGGACTCTCGGAGGCCGCAAAGTCGATGCTGGTCAGGTACAGGAAGCGCCTGGGGTCAATACCCCTGATCACCTGGACAGAGGTGACCGTCGATGGCGCTGTTTAACGACTACATCGAAGTTCAGCGCACGCCGCTGGTAGAGGACGACTACGGCCATCACCGCGACTGGGACACATACACAGTTGTCTGGTCCGGGCTCGGTGCCGGCGTCCCCTACCTGCGGTCGCGAAAGGCTGAGACTCCCGTCCGCGAGACCACCACGAACAAGGCGACGATCTACCTGCCGGGAAACCTGTCGGTGGACTCCTCCGACCGAATCCTATTTCAGTCGAAACTCTGGACGCCCGAGGGCGAACCATGGAAGTGGAAACTGGGATCTCGCCAATACACCATGATTCACGTCCGGGGGGTGACTAAGTAATGGCTACTCCGAGGCGAGGAAAACAGTACTCCCGCTACGGGACCAAGGACTTCACATTCGAGACCGACATGGGCTTTGAATCCAAGCTCATGAAGTCCGGAGAGGTCCGGGCCCTGGTCGTCACCCAGACGGGACAGATGGCGGGCAACATGATCAAGGCCGCTCCCCGCGGACCTCACGTGACTACCGATGCCTACTCGATCAAGAAGAACATCCACCCCTACGTCGAACAGGTCGGGGAGGGCTGGGTGGGGTACGTCGTCGTCGAGGAGAACGACCGAGCCCGTCACGCAATGCTCCAGGAGCGCGGATACCGCGACCCGGCAGGCAAGCGCCACGCTGGCCGGTTCTACCTGAGGGCTGTACTCCAGAGTGAGCGGGTCGAATGAGATCAGACCCGATACCCCTGCTGGTCAGCTACCTCCGAGCAATCCCAGAGATCCCCTCGGGCGCCGTTACAGGCACCCTTGTAGGCCGGAGCGTGGGAGAGACGACCATCTACCTCATGCAGTCCGGGGGCTACCGCAGCAAGCGGGACCGCGTTGACCGCATGTACGTCGTCTATGACGTCTACGGCCAGAGCCCTGCGGAGGCCGGCGCACTGGCGTACACCGTCCGGGAGTACCTGCTGGAGTGGCTACCCGGCCAGATCCTCAACGGCCTCCTGGTCCTGGACGTGCACGAAGAGGATGCCCCGAGCTGGCATCCAGACAAGCAGTCCCTTGAGCCCGCGTACTCGGGCGAGGTCTCTGTGTACCTCGTGGCTGACGACTGACCCACCCAACTCCCTTTCCTGACGGTCCCTTTGGGACCGTTTTTTTGTTGCCCCAAGGAGCCCATATGGCTAATGACCCCACGAAGATCAGGTTTGCCCCCCAGGGCGCCGTGTACCTCGCCCCTGCTGTAGGCGCCACCCTCCCCACTGAGGTGGGCGACGGCAAGACCGCCCCGACCGGATACACCTCGCTTGGATACCTGTCCGATGCGGGCTGCGTGATCACGCCGACGGTGACGGCCGATCCCGTCAACGCCTGGCAGAGCGCGGTACCGGTGCTCTTCAACGTCTCGGCTGCCACCTTCAGCGTTCAGGCGACCTTCATCGAGACCAACATCAACACGACCGAACTCTTCTGGGGTGCCTCGTGGGCTGAGGTGACGCCTACTGAGGGCGGCACGGTCAACACGTGGCGCCTGGACCTCTCCAGCGTTCCGGAGCTTCAGGAGATTTCCCTTGTCGTGGACTGGGGCCAGGGTTCCAAGTTGAACCGTGTGGTCATCCCGCGGTCGATGGTCCAGGACCGAGGCGCCATCACCCTCGTCCGGAACGCTGCGCAGGAATACCAGCTCACCATCGATGCCCTCGACAGTGGCGGCACTCTCGGATACGTCCTGACGAACCAGGACATGACGACCACCGCGCCGTGATCCCTGGGAATTAATTCCCACTCCCCTGCCGGGGAGGGCTTGTAGTCCCCGGCCTCTCTCCCACCCCACCCCATGCCCCACACCCTTTGGAGTACCCATGACTGCTAAGAAGACTGCCGCCAGCAAGCCCGCCGATGAGGCCGTTGTCGAGACCGAGGTTCCCGACGCTGACAACGAGCTGGGCGCCGCTGAGGCCGAGGCGACGGGTGCCGGCGTCACTGTCGAACACAACGGTAAGACCTACGTCCTCCCGTCCCCGCTGGACTACCCGGTGGACGTCGTGTTTGCAGACAACGACTTCGAGGCCGTCCGCATCGTCCTGGGTGAAGAGCAGTGGCAGGAGTACCGGAAGGCCAAGCCGACCATCCGAGACTTCCAGGAGTTCAACGCGAAGATCAACGAGGCTTCGGGAAACTGAGTCGAGCTGTCTACATCATCCGGAAGTTCCCCGGAGAGCTTGAGGCCGACCTGCTTCAGTTCTTCGGGGTTGACTTTCTGGACCTGTGGAGTGGACAGCTCTCTCTCCGCCGCATCAACGTCTTGATCGGGTCTCTGCTCAGACAGCCGGGACGCTCCGCCCTAGCGGCGGCTGTTGACGAATCTTCCGAGTGGTCTACCTCAGATCACTTGCTTGCTCGGGTCCACGACGCCCTTGAGCTTTCTAACTGGATGTTCTACTCGGCCAATTCGAGTGAGGACTCCGAAACCATTCCCGCGCCTACTCCCATGCTTCGGCCGGGTCAGGAAGAAGAAATCCTTGAGCCTGTGCAACCGAACTATGCCTCAACAGATGAGGTGGTGGATTTCTTCAGCCGAATGAACAGCCTCTAAGGGGGATCGATGCCCGAAGCCGGAAGCATCAAGGTCGGAAACGCCTGGATCAAGATTACCCCTGAGCTGGATCACGCTCAGCTGAAGGCCCAGCTCGACCGCGCAGAGAAGGAAATCGCTGCGTTCACGGGCGACACGAACACACTCGCCCGGCAGTCTGCAAAGCTCCGGGAACAGCTTGAGAATTATGTAACCATCAAGTACGGCGAAGAGGCCGCCAAGCGCGTGAAGCTGGAGCAGGCAGCCTCCGCGAAGCGCCAGGACTACAACAAAACCGAGACGGCCGCCCACATCAGGGCGATTTCTACGGTCACTGAGGCTAAGGCCAAGTCCGAGCAGGCGAAGACCGCAGCCGCCGAGAAGGCGGCTCGTCAGCGCGAACGCGTAGCCCTCAACGCACGCAACCTTGAGATCCGGTACGGGGCCGAAGTAGCAGCTTCGTACCGCAAGGACGTTGCGGCGATGATGAAGGAGAGCAAGGGCCTCTCCCTCGTCCGCATCAACGAGGCCAAGCAGTGGTCCGCGGCGGACATCGTCGAGCAGCGCAAGGTAGCTGCCGAACAGTTGAAGCAGACCAAGGCCCGTGAGGCTCAGGTCAAGGCGATGACGGCTCTCGTCGTCCGCCAGGCCCAGCTTGAGGCCGCCGAGTCGGTCAAGGCCGCTCGCACGGCGCAGGCCGCATACACGGCTGCGCACAACGCCCGTCAGGCGCAGATTCTCACCAACATGAGCAGCCTGAAGGCCGCAAGCATCGCTGCGGCCCAGGGGCAGGTTGCTGCGGCTCAGGCCGCCAAGAGGGCATCACAGCAGACGATCGCGGCGAACGACCAAACCGTGCGTGCCTTGCAGGACAACGCGAAGAAGGCAAGTAAGAGTTGGACCAAGGCCATGTATTCGGCCGGCACTCAGGTCAACGCCATCGGAACCTCGATGTCAGAGTTTGGCCGCAACATCCAGAGGAACATCACCACGCCTCTGCTGGGGGCTGCTGCTGCCATGTCCGCCATGGGTATCTCGGCGGCTGACTCCCTGATGCGCGCCCAGACTGCGCTTCAAGGTATGGGCGTCTCCGCAAAGGACACGTCCAAGCAGATCAACACGCTTGAGGAGTATGGCACTCAGACGCCTTATGCGGTCGGGGACATGTTCACCTATGCCGCCCAGTACACCCGTTCCGGAATGTCGAATGGGCTGAACTCGAAGGAAGCGTCCACGCGCGCTACCAGCCTCGTCCAGTCGATTGGTGACCTTGCCGCCTATGCGGGCATCACCGATCCCGAGATGGTCAAGCGCACCCTGGTCGCAGTCGGCAACATTCAGGAAGCTGACCGAGCTTCCCTGAGGAACGTCCGTACCCTCGCACAGAGTGCCGGTTTCGATATTCCTCAGCTCGCTAAGGTGCTCGGCTTCAAGGACCGCCCTTACACCGAGAAGGAAATTACAGACCGTCGAGAGATGATGGAAGCGAAGGGCGTTGACTGGGAAGTTCCCAATGTCAACAAGGCTTCTTCACAGATGATGGACTGGATGCAAAACGCCAAGGACACCGGCGGCATTCCTGGTGAGTCCATCGTCAGCGCCATCCTGGAGCAGGCCGAGAAGGTGGCCGGCACTGGCACCGACGAATCCGCGGCCGTGAAGCAGGGTAGTGCGACGATCACCGCGCGACTTGCGAACATGTGGGAGTCCTCGAAGTTCGGCCTGGCTGACCTGTTCGTTTCTCCGACAGGTAAGGACGGGGCCTACGAGTACTCAGGCGCCGGTGCGGCGATCATGGGTAAGGGTGGCCTGCTCGACTCGCTGACAGAGATCGGAAAGGACCTCCAAGGGCCTTCCTCGAAGGTTGTCACCGAGCTGTTTGAGAACCTGACCATTCTTACCGGTTGGGTTAAGGACACGGTCAAGTACCTCAAGGAACACGAGGGCTTCACCGACATGCTCATCGAGGCCGGCAAGTGGGCCGTGCTCCTCGGAGGGGGTGCCATCGTCCTCGGCAGCCTGATCAAGCTCTTCGGAGCACTCTTCAAGCTGGCCTCCCCCCTGGCAGGCATTCTGAAGGGTGCAGGCAAGACCGGTAAGGGCGCCTCCAAGATTGTGGGCCAGGCCACCGGCCTCGGCACCGAGACGGATGCCCAGAAGGAAGCCAAGGCCATCCAGCGCGAGGCCAAGCGCGAAGCCAAGGAACTGCGGAAGGACGCAAAGAAGCGCAGTGACCCGCGTGAGCGCACAGCCGACAGGCTTCATGCCAACTGGATTGAGGCTGACGGCCGGCGCCGTGCTGCAGCAACCAGGGCACAGGGTCAGACGGACACCTCTTGGAGGGACCGCTACCAGCAGCGCCGAGCCAACATCAACGGTGGTGACAATCGCGCCCTTGGTCAGCGTGCGATCGACTCGGTTCGTGGCAGGAACTCGCAAGTTGAAGAGATCCAGGTCAACACCGATAAGGCCAAGCAGAAGATCAACGAGCTTGAGACCGAGATCGAAGGTCTGCGGACCAAGATCCGGAACTTCAGGGGCGAGAACTTCAACGAGCTGGCCGAGCACCTGGCCGGCGCTGACCCCAGTGTGAAGGCTGCGGCGGAGAAGGCCGCAAAGGCGGTCCGCGAGGCCGACACCGCTGCCACCAACCTCAAAGGGCTCAAGCTCTCGGCGTTGGAGGGCGAGTTCAACCGGGTCACGGAGGACACCAGCGCCCTCAAGAGTCAGGTAAGTCGGGCCGCATCCAACGTCTCGGACCTGAACGGCCAGGGTCTCGGGGGCCTGGATGGCGAGCTTACTGACGCCAAGGGCAAGAGTAAGTCTCTGGACACCGCTCTTGGCGAGGCTGCCAAGCAGGTCGGGAATCTCAATGGCAAGTCCCTGGGCAAGGTCAAGGGGCAGGTTGACCACGTGAAGGACGCGGCGGATGCCGCGAGCGGCAAGGTCGGCGGAGGGAAGTCCTCCCTGATCACGCGAGTTGGTCAGCTCAACGGGATGAGTACGGGTTCGGTCGTCAAGCAGGTCAACAAGCTGAAGGACGCTCTTAACAACGCGTCCGGTAAGGCGAACACCCTCAACAGCCGACTCAACGACATCTCGAACCATGCGCCGGGCGGCGGCAGCAACAAGAAGAACAACAACCGCAGGGCACTCGGTGGTGTCCTCCCCGGATACACGCCCGGTCAGGATGTCCACCACTTCACCAGCCCTACGGGTGGATCGCTCCACCTGTCCGGCGGCGAGGCGGTTATGCGGCCCGAATGGACAGCCGCAGTCGGCCCCGGCTACGTGAACCACATGAACCAGCTCGCCCGAACCAAGGGCGCCGGCGCGGTTCAGAAGGAAATGAAGTTCGCGAAGGGCGGCATTCTCGGGAAGCTCGGCCTGGATGAAATTGTGGCTGCCGCCGGGAATTACAACGTCGGCAGGGACGTCCGCGGTGCTGCTAGTGCTGTGAGTATGTATCAGTCCTCCGACGCTCTTGGGGGAGACACCGAGAAGGGCATGAAGGGTGCTGGTCGCAGGGGAAACAACTTCATCGGTTCTGACGTAGGTAGAAAAACCAAGGGCATGTATGACTTCATCTCCACGGACGTCTTCGAACTCCTGAAGAAGGCGCCCGTTCCTAGTGGAGTCGGTCAGGTCATTGGCGTTCTTGGTGGTGCGCTCGCACCCGTACAAGGCCAATACTTCTGGGATGACGTTTGGAAGGGCGAAGGCAACGTCCTCGAACGTGGTCAGAAGTACATGAGTGACATTCTGTCGATGAAGACGCTGAAGTCTGTGGTCGATAATCTCTTCGGAGGCACCGTAGACACCCTCAAGTCTCTGTGGAAGGGGGGGACGGCTTTTCTCGCTGACCCTGTCGGCATGATCAAGGAAGGCGTAAACGGAATCTGGGAAATGTCCCAGGAGACGTATAACGGCTTCGTTGACATGGTGAAGGGCATGCGGGAGATATACCAAAACCCCCTGAGCTATGGGGCCGAGGTAGCTGGGGAAGTATTTGAGACCGCCAAGGAAAACCTCCCCAACCTGACTGGACTCTTCGATTTCAGCGGGGACGGGCTCAAGTCTGGTCCTCCCGATGTCTCCAAGATTTTGGAGGGCGCGGGTAGCTCTGTCCCCGGCGTGGGTGACAGCGTTTCCCGCTGGACTCCTCAGGTCAAGATGGTCCTTGCGCAACTCGGGCTTCCGGCATCTGACTTGGCTCTGGTGCTTCACCGCATCAAGGTCGAGTCCGGGGGTAACCCGAAGGCAATCAACAATTGGGACATCAACGCCAAGAATGGGACCCCGTCACAGGGCCTCATGCAGACGATTCCTGGCACGTTCGCGGCATACGCCGGACCGTACAAGAGTCGGGGCATCACTGACCCACTGGCCTCCATCTACGCCGGCCTCAACTATGCCACCAGCCGCTACGGCGCGAACTGGCGTAAGGCGCTCTCCGGAACCAAGGGCTACGCCACAGGTACCGACGGGGCCGCACGAGGTTGGGCATGGGTCGGCGAGGAAGGCCCGGAACTCGTCAACTTCAGTGGCGGCGAAACCGTCTTGACGCACGAGGACAGCGTCTTGGCCTCGGGCAACGTACAGCGGGGCTACGCCTCGGGCACGTCGAGCACCAGGACCACGGGCTTGGCCGCGGATGCCAAGAAGGGCGTTTCGACGCTCAACACGGCGGTGAACAAGCTCTATTCAATCATCACCAAGGCGTTCACCTCGGGTCGTATCGGCTCGGGGACTGCGAACAACCTGAACAAGTGGCTGGACAAGCAGAACAAGTCACTTCAGAAGATGGTGGCTGATCGGGCGACTATCGCGACCAAGCTCAAGGACGCGAACGCCAAGCTGGCAGACGTCAAGGCGCAGGAAAGCGAAATGGCTACGTCCATCTCGGACAAGGCTACGCAAGAACGTTCCCTCACTGGCCTCTTCAATACCGAAGGGGTGTCTGTCTCCTCGGCTATTTCCGGCCTGAAGGAGCGCTTGACCTCGATCAAGTCGTTCCAGTCCAACATCAGTGCTCTGGTGAAGCGTGGGTTCTCGAAGGAGATCATCGCGGAGATTGCCGACGCCGGCCCCGTAGACGGCGGTGCCATCGCGAAGGAGATGTTGACAGCTACCGACACACAGGTGAAGGACTTCAACAGCACCTACCAGGCCATCGGCACGGCTTCCACCTCTCTGGGCAAGTCCGTGGCGACTTCCTACTACGCCACTGGCAAGGCCGCCGCTCAGGCTCTCGTAAACGGCTTGATGGCCGACGACAAGAAGCTCACCAAGGGCATCGAAAAGTTGGCTGACCTCATCGAGAGGAAGTTCAAGAAGAGGCTGAAGATCAGCTCTAAGACCCCGGTTGATTCCTCCTTGGCATCCCTCCTGACTTGGCTCACGGGCCAGGGGCAGGCCGTCAAGGGCGGAGGAAGTACCTCGAAGAAGAAGACGACTAGGACGACCACGACCTATTCGACGGACTCACAGGGGCGAAAGGTCACGACGGTCACCACGTCCACGACCGACCCGGCGAAGGGCACTACAACCACAGTCACTAAGCGGACCGTGGGAGGTAAGACCACGACCTCTACGAGGGTAAGCAAGATCAAGGGATATGCGACAGGTACCCGGTCCGCTGCCCCTGGTGTTGCTCTCGTGGGTGAAAAGGGCCCTGAACTGATCAATTTCAAGGGTGGGGAGCGCGTCTACAACGACAAGGACACTGCCAACATGATGGGGCCTCGATACGAGATCCATATTCATGAGGCCAAGGCCGAGAACACCACTCAGGCTGTCCTTCGCGCGATGCAGTACGCAGAAACGATGGCCGCCCTCTGACACAAGGAGCGCTAATGAAGGAGTGCTAAATGCCGATTCCCGTACGCTCAACAACCCCCGGAGAAGCCCTCTTCTCCAGAGTGGTTTATCCGGTCCCTGAGCGATGGCAGCGCACCTACGTGTCTATTACGGGAGGAAACGGTGAGGGGGAGGAAATCCCCCTCACCGGCCTCCGGTCTAATGCGTGGCCGGCGATGATCCTTCAGCCAGGAGCCACGGGGCTCGACCTACCCCCGTTTGCCGTCCACATGGACGAGTCCCCGAACCTCGACGGCTCGATGGTTCGAGGGGCCAGGGCATCAGCCCGGCAGGTTCTGCTTCCCATCTTCATCTATGGAATCGACCGTAGGACCCTGCGACAGTTCAAGGCGAAGTTGGCCAACGCCCTTAACCCCAAGCTCGGTTACTCCGTCCTGACCTTCATTGAGCAGGACGGGGAGTTGAGGCGCCTGAAGTGCTACTACGTCGGTGGCATGGAGGGCAGTGAAACTGTGGGGGCCTCGGGATTCAACTGGACCTCTTACGGAATCCAGCTCACCGCCGCGGACCCCTACTTTTACGGAGAGACGGAGTCAGCAGCCAACTGGTCCTTCGGCACGGATCAGCCGTTTCTTAGCAATCCGTTTCTCCCCCTGACGCTCAGTGCAGGAACCCCCTCTAATGGGACGCTCACCATCGAGAACCCCGGCGACATAGAGGCATGGCCTGTCTGGGAGATAACCGGGCCGCTCAAGCGGTTCGCATTCACCGGCCCGGACGGTACGAGCTGGGGCATTCCTGATCAGCCGGGAGGGGTAGACGCCCTCCCAGTAGGCCGGACCCTAACAGTTGACTGCCGTCCCGGCTTCAAGACTGTCACGGACGAGACGGGAAAGATTTATTTCCCTCTGCTGTCCCCCAACCCGTCGCTCTGGTCGGTGCCCGCCGGCACGTCCACCGCTCAAGCCGATCTCTTGGCCGGCAGCGGTAGCGCCACGGTGAAAATGACGCTCCATCCACGCTATTTGACTTACTGACATGAGGTGCACATGGGATACCGAGTGGAGGTGCGGGACGCTGCCCTTAACCGAATAGGCATTATCGACACATGGATCTCTATGGATCTAGTGGTCCGGTATTGCCAGCAAGGTACATGGCAGATGCTCGTAGCCGCGGGGACGCCTCAGGCTGACCTTCTCCAGAAGGGCGGCGGCATTGCCATCTATCAGGATGGCGTCGAACTCCCCATCCTCACAGGGCAGATCGAGAGCTTTCAGCACTATTGGACAAGCGCTCAACACACCTCGCTCGGCTCCCTGTACTTCGGCGGCAAGTGTGACAACAAGATCGCGTACAACCGCTTGGCGTTTCCTGACCCGACCAAGGAAGCTACCCAGCAGTGGCAGGCCACAGACACCGGCCGCGCAGTTTCCGGCCGCTCCGGTCACCTCGTCTGGGACGAACTGAACAAGGCGATGGGGTCTGGGGCTCTGGCCAGCCGGCGCGCGGCCGGCGTCGTGGTAGGGAGCGACGTCCCGTTCGGCAACGTGGTTGCTGACAATCTCCAGTGGGACGTCATCGGCTCGAAGCTCGAATCCTGGATCGACACCTCCACGACCGGCTACCGGTTCGTTTGGGACCCCAACACCAAGACGATCAACCTGAACCTCTTCACCCCTAGGGATCGCTCCAAGGAGGTGCGGTTCAGCAAGGAGCTGGGAAACCTCCGAGAGTTCACATGGTCCCTCACGGCTCCTACCGTCACACGGGTCATCGTGGCTTGCCAAGGCACCGGCAAAGGCCGGTACCTGTACCAGCAGATCGACAGTGAGACCGAGGCCGAGTGGGGCCTTGAGATCGAAGCGTTCCTCGACCGCAGGGACCTGCCCCTCAAGGCCGACCCGGCTACCGGTCTCCCGGTCAAGGCTGACCTTTCGGTGACCGATGAGCAGTTCACCACAGCCAAACAGGCTGTATTGGACGCTGCCACGGAGGCCCTGAATACGGGCGCCAAGAATGGCAACTTCCAGATTTACCCCGTCGATACCGAACAGATCAAGTTTGGGCGGGACTACTTCGTCGGAGACATCGTCACCGTCTCCATTGACGGAGTCGAGTACACGGACATCGTCCGTGAGGTCTCAATCACCGTGGACCAGGGCGGAGACACCGCAACCGTCGCTCCGACCATTGGTGAACAGGGTTCAGGCAACCCGCTCAACCTTTACAAGACGGTATTCGATATGCGCGAGAAGCTGCGCAAGCTAGAAGCGAGGATGTGACAGATGGCTGAAATC
>Ga0307410_10000124_pt1 | contig 27240 bp, 26 predicted proteins | sample 322Ometagenome_3_FD_203707 | JGI IMG/M metagenome (GOLD analysis project Ga0307410, IMG submission 203707) | Maize rhizosphere microbial communities from greenhouse at UC Davis, California, United States - 322HYB-O-3 | ecosystem: Host-associated > Plants > Roots > Rhizosphere > Soil | place... | reverse complement strand
GGAACGAGCGGTGGGCGGACTGGATCAGGGCACGCCTCCAGACACCGGGCACCGTGTTCGTCGCGATCGGCGCCGGCCATCTTGCCGGCAAGGACAGCGTCCTGGTGAAGCTCGCGCAGCGCGGCATTCCGTCCGCAAGGGTCAACTGACCGCCTGAACTTGCCTTTCGGGCCCACCTGCACTAGTGCGCGCCCTTCCCTAGCCATGGTCATCCCTGGAGGCGTGGCGGGGCTTTTTTATAATCGGAGAACGACAAATGAGCGATCAGCTGACGCTGCCCGCCGAAGCGCGCGATAGGGCTGGCAAGGGAGCCTCCCGAGCACTGCGCCGCGATGGACGGGTACCCGCCGTGGTTTACGGCGAGAAGAAGGAACCTCTTTCGATCCACGTCGAAGAGAAGCTTCTGACCAAGATGCTTCATACCGGCCACTTCATGAACTCGGTCGTCATGATCGACCTGAAGGGCAAGGCGCACCGCACGCTGCCGAAGGCCGTGGATTTCCACCCGGTGACGAGCCGGCCGACCCACGTCGACTTCCTGCGGATCGGTGAGCACACCAAGGTGAACGTGGCCGTTCCGATGCGCTTCGACAATGAAGAGGCATCGCCGGGCCTGAAGCGCGGCGGCGTCCTAAACGTCGTCGTTCACGAGCTCGAGATCGTCTGCGACGCGGCGCACATCCCCGCCGAGATCCATATCCCGCTCGATGGCCTCGAGATCGGCGATTCGATCCACATCAGCGCGGTGAAGCTGCCGAATGGCGTCACGCCGGCAAACACCGAGGATGACTTCACCGTCGCCACCATCGTCGCTCCGTCGGCGATGAAGGCCGAAGAGGAAGAGACCGCGCCGGCCGATGCGGTTCCGACCGTTGAAGGCGAGGAAGCGGAAGGCGAAGGCGAAGCTGCCGAGGGCGGCGAAGAAGCCTAAGCTTCTCTCGATTCGAAATCAGGAGCCGCTCAGCCGAAAGGCTGGGCGGTTTCTTTTTGGCTCAAGCTCCTGCTAGCGCTCCCCCATGCAATTGTGGGTCGGCCTCGGAAATCCCGGTACGAAATACGCGCTTCACCGGCACAATGTCGGCTTCATGGCGGTGGACGTCATCGCCGAAGGCCACAAATTCGGACCGTGGCAGAAGAAGTTCCGCAGCCTGGTCGCCGAAGGGCGTATCGGCCGTCATGGGGTGCTTCTGCTGAAGCCCCAGACGTATATGAACGACAGCGGCGATGCGGTTCAACAGGCGCTGAACTTCTACAAGGTCGACGAGGAGGCGCTGACCGTCTTCCATGACGAGCTCGACCTCGCGCCGTTCAAGGTTAAGGTCCGCGTCGGCGGCGGGTTGGCGGGTCACAACGGACTCCGCTCAATCAATGCGAGCCTCGGCCCGGATTTCCGCCGCGTGCGCATCGGCATCGGTCACCCTGGCCCCGGCCTCAAGCATCTCGTCACACCGCACGTCCTCGGCAATTACGGCAAGTCGGAAATGGAACCGCTCAGCGACATGCTCGCCGCGATCGCATCGGAAGCGGAGTGGCTGGCCGACGGTGACGACCCGCGCTTCATGAGCGAGGTCGCCCGCCGCCTGCACGACGACTAAAGGTCGACCGCCAAATAGCCCTGCACGAACCGGCCGGGGTTCGAAGTGTAGATGCCCGACCCCGCGAGACCGTAGCCGGGATTGTCGAACACATTCACCATCTGCAGGCGGAAGGTCGCGCTGCGCTTCGCGATCTTGAACTTGTAGCGTCCTCCGAGATCGAGGCGCGCACGATCTGGGATGAAGACGGCGTTGTCCGTCCGCGCGGCGACCCTCCCGCGGTGGCTCAAGGCCATATCGAGCTCGATCCCCTCAAGCGGCGTCTTCCAGTTCAGGTTGGAAATGAGAATGTGCGCCGGCAGGCCCACGGGCTTCGAACCGATCGTCCGGTCCGCCGTATCGAGCGCTGTGACCTTGGGATCGAGCAACACCCCGCCGGCGACGACGTTGAGCCTCGGCGTGAGGCTTCCGGATACCGAAAATTCCGCGCCTCGGCTGCGCACCGTCCCGATCTGCTTGAACACATTGTTCGCGTCGAAGCCGAAATAAGGCCGGCTGAGATCGAACACGCCGACCACGGCCTTGACGTCCTTGGTCACCGCGAAGCGGACGCCGGCGTCCTTCTGCTCGGTGAGGATCGCCGGTAGCGGCTGGTTGCGGTTGGCGGCGTTCGGCGGCGCCGTGCCGGTCTCCTCCAGCCCCCGCGCGTAGCCGGCATAGACCGTGAGCGACTTGGTCAGGTTCGCGGCTGCCGTCCCATTGTAAAGCAGCGGCTTGGAACGGGCCATAGCGACGGGCTCGTCAGGGATCACCGTGTCCTTGCGGTAATTGGCCTGGGAAATGCCGAAGCTGATTTCGCCGACGTCCTTCCACCGACCGTCGTAGGCGACGCCGAGCGTCGTTTGCTTCAGCCGGTCATGGCTGAGCTCACCGAAGTTGAAATGGTCGGGCTCGGGCGCGTGGACGTGCTCACCGATGCGGCCGGGGCCGAAGCTGATGAGCTCGGATCCGCCGAATTCGCGGCGTGCATTGCGGCTGCGCAGGCTGAGGTGGATTACGTGAAGCCGCGGCCCGTCAGGGATGCTCTGCGTCAGGCGAAGCTCGCCGCTCGTGGACTCGGCGACACTGCGGGGATCGGCGAACAGGATGCGCTCTCCCGTCCCGTCGGGCTGCTCGTCGACCAGCAGGTTTGAGAATGCATGCTTCTGGTCGTTGACCGACCGGAAGGCGCCGAGGCGCACGACGGTATTACTGGCGAGCCGCGCGGATGCGAGCAGTCCGAAGTTCGTGCCCGTGTAGCGGTAGTCGGCCCATTTCGCGCCCTCATTCTCGCCGGGGCGCGGCAGCTTGGGGAGAAAGGGGCCGGCCGGGACATAGAAGGTGCCCGCTTCATCCTTATAGTCGTCGTTCCGCGACCAGAAGGGCATGATCTCGATGGCCGACGTCGGCCTCCATCGCAGGCTGAGACTCTCGGTATGATTGTTGTTGTCGGTCCCGTCGGGAAACTCGACGTGCGTCCCATTGAGACCGTAGCCGAGGCTCAGCGTCGAGGTGATCGGAAGGGATCCGCTGACTTCCACGCCAAGCGTGCCGAAGCTGTCGAAATTGGCGATGACGGATGCGCCGGGTTCGTTTTCCGGGCGGTGGAGCGAATAGTCGACGATGCCGCTGGGCGCCGCGAACGGATAGCCTTGCGCCGAGAGCCCCACCTTGATGCTGGTCGAGTCCACCAGCGTGCCGGGCAGGCCGAACACCTGGTCGAAATAGAGCCCATCGATGCGCAGATTGCCGGCAGCGGTCGGAGAAAAGCCGCGGGCCTGTCCGGCGTTGTAAATGCCAAGGCTCTCGCGACCGACGCTGAAACCGAACGCATCCTCGGCCTGGGTGATCGCATTGTCGTCGGAACGGCTTTGGGCGAACGCGCCCGCGGGGGCACATAGGAGGGCGGCCGCCATGACCGTGCAGTGAAAACGCGCCCTCGAATTCATGAACCCTTACCCCTCTAATTGCGCGCGACATGCGAGCCTTGGTGTGTCGCCCGACACACGCATTCTGCGAGAGGCAGGCCGGCTTCGATGGATCGGCGAACGTGTTCGGCGCTTCCGCGCGCCTGATCGCCGCATTAGGAGGCGCTGTGCGCAGCCTCTTTGCAACCAAGCTTTACGAAATTGAGCTGGACGAGCCCGACCTGCTCGGCGAGCTCGCCTTTTCGATCCGCAGCCTCGCCGAAGACGATGGTGCCGGTATCGGCTGGTCCAGGGAGCACCGCTACGCCGGCTACACGAGCTACGCCTCGCTCAACGACCTCCCAAGGCGCGATCCCGCCTTTGCCGAACTCGCGAAGCTGCTCACGCGGCATGCCGCCGTCTTTGCGCGGGACTGCGCTTTCGACGGCAAGCCGAAATTGGACAGCCTCTGGGTGAACCTGTTGCGCGGACCCGGACACCACAGCGCCCACATCCATCCGCACAGCGTCCTGTCGGGAACGCTCTACGTCGAAGTTCCGAAAGGCGCCGGCTCGATCCGGTTCGAGGACCCTCGCCTGCCGATGATGATGGCGGCGCCGACACGGCGCGAGGATGCGCCTGAAGACCTGAAGCCGTTTGTCACCGTCGAACCCGGCGCGGGCCTGCTGTTGATGTGGGAAAGCTGGCTGCGCCACGAAGTGCTTCCCGGCACCGGGCGCGGCGAGCGGCTCTCGGTCAGCTTCAACTTCCGCTAAAGCGGACGCCCGTCGGTTACCGGCTTCACCGCGCTGACCCGCTCGTGGGCGATCTGCCAGAGACCCTTGTTGTTGCGCCACATGGTGCTGAACGTCTGCCGCTTCAGCTGTCCCTCCTCTTCCCAGCGCAGTTCGTGGGTAGTGTAGAGGGTCTCGTTGGAGGGCTGCGCCGCCATCGTCATCTGGTGAAGCACACGCCGCGATGGACGCTCCGGATATGGTTCAAGCCAGTTTTGCTCTGACTTCACCCAGTCGACGAAGGCCTTGCGTCCTTTGAAAATTCCTTCCGGCCGCTCAACCACCACGTCGTCAGCGTACGGGTCCACAAAGCCCGCGAGCGTCCTGCGCTCCCAAGCAGCCGTCATTTCGGACAGGCGTTCGAAAATATCGCCGTTGTTTCGTTGCTGCCCGATCGGGACGCCGGGGACCGGAGGCCGCTCAACCGCGGGAAGAACGCCCGTCGGCCCACCATGCGGCACGCGAAGAGTTTCAGCGACGCGTGCCGCGCGCGCCGCAAGGCCTTCGCTGCCGCAGCCAAGCCGCCCGAACTGATCATGGCCCGCATGCGCGACAATGAAGAGGCGCGGCTTGTCGCGGCAAGCGGCGCTGAACTTGTAGGCGTCCTCGCTCCATATCGCGCCGCTTGTCAGCAGCCGGTTGAGCTCATGTCCGATATTGGCCGGCAAGCGCCTGGTCTGGCCCGGCGCCATTTCGAACCAGCCATATTCGTCCTTCACGAGGACGCGCGGCGCTCGGCGCGCCCCCTCCTCGCCGACGATGACGAACCCCCAGTTGCGCCGCCAGTCGCGGAGCTTCTCGATGAAGCCATTGTCGCTGAACGACCGCCGCGCGTGGTTCTCGAACGCCTCATGCTTCTGCATGATAATACGGCCTTCGGGCGTTAGCGGAGCCACGTCGGCGAACGCCACCAACGGCATGACGAGGCCCATTAAACCAGCCAGGAACAATCTCTTACGCATACCGGCCCCTCCGCGGTGGCATAATCGCGCAATTGTCCCTATCTGCCGCTGAACCGGGCCTGATCGGCCTGTTCACCCAACGACGGATCTACACACCCATGGGCTTCCGCTGCGGCATCGTCGGCCTGCCGAACGTCGGCAAATCGACCCTGTTCAATGCCTTGACCGAGACGGCCGCCGCGCAGGCGGCCAACTACCCCTTCTGCACGATCGAGCCGAACGTCGGCCGCGTCGCGGTTCCGGACACGCGCCTCGACACGATCAAGGAAATCGCGGGGTCCGCGCAGGAGATCGAGACGCAGATCGAGTTCGTCGACATCGCCGGGCTCGTCCGCGGCGCGTCGAAGGGCGAAGGTCTCGGCAACCAGTTCCTCGCCAACATCCGCGAAGTGGACGCGATCGTGCACGTCCTGCGCTGCTTCGAAGGCGGCGACGTTACCCACGTCGAAGGCCGCGTAGATCCGATCGCGGACGCGGAGACGGTCGAGACCGAGCTGATGCTCGCCGACCTGGACAGCCTCGAGCGGCGCGTGCCCAACCTCGTCAAGAAGGCGCAGCAAGGCGACAAGGAAGCGAAGATCGAGGCATCGGTGCTTGGCCAGGCGCTCGAGCTGCTGCGTGCGTCCAAGCCTGCGCGCCTTACCCAGCCTAAGGATGCCGAAGAGCAAAAGGCGCTGGAACGGGCGCAGCTGCTCACCGCCAAACCCGTCCTGTACGTCTGCAACGTCGATGAGAGTGAGGCCGCGACCGGGAATTCCTTGTCGCAGCGCGTGTTCGACAAGGCAGCTTCGGAAGGCGCGAAGGCTGTCGTCATCTCGGCTGCGATCGAGGCAGAAATTGCGACGCTCCCGAACGACGATCGCGACGCCTTCCTGTCCGATCTCGGCCTCCACGAGACTGGCCTCAACCGCATGATCCAGGCGGGTTACGAACTCCTGGGCCTGATCACCTTCTTTACCGCGGGTCCGAAGGAGGCGCGCGCCTGGACCGTCCATCGCGGCGCAAAGGCGCCGGAGGCCGCAGGCGAGATCCATACGGACTTCGAGCGCGGCTTCATCCGCGCCGAAACCATCGCCTACGACGACTTCGTGAAATGCGGCGGAGAAGCGGGCGCCAGGGACGCGGGCAAGCTGCGCGCCGAGGGCAAGGAATATGTCGTCCAGGACGGCGACGTGATGCTGTTCCGCTTCAACGTCTAGAGCCCTGACGTCCCCCTCGCCTCACGGCACAGCATCCAGCTCAATCCAGCCGTGACTACGGCGGCCACTGCGCTTGCCCATTGCGGGATGTTGCATGGGCCGATCGTCACCTCGAACGGCACGACGAGCCGATAAAGGTGCGCCACGGCCATCAGGGCGAAAATGGCCGAAGCGATCCACGTGAAGGGTCTTGAACGGTTCATCCGCACCTCCGTCGCCAGGCGCGTATTCTATCCGCGAACGAAGCGCCCTGCGAGCCGGAGGGTAAGGAGCACCAAAAGCATCCCGAAGGCCCAGCCGCCCACAACATCGCTGGGCCAATGGACGCCCAGCATCACCCGCGATGCACCTGCGAGCAGGGAAAGGACGATGGCAGCAATAACGGCGGTGCGCTGCCACTTCGATCCTGCGGTCGCAACAAGAGCTAGCGTGAGGAAGAAGATCATCGAACTGTTCGCGTGACCGCTTGGGAAAGACGAGGTCTTCACGATAACCAAATGTGTCTCGAGATCCGGCCGGGGCCGTGCGATCCAATATTTCTGCGCTTCACTCACCGCGCGGCCGAGCATCGTGATCGCGATGAAAACGAGCGGCAGGTGACGATGGCCCCGAAGCCAGAGAACCAGCGCGACGACGAAGCTTGCCGCGATGAGAATCGTCGGTTCGCCAAGGGCCGTGAAAGCCCGCCCGATGGCGACGAGCGTCGGATCATCACCCGCGTACACGGCCTTGTAGATGGCACGATCGAGGTTCCCCCGCCCCCACATCAGCATGCTGAGCCACAAGCCGAGGAGCACGACCAACGCGGCGATGAAACGGTATTGCGTTCCATGAACGCGCGCAGGCTCAGTCATCGATCGTCAAACCCGGAACGGCGCGGCGCGTTGCACGCCGCGCAAGTTCCTAGAACTTCACGCCCGACCTTAGGCCGATCGTACGCGGGCGGCCAGGCACGACGAGCGCACGCGTGCAGCTTCCGCAGGCGGTTGTGCGACTAAGATCGATGCGCTTGTCGAACAGGTTGTCGATGAAGATCTCGAAATTGTAACTCGGCCAATCCAGACCCGCGTAGAGGTCGACGAGCGTCGCGGCACTCAGGCGCCCCTGGAACTCGTTCGGGTCGACGATTTCCCCGGTGCCGACAAGCTTGATGGCAGTGCGGAGCGACGAGGGCGCTGAGCCGCGGTAGCTCACGCTACCTTGTACGTGCGCCTTCACGTCGGCCCAGGCAGGCCAGGTGTAGCGTGCCGTCGCGGTGGCTTTGAATTTAGGGGTGAGTGGCAAGCGCGTCCCACTGGGCGCCGCCGGGAAATCCTGATTTCCGTCGACCACCCCAAGGCAGTCGGGGTCCGTATCCGCCGCGAAGGTGCAGATATTCCCCTTTGTCTTCGCGTCCGTGTAGGCCGCCGCAGCGTTCAGCGTCAGCCCGCCCCGAATGTAACTGACGTCGGTTTCGATGCCGTTGATCACCGCGTCGCGGGCATTGTGAATCTCGGTGAAGCTGTTCGCTCCCAGGAATGCGAACTGAAACTTCTTCCACCGGTCGTGGAAGATTGCGCCGTTCCACCGGACCGGCCCGAGAGTGGTTTTCCATCCCAGTTCGTAATTGGTCAGATAATCCGCATCATATGGCGGTACATCCACGCGGCGATTGATGCCGCCGGGCCGGAATCCCCGCGACCAGGTCGCGTAGAACATCAGGCCGTCCTGCGGCTTCCACTGCGCGTTCAGGCGGTGAGTGAAGCCGCTGTCCTTCGCGCGTACCGGAACGACCTTGCCATTCTTGAACACGCCGAGATTGGTGCACGGGCTTCCGATCACGTCTGGCGGCAGAAGTGCCGGATTCGTGCCACCTTCCTGTGCTTCCCGAAGCCGTTCACCCGTCACAGTGAAGCATTGGGCCACGCCGGTGCGGGAGCTGCCTGCCGCATTCGGCGGAGGATTCTCTTCCGCGTCCTGGAAGTATGCGGGGTCCCGCCCGAATCCGAAGAAGCCAATCAGGCTGTTGTCATATTTGAAGAGGCGGCCTCCGGCCGTCAGCGTGATTTCCGGCGTTACGTCGAAGCTCGCTTCGCCGAAGATCGCATAGTCCTTGTCCTCGCGCTTTTGCTGCGTGAGCCACAGGGTGCCCGGGAAACCATTCACCGACAGCAACGGCGCAAGATTATCCACCTTATAGTCCTGGTGGATGAAGTTGTTTTGCCGCTGGTAGAACAGCCCCGCGATGACGCGGAACGGCTGGTCCGCGGGGGATGCGAAGCGCAGTTCCTGGCTCAGCTTGCGGAAGTGATTGGTGTACTCGATGAATTGCTGCGGATTCTGCAGGAAATTTCCGGCGGCATCCTGAAAATAGAAGTAGTTCGCCAAGCCGCCGTACGACTCATACAGATTGTCATAGGCGTCGGTGTAATCGGCATAATCGTTCACACCGCGGTTCGGGCGCTCCATGAACGCGGCGGCATAGGTGACGTCGAAGTTGGCGATCTTGCCCTGGACGGTCAGCGCTGCCTGCCAGAAGCGGTCCTTGCTCGGCTCGAACCGGAATCGGTCGATCTTTAGGTCGCCAAGCTCAGGATCGTAGAAGAAGACGCCGTTGGTCTTCGTCTTCTGGTACAGGAAGGTGGGCGTGGCGGTCCAATTCTCGTCGAGGTCGATCTTCAGCGCGGCACGGCCGCCCCAGGTGTCGACTTCGTTGAAGTTCTTTTGCGTATATCTGTCATTGTTGACGATCGGACCGTCCTTGACGCAGCCGACGATGACGGTGTCGCCGGGTTCTGCGTCCGGGCTGGTGTCCGGCTCTTCGATCGGCGTTCCGCAATATCTCCGAGACCCGAATACGTTATCGATAAAGCCCGCGTCGTGCTGGTAGAAAGCCACACCCCGGAATGCCATCGACTTGGCGATGGGGATGTTGACCATGCCTTCCAGCTTGCTGCCGATGGTGCCGTGCGCGACGGTATTAATCTCGCTATCGATGCGGCCGTAGGTTTTGCCGAGCTCCGGCTTGTTCGTGATGATGCGGATCGTGCCCGCCTCGCTAGATGCGCCGTATAGCGTGCCCTGCGGACCCGACAGGCTCTCGATCCGGGCAATATCGTAGATGTGGACGTCGAGCGTTCCGCCGATCGTCGTGACCGGCTGCTCGTCGAGGTACGTGCCGACTTGCGGAAGCGGGCCCGAGTGATTGCCTTCCGCGTTCGTCCCGCCCGCTGCCGACACGCCGCGCATGTAAACGGTCGTCTGGCCGGGCTGTGTCGTCAGATATGAAACCGACGGGAGCTGCTTGGTATAATCCTCAAAGTTCGAGATGTTCAGCTGGTCGAGCCGCCGCGTGCCGAGTGCGATGACGTTGATCGGAACGTTCTGGACATTCTCCTCGCGCTTCGTCGCGGTGATGATGATTTCGGTCTGATCGGGAACGACCCCATCCTGCGCCTGCTGCACGGCCGGCGCAGGTGCCGTCACGTCCGTCGCGTTCGTCGCCGGAGCGGGCGATTGTCCCGTGGTTTGAGGCTGTGTTTCCTGCGCCCAGGCGGGCGACGCGAGTGCGGTCGAAGCGAGAAGTCCCAGCGTCAGCGCACGAAGCTTGGTGTCCATTGCGAATGCCCCCATTCGGCTATGTGACAACATTGCGACAGAGGCGCGCGGCCTTGTCAACGACAGTTGCTGACACTGATGACGATTGTTGCGAGACCGTTGCGTTCAGGTCGCGGGTGCGTCCGGATAGACATCCACGACCGGCCCGAGCGCTTCCTTCAGCGGACCGAGATACGGCTCGTAGGGGCGCCACTCCTCCGTTGCGTCACGATAGATCGGCTGGCGAACCTGCTCGGAGCTGGCGGTACGTACGGCTCGCTCAGTTTTGTAGAATTCGAGGCACGCTGGTTCGAAATCCAGACCGCAATATTCGAGCAGAGCGCGTACCTCGCGTTCGGTGTCGTCCACCATTCGCTCGTAGATGACGCGATGCACACGACCAGGCAGGACGGCGTCGACATGCGACATGAGCCGCACGTAATCGGCATAGTATCGTCCCACGTGGTCTAGATCGTATGTGAAAGCCTGGCCGTGCGCGAAATGCTGGCGGAAGTTGGAGAAGCAGCAGGCAAGCGGATGGCGCCGGGCGTCGATGATCTTGGCGTTGGGCAGGATCAAATGGATGAAGGGAACGAACAGCCAGTTGTTCGGCAGCTTGTCGATGAAGAAGGGTCGGCTGGTGCGACGCTGGACCCCTGCCCTCTTCAGATATTCCTCGCCTGAAGCGCGCCGTTCATCCGCCGAGGCTTCGATGATCGCTTTCGGATAAACGCCGATCTTGCGGGCTAGCAGAGGGATATCCGGGAGCTCTGACGTGCCTTCGACCGCGCTGTGAGATGAAAGGATCTGCTCGATTAGCGTGGAGCCGGCACGGGGCATGCCCACGATGAAGATCGGGTCGGGCGCTGGGGATCCGCCGCTCTGCATGGTCAGAACATCCGCCGTGAACTTCTCGATGCAGCGGTCGACCCTCCGGCGGATGTCCTGAGGTCGGTAAGGTTCCTTCTTGAGGCGCAGCGCGTTCGCCGCCGCGTAATGGCGGAACGCTTCGTCCGCGCGTCCCGCGTCGTGCATCGCTTTCCCAAGCGCGAAATCGAGATGAAGGCGGTCCTGGTCGCTTAGGCCAGGCGTCCGCAACGCCTCTTCCATCGCCTCGATATCGCTTGCATCGAACTTGACCGTCTTCAGGTTCGCAAGGCTCCACCAAGCCTCTCCCAATTCCGGCTTGATCGCGATGGCCTTGCGGTAAGCCTCTATGCCCTCGCGTTGCTTTCCCACGGTCTTCAGCATGTGCCCGTAACTGAGCCAGACGCGAGGCTGCTTCGGAGCCTGCGCGAGCACGCCTTGATAAAGTTCGATTGCGCCTTCGAAGTCTCCAAGCCGGCCCAGCGTCGCCGCCTTGAGATTCCTGTGACCCAGGTCTTCGGATTCCGCGGCGAAGATCTCATCCAGCAGCTCGAGAGCTTCTGCCGGCCGGCCGATGCGGCCGAGAACGAGGGCCAGATTCGCCTTGGCCGGCACCCAGCCTGGCGCCAACTCGACGGCCCGGCGCAGAAGGTTCTCGGCATCTTTCCAGCGCCCGATCCTCGCGGCAAGCTCGGCGAGCATCCGTATCGCCGCGGCATCGAACGGATCTTCCTTGAGGTGCGGCTTGAGCAGCCGCTCGGCGACGTCGAGCCGGTTCTCGTTCAGCGCCATGGCCGCCTCGATCAGGCGGGGATGCCAATGCGATCCTAGGGGCGAATTCGTTGCCACGACGGCAGCCTAAGAGGCCCGCGCACTTACGCCAAGCCGCACCCGCCGCTATGCGCCCGGCCATGATCTATTTCGAAGATTTGAAAGTCGGCGCCGAAACGGAATTCGGCACTTACGAGGTCACCCGCGAGGAGGTGCTCGAGTTCGCGGAAAAGTACGACCCGCAACCCTTCCACTTGTCGGACGAAGCCGCGGCCAAGACTCACTTCGGCCGGATCGCGGCCAGCGGCTGGCACACGGCTGCCATGACGATGGCCGTGATCGCGCGGCACGTCGTGAAGCATGAACAGGCGGGTCTTGGATCGCCGGGGATAGACGAGCTTCGCTGGAAGAAGCCCGTCTATCCGGGAGATACGCTGCACGTCTGCGGCGAAATCCTCGAAAAGACGCCCTCTCGAAGCAAGCCCGAGATCGGCTCATTCCGGACGCGCACCACGGTCACCAATCAGGACGGCGACACGGTGATGACCTTCGTGTCGATCGTCCTGATCAGGAGACGGCCGGAAGCCTAGTTTCGCGCGCGATTACGCTGGCGCGAACTGGTAGTCGTGGTGTCGTCTTCGGATACGGTCGTCGTCGACGAACGGGTTGCCGCACGGCTGCGGAAGCCGCTCCAGTTCTCGCGCTGGCGAACCGTCCTGGTCGGGGTCGCCGTAGTGGCGGTCGTCCCGGTAGCGGTTGTCCCGGTCCTGCCGCTCGCCGCACGCGCGCGCATGAGCCAATACTGCCGCTCGCTGATCGTCATCTGGCGCGGGCGCCGGTACTGATCGTAAACGTAATAGCCGCTGCCGGGATAGTAGTAGTTGTTGTACCAGCCGTAAGGCGAATAGCCGTAGCCGAGGCCGCCGTAATAGCCGCTGTTGTAGTACGGACTGCCATAATAGGAGCCGGAAGGGCTGCCGTAGCCGTAACCGCCGCCATAATAGGGATCGCTGCCGTAGCCAAGGCCGAGGCCGCCGTAGGTGCAGCCGCCCAGCGCAAGCGCGCCGGCTGCTGCAAGACTGATGAATGGGATACGCATGTTACACCTGTAAAACGGTAGGGGGCATGCCGCCAGAACGATCCGTGAAGGGCGACGTTCCTAGGAAGGCCCTGGAGTCCCCATAGCGCACAAAAAGAAAGGCCGCCGGCATCTCATTGGACGCCGGCGGCCTAAAGTTCTGAATTTGCGGGCTTAGCCGGTGATGCCCTGCTTTGCCTTCGCCCGGCTGGTCTTCGCCTGGTTCTCGGGATCAAGCGCGCCGGTCACGCGGACCTTGCGCTTCGCCTCCGCCCAGACGTTCTGATAGGCGAGATAGCCAAGGATCGTCGCGAAGAGCAGGAAGATCGCCACCGACAGCCCCGAAGCGTGGCGCGCAGCGAGCTTCGGCTCGGCGGCCCACACCAGGAACGCCGACACGTCCTTGGACATCTGATCCACCGTCGCCTTGGTGCCGTCTTCATACGTCACTTGCCCGTCGCTCGTGATAGGCGGCGGCATCGCGATGTTCAGGTTCGGGAAGTAAGGATTGTAGTGCAGGCCTTGGGGCGTCTTCGCGTCGGGGAACTTCTTGACCAACTCGGCGGGCTGCTTCTGATAGCCGGTCAGCAGCGAGTAGGTGTACGCGGCCCCGTCATGGCGCGCCTTGGTGATCAGCGAGAGATCCGGCGGAAGCGCATTGTTGTTGGCAGCGCGCGCCGCGGTCTCGTTCGGGAACGGCGACGGGAAGCGGTCTGACGGCAGCGCCTTCCGGCCGGCGGCCTCGCCCGTGTCGGGATTGATCGACGGGACCTGGGTCTTCCAGTCCGCCGCGATCTTCTTCACCTCAGCCTCGTTGTAGCCGATGTGCTCGAGGTCGCGGAACGACACGAGGTTCAGGCCGTGGCACGCCGCGCAGACTTCCGAATAGACCTGGAAGCCTCGCTGCAGCTGCTGGTTGTCGAACTTTCCAAAAGGCCCGTCGCTGGCGAGCGCCAGGTGCTTCGGATGCTTGTAGAACTCTTCGGTCGCAGTGTGCTCCGGAGGCGTGCTGAAGTAGGTCGCGACCCCGTTGATGAGCGAGATCGTCAGGACGAGGGCGAAAACCGCGCCGATGAACCCGAGGATGAAACGCATGGTCTTGCCTGCCCCTTTATTCGGCGGTTGCAGTAGCGACTGAGCCGCCGCGGCGCTTGGTCTGTCCTATCGGCGCTGCCTCTTCCGCCTCTCCGTGAAGCACGGACGCGCTGATCGAGTTCGGCAGCGGCAGCGGCTTCTCCAGCGCCGAGACGATCGGCAGGATCACCAGGAAGTGGAGGAAGTAGTAAGCCGACGCGATCTGGCTGACGGCGACGACTATCGGCGTTGCTTCCGAGCCGCCGGCCCAGCCGAGCAGGATGACGTCCGCGACGAGGAGCCAGAAGAAGCGCTTGAATACCGGACGGTAGGAACCTGAACGGACCGGCGACTTGTCGAGCCACGGCAGGAAGAACAGCAGCAGGATCGAGAAGAACATCGCCAGCACGCCCCACAGCTTCGCGGGCAAGATGAAGTCGACCGTGAAGGCGCGAAGGATCGCGTAGAAAGGCCAGAAATACCATTCCGGAACGATGTGCGCCGGCGTCGCGAGCGGGTTCGCCGGAATGTAATTGTCCGGGTGCCCAAGGTAGTTCGGCGCGAAAAACGTGACCAGCGCGTAAACCAGCAGCACCAGACCGGCGAACCAGCCGTCCTTCGCCGTGTAGAACGGGTGGAAGGGCAAGGTATCGCGCTCGTCCTTCACGTCCACGCCGGTCGGGTTGTTCGACCCCGGGATGTGAAGCGCCCAGATGTGCAGGATGGTCACCGCGGCGATCACAAACGGCAGGAGATAGTGCAGCGAGAAAAAGCGCGTCAGCGCCGCCTGGTCGGGCGCGTAGCCGCCGAGCAGCCACACACGCATCGGCTCACCGATGAGCGGGAACGCCGAGAAGAAACCGGTGATGACCTGCGCGCCCCAATAGCTCATCTGCCCCCAGGGGAGCACGTAGCCCATGAAGGCGGTGGCCATCATCAGGAGGTAGATGACGAGGCCGAGCATCCACACCAGCTCGCGCGGCGCCTTGTACGAGCCGTAGTAGAGCCCGCGGAAGATGTGGATGTAGGTGACGATGAAGAAGAAGCTCGCGCCGTTCATGTGCGCGTAGCGGATCAGCCAACCCGCGTTCACGTCGCGCATGATGTGCTCGACGGAGTTGAACGCGCCGTCGACGCTCGAGAAATACCACATCGCCAGCACGATGCCGGTGATGATCTGGATCGTCAGGAACAGGCCGGCGAGGACGCCGAAGTTCCAGAAATAGTTGAGGTTGCGCGGGACCGGGTAACCGCCACCGATGGCGCCGTAGACCAGGCGCGGAAGCGGCAGCCGGTCGTCGATCCAGCGTGTGAACGAATTTTTCGGTTCGTAGGGCTTGGCCCAGGAAAAGCTCATTTCTCGACTGTCCCCTATTAGCCGATCTGGACCGTGTTCGGCCCGGTAAACTCATACTCCGGCACCGTCAGATTCAGCGGTGCGGGGCCAGTGCGAATGCGCGCCGCAGTGTCGTAGGCCGACCCGTGGCACGGGCAGAAATAGCCGCCGTAGGGACCGCGGTTCTCGCCCTCGCCGATGCCGAGCGGCACGCAGCCGAGGTGGGTGCAGACGCCGAGCGTGATCAGCCAGTTCTGCTTGCCCGGCTTGGTGCGCTCGGCAAGCGACTGCGGGTCGCGAAGGTCGGACATCGGGACCGCGTTCGCCTCCGCAATCTCCTTCGGAGTGAGGTTGCGGACGAACACCGGCTGCTTGCGCCAGCTGACCTTGATCCCCTGACCGGGCTGAATCTTCGAAATGTCGACTTCCGTGGAAGCCAGCGCGAGGACGTCGGCCGGCGGGCCCATCTGGACCAGCATCGGCGCAAGCGCGGCGACGGCGCCGACTCCGGCGAAGCTCACTGCCGCCACGTTCAGGAAGTCACGACGCCGGTAACCGTCGGGCCCATCGCCCTCCGGCCGTGTGGTTTCGGTAACCTCAGCGGATTGTGCCTTGGTGGCCATCATTCCCCTTTTGACGCTTGTTGCATTGGCGCCGGGATCGGCACGCTAGCGACGCCGCTCCGGACGGGCGTCCGGCGCGATTGGCGGGCCTGATAGCGAGCGCTTCGGGCGATGTGAAGGGGCTGTAGCGGGGCAAAAATGACCTGACCCGCAACCCCTGTCCTGCGCTCAACCGCATCGCCTGCGCGCCGACTTGAACTTCCGGGATTCCAAGGCTGCGATATCCTGCATTCTTTCAGGAGTGAGCGTCATGAATTGGTTCATCGGCAGGACCGAGGCCCTGTCCAACCCCGAGGCTGCGAAGCGCAAGGCGTTGGAGCGCCTCCGCGGTCTCGCGGAGCTCGACGATCCCGAGAGCCTCGTCATTCCGATCCTGATCGATGCCATCCTGATGGCGGAAAGCTACAGGGGCGCTCGCCACCAGGTGAGCTTCCTGTCTGAGCTGACGAAGAGCGTGGACGCCTTGCTTCGGGACCTGACGATCCTGGACAAGACCAAGGAATGGGCGGACTCTTAGGGTTCCTGGGAAGCGCGGTCTTCCCCGTCCACTTCGTCCTCATTCGCGGACTCGGGCTCGTTGGAATTCGCAGCAAGCTTCGCGCGGCAGTCCTCGAGCAGCACCCGGCACCGCTTGAGGCTCCGCGTTAGCTCGGCATTCACTTGAGCCAGATGCGTGATTTCTTTATTATCGTGCTGATCCGACATGATAAATTCGAGACTTGGCTTTAGCGGCCATTAACTTACATTACTGAGATTGGTTCCCGCCTCGGCGTGCCATTTTGACGCGCAGTCCTGGTCGTTACGGCTGTGGATACGTGCTACAATGCGAGTCGCCACACGGGGGTGGCACCTATGGGCGGGTATCGGCTCTACTTCATGGACCGCTTCAGCGGTCACATCGAACATCGGCGCGAGTTCCTCGCGGACAACGATGCGTCGGCGATCATCATTGCGGACGGCTGGGCGACGGGTCAGCCGATGGAACTCTGGATCGGCACCCACAAGCTGAAGCGCTGGGACGCGCGAGCGATATCGCCGGACCGGGGTTTCATGTTCCGCCCCGAAGCTGAGTGAAATCCTCACCGCCCTCCTGACTCCGCGGCGCGGGTCGGGAATCAAAGGCGCACAAGCTCGAATCGCGACGCTGTCGCCCGGCATTCGCCGGAGCGTCGGCCTGTTCGGGCGTCATGAACTGAGACCGGGGATTTCCAGATGGCTACCGACGCAGGCAAGATTCTTTCGCGCATCAAGGACGAGGAGATCGACTGGGTCGACCTCCGCTTCACCGACCCGAAGGGGAAGTGGCAGCACCTCACGATGTCCGCGGGCCTGATCGATGAGGATCAGCTGACCGACGGCTTCATGTTCGACGGCAGCTCGATCGCCGGCTGGAAGGCGATCAACGAGTCCGACATGATCCTGAAGCCGGACCTCGACGCCGCCTACATCGACCCCTTCTCGGCCACCCCGATGCTCGTCCTGTTCTGCAACGTCGTCGAGCCTTCGACCGGAGAGCTCTATGGCCGCGACCCGCGCTCCACCGCGACGCGCGCCGAAGCCTATCTCAAGGCGACCGGAATCGGCGATGCAGTCTACGTCGGTCCGGAAGCCGAGTTCTTCATGTTCGACGACGTTCGGTTCGAGGACAGCTACAATGTCAGCTCGTTCCGTATCGACGATATCGAGCTGCCGACGAACACTGGCCGCGAATATGACGGCGGCAACCTCGCCCACCGGCCGCGCGCCAAGGGCGGCTACTTCCCCGTCGCGCCCGTGGACAGCGCCATGGACATCCGGGGCGAAATGGTCGCGACGATGATCGAGATGGGCCTGCCGATGGACAAGCACCACCATGAGGTGGCCGCCGCCCAGCACGAGCTCGGGCTGACCTACGGCGCCCTGGTCCAGACGGCCGACCGCATGCAGATCTACAAGTACGTCGTGCACATGGTCGCGCACGCATACGGCAAGACGGCAACCTTCATGCCGAAGCCGATCGCGCAGGATAACGGCAGCGGCATGCACACGCACTTCTCGATCTGGAAGGGCGGCAAGCCGCTTTTCGCAGGCAACGGCTATGCCGGCCTGTCGGAAATGGCGCTCTATTTCATCGGCGGCGTCATCAGGCACGCCCGCGCGCTGAACGCTTTCACCAACCCCACGACGAACAGCTACAAGCGCCTGGTTCCGGGCTTCGAGGCGCCGGTCCTGCTGGCCTACTCCAGCCGCAACCGCTCCGCGTCCTGCCGCATCCCCTATGGTGCCGGCGAGAAATCGAAGCGCGTCGAGTTCCGCTTCCCGGACGCCATGGCCAATCCGTACCTCGCCTATGCGGCGATCATGATGGCCGGCCTGGACGGCATCCAGAACCGCATTCATCCGGGCGACCCGATGGACAAGAACCTGTACGACCTGCCACCGCAGGAGCTGGTCAACGTGCCGACGGTCTGCGGATCGCTGCGCGAGGCGCTCGTCTCGCTACAGAACGACCGCGCCTTCCTGACGAAGGGTGACGTCTTCAGTGACGACCAGATCGACAGCTATATCGAGCTGAAGTGGGAAGAGGTCATGCGCTGGGAAACGACGCCCAGCCCCGTCGAGTTCGACATGTATTATTCGGCCTGATTCAGGCCGAGCGTACTTTCGACATCGTGGAAGGTGTAAAGCCGCCCGTCGCTCTCAAACACGTGATGGCGTGACGGGGTGATCGGGCGGCGGTTTCCGAAATTCTCGGTGAGAATCGCCGGATAGATCTGCACGGGCGAGGCCGGCATTACCTTCGGCGGACCTGCAGGTCCGCGCACCGCCAACAATATGCCCATCTTCTCGCGCAGGCGGCCGCGATCGACTTTTGTCCACTCGACGCTGACAGGGTCGCCACCGAAGCTATGTTCATTGCCGACATAGGGTTCCGGCCACGGCCCCTCGTCGGAATGTATCACGATCACCGCGGGGCGCGGACCTGACGCAATGGCATCGATCAGCCGAAGGACGCGGGCGTTCACGAACTCCACCTGCGCGACATAATTGTCGCGGCGGCTCGAGCGCCGTGCGTCTTCGAGCGATCTGCAGGTACCGTCTGCGGCGAGGACAAACGGCGGATGCGGCACAAGGAAGTGCGCGAAGACGTACTTCCGCGACCCATCACGCGCGATCTGCTCAAGGTCGGAGAACTTCATCTTCTCGCGCCGGCACTGATCCGATCGGTCGTCGCCGTAGGGAAAACGCAGTTGCCGCAGGCCAAGTCCGATCGGCGTCTGCTCGAGCAGTTTGCGTCCGAGCTCCGGCACTGCACGGTAATTGATCGTGCGGTCCGCCTGCATGCGCTGCGTCGGGCTCCACCAGTCACCGGCAAAGATGGTGCGGTAGCCCTGGGCGCCGAAGAATTCAGACGCGCGATTGTCGGCGATCGCGCGGTAAATCGGGACCCAGTCGGTCTGCCGGTCCTTCATCGCTGCGGCGAGGCGATCGAGGCTTTCGCCATTCATAGTCGCGGCGACAGAGTGACCTGTGCGCTGGTAATTGGAAAACTGGCCTTCAGCCACGGTGAAGCCGCGCTTGCGCAATTCCTCAAGAAACGGTCGATTGTCGAAAGCATAGCGGCGCGCGAGCGTGTCCGTGCTTGCGTAGCGGTCGAACAGAATGTGCCAGACGTCCGGTGAACCCGGTCGCGCCTTACCGTCGAAGGCGGGGAAGCTCGACCTGTTCTCCGGGCGGGCCCGTTCCAGGTTCCATTGCTGCCAAACCGTCAAGGCGGCGATCGCCAGCGCCATCGGCATCAGCAGCAGGTTGAGTTTGCCATTCGTCGTAACGGCCCGCTCACCCTTGGGAACGCGGCGCGCGAGCAGGATCGTGACGAGGAGAAGCAGGCCGACGCCAGCCAGGACGTATCTGGAACCTGCAATCGTCTGAACGATCGGCACCGAATAGAAGATTAGGGCCGCGAACAGCCCGGCGAGAATGCCGGTGCGCGCGCGGTCCCGAACCAGCAGGTAAACCAAAGCGGACAGCAGAGCGGCGGCTGCGAGGACGAACCCGATTGTCGGCAAGGCATGCTCGTAGCCCAGCCGGTTCATGTTCGGCTGCCACAAGGTGAGGACGACGATGAGCGCGATGAGGATTCCGGCGGCCGGGTAGCCCCCGACGCGTTTCGCCAGATCGTCCATCAGCTTCGGCGGTATGCGACGATGAACCGTCCCTGCTCGCCAAGATGTTGTTGGTCGACGATTTCGCCCCGCTCCCGGACATGCGCGAGGAACGCGTCCTCCGTGTAGTTCGGGAAGATGTCGGGCCGTGCCCGCAGCAGTTCCTTGACCATCACGTCATTCTTGTCGGGGAACTCAATGATGCCGGTAGGGGCAAGGCTCATCAGCCAGTCGACCGCCATGTCGAGCGGAACGTTCTTAGCGATTGCGAGATGATGGATCAGCGCCAGCGCGAGGACCATGTCGGCATTCGCGCGGTCGTTCAGGCTGCGCCGCTCGGTCCCTGCCCAGCCCTGCGACGGACTCGGGTTTGTAGCATCGAGCCACAGCGGCAGCACCGGTGCCTTGGCCGCATCGAACCGCGCGAAGGCGGCTTCGAGAGCGCCGAAGTCGAAATCGAGGCCGACGACGTAGCCCGCGCCGTGGTGGAGCGCGGTCTGGCTGAAGTCGCCACTGTTGCAGCCGACGTCGAACAGCACCTTCGGCATGGTCGCGCCGACATGCTTGGCGATGAAGGCGTGCTTTGCGCCGCGACGTGCCTCGTCGTAGCTGTTGCAGCCTGCGTAGTCGCCCCAGACGGTTTTCGCGGAGGGAAGCCTTAGGCCCGCGATATAGCCGCGCAGGCTCCTCAGCATCGCCTCAAAATTCCGCAGCGGTAGCGCGCGCTCTTTCGGCGGCGGAGCGCCGAGCTCGCGCTTGAGCGACTGGCGGTGAACGGCCGCCGGGCCGAGAATGTGCGCGAGGACATTGAACGAGAATCGGTCCCGCAGGCGAAGAAGCCGGGCAAGGTCCTCGGGCGGGATGCCCTCCAGCGACCCACGGAACCATGCGTGCGGCGCGATGCCGCGCTTCGCCCAGAGGAGCAGCGGGCCGAGATATTGCATCGCGAATTGGCGCTGGCCGACCCACCCCTGCTCCGGCTCGTAGCGAACGACCGACAGATGATCGATGAATACCGGGCGAGTGCCCTGGAACTGGATGTTGTAGGCGGTGGCGTCGCACAGCGTGAAACCGCTGGCGAGAAGATCGATGTTCAGGTCGAGCTGCAGCAGCGCAGCGGCCTTGAGCGCGCTGAACGGCCACTCATAAGGATAGCTGACGAACTCGATCCGCGGATGCTCGAGCAGGTAACGCGGCATTGGCCCGTCTGCGACGAAGCCGGCGGTCGGGATCTCCTGGAACGGCAGGAGGCGGCCTTTCTCCACCTGGCTCTGGAGGACGCCGGCGTCACGCGCGGCTTCGTAGGCTTTCGCCCCTGCCGGGTAGATCGCGCGAAGGATTCGATCGCCGGAGCGAAGAATACGCCCCGCGGGATCACGGAAGGACCCCGGGTCCAGTTTCATGCGGCCGGCCTTACGCGTTATCGTTGGGACCAGCGTCGGAAGGACGCCGGAACAGGCTCGTCAGCTTCGCGAGATACGTACGTCCGAACAGAAGGCCAGCGGCGACGGCGCCGGTGAGGCCCTGCAGGAACAGGCTGATCGTCCCGCCATCGAGATACGCGTGCGCAGGCGTGTCGACGAAAACGGTCGTCGCTGTGGCGACGAACAGGAACTCTTTGAGTCGTTTCACGGAAAATGGCCCCCCGTTAATTGCGACAGTCTTTATCCTAACCCATCCTTCAAGTTTGGTTAACGGCAAAAAAACAAATTTTTCTTGGAGATAGGTGGGTTGTGAGGGGGCTTTTCACGGTGCCCGGCCACGGATTGGGTATCGCAAAGACCCACTAGCACTCGCTCCGATGCCGTGTATTATATTGGGACAGGCAGCACGCTTGGCGGGTTGCCGACGCGACGCCGGTGGAGGACCTATCCCTCCCACCTCCCACAGTCTTCCACCGGCATCCGCTGGTTCATGACCGGGCGAAAACCACTCCGACTTCGTTCTGACGGATCTGCCGCCATCCGGGCGTCCGCCGAAGCATAGAGATGAACTTGCGCTCGCGGTGCGGCACGATCACCCATCGGATGTTCCACTGGCTCACTGCCGTATCAAACGCCTTGTGGTTGCCGCGAATGATCTCGCCGTAGCCAAGGACGAACCGGTCGCCGTACATGTCGCCGCGCCCGTCGACGAAGGGCCGGATGCCCGCGAGAATCAGCGGGCCGCCGAACGAATAATCGTTCAGCACCGGCTGCGAACGAAGCTCCGGCGGCACTGATGCGATCAGCTTCCACGGGTTCGTTTCATTTTCGGGCGGGACGAGCGGCATGGCGAGCCGAACCCCGACGAGCAGGACCGCGCCCGCGACGGCGATAAGCATTGGTATTCGGCTCGAGTCGGCCGGCCGATCCCTGCCCCTCGCGAATCCTTCTGGCATGATCATCGCGGCGACGATGATGAACATGGACTGGTGGCGGGCCTGATACAGCGCCGCAGCGAGAAAAGTGGCGATAAGGAACCAGCGCACCGGATGCAGGCGAGGCCGCTTCCAGACGAGCAGCGCCAGCAGGATGGCGAGCGTCACGAAGTAGAAGGGCGTGACGCGCACGCTCGACGGCTTCCACTCGTTGATCATCGGAAGCATTTCGAGCCCGGTGAAGGTCAGCGGATGGAGCGCGCCCTCGATGCCGTTGGCGTTGATGCACACCGCGACGGCGCAGGCGAGCCCGAAGATCAGCCATTGGCGGAAGGCACGAACCCGATCGTCGGACGATATGAGGGCTTCGAGGCCAAAGGCCGCGGCGATCGCCAGCCCGAAGACGAAGCTGCCGTGAAGGTTCGCCCACAAAGTTATCAGCAGCGCGGCAGGAAGAGGCGGTGCGCGGTCCTTTTCTCGCGCGCGCATCATGAGCCAGATCCACAGCGCCATAAGCGGCCAGGCGAGCAGGTGCGGTCGGGCCAGCAGCATCGGGATCAGCACGACGTCCATGACGACGAGCAAAGCGACGCCGGCGATCAGAGGCGGCATCCAGCGGCGGGCGTTGAAGTAAACGATGCCGTTCAGCGCCATCAACGCGGCGGTCACGATGGCGGAAACCCCTGCGTACCCCGCAAGGCGATACGCCGAGGCGTAGAGCACCTCGGCCAGCCACTCGATCGGCACCCAGGCCTTGCCTACCCAGGTGAAGGAGAACGGGTCGGTCGTCGGAAGACGTCCATGCTCGAGGATCCAGCGGCCCGTCGCGATATGCCAGCTGACATCGCCGTCGTTGAAGATCGTCCACGAGCTCCCGAGCGCCGCCGGCAGCAGCAGCACGCCCACGAGCATCGGCAGCAGGGAGCTGGCCGGCCGTTCCGCCGCAGGCGCCTCGGTCATCAATCCTCCTCGATCAGGCTGGCGATCTTCGTTTCGCGCATTCGGATGCAAGCGACGAGGTAGATCAGGCAAAGAAGTGAAATGTAGATGTAGAACCAGTCTTCGCGGCCGGCATTCTTCAGCCACAGCGCGATATATTCCGCCGTGCCGCCGAAGATCGTGTTCGCGAGTGCGTAAGGCAGCGCAACGCCGAGCGCGCGGATGTCGGCGGGGAATAGCTCCGCCTTCACGATGGCGTTGATCGACGTGTAGCCGGTGACCATGACCAGCGCCGCCATTACCAGTGCGAAAGCCGTCGCGACGGTCGATGCATCCGCGAGCGCGCTGAAGATCGGATAGGTGAAGAGCGTCCCGCAAATCCCGAACGCGATCATCAGCGGACGGCGCCCGACGCGGTCGGAAAGCCGTCCGGCAACGGGCTGAAGGAGGAGCATCAGGGCGAGCGCGCCGGTCATGATCTGAGATGCGGTCGAGCGGTCGAACCCGCTCGTGTTCACTAGGAACTTCTGCATGTAGATCGTGTAGGCGTAGAAGGACCCGGTGCCGCCGGCGGTGATGGCGATCACCAGGAATGCCTCGCGCGGATGGTCGCGGAAGAGCGTCAGTGCGCTCGACCGGCGCCGCTCCGCCTGTGCCGCGACATTCTCGTAGCTCAAAGTCTCATCGAGACGGCGGCGGATGAAGAAGACGACGATGGCGAGCAGTGCGCCGACGAAGAAGCCGATGCGCCAGCCCCAGGCCTGCATGGCATCCTCGCCGAGCGTGACCTGCAGGAGCACGAGCAAGGCGAGCGCGGCGAGCTGGCCCCCGATGATCGTCACGTAGAGGAAGCTCGACCAGAAGCCGCGGCGCTCGCGGTCGGCCATTTCCGACATGTAGGTCGCGCTCGACCCATATTCGCCGCCCAGGCTCAGGCCCTGGATGATCCGCGCCAGCAGCAGGATCGCCGGTGAGATGATGCCGGCCTGCGCGTAGGTCGGCGCGACCGCGATCATTAGCGATCCAACGCACATCAACGTGACGGAGAGCGACAGCCCCGCCTTGCGGCCTCGATGGTCGGCGTAAATGCCCATGAGCCAGGCGCCGAGGGGCCGCATGACGAAGCCCACGGCGAAGATCGCGGCGGTCTGCAGGAGCTGCGCCGTGCGGTCGCTTTCCGGGAAGAAGGCGTGCGCGAAGTAGAGCGCGAAGGCCGCGTAGACGTACCAGTCGAACCACTCGACGAGGTTGCCCGCCGAGCCGCCCACGATGTTCCGCAAGATGCGCCGCGGCGGGGCGCCGGTCGCTTCAGGCACGGGCCTCGCTGCGGGTCTTGTCTGCGTTGCGGCCGGCGAAAACGAAATAGATTACCAGCCCGACTGCATTCCAGATGAGGAACCACTGCTGCGTGTAGGTCGGCAGGCTGTAGAAGAGGTACGCGCAGCCGACGATGCCGATGAGCCCCGTGACCCACGGCAGCGGCGTGCGGAACATGCGCTTCGCACCCGGATCGCGGCGGCGCATCGCGAGCATGGCGGCGCATACGGCGACGAAGGCAGTCAGCGTTCCGGCATTGGCGAGCGCGACGAGATCATTGAGCGGCACGAGGCCTGCGAGAAGCCCAACGACGACCGCCGTGAACAAGGTGATGCGAACCGGGCTGCGCCTGCCGGACAGCACCGAAAGGCTGCGCGGAAGCAGGCCGTCGCGTGCCATGCTGAGGAAGATGCGGCTCTGGCCGTAGAAGAAGGCGAGGATGACGGTCGGCATGCCGATCGACGCCGACAGCGCGAGCAGCTTCGCGGCGAGCGGATGGCCGATGTCCCGAAGGATCAGCGCCAGCGGTTCGGCGCTCTCAGAGAAGCGCTCGTATGGGACCGCGCCGATCGCGGCCGCGGCGACCGCCATGTAGATCAGCACGCACAGGATCATCGAACCGACGATGCCGATCGACAGGTCGCGCTCGGGGTTCTTCGCTTCCTCGGCCGCGGTGGCGATGGCGTCGAAGCCGTAGAAGGCGAAGAAGATGATCGCCGCCGCGGCCATCACGCCGACCTCCTGCCCCGACGGCCCATTCTTGGCGAAGCCATAGGGCATGAAGGGGTGGAAATGGTCGGCGTTGAATGCGCTGAGGGCAACGATGATGAACATGCCGAGCGCGAGCATCTTGATGGCGACGAGCAGCGAGTTGAGGTTCGCGCTTTCGCGTAGGCCGTAGACCAGCATGCCGGCGATCACGATGATGATGAACACCGCCGGGAAGTTGAACACGCCGCCGAGCAACGGCGCGGTGGCGAGATGCTCGGGAATGCCGACCAGCGGGGAGAAATAACCCGACCAGCCGACCGAAACCGCGCTGACGACGAGGCTATATTCGAGGATCAGCGACCAGCCGACGAACCAGGCGATCAGCTCCCCGAACACGACGTAGGAGTAAGTGTAGGCCGAGCCCGACGCCGGGATCATCGTCGCGACTTCCGCGTAGGCCAGCGCGGCCGCGGCGCAGATGGCGCCGGCGATGACGAAGCTCAGCATCATCGACGGGCCGGCCTTGTCCGCCGCCGTGCCGATGAGGACGAGGATGCCCGTCCCGACGATCGCGCCGACGCCGAGGAAGATGAGGTGCGGCCAAGAGAGGGTCTTCTTGAGCCGATGCTCCTCCGGCACCTCCTCCGGCGCGACGATCGTCTTGCGGTGTCCCCAATTCGCCATGCGTTCCCCTGTCGCCGTCATCCGGGCCCTCGCCAGAGGCCGCCTTTATTCCCTTCATCCGTTGAATCGGAAGGCGGATGCCGGGTCAAGTCCGGCATGACGAAGTGGAAACCGAGTGAGTGAAAACGGGCGTCCTTCCACTTCCTCCACTTTGTTGGATTCCAGGCCGCGCTGCATGCGGAAGTCTAGGGCATGATTTGGGGGGTGTAGGACAGTATTTGCTGCATCGGCCGAATGCTTTCGACCCATTGCGGACATTAGCCTGGCGCTCTGGAGAGCGTCGTACCGCAGCTCGTAGATAGCCAGGCGCTCCCATGCATTGATCACGGCTTGGAGCCGCCGTTGATACCCTGCATAAGTCGCATCGTCGTGTGTTGCGTAATATTGAGACAGGATGACCCGCACTATCCGAAGCGCCCCGCTCCGAGTTCTGAATCTCGAGTTCGATCCGCGTGTCCGCTCACTCGATGTGGGGGGGCAGAGGACGATCCTCGACAACCGCTCGTGCAGCGTCTTTGCGGCCCTCGCGGAACGTGTCGGCGACTGCGTCACCAAGGAAGAGTTGCTGCGCGCCGCCTGGCCAAACCAGCTAGTTCACGAAAATTCCCTCGCCAAGGCCATCAGCAAGCTGCGGCGGGCCCTCCTCGGGTCTGGGCTCGAGATCGTCGCTGCCTATGGCATTGGCTACATACTTCGCGAGGCCACCGTCGACCAGGCGCTCACGGTCGAGAATGTCCCGCCGGCTGAATTCGCTGGATCGCCCAGGAAGCCGGTCCGTTCGGGATACTCGATGGCTGCGGTTGTCGCTGTGACCTTGCTGGTCACCCTGTCGGCTGCTGGCGGCATCATGGCTTTTGCTTCCTCGCACCGGGCTGTACCGATCCGCAGCACTCCGCCACTCACCAACGACGCTCCGGATGCGGTGGCGACAATCTTGTGGGTCGACGATCACCCCTCGAACAACGAGCTCGAAATTGCTGCATTCAAACAGCAGCGGATTGCCGTGCACCTTGCCGAATCGACCCCGGACGCACTGAAGCTCGTCGCCATGAACCGCTATCCGCTCGTGATCAGCGACCTTGGGCGCGGCGAGGACCGGCTCGCAGGGCTGAAGATGATCGAGGCCATGAAGCAGCGCGGAATCAAGATCCCGGTCGTCATCTATACGATGCGGCCGAAGGACGGCGCGGGGCAGGAGGCGCAGCGCCGGATGGTCGCCGATGCCGGAGCGGCCGACTTGGCCGTGACGCCGCAGGAGGTGCGTGCGAAGGTGCTGAAGAGGCTCGCGCCTTACACCTAACGTCTGGGTCGACAGGCCCGGAAG
>Ga0307410_10000122_pt1 | contig 27323 bp, 29 predicted proteins | sample 322Ometagenome_3_FD_203707 | JGI IMG/M metagenome (GOLD analysis project Ga0307410, IMG submission 203707) | Maize rhizosphere microbial communities from greenhouse at UC Davis, California, United States - 322HYB-O-3 | ecosystem: Host-associated > Plants > Roots > Rhizosphere > Soil | place... | reverse complement strand
GACGATCAGACGAGGATCGTCCACACCAAGGTCCGGCCGGTGCTGAAGACCGCCGATTTCCTCGCTGCCGCTCCGGTGGCCTTCATCGGCTTGCGGCTACTCGACGGCAACTATGCCGGTCCGCTGATCAGGGTCAGGCGAGTCAACATGGGCGCCACGCTCGACATCTATCCGACCTCGACGGGCGCTCTGGATGCAGCGGCCATCGCCACCCATTGCGGGTCGGCCGTCGGCACCATCGCAGTGATCTACGACCAGTCCGGAGCAGGTCGCACCGCCACGACGGCGGGTGATGACGCGGGAGTGCCGCATTTGGTCCGGTACGGCGATTACCACGATCGGCAGCTGTGGCAAGCCCTTCGCCTTCATCGACGCTGAGGACCGCGGTTACACCTTCAGCATCCCGACGCTGACCAGGACCGCACTCTCGGCAGTGCTCGTCGGTTCACTGGGCAACGGCGTGGTGAACAGCACGCCGGGCGGCCGGTTCATGAGCCTGCTCGATTCGTCGAGCACCAACACTGACGGTGCCGCCACCACCCGAGCCATCCTCATCGGCCGGGCCGGCGGGACAACGCCTTCGTCAAGCTGGCAGGTGTACCGGAACAAATGCTCAGCTTGTCGCCGCTGCGACTGCGTACGACACGGTCGAGCAGATCAGCACGATGTTCTACGGGACCAACGTCTCGCTTCGGCGCAACAACGGGTCGCCCATTCAAGCAGCCTCCTCGGCTGCCTTCAACGGCACGCGCATCGCCCTGGGCTTCGCGGGCAACAGCACGTTCCGCTCGCCGCCCGGGTCCTACGTCGCCGAGTGGTGGTTTTTCTCCACCGCCCTCAGCGCAGCGGATCGCGAGAGCTGTATGCCGACGAAAAGGCCTTCTTCGGCCTGCCATAGTGGCCATCGCCTCGTGATTTGACCGTCCCGATGCCCGCTCTTCGAGCACCTGGAGGCTGGCTGAATCAGGCGGCTAGCTGCACATGGCGGCGGCGGCGTAGCTCGGCGACGATCAGGTATTCGCGCTCCGCCAACGCCAGCAGTTCCCGACTGACGCGTACTTGGGTCCGGCCGACCTCGTCGGTCTGGCGGTCGAAGGCGGCCGTGCGGCCAATGGCCCGCTCGACGGCGTCCAGCTCCGCTAAAAGCTCATGCTGGCTCATTGAATCCAAGGCGTTGTCCATGCAGTGGTAGTCCCACAAGGTGAAGATTTTCATTGAGCGAAGAATCTGCCGGCTGCTTGACAGACGAGGCTGACAGGAAGCGGCGCCGGAGGCGCCGTCAGTGTCCGTCAATCGAGTACCCAGAACCCTGAGGATGAAACGATCGCCGGCGGTGCTTTTGTCGAGGCGAAACGACTGTTCGACCACCACACCTCCCGCGGAAGTGCCACGTCATGCCTGCCGGGTTGGGTCAAGATGTGGGCCACGTTCGTAGAAGGGGCCACCGTCGATTGCGAACTACACGGTCAATCGCAGCAAGCACGCCACGCTGGCGGCCAACGCCGCGGACCAGGTGACATTCAACAGCAAGCCAAGGACCATCAAGGTACGCAACCTCGACAGCACTGCTGTCATCTTCTTTCGCACCGACGGCGTCGCTCCGACCGTCAACGGCGACGACACGGACCGATTGGGTTCGGGCGAAAGGCTGGAGGTGGATGCGGCCAACGTCGATCCTCCTCAGGTGCAGCTGATCTCGTCAGGTACGCCCGCGTACTCGGTTCGCGCCCGGTGAGCTGATGACCTTCAAGCGCACAACGCCCATAACGGCGCTGGATCTCGATCCCTCGGACCTCCCAGAGGCAACGGCGTCTTCAAGGGGTGCAGCAAAAAGTCGGCGGCACGCTGGCTCGATGGCGATCCAAAACTGGCGAATCACCCTGCGAACGCCAAGGTCGTCTTCTGCGGCGATTCGACATCGGACGGTGCGACGGGCGCTGGGGTCATGCTGCGTCGAGTCATGGCGCTGCACGCGCAGGCGGGGGAGTCCCTCCACGGGATGGCCACCGACTACTACACAGACGGAGTAACCACCAACGGCAGCAACGTGCTCACCCAGCCGTCTACCCAAACGGGTATTCCGGTCGGCCATTCTTGCTGAACAGTCGTTCAGCGAAGTTTGTCGAACTCGTGGCGGATGGTGAGGTAGCACTGGCACGCGGCCGCCTGCAGGCCGTCACGGTCCAAGATGGTGATGCGGCCCCGGCTGTAGCGGATCAGTCCGGCTTGCTGAAGAGTACGGGCGCTCTCCGAGACCGTGGCCCGGCGGACGCCGAGCATCTGGGCAAGGAAGTCCTGGGTTATCTGGAAGCTGTCGGAGCCGACCCGGTCATGGGTCTGCGCCAGCCAGCAGACGGCCGTCGTCCTCGATGGTGATGTGCTGAACGTTCGACATGAATCTCCACGACGATCCTGATAAAAACGTGGTCCAGAGCGTCGATCGCACTTCAGGTGCCGAGACGTAATTGCGCATCCTGCGGGAACTCTCGGGGGCCTCGATGCTCAGCGCGCCACCACACCGTGCTGGTTAATGCTCACATTCGAGATCTCCGGTCGAGAGGAACCGAATCCGAAGCCGCTGGTGTTCGCCACAACCGATAGCCGGACCACCCCAGGCCGAGCCCAAGGCTCACGCTCCCCAGGATGGCGACCGGCCATACGGCCGTTGAAACGAGAACAGAAATGCCCAAGCCCAGCAGATGGGCCGGAGCGCCCACCGCAACGAATACGCCGGACCAGCGAGGCAGGGCCGTTTTTGTCATGGCCACACCGAATAGGACATAACCAATCATGAAGGCGATTGCAGCCAACCCATTGATGACCGCCACAGGCCAGTACTGGGCGATCACGCCGAGCACTGCCGGCGCCTCCTTCGCCAGGACCGGGGCAAAGAACCCGAAGTTCCCTCCGACTGCAATCAGATACGTACCGGCGAAAGCAGTCAAGAACCCGATCAATCCCAGCCGTCCCATACCACCGCCGCGCTGAGAGAAATAGAGTCCGGGCAGGCCGAGCAGCACCAGCAACCAAGCGAGCGTGTAGACAAAGTGTGCCGCGACCAGCCCCACTTCGCTGGCGATGATCGTGGCGGCCGTCTCACTGCTGGGGTGCAGCAGGGTCGCGACGACCATCAACACGCCTGCCGCCACCAGCGCCATCCCGCACCATCTCAGCAGAGGCACTGGTGGGCCTGACTCTTCTGCCATGACCGCCCCTTCTAGCGGGCTCTTCGTGGGCACTGTAGTCCCGAAGCCGAAGATCGACGGACCCCACGCTGAGCGCCACCCCGCCGGCGTTTGCTCACGTCGCGTGCTCTGGCCGAGAGAAGCGAATCCGAGCCGCTGGTGTTCGCCACAACCAGTAGCCAGGCCAGGCCAGGCCAGCGCCGAGATTCACGCTGCCCAAACCCGCGACCGGCCATGCGGCCGCTGAAACCAAGACGGATATACCGGCGGCGACCAGATGCGCCGGAGCGCCCACCGCAATAAGGACACCGGACCAGCGAGGCAGGGTCGCAGTCTGGTAATGGCGATGCCCAAGACGATGTAGCCAATCATGAACGTGATTGCAGCCAACCCATTGTTGACCGCCACAGGCCAGTCCTGACCAATAGCGTCAAGGGTCGCCCGCGGCTCCTTAGCCAGGACCGGGGCAAAGAACCCAAAGTTTCCGGTGATGGCAATCAGATACTTGCGATCAGCGCCAGGAGGTGTCAGCTGCCGGGGTGCAAAGGGGTGACCAGCAGGGCTACGCGGTGCTGAAATCGCGCCCACGCGAATGTTGCCAGGAAGCCGACAATGAAAGCAGCCGTGCCGATGAGCCCGCCCTCGGCCCCATAAGGCCGGCCGGTCCAAAGCGTCGCCGATGGGTCATCGGTGAGGACGAGTACCGACCCGTATTGTTTTCCCGAGGCCACGACGCCGAACACGAATCCCTGCACAAAATCCCACCCAAAATGCAGCCCGATAGGCAGGGCCAGTTCACCGGTCAGCACACATAACCGGTTCCGAACAACAAGCCGAAGATGACGATGTTGAACACGCTCAGCCGTCGCGTTCTCATTCGTCGCATGCGCCAGGCCAAAAAAGACTGCCGGAATCACCACAGCGATGACCATCCCCCACCGTGCTTTGGCGACGCCCTCGGCCAGGTTCTTGATCGGGTATCCGCGATACGACGCCTCCTCCCCGAAAGCTATGGCCGCAACGGCGACGACGCCGACCAAGATCGTGGCGACAAAGGGCTGGCCAGGGGCCGGGGCAAAGCTGCCGGTAACCTTCACCCAGCCCACGGCGAGCTCCACGGCGAGAACCCCGAACAGGAGCAGCGCGCCCAGCACCAGCCCGAAGCCGAGGTCGATCCACCACTTCCGGCTGAAGTAGAAACCGTAGTCGCTCATCCTGCGATGATCGAGTACCCGACTCGCCAGGTACAACGCGGCGGCGATCAGAAGCGCGAACACCAGCGCCCGAACTAGGCCCTCATAAAGGTCTGGGAGGCGGCCCGCCAGACCGGCCCGCACCCGGCCGTCTACCGCGGCCACGACAAGCAGAATCACCAGAAAAACGAGCACGCGCCACCCGGCCCGGAGGCGGCGCTCCGGTGCATTCCAGAACAGATTTGCGAGTGGACTCAAGGTGAGCTTCCCAGGAGTCCTCAGAATAGCCGCTCAAGCGGCGCAAGAGGCGGCCAAGAGCACTCGGGATGCTAGTGCAGCTCCTCCAGGAAAGCGCCTGATGGGTCCGGCCGGGTTGTTGCCGGCGATGAGGCCAGCAGCTCTGCGGCTCCTGCGTCGGGGTGGACTCGCCGCGCATTCGGGTACTCACGGTCCAGGGACGCGGCTTGAGGCCTCGGCGTTACCGGCTCAGTGTGGCTGCTGGTCCAGCGCAGCTCGGCGATGTGCCGATGGGCCAGCGAGTTCGTAATGCAAAGTCACGCCAGGCGAGAGCAGAATCGACAGTAGGCAGTCGACTCGACAGATGTTGTATGACGAACTCGGCTCAAAGAGACGGTGCCGCGGATTTCCGATTTCTCGGGGGCACGAACCCTGCGGTGAGTTTCGGTGAAGACGAGGATTGTTGGTCGAGGTTGCCGTCTTGTGCTCCTGGCTGACGCTCAAGTCTGCAATGAAGGCGTCGCCTGCGCCACGGCCTCGGAGACGTCGTCATGATGGAACGCCGACCATGTGACTCCTCTAAGCGGCTGGAGAGTCGCCTAGCGGTTCGCTCCAAGTGTTCGGTGTCTCGCTTACCGGTTTCGTCTGCGTCAACACTGGCGGGGTGCCAACTTGCCTTTGATCTTGACGGTGCCGGGGTGTTCAACCACGACCGTCGACCACCCGTTTTCGGCTGGTTGCATGCAGCCGTTGGAGGCGGTTAAGTACCGAGACCACCGCACGCGCACTACATATTTACCCGGCTCCGGCACGGACACGGTTAGCGAGACAGGATCACGAGCCATAACTTGCCCTGGAGGTGAGATGACTGGCTGCGGGTCCGTTACCGCATAGAGGGTCCAGGTTCGGTCCGACCACACCGCCTGCAAGTACGGCAACCCATGGTGGACCAAGGTCGCTTCATCAGTCGCCGCCCATTCGTGCGGACTGTTAGAGATGGCCACGTAGGAGATGGCGTTGTCGTCGAGCCATTTTCGGTACGTGTCGGCGTTGAGAGTTCGGTCGTAGAAGATGGGATTGCGCCCGATGTCGACTTGTCGCGACCACCCTCTTGCGATGGGAACCACCGGCGCCACAAAGGCAGCTTCGCCGCGCCGAAGCGTCGGAACGAGCTCAATGGGCCCGGCAACCTCACGAGTGGCCAGCTGGTCCAGCAGGGGCGCATAGAACTCCGCGCTGAGCGCGGGATCGCCCCGCTCTCGCACCTCTGTGATGGACACCGGCGGCAACAGCAAGACCACGCTGGCGGTGGCGGTGATGACGGCCACCACGGGGAGGGTCGTAACCGCCACGATAATCGGCGCAGCGAACAACTCGGGCAGACGTGTCGCGGTCGTACCCACAGGAATCGGTAGCAGGTAGGCCGCAGCTACCAGCACCGCCGATAGCAGCGCAGCCCATCGCAGGACCGGCCGGCGCCAACACAGGCCGGCCACAGCTAGGCAGACGAGGAAACCCCTCAGGGCTTCCCCCTCGGCGAACGATTGGCGCCCGACGTTCCCAAATGCCAGCGCGACGGCGAGCGTCGGCAGCATGGCACTGACACCCAGCGTCACGCCGTCTCGTCGCCGGCCGGACAGGAAAAGCGCACCACCAGCAACGCCGAGGAACAAGCCAGCTACCGGGCTGGTGAGCGCTGCCAGGACAGACAGCCCGGAGGCGACCCGCAGCCGTCCCACAACGAGAGCCACCAGCGCGCCAAGTCCCACCGCGAGACCTAACCCGAACGTCGTCCGTGTGGTCACCAGATTCCCAGTAAGGCAGACCGCCCCAACGATTGCCCCGGCGGCCGGTCGCGGCACAGCAGTGATCTGCAACAACGCCGCGAAAAGCACGACGCTCACAACATAGGCAAGCGCCGTCGTGAGGCGCACACCCAAAAGCGCCATCACCGGAGGAGACAAGACGCTGTAGCCGAGGGGGTCGAAACCGCCATACCAGGTGAGGTTCAGCAGCGCAGGCCAATGCTGCTCGGCCAGCTGGGCATGAGCTACCTGTGCCGACAAATCGCGGCCCATCGGCTCAGCGAGAAGGTATCCAGCCGCGAACAAAACGGCAAGGGATCCGACGGCAACGATCCCAGGCGATCGTCGAAACAGCGAAAGCATGCGTGATCGGATCCTGCTATGCAGGCTGGTGACCCAATTCTCAGTGTCGACGTCACCCGAATTCACACTGACCGTTTCGTCGACGGTTTCGGCGTCTTTCGCGTTTGCAGGCTGATTGCTCAGCGCAAGCTCCTCAGAATTCCCGCCCTCCTGATCGCTGCGGCGTTCTGTTGGGCATCCGCGGCTTTCGAGCCGCATTGCAGGGATGTAGCGACACGCCATCGCCCGACATATGAAAATCGACCCACTAGCCGGGCGCCGGGGGCAGTGTCAGCATATAGCGAGGGCGTGCAATCGTTGCGGCAGCCAAACGCGGACACTTGGGTGTCTCACACGAATTGGTGGAAGGTTACAGCGGCCGCCCAGCTGGGATTCCTAGTTCGCGACGGCGACGGGAGCCGACTCCACGGGCAGCACGGTGGGGTTGCTGTCGGATGGGTCGAGCTCGATCGTGACCCAGTGCGCACGTACGCCAAGGCATCCTCGCCGCGCTGAGCAAATCGGGCAGGTTGCAAAAGGTGGGGGTCCTGAAGGCCTCAAGCCGCGCCCCAGACTCCGGGACCGAACGGGGGAGCGGTGCAGCGCATCGACCAAAGCGGGACGACTTCCGCAACATGTGATCATCAAAGGACTCGGGAAAGACCGCCTCCGGGGGTGAACTCGCGGTGCACGTTCGCGCGATCGAGTCACCTCGACATAGATCGGTGAACCCGCTATCCGAGAGGCGGCCTTACTCCTCGGGGCCTGTCATGAAGCGATGCGCGGACGACAGCCCGTCCCGGCTAGCCATGTGCTGGACTACCGCGGTGGCACGTCGCCTAGCCAGCTTCAGCTGGCGGCAACTGCCCGGGACCCGCTCACTCATGCCGCCTTGGCGCCGCTGCACCGCTGGCTGGGCTCCGAGGGCGAAGAAGGAGCCGACGTCAGGTCGTGGCAAGCAACAGAGCAGCGTTGAGGATCCATCGCGCAGCGCCGTCGCTGACGTTGGTCGGCGACGGCGATCATTACGAGCCCAGCAAGCGCCACGACTGCGCCGGCAACAAGCAGCGCCAAGCCTCCCTGGCCAAGTGCAGCCGCCACCGCGACATCGGAACTGTAGGTCCGAGTGGCCAGAGCCGCGACGAGTTCGCCGACACTCTCAGCGTGCTTTTTCACGCTCGCTCCAACGACGCCAATGGCCACCCCCGAAAACAGCAGCCAGGCTGGTCTCTGGCCCGTTTGCCGCTGTATGGCCTCACTCATAGATCCTCCGACTGTGGAGTGCGTCCGGTCGGCGTAGCGCAGGGGTCCGCCAGGGACAGTACCGCATAGTGAGTGGGCCGTTATCTTTTTCGACTTTCTTCGCGCGCCAGCATTTGCCGGGACAATCCCGGCCAACTTTCTATGGCGTACGCGATCAAATGATCCGTCATGCTCCAGCATCACCAGGGGCGGCGCTGCTCAGGTGCCCCATGATGGCGTCAGCGACAGCGTTGGGCCGGTCAAGCTGCGGCATGTGTCCGGCGTCTGCAACGATTTCGAGACGAGCGTGAGGCATTTGGCGCGCCAGGCTCTGTCCGCTGGCCGGTGGAGCGTACGCGTCCCTGTCACCCCACCCGAACAGGGTCAGTACCGGTAGGTGCGCCATATCGCCGCGCAACATGATGTCGGGGCGAACCCCGCGCATGTTCATCATTTTCCGCAACATGCTGTGCGCGGCAAGGTCTGCGCCCGGGATGGCGGCGGCGGCGATCGCCATGGTAAGCATCTCGCGCGGCACCGCCTCCGGGTGGGCTACAGGTCCCACAGGGACGATCTTGAACGCGACTACCTCGACGGATACGCGGCGGGGTCGCCGGACAAGCGCGCCTGGTGACGGGGACAATGAGGTCCTTATTTTCCAGCGCTCGACGTTACTCTGACCACGGAGCATCAATCGCTCTTACGACAGCCCTTCCGGTGCTCATACGACGCCTTCACCAGCAACATCGTCGCATTCCGGTTCCAGCGGCGCCGATTCATCGGGCAGCGGCCACACACTATCACTACCTCGAAGGTCGCAGGGGCCTACAGCCACCACCTGACCCCGACCAGCCCGATCTGAAGTGCCCCGGACTTCCCCGACCCACGCCCGTGTCGGAGTCGATCATGCTACGGGCGCTGTCGGTTGGCCAACCCAATACCCGGACACGTAGTCGGCGGGACTCCGGTATCGAGGGTCGAGTGCCGCGGCCGTGCCGCAGGAGGAACCTTCAGTAGCGCATCCCAACGAGAGCGACAGAGCACACTGGAACTGTAAGGTCAGAGCAGAGCAAGGCTTAGCTGCGCGCCAAGCGCTCGCCCATGATCTGCTCAGGTAAGTGCTCTATCGTCTAGTAGACCGCCCGCGCGGGTGATCACGTCGTGTGTTCTGGGTGGCGCGGTAGATCGTCTGCAGCGTCGGGAACGGCAAAGTGCTGACCAACAGTGCGCTGATGGCGCCGGTGATGATCAGGGCTAGTTCTGGGGCGGGTCGCCATAAGAGGAATACCATTATCAGCACCCCCGCGACCGGCATGGGCATGCCTAAGAAGCAGTCGTCGCGCTTCACGATCGGAAAGCGAGCTAAGCGCCAGGCAGCGCCCAGCAGAAAAGCCAGACTGGTGCCCAAGCCAAGTATTGGCACGGCGTGTAGTGGCCCTAAATACAACGCCATTGCTGGCACTACCCCGAAGGACACCATGTCAGCTAGTGAGTCCAGGGTGGTTCCAAACGCGTGATCATCATTGCGACGGCGGGCCACGGCGCCGTCTAGGGAGTCCAGAACCGCGGCAAAGATAACCCAGATCGTCGCTTGCAAGATCTGGGCGTCGATAGTCGCGAGCAGGGCGAGAAAGCCGGCCGCCAGGCCCGCACTCGTTATTGCGTTCGCTGGAGTCAAGAAATGGCGGATGCTGTTCATGGCCTAGCGCGATAACGAGCGAGATCGGTCCTACCCGCACGTACGCGTTCTCCGCGGCTCACCAGGATATCGGCATAGTCCCGTGGCAGCAGCACGTCGGTGCGTGACCCGAGATGAATCATTCCGACCCGCTGCCCAGCGGCGACGCTTTCTCCCTGCTCGACCCAACCGCTGATCTTGCGGGCGAGCAGCCCCGCCACTTGAACCACCACCACGCGACCGGCAGCCCCATCGATGGCCACCCTCCTACGGGTGTTGTTTCCAGAGCGGGTGAGCAGCGCCGGTGCAAAACCGCCCCGCACCGACTCGGTCTGGGTCACCGTGCCCGCCACCGGGCTACGGGTCACATGCACGTTGTGCAGGCCGAGAAAAGTGCTGATCCGGATGCCTGCCCCGTTCGGCAGCCAGGGATCGGCCACGTCCTGCTCAATGCTTGTCACGACTCCGTCTGCGGCCGCATAGACAACCGACGGGTTAGCGGTGAGACGTCGCTCTGGATCACGGAAGAAGATCACGAACAGCCCAGCGAATCCCAACGCCACCCACCCGCTGCGCCGACCCAGGAGGAGTAGGACGGCGCCCACGACGCCCGTCGTCAGGACGTAACGCCGCGCTTCCCGCCAACTCCGCGGCGTCATTGGGAGCGTCCACCGTTTGCCGTACCGGTCGGCTCCCGCATCGAGCAGGCAAACAAGAATGCTGGGGGCACGTTCAGTAGCGATACCCGCCGCTTCACGGAAGGGAAGAATCGACGCAACTGGCGCTGGATGATCGGGCTGTACTGCAACACCAGAGCTACTCCCTCCGGCGCCAACGCCTGCACAACCTGTTTGAGAATGCGGCCCCGTACATCTGATCTCAGGGAAGTAAACGGCAAACCGGAAACGACGACGTCCACCGTCATGCCATCGAGGTGACTCTTAAGGTCCTCTGCCGAGCCGCACTTCACTTCAAGCCGCGGATCCTGAAAGCGCTCCATCAGCAGACCCGCCAGTCGGGGATCAATCTCCAACGCAACCACCCGGGCATCCTGCCGGAGTCTGGCCAAAATCTCCTGAGTGTAGACGCCCGTCCCGGCGCCCAGCTCGACGATCGACTTTGCACGCTGGATATCGGCCATGTCGAGCATGTCAACAACTGCCCAGCGGGAAGTGGGAAGGACTGCCCCGACCAGCCGTGGATGAGTACCGAAGGCCCGAAGGAAGAGCAGCCGCTCAGCAAGGTCAGTTTTCATTCGGCCCTTTCGCGGCGATGGACAGGCACCTGTCCGTGGGGACGAATCCTGCCATGGTTCTTTCCTCTCGTTCGAACGAGATCCAGAGCTGCGCCTCGCAGGCTGCCATCAACGCCGCAGTCGATCGGCAACCGGCTAGCAGTGGCAGATGGTTCTATCCGAGTTCTGCGCGCCGCCGCGACAGAGCGAGCAGAAATCGAAGCGGTGAGCCAGCCCCGTCAAACACGAGATCCAGAGCCTTCAAACCGACCTCAGAAGGGCACCGCTCCCGAGGAACGTCGCTCCGCAACGTCCGCAAGCCGACCGGGAGGCGCAGCGGTGGCGGCTAGGGAAGCCCAAGCGGGCGGTGGGTGCCACGTTCGTATGACCCGTCCTTTGAAACGCCCGATGAGGGTGGCATTAACGGACCACCTAACAGGGGTTCAATCCGTGCGCGAGTCAAGCCCAGCCGAGTGCAGCTGGCCAAGCCGGCGCATCCTCTTAGAGCTGCGGCTCAGGCCGCGGCGCTGCTATCTGTGTCGACGCGTTCACTGGGCTAGGCGCTGCACGCCTAGACCTGATCAAGTCTCCTCGCTTAGCTCGGCTATGGGTCTGACCACCATTTTGACCACCATTTGGGTTGTCCACCGGAATACGCATAAGCGCAAAATCCTTATCTCTAAGGAAAATTGGACGTCTGAGGACGTCGGTGGACACGCTGCCGATGTCTAGGGGTCAAGGGGTCGCGAGTTCAAATCTCGCCAGCCCGACCGGAACGCACAACCTCATCGGGCTAGTCAGGTTCCGGTTTCTTCGTCTAAGGACTCAATCTCGGCCGGGCGTCCCGACCGATCCGCAGGGCCGGGCGTGACGCCCAGAACTCCCGCCCCAACCTCTGTGTGCGTCCGCCGATGTGCGGTGCTGGCCATCCCGTCTGGCTCCCAAAATGGCTCCCAACCCTCTGGGCCCTGACCCCTTGATCCGTAGATCCGGGCAAGACGCCCATTGACGTGCGCCGACGTTTCCTCCACGGTCAGTTCGTGCTTCTGCGTGCGGGGCTTTACGCCCGGTGGCCCATCGCGTTGCTGTCAGATGTGGCGTACCCACGCACTGTCTGGCGATCAGACATTCGCAGCTTGGGAAATGCCTCTAGGCCGTTCAATAGGCCTCGCCGGAGTGGTGGCACTGACCGCTGTTGACCGATGCTCGGGCACGTTCGGGGGCACGCGGTGACCGATGTTCGATTATTCGGCCGGGCGCCGCGGGCTGGGGGTGATGGCGCTCCTTCATGCCGCGCCTGACCTCGTGGTGCTTTAGCCCGATTACGCTCCACAGCGTGAGTTCAGGGCTCCCCCGATGGTGGCGACTTGGGCTCGCCTTTACGGAAGTCTTGCTAGCCGCTGGCTTGATCGTCGCCGCCGTGACGGAGGGCGGCTGGTACTGGTGGGCGGGTGCCATCGCGGCGGCGACCCTCGCTCTAATCAACCTGTCCGTGTACCTGCGCACCGAACGTGTGCGGCGTAAACCACCTCATCCGTAGCAGGTCGATCGGCGTCCAGCCAGCCGCCAGGTGTTAGGCCACCTTGGCACGGCGGCAGTATGCGCCTGTCCATAGTTGTCCACTGGCCTGTTAACAGTCTGTTAGCAGCTTGGGCAGCCTTGACCGCTTCGTCCCGAACTCCGCGCAGTAGCCGTTCGTAGCCTTGTTTACGCTGGCCAGGACCCGTCTGGATGAAGCCGAAAGCGTTGGACAGTGCGGTCGTTGCTGTACTTTGCTGCTGTACTCACCGCCTGGTTCGCAGGCCGGGTGGAGCGTCCGCCGGGGTCCACGAGAGTGGATCTGGCGCCTACGGTCCTGGTGATCGAGCCGTGGCGTCTCCGACAGTCGCCACTTGAGCAATTGAGCGTGCCCTCGACACTGGTCCTTCAGGCATGCCGGTGCCACGATTCCAGCGTGAGAGCTGACAGGGCTGGCAGGCTCCGACGAGTTGCAGTTTGGTTCCTTGTCGCCATAGCTATTGGGGTGCTTGCCGTCCTCGCAATACGTGCTGACGCCGCTACACCACATGCGAGCCCGTGGCTGACCGCATTGGATATAGCAACTGGGCTGGCCTTCGTTGTTGCAGCCGCAGTCGCGCGTGGCCCATCTGCAGAACGCGTGCTGATGGGGGTGGTCGGTGTTGCCTGGCTGACGGCTTCATTCCTGCCCGCGGCCCGGTCCCTACACCAGGCGGTGCTGATTATGTCATTGATCGCGTTCCCGGCCGGGCGGGTACGTGGGCTGAGTCGCTGGCTGTTGGCATGTCTGGCCGTGCCGGTCGCAGTCGGGCTATTGCCGCAGATCGGTGTGGCAGCCGTGTTCGCTCTGGTCGCATTGCTTGTTCTGATCGAGGGCCGACGCGATATCGCTACCGGCTACCCGGCGGTCGTGGCCATCGCCGTTGCGGCCGTACTCGCCGCGTCGTGGTCGGTCTCGCGTCTGCGAGCGGAAGCCTTAGATCCGACTGTGGCTCTGGTGGGTTATGAGTTGGTGCTCCTGGCGGTCGCTGCGGCCTTCCCGGTCGCCGCCCTGGCAGTCATCCGGAGCCGGGCAAGGCTGGCCGACCGCCTGCTCGCCGGCGAGCGGCTTGCGGGTCTCGACGGGTTCGCTGTCGTACTGGGAGGTGTCCTCAGCGACGCCAGTGTTGAAGTCTTTCGTTGGCACGGCTCCAGTGCGGGGTACGTCGACGAACGGGGTCGTTCAGTGCCGACAGGAGGCGGCGAGCGGAGGTGGCTGACCGTCGCCGATGCCGACGGGCCAGTTGCGATCGTCGCGCACCAGTCCCCCGCACTGGACGATTCGGCGACAGCCGAAGCGGTCACGGCTGCCGTCCGGCTGGCGGTAAGACACGAACGTCTGCAACACGAGCAACAGCAGCAGCTCGCCGCGCTCGAGGCGTCCCGAGCGAGGATCGTCGCTGCCGCGGACCGCGAACGGGAGCGGGCCGCTGCACAGCTCCGAGATGACGTCGGGGTGTCCCTGCAGCTCGCCCAGTCCGAGTTGGGCGCCGTGCGGACAGCAGCGCGGGATTCCGTGGAGCTTGAGTCACTCGACATCGTTGTCGGTGAGTTGGTCGCTGCCCAGATAGAGATCGTCAAACTAGTTGCAGGAATACCTCCGGCGCATCTTGGGAGCGGGCGGCTTCACGAGGCCCTGCAGGCATTGGCCCAACGCAGCCCGGTTCCGGTGTCGGTAACCGTTGCCACTGACGCGGCCAGCGACCAGGACACAGAGGCGGCTCTCTTCTACGTCTGTTCGGAAGCGCTGGCCAACGCAGTCAAACACGCGGACGCGAAGCGGATCGGCATCACAGTGCGACGGGTCAACCGCGCCATCGAGGCTGTCATATCCGACGAAGGGCGAGGCGGCGCGGACCCGACCGGCTCAGGGCTGCAGGGACTGGCCGACCGGCTGACAACACTGAACGGCCGACTCCGGGTGGACAGCCCACCCGGAGCCGGCACGACGGTCACAGCAGTGGTTCCGAACTAGCGGATCTTCTGCCACGGCTCGAGCACGAGCTCGTGACCATGGCTTAGCTCGCCACTCAACGTGAGGCTGTCGCCGTCTATCTGCCACATCAAGGTGACGTTGCCGCCCGGTCCGCAGTGATCAGGCAGCGCGCCGGACTCTGGGAGCTTGCATCCGCTCAACTTGGAGATCAGCTCCGGGTCGTGCACAAAGTTAACGGTGTTGCCCGTTCCTCGAACGTGGCCAGCGCCGAGGGGGAGGTCCTGGGCGGAACCACCGCAGTCAATCCCCGGATCGTCGATGGGACGGCACCGCATCTGATACTTGCCTCGGCGGATCGTTAACGTCCACGTACCTGAGTTGCCATCACTGTTGTCCAATCCCGCTGCCGCGACGTCGGCCGTCGTGATCTCCGCCCGGTATTCGCCGTCGGGCAGATCGGTTACGTCGTCGGACACGGCGCCCGCGGATTTCTTATCTGCTTTACCGTGCTGGCAGTTCTCTGGGACGGTGGGGACGTCAGGCCTCGAGTGATTCGCCGCGATCGCCTGGATCTCCGTGAGCAGAGTTCCGTTGGCCGAGTCGGCGGCGAGGCCGTCTAGCACCGGCTGCAGGCTGGTGCGCAGCGCAGCAATCTGGTCCGGGCTTGCGGCGATGAAGCGCGTGCCTTTCCCGCACAGATCTTGTGCGATGGTGGTTTCGTCGTAGGTGGCATCGACTGAGACCTGCATCGCTGTATCAGCCGCCTCCCGTACCCAGTCCTGCTGTTTGTCGGTGAGCGCGTCGAAGCGTTTTTGGCTCATTGCCAAGGCGAAGACCTTTGGCCAGAGCACGACATTGGCTGTGACATTCCCAGCCTCCGTCGTGTTGCCGCTTTCCGCGTACTGGGCAATGTCCAACTCCAAGCCACGCAGGTTCCCAGCCCGCACCTCATCGACCCATCCCGCGAAGCCAAAGTTCACCGGCGTAGCACCAAGGGCGCGGATGGCCTCGGTCTGAACTGGCGAGTTGTAGATCCGGAACGTGGCACCCGCCCAGTCACGCGGCCCGAGCAGGGGTGCCTTCGCAGCGAACGGCCGGCGCAGTGGGCCCACCGCGAGGTTGAGACCGACGACACCTGTCCCGTCGAGTTTCGCCAACAGCTTGTCTGCAACAGGGCCTGATACCAGAGTCTTCTCGGCCGCGTAGCTCGTCAGCGTCATGGGAGCCTCGACTGCCTCCAGGCCGGAAATTCCGGCGTTGGCGAAGGCGCGAGTCGACGGCAGCCGCCGTCCACCTCACCGGAGGCGATCGCCTTCACCAGATTGGATTCCGCTTCGGGGGCTCCGCTTCCGTATTCGTTCATCATCTCGACCTTGAGCCGGCCGCCGGACACCTTCGCCAGGTTCTCGACGAATGCCTCCGGCCCGTACGACTGGCCGTTGTTGTTGACACGATCGATGGTTGCCAACCGCAATACGACCGTGTCGCTCCCAGACTTGTCAGTACCGGGCGCTGCCGAGCAGGCCGCCACTAGAGCTATCGTTGCCGCAGCCGCAGCCCATCGGCCAATTGATCTTGTGTTGATGGTGACCTTCTGGTCCTCACGCGGTTGGCCGCGCCTTGTGTCAAGTGTTGCATTGGCGTCGGCGAACATGGTCATGACAACCCCAACAGCGCCGCGACGGCGGGCCACGTGATCTCAGCAACCTCGGCCTGTCCGCGCACGTTCAGGTGGTCCCAATCGCTGGAAAAGTTCTCGAGGCGATCTACGTACGCGGCGCGAGCTCCGTCATCGGTGCCGCAGTTCGGCACCGTGGCGCACACCCGGGCCTGCTCGGTCTCGTATTCCTCGATGATGGAGCTCAGCGTGGCGAAGGCCTTCTTGTCCGGCACCCCATCGGGCTCGTAGAAATCACAGAGGCCGGTTCCTGTGAGATCCGCCTTCACGCTGGGGTCCTCGGCGACCAGCTTCTTGACAAACGACGGACTGGGTCGTCCGAGCTGTCCCACCAGGAGGATCCGTGAGTCAGGCGAGGCCATGGTCACGAGCTCCAAGGCGTCGGCGAGGGCGACCCCGAACTCGGGCACATGGGCGTCGTCTGTCCCGTCGCAACCGACGTCGTTGTCGATCGTCTGGACCACGACGAGTGCCGGAGTAGGAACGGTTTCCAGGGCCCGCTGCGCCTGCGCAAACAGGGTGGAGGCAGACGCACCACCTTCGGCGGTATTGGCAACATGGCCGTCGGTCTCCGGACGGACTGCGACTAGCCGACGGTAGATGCTGTTGACCTGAGGCGACGTGCCGGTCGCCCACGAGTTCTCGAGGGCGACCTGACCAGGACGGCTCGGATCGGAGCCCTCACCAGTCAAGCCGGAGTGCCCGATCGCAATAACCCCGGCCGGGTTCGCAGTGTTGGCCGAAGGCGCCGTCGACGAGGTGGCCGGGCCAGCCGCGCCCAGGTCGGCGATCCTTTCGCCGCCACACCCGCCGACCGCCAACGACAAGGCGATGATCGCGGCCACAGTGCCAGCTGATCTTATGTTCATGATGTGCTCCTGGGTAGTCCGATGCTTTTTACGCTAGGAGCCGGGCGCGGCGTGGCCCACCGGGTTTCCTCGGTATTCGGATGTGGATAACACTGAGCTGAACAACCCTCACCGCCCACGCCCACGGAATGGCGTACATGGCCCGATCCGGCTCGATGCAACGCGTATGGCAGGTGCGCGCACCTCGGGTCAGCATCCTGATCACATCGATCGCCAGCGGGGTAGCGGTGCTGACGGCGCTGGTGTCAGCTTTGGCCGTTCGCGCTGGGAACGATCCTTTCGCCTACGCTGGAAGGCGGTTTCCAGCGTGGCTGATCGTGGTCGGCCTGACCGTCCTCGGCTTCATCGTCGCCGGCTTGTTGGCGACCAGGACCCGCCCGGGGGCATCCGGTGGCTTGGCAATGGCAACGATTGGATCGCTCCTTCCGTTGTGGGCCACGTGGTCGTGGCTTCCTGACCGCGTCGAGGCTGGTGTTCTCGCTGCAACACCTTTCGCCGTGATGGTTGCGCTCGTCACGCTGAGCTGGTCTGCACCGGGTTCAAGTAACCCGTCCCCGGCAATGCGGATCGTGGTCGCGCTCGTCGTTGCCAGCGGGGTCGTACACCTCGTCGGCTACAACCCGTTTGCTGACTCCGGATGTACGCTCACCTGCGCAGATGTCACGCCGCTCCTCGACGGATTGATGTCGACCAGGTCCGCCGTGGTGGTGTCATCTTCGCTGACCATCGGGGCGCTCCTCGCTGCCATCATCGTGCTGAAAGATAGCGATCGGCACACCCCTCGCCTGATCATGGGCGCCGTGATTGTGGCGCTGTGCTTGCAGGTTGTGTCAGCCGCTCTGCGGTTGGCGAATTGGGCGGACAACACGGCCGCAGGCCTGCTGCTTGTAATCCCGGCTGTATCCGTGGCAATCGTCGGCATCGCTGTGTGCATTGTTGTGGCTCGAACCCTGCGCGTACGCATGGCCGTCGATCGGTTGGCGGCTCGGCTGTCCGGACCGGTGGCGGCACTCAGCGGCGTCCGAGGCGTGCACTTCGCCGTCCCGGGCGAGGCGCGGTGGGTAGACGTCGCCGGTCGGGACACCACTCACCTGCCCGGCCAAGATAAGTACGTCGTTCTGTCGGATGAGTCCGGCCCAGTGCTTCGTCTTCTGATCGCACGGGGTACCGACCAGGGCGACCTGCTCGCTGCGCTCACACCCGCCACCCGGCTGGCACTGCAGAATGCCCAGCTATCGGCGGTGGCGAAGGCACGGCTAGCCGACGTCCAGGCCTCTCAGCGACGCGTGGTCGCCATGTCTGACAACGAGCGACGGCGCATCGAACGCGACCTGCACGACGGTGCACAGCAGCGGTTGGTCAGTGTCGCGTTCCATCTGAAGGTCGCGCTCTCTGGTGCCGATGCTTCGACTGCTGTGCGGCTGGCGGCAGCAGAAGGACAGGTTCGAAGTGCACTCGGGCAACTGCGCAGGCTCGCGCATGGCATCTTTCCCAGCGTGCTCGCCGACGAGGGACTGGCCGCGGCCCTGGATGATCTGATCGCGGCATCCGATGTTCCAACCACGCTAGATGTCCGTACGCGCGACGATGTCGGCATGGAGACGGCAATGGCCGCCTACGCAACGGTGGCCGCCGTTCTCAACTCGATCGAGCACCCAGCGCCAAACACCCGCGCGGTGATCTTGGTCGACAGGAACGGTGACACACTGACCGTCAGTGTGGAGGCCGAAGGCGCTGTCGAAACGGTCGTGGCAGAAGACCTGGTTGATGTTGCCGACCGCATCGGTGCGCTCGGCGGACGGTTCACCACGGCGGAAACAGCAACGGGAGCGGCAGTAGTGACGGCGGTGATCCCATGCGGGTCGTAGTCGCCGACGACATGATGCTGGTCCGGTCGGGACTTGTCCGACTACTCACCGACGCCGGCGTCGAGGTCGTCGGGGAGGCAGCCGATTCCGATGCACTCATGCAGTTGGTCGCACTGGAACGGCCGGATGTGGCGACCGTAGACATCCGGATGCCGCCGACCCACAAAGACGAGGGTCTGATAGCGGCTCGCCGCATCCGGGAGCGCTACCCGACGACTGCAGTCGTAGTGCTAAGCCAGTATCTCGAGGCGCGCTATGCCCTGCGGCTGCTTGCCGATCAACCCAGCGGACTCGGTTACTTGCTCAAGGAACGTGTCTCAGACATCGCGATCCTGGTCGATGCCATGCGCCGGGTGACCGAAGGTGAGTGCGTTGTCGACCCCACCATCGTGTACCGGCTCATGAAACGTCGGCGCCCGGACTCACCGCTCAGCCACCTCACACCTCGGGAGCGAGAGATTCTCGCTCTCATGGCCGAGGGCCGGTCCAACGCCGGCATCGCCAGCGAGCTCGTGGTCAGCGAACGCACCGTCGAAACAGTCTGTGCCCAGGTCTTCCGCAAGCTCGGCCTCGAGCCATCACCGGACGTCAACCGTCGCGTTCTGGCAGTGCTCACGTTGCTCCGCAGCTGAGGCATTGGAGCACCAACGAAGAGGGAATCGAGGAGAACGCCCCGCCGTTGGTGGTGGATCGGGCTGCGAGGTTTCAGCGGCTAGGGCCGAATCCGGGTGGCGGCGTCGAGCGCGGCGCGAGCGGCGGCTGGTGGAATGGCCTCGTCGTGGTGCGCCTGGTCGCCGGGATCGCCTGACGAGATGCGGGTTCCTGGTTCGGTGTTTGTGGTAACTGGTCGAGGATGCGCCACCAGAGGGCTGCGGCGGGGTGGTCGTCGGGTAGGGGTGCCGCGGCGGCCGCCGACCGCAGGAGGTGGGTGGCGTCGAAGCCGGCCCGGGTGAGGTTGGTTAACCTTTCCTCGAGTTCGGGCAGGAATGGGTCCGCGGTGGCGCTAGGGGCTTCGGTGGCGAGTAGCTGCCGCCATTGCCGGTCTGTGTGGGTGTCCGCGGCTGCGAGTCGCTGGTCGAGTTGTTGTTGGAAGATGCGGGCGGCGCGGCCGAGTTGGGGTGGCCCGGTGGGTCGCAGGTCGTTGGGGTCGACCTGGGTGGCGGCGCGCCACCCCTGCAGGTCGGCGACCAGCTCGGCCGGCACCGGAGTGTGTCGCTGGGCCGCCCAGGCCGGCGCGTCAGCCGTGGTGTTGCGGCGGACCTGGTCGGCGAGCTCGGCAACAAGCTGTGATCGGGCGTTCAGGTAGGGTCCCCAGTCGGGGTCGGCGGCAAGCATGTGGGGGATGCCCGGCAGCCACGGCAATGGCCCGCTGGCGGTGGCCTCGTTGACATCTTGGATCCGCGAGTCGATGACGGCGGCCTGATCATGGGCGCTGGTGAGGTCCCATTGTGCTGCGGCGGTGAGCAGTTCCGCGACCGGGTCGGCGCCGCCGGCGGCGAGGAGCAGCAGGTGGCCGCGCAGCGTCGGCCATGCCGGCTCGTCTGATAGCCCGGGCAGCAACCGGTTGGCAGAGGCCTCCACGGCTTGCACCGCAGTCTTGCCGATGACAGCCTCGGCGGCCATGTGCAGCGCGTCGAGGTAACGCTCAACGGATTCGCCGAGCCGGACGGCGGGGGCTTGTTGCTCTCGCAGCAGGGTGCTGGCCGATCTTGGACTGCCGTCTCGGGCAAGGATTTGTTCGAGCAGCTCGGTCGCGGTGGAGGGCCGTATCGTGTCGGGCCGGATGAGGGTGTGCGGGTCCCCATCGCCGACCACCGAAACGTAGATGTTGTTAGTGCTGCGGCCGCGGGTCACCATGGTGTAGAGCTGCTGCCGGGATTCCTCACCGGTCACGACGCCATGCATGGTGTCGACGGTCACACCTTGCGCGGTATGCACAGTTGAGGCGTAACCCAACTCGGTAGCCGTGGAGACATAGCCGGCGGGGAGCGTCACTGTGCGGCCGTTCCGTACGTGCCGCACCCTCACACCACCAGTACCGGTCAGGTTAAGGATGGTCCACCGGTCACCGTTTTTCACCCAATCGGTTGCACTGATGCGCAGTCTGCGGTCGTTGGCCCGCGTGATGATCAGGTCGCCGGCGCTGGCCCGGTTGCCGTCGCCCAACTCGATCTCCTGGCCCGGGCGGGTGCCAGCGAGGCGATGGTTCCGGGCGCGTTGGTTGAGCCGGCTGACCAGCTCCCGGGTCGGGGCCAGCATGATCGCATCCAACCCTTGTTTGCGGTCGTTCTGCCAGCCGTCGAAGACGGCGTCGAGGGTGGTGGTGGGGTCGCCGACGTGGACGCGTCGCCGGTCCAGGTAGAAGCCGAGCGCTTCCGGTTGGCCGTCGCGGACGGCGAGGGTGGCGGCGGCCTCTGCCGAGTCGGTGAACCGGTGCAGCTCACTCAGCCGAACCGCGCCGTGGCTGGCTTCGATGTCACGGAGTACCCCGCCGGCTCCGATCGCGGCCAACTGTTGATCATCACCGATAAGCCGGACACTGCCGCCGCGGCCGATGATGAACTGGACGGCTGTATCCAGGGCCAGAGTGTCGGCCATCCCGGCCTCGTCAATGATCACCAAAGTCGACGAGCCGATGCGTTCCGCCCAATCCGGCAAGTCATTGTGGTGGATGGACCAGGTGAGCTTGGCCAGCGTGTCGGCCGGTACACCGGTGGCGTCGCGGAGTTGCGCCGCCGCCGCGGCCGACGGGGCCAACCCGACCACCTCGCCGCCGCTGTCGCACCACGCTCGAACCAGGGCGCGCATAGCGGTGGTCTTCCCGGCGCCAGCGGGCGCGATGGCCAGCTGCAGCCGCGCCCCAGAGGTGCACATGGAACGAACCAAAGCCGCCTGCCCGGCATCCAAAGCGCTCCGGTTGGCGGCTGCTTCCAGCAGCGCCAGCTCGACAGTTGCGGCGTCCACGACCGGGCCATCCGTGCAGCCGGCGGTGGCGACGAGACGCCGCTCGGCGGCCAGGATCCGGGCGGAGGTGAACAGAGCGGATCCGGCAACGCTGTAGACGCTCGAACCGTCGGCGCGACGCAAGGTCACAGGCTCGGCGATGCCGTCGTCGGTTCGAGTCAACGACACTGATTGGGTTTGCAGGACCTCGGCGACCAGCAGCTCCACCAACTGCTCTGCTTTCTCGGTTGCGACTTCGGCGGCCCGGACCTGGCGTTGAGCTTCAGCGCGGACATGCCAGCTCTGCCAGGTCGAACGCCGTTCCTCAACAGCCTCTAACACTTCCTCCGCCGTCGCCGTCACCCACTCCGCATCCACCCGGGGGCTTGTCATCGAGATCGGATTGAGCGTCCTGTTGATGACGGCTTGGACCATGTCAGGTCCGCCGAGCGTTGCGGCGGCTTGGGTGTGCCAGGTGGCGCGTTGCTCGGCCAGGCTGCGGGGTTCGTGTTTGGCGTCCCGGGTTTCCAAGGTGGCCTGCTGCGCCAGCTGCAACGCCTCCATCGGCGTCGGGGGCCGACCATGATCACGCTGAAACCTGCCCGCCAGTACACCTTGCCGGTCCTTGATCAACACCCGCCGGGTCGACCAACGCTGGTTCAGCGCCGGGTCAACCCCGACGATCTCCCGCACCGGCCGCTTGCCAGGATCAGCCTTCGGTCGATCCGCGAACTGCACACCTAGACGATCGCGGAGATGATGCTCCAGGGCGGTGTTATAAGTCTCCGACGCCGCCACGGTCGCCTTGAACAGCACCCGGCCGTCGATCGACAGCCAGCGCCCGTCGAGGGTCTGCACCTTGTTCGCGACGGCGAGGTGGGTGTGCAGATCCGGGTCACCGGCTCGGCTGTCGCGGTGGGTGAACGCGGCCGCGACCAGGCCGCGGACGTTGACTTGCCGGATCCCGTTTCTGCCTTGTCGGGTGAACAAGGCGTGGCGTTCAATGAAGGTCAGCGCATCCCGCACGGCAGCCTGGTGCGCTCGTTCGATCTGCGCTGCGACGTGTGGGTCGGCGACCGCCCACAAGGTTGACAACGATTTGACCGGGGAGAAGGTCAGGTCATAGCCGGCAACCGTCTGGGTGCGCGGACGCGACTGCTTGGCGAGAGTGGCCGCGATCTCGCGCGCATCGATCGGATCGCGGCCATGCTCGGCTCGGAAAAACTCTCGCGCCACCTCGGTACGGACCCGCGCCCGAAGTGCCGCAGAGACTGACTCGTCCGCCTGTCCGGCGGCCGCCTGTCGGGTGGCAATTCGCTTCGCCACCTCGATCCGGAATGGGCTGACCTCGCCGGCGTAAACCTTAAACGGTGCGCCCAGCCGCCTCGCTGCCATGATGTTTGCGGCGGTCAAGTCAGCGGCGTCGAGCTGCTCCAACCTCTGGGTGGCGAGAGGATGCATGCCGGCGCCGAACAGGGCCCGCATCTGCTCCGCCGTGACCGCATCCCCAGCGTTGAGGCCGTCGATGCCGGCCAGGCCAGAGCCGATCCAAGCTCCCGGAGTCTCACCGCGTTCGGTGTAGTAAGAGGCCAGCCCCACATGACCCTTTTCGGTGGCATCCAACGCTGCGACCTGCCGGGTCAAATAGTCGTACCCCGACCCGGCGCTGAGCTTGTGGATACTCATCGTCACATCCACTAAAGGCAAACCAGCTCAACGCAGCGGTCAGCCAAGCCGGAGTACGTACCGATGATGCAGAAGGTGTGTGGCACATCGGACCTTGAAATCGGCTGGGGGTACGCGAAACAGGTCAGAGGGATCGTCAGTCACGACCGCTCGAGTCGTCGGAACGGCTTAGGACTGACTGAAGGCCGGTGTCGATAAAGGGCCGGTGGCGATGGGAGGGATGTGATGAGCCAGCAGTCGATAAGGCAGGCGGCGCAAGGCTCAGCGCTAGATGCCCAGGCGGTACTGCGTAAAGAACGGGCCGACCGCGAAACGCCGACTCGAAGCTCCAGCCGTCATGGTGCTGACCGCGCTGGGTGAACGTGATGCCTTGGTTCGGGTCGATGAGCGGCGGGCTGGGCGAGCTCTACGGACGATGACTGCCGATGAGGGTCTGTCGGTACGGGAAGCGGTCGACTAGTCCGGCAGCGGCGTCACTGTGCGAGAAGTAACCCGGTTGCTGCTCGATGGCGGTCATCAGGTCGTTCGAAACGGATGCGCCGGATGAGCGGCAGCCCGGGCCCGCTGATGCGGCGTTGCATGATTCCGCCACAGTCCGAAAGTTGTGACCGAAGCTGATGCGCGTGCCGGGGTTGACCGTCTGTGGTGGACGCGCGGGTCGGAGGCCGCGGCCATGGCCGGGCATGCACACCAGGGGACTGGTGGCGCATCGTCCTTTAGGGCCGGTGCTACCCAGTGACGCCCAAAGTGGAGTTCCGGGGTTTGGGGTATCCGTCGGTTCGCCTTTGCAGCCTGGCGCGCCCGTGAACCTGAAGTGCCCGCTCACCACGCCGTGCTCTGCCATCGGTGTGCAAGATCAAATCTTAAGATAGGGCGATAACAACTTCTTGCGATGCGCCAGATCGGTGCACCATCTGGCGCTGTGCATGTAGCGGAGCGCGTCGGCGACGGCAGCGCAATGCAGCGGAAGGTTGTGACGCCTGGAGCAACGCCATGATCACTCGTGTTGCTGAATCCACTACAAACCCGCCCGTCAGGCCGCTAGTCCGCCACCTGTCGGTTCGCGGACCGATGTTACGGTGAAAGTGCTCGGGTGTGCACCTTCCAAGGGGCCCGCTATGACCGGTCGCGTGACGTCAGCACTCCGCTTACGCAGCCTGCATGTTGCATTGCTTGCCGCGCTGCTCCTGATCATCGGTGGCACTCCCGCCTCGGCTGATCCTAGTCAGACACCCTTCAAGATCGCCTGGTCGGCATGCGAGAAATCGCCACAGACCCAATGCGGCACCTTGAAGGTGCCGCTTGATTGGTCTAAGCCGTCTGGAGCAACCATTTCACTGGCGATCGCGCGCCGACCAGCCAAGGACCCGCAGCAACGCGTAGGCACGCTTTTCTTTAATCCCGGAGGGCCTGGCGACGGCGCGGCCGAATACATCGTCATCGCTGAAACGGTCTTTACTCCTGCCCTGATCGAGCGATTTGACCTGGTGGGCATGGATCCGCGTGGCATCGCGAACAGCTCACAGGTTCGCTGCACGCTGCCGTTGATCACTCCCGAGACCACGTTGTTTCCCAAGACCGAACAGCAATTCCAGCAGTTGCTCAAACACAATCGAGAGGTCGGCCTGAACTGTCTGGACCACGCGGGCGAGCTGGTCCGGCACATGGACACGGTCAGCGTCGCTCGCGATCATGAGGCGCTACGGCAGGCGCTTGGCGAGAACAAGATCAACTGGCTTGGCATTTCCTACGGCACTCAGGTGGCCGCGAACTATGCCCAGCTGTATCCGACGCGCACTCAGGCAATGGTCCTTGATGCGCCGCTGGAGCACAGCCAGTCTGAGGTGCACCAGGTTGCCGACGAAATCATTGCAGCCGAGGACTCGTTCAACCGGTTCGCCGACTGGTGTCCTACCCAGGAAACCTGCGCGCTGCGGGGCCAAGACGTACGGGCAGTCTTCGATCGCCTGGTCGCGCAGGCAGATCAGAATCCGATTCAGGTTGAAGGTGCGGTGCGGCCAGTTACGGGCGAGGATATCCGGATGGGCACCATAGGCCTGCTGCGGTTCAAGGAACCGTCGATCTTTGGCCCTGATAAATCGTGGGCTGGGCTGTCGCAGGTGCTACAGAAGGCGATCGACGGTGACGGGTCCGCCTTCGCGGTCGGCCCAGCAGGGGAGCCGCAGTATGGATACCACGGCCGAATCGGCAACGCGTGCTTGGACTACGCGCCGCAAGTGCACACCTATGCCGAGATGCAGCAGCGGCTCGAGCTGGGCCGCCAACTCGCCCCCCATTTGCAAGGTGCCTCAGAAACCTGGCAGGCCAACTTCTGCATCGACTGGCCTGTCAAGCCGGTCAACCCACCCAAGACGCTGAACGTCCGGGGTGTACCGGCGCTGTTGATCCACGCCGCTCACGATCCATCCGATTCCTACACCTGGGCCCACGGGCTAGCCACGCAGATCGATGGCAGCGCACTGTTGACGCGTACCGGTGACGGTCATACCTCGGTCTTCACCTCAGAGTGTGCCAAGTCAGCCATGGATGCGTTCTTGATCGAACGGCGCAGCGAGGCCAACCGCATCTGTGAGGGCTGACCGACGCGACTTTAGGGCTGGACCGATGGAGACGGTGACCTCCTCGCCGAGCACAGTCGGATGGCCGCACGCTCCACGACGCAGGAACCGTTGAGTCCTATGGACTGGGCGTATTTGCTCGGGCTCTTGGCGCTAATCGTCCTCCTTGCGGCTGTGGCGCGATGTACGAGGCAATCATGGCGGCTGGTGATTCAAGGCGCTATCCACCTTCGGGGCAGCAGTAGACGTCGGCGGTCACCGTCTGCATCTGCACTGCGTCGGACAGGCCGGCCCGACCGTTGTACTCGACGCCGGCCTCGGCGGGTTACCAGTTCTCTCCGCGATGCAGACAGCGCGCTTGCGGGCCCGGGCCAGGGCCAAGACGCTCATCAACGCAACCCAGGCTGGGAAGACGAGCTCTTGGCCTGGTGTGCCAAGGCTTGAGTGATATCGGACGAGCCCGATGCCTCTGCCTGCCCGCCCCGCGCGAACCCGGCGCGCACGCCCCTCGCACCTACGCAGCTACGCAGCTCGTCGGTGGATGCGGACTAAGTGGCGCATGTCTGAGGGCAGTGCCACGTGACACCTTGACCTTCCTCGCTTCTAGGGGGATTGGCATTCAAGGGCGCCACGGGAACGGGGCGAAACTACGGACCAGCTACGGACCACGACGGCCGAACTCAGCGCGCCTCAACGGTCAACCATGGACACCAGCGATAAGTCGTTCGCGCTCGACAACCGTGGAGGCCCGATCTGGGGGTCAAGGGGTCGCGAGTTCAAATCCCGCCAGCCCGACGAATACGCTTCACGCCATCTGACCTAGTCAAACCTGCATTCAACCGACATTCTCAAGCCCTCGATGACGCCGAGCGGTGGGGTGGCTACCTCACCGGTCGCGCGCGTCTGGTGCGTGACCGCCGCCGATCCAGCGGCGCGGCTGCGACTCCCGTGGGCCGAGGCGATAGCGGACGCCCCTGACGTGGCTCTGCTTGGCGACCTCGCCGTGTGACGCGCTGCGCACTTCCACCCTTCGCGATGCCGGCGCTGGCGTGGAACGCCTGCTGCTCGCGGCGGCCGACCTCCGCCGTCCACTTCCCGCCGAGCAGCCCGCCGATGCGTTCTGGTGGCGCATCGTCGGGGAGGAGGCGAGGCATCGATCGACGACACCGAAGGCGCCTCGGATGAGAGGGCTGGAGACCCCGCTCTCGCGGGAAGCGGAGCCGCACGCCAAGTCCGTAAGCAGGAGGAGGCGCACCGGATGCTGCATCGGCCTGATCGACCAGGCCCGTCC
>Ga0307410_10000119_pt1 | contig 27460 bp, 30 predicted proteins | sample 322Ometagenome_3_FD_203707 | JGI IMG/M metagenome (GOLD analysis project Ga0307410, IMG submission 203707) | Maize rhizosphere microbial communities from greenhouse at UC Davis, California, United States - 322HYB-O-3 | ecosystem: Host-associated > Plants > Roots > Rhizosphere > Soil | place... | reverse complement strand
AGCTAATCCAATGCCGGAACTGGCACCCAATAAAATGATTTTCTTACCCGAAAGGGTTTTTAAATTTGTATTCATAAAATTAAATTTAGATAAATGGAGATTAGTAATAATTAAAAAGAGCAATTGGCATTATTGATATTTCATTATTTAATTATGATTGCAAATCTCCTGAAAATAAAACTTGCGAAACTTAACAAATGGTAAAAATGTATCGGGTTTTTTGTCAGCTCTTATTCAAAATTAATTTATAATTTTGATTACCTAACTAATTGGGATCAACATGGCAGTCACCACTAACAACATCATTTCTTTTTTGCAGCAGTATCATATATTTGACGAAAATGAAAAAGAATTAATTTTAGAGTATTTTATGGAAAGCAGCCATAAGGAAGGAGATTATCTTTTTTATTGTGGGCATGTACCAGATGAATTATTCTTTATCAGTTCGGGTGTCCTCAGAATTTTAGTGCAAAATGAAAAAGGTAATAATGTGACCCACTTCTTTTTAAAAGAAAATCAATTTTGTACCATTTTAAATAATTTTAAGAATAGGACAGTTGCTACAGAAAGCATTCAGGCAGCTTGTAATACCCGGGTTTTTAGAATTTCAAAAAAACAATTGGAAGTACTATATGTAAAAATTCCTGCCATTGAATCTATTATAGCACAAACTATTCAACAAACTCTTTTAGACAAGATTCTGATACGGAATAGTTATCTGGGACAGGATTCAACAACTAAATATCGAAAATTCATGGAACAGCAGCCCGATATTGCATCTCGTGTATCGCTAAGTGATATTGCAGCATATCTTGAAATAACACCACAATCCCTAAGCAGGATTCGAAGGAATATGACGTAAATAGCACCTTTTTGAAGGATGATAAATCTGATAGCTCAATTTTAGAAGTTGCAATTATTGATATTTATAAACTGAGTGAGAATTATGTAGATGAATTATTTTTTTTCTATGCGATTTACCTGTTCTGTCGCATATTTATATAACTTTTATCTTTAGAATTTTAAACCGATCAAAAGATGAATACTAAAGATCATTGTTATCCAAAACACATAATTCTTCAGGCAGTATATTTCAAGCTAAGATTTACACTTAGTTACCACGATGTTGAAGAAATAATGAAGAGTAGAGGAGCAATTGTGGATCATGCCACGATTCAGCGTTGGGTTTATAAGTTTGCACCTTTGCTTGAGGCAGCAATGAAGAAGAGAAAAGGCAGAGTGGGGGCTAGTTGGAGATTGGATGAGACCTATATTAAAGTAAAAGGTATTTGGTGTTATTTATTCGAGCAGTAGATAAATTAGGCAATACGGTTGACTTTCTTTTGACCAGAAAAAGAAGGAGAATGAGCGCGCAGTCATTTCTAATTAAAGCAATTAGTAATAACTACCGGCCAAGAGTAATAAACATTGATAAAAGCGGTTCTCAAACTGCAGCGATCAAAGTATTTAACAAACGTTCATTGTCAAAGATTAAAATCCGGCAGTGTAAATATCTCAACAATATTGTCGAACAGGACCACCGGTTCATCAAGTGGCGCATCCAAAACGGATTAGGTTTTAAAAGTTTTGAATCGGCAAAAAGAACATTGAATGGAATTGAAGTTGTTCATATGCTTAGAAAGAATCAGATGGTTAATCCCGGGAAAACTATGTTTAAATCCTTCTGTAAATTGGCGGGCTAACTTTTAAAATTACTTAAATTCTTATATTTGATTCTGGCAGATGCGACAAAACCAGTATTTGATTTTTTGTTGTCTTATTCTAATTAGCGAATGTAAGTTTATAGATTTTATCCTTATTGTTTACTTATGATCTGATAAAAAGGTGAAAGTTTTTATCCAGATTTGTCTAGTTGGACTGTGAAGGTTAAATTTGTAGTATGGCAAAACTAATCAACCTTAAAATTTTCTCCCATTTTTTCCAATCCTCATCTGCCGGCGGTATACTATTGTTGCTGAGTGTCTGCATTTCACTTTTGATAGCCAATACAGGGTTAAGTACTGGCTTTGCAGATCTGCTGAATTTTTCAGTAGGTTTTCAAACAGATACCCTGCAGCTGCGTTATTCCATATTGTTATGGATTAACGACGGGCTTATGGCGGTGTTTTTTCTTCTGGTAGGACTGGAAATAAAAAGGGAGATTGTGGAGGGAGAACTATCTTCGATGCGTCAGGCAGCCCTTCCTGTACTGGCTGCAGTTGGCGGTGTCTTGGTTCCGGCTCTGATCTATGCTGTTTTTAATGGTTCAAGTCCTCAGACAGCAAAAGGCTGGGGGATCCCGATGGCTACAGACATTGCTTTTGCGCTCGGTATACTCTCGCTGCTCGGAGATAAAGTTCCTTCGGGACTCAAAATTTTTCTGGCTGCCCTGGCCATAGTCGATGATCTTATTGCCATTTTGGTTATTGCTGTATTTTATTCTTCTGAACTGCATTTTCTGTACCTGGGGTATGCAGGGGCGATATTTGTGCTGCTGCTGATTTTTAATCGTTTAGGGGTTAAAAACCTGCTTTTTTATTTACTGCCCGGCATCGTGATGTGGTATTTCATTCATCATTCCGGTATACATGCCACGATAGCGGGAGTACTTGTGGCCCTTACCCTGCCTACCAACGAAGAAGATTTTGACTCGCCTTTGGAAAAGCTCGAGCATGCCCTGACGCGTCCGGTCAATTTTATCATAATGCCTATTTTTGCCCTGGCCAATACCAATATAACCTTTGAATCAGGAATGGTTGAAGGACTGGCAGGAAACTTAGGGCTTGGTATCGTACTTGGCCTTTTTCTGGGAAAACCCGTTGGCATTTATCTAATGTCCTGGCTGTGTGTGAAAGCCAATGTTGCTGATCTCCCGGAAAATGTCAAATGGCCTCATGTGCTCGGACTGGGGCTGTTGGGCGGTATTGGATTTACCATGTCTATTTTCATCGCACTGCTTTCCTTTGAGCTTGCTGAATATCAAAATGAGGCGAAATTTGCTGTTCTGATTGCATCAGTGCTGGCAGGAATTTCCGGTTTTCTTCTTTTAAGCCTTTATAACAGCAGGCAAAAAAAGCTTTAATAACCGTTATTGTTTTTTAAAAAGCTGGACATCCTTGACCAAAAGCCTTTGATTGAGCCAGTTTCTCAGCTTTTCCTGATCCGGTGGGCTAAGGGCTCGCGGGCTGTCATAAATTACTGCCGTTAAGGGTATAAGGCTGTCTTTTTGTGTGATTAAGGTGCTCTTGGTGATCGATAATGAAATGACAGAAGGAAACAGTGCCCGGCTTTCTTTTAGCAGCTGCTTGTTATCAAATTTATTTAGAGCCAGTTGCTTTTCAAGCTGCATGATTTTTACATCTTTGGAATTCATTTCATTCTCGCTTCCTTTTATCTGACTCAGGATATCTCCCTTAAGTGTGTGAAACCTGTCTGTTGTGTCTTGACGGATTAAAAGAGAAGCACCCTTGAGGTATAGATTTTTATTAATTTTATCTTTTAGTGCGCTTATTTCCAGTGAATCGAATCTTTTGGAAAGAAAAGCCAGTTCTATTTTCTTTTTCTTTGGATTAAAATCCGTTTTTTTATACACCACTGTATAGCCTTTGCTGCTGAACTCGTTTTCTATAAACTGCTCCACATTTTTTTTAAACTGCTGTTCCCGATATAAAGAGAAGGCAAGGTAACCGCTGGGCAAAAGCATGGCGGTTGTAAGAAAGGCAATGATGAATTTAACCCTTTTCTGCTGTTTTTCGTTCACTTGCTTTACGGCAGGATAATTGAGGTATTTTATAATTAAAAAAGTCGCAATTCCGATAAACACGCAGTTGATGCAGTAGAGATAAAATGCCCCAAAGAAAAAGGACCACTGCCCTGTGGCAATTCCGTATCCGGCCGTGCATAATGGAGGCATAAGGGCAGTGGCAATAGCAACTCCCGGAATTGGGTTTCCTTTCTCGGAACGGGTGATCGCAATCACCCCGACTATTCCTCCAAAAAAAGCGATCAGGATGTCATAAATATTGGGAGAAGTCCGGGCCAGCAGTTCTGACTGCACATCTTTAAATGGACTCAGATAGAAATATAAGGTCGAAACAGTAAGGCTTACCACAGTTGCATTTAACAGGTTTTTCAGGGATTTTTTCAGAAGTTTGAAATCATAAATACCAAGTGCAAAACCGGCGCCCAGAATGGGCCCCATAAGTGGTGAAATAAGCATGGCCCCTATAATTACGGCTGTTGAGTTTACATTAAGCCCGACTGAAGCGACTATGATGGCGCAGGCGAGTATCCAAAGATTCGCACCTTTAAATTCAATGTTCTTTTTAACGTTTTCAAGTGTTTTTGCCCTGTCATCTTCTCCTTCTTTTAGATTTAATATGTCAGTGAATTGTTTCATATTTAGTTTATTACAAATTGTACTTTACAGTAGGATTGGTTATTTAAAGATAAATTATATTAAGTTTTAAAATGTTTGTTTCTTAATTTTACATTTTCAATCGAGCTTCTTTTGTAATGCGGATGCCGATAAACCATGCATAAAAACCGAAAGGGCAATGATAACAGCGGATAACTGAATCAGTTCATGCGCATTTGGAAAATCAGTCTGCTCGAAAGCATACATGAGATAAAAAATCGATCCAACACCACGGATTCCGTAGAAAGACAAGGTGAATTTTTGAAATCCGGAGAGATCCGTCCGATACAGTGCGATCCAACCGCTGACAGGCCGGATGATAAGAACTACAATCAGTGCAGCTATTACGATCCCGAAATCAAGAAGTTTCTCCATGGAAGCACTAAGGTAGATGCCGAAAAAGATAAATATAAAGGCAACAAAAATTTGTTCTACTTCTTGGGTGAAATCATGAAGCGTGTCCATATATTTTACTTTTTCCTCATTTCTGCTAAAAGTACATGCCGCAATAAATACGGCTATAAATCCGTACCCTCCCAGCAGTTCGGTAATCCCATAGGGTAAAAGTGTGAGAGCCAGTGATAATATACCCCGGCTGATATGGGAGTGATGGCTTTTGGAAGTCATTTTAAATATGAGTTTGTACAACAGCCAGCCTGCTATAAAGCCTATTAGTAACCCTGCTGTAATTTTATACAGCACTTCAACGTACAACCACTTTTCTATCCATTGGCTGTAATCATTGCCTTCCGCCGCCATGAAAATAGCAAAGTAAGTAAAGGGAAAGGCTAGTCCATCATTTAACCCGGCTTCAGAGGTCAGCCCCAGACGAATTTTGGACAAATCTTTTTTGCTGGGGCGACTGGTTTGAAGTTCCGCTGCCAGGACCGGGTCGGTAGGCGAGATCAGCGCGCCGAAGAGCACCGCTGCAGCCGGTGCAAGACCCAGCAGCCACCAGCCTGTCAATGCAGCTGCGATAATGGTAAGGGGCATGGTGATAATGAGTAATCTAAAGGAGTATTTCCAGGTCTGCCATGCAAATGGATTTTTAATTTTTAATCCTGCATTTGTAAGGGCAATAATCACGACAAACTCAGAGACCCGCCTTATAATGTCGGTATGCTGCATGATATCAAAATCTGTATACTTCCTGCCGGCGAAAGCAATAGCAATACCTGTAAAAATATAAATGATAGGAGGGGTCAGCCGTTTTTTATCAAAAACATTGGGAATCACCGCAGCAAGAAGGGTAATAATTCCAGCTGCTATCAAATAAAAGTTATAGGATTCAAAATTAAATAAATTCATGCTGCTCACTTAATTGGAAGCATTAAGTTAAGCAATTCGATTTACATTAAGAAAAAATAGACGGTTTTCTCATATAATATCCGCTGACTCTACTATTGTTTCGCTGTAATCCAACGTATAAAAGCCGGTCAATTTAATTTTTTAATTTCATGAACTTCCAGTAATACAGTTACCAAAATCCATAGTAGGGGGTTGGCGGATGTTTTTATATCTTAAAATTCAGTTTCCATCCATCAAATCTGGGTGCATTAAAACTTTCGCTAGGAAGGTTTTTGATTGCCCTTTGCGCCATTACCGGTTTCATTTCTGTTATGTTCATCTTGCTGAACCTCCTGGTTGCCCAGTTTCCCGATTTCGAATTCCCTGTTAACAGGATTATCCTTTTCGGGCGCTATGGTTTCAAAGGCGTCGCTTTGATCCTTGTCGCTCTTTTGGGTATTCCTATCCGTTTGGGACCCCTTTGAAGGGTCATTCTATAAAGTCCTTTTCTATGTCCTTCCCCCTTATGTCTTTGGGGTCGCTTTGGGGTTCCTTATAAGGGTGCTGCGGGTCATAGGGGCTGGGTGTTTTTGGCTGCGTGTTTTGGGTCTTTGATTTGGTTTTGGGAATTACGGTGGTCCTTGTCGTAATTTTTGGTTATATGGGAATTTTTTGTTGTATGGTAATTTTTTGTTTCAGGCGGGTAGATGCGATACTGGATACAATAGACTTGCTGCTCACTGAGTTTTTTAGGTTTTAGTTTTTTGGGAGCTTTTTCCCGCTATCCGTTCCACCCGAGCGTTAGCGAACTGGCGAAGCAATCTTTCGCGCCGAACACCGGCACAAAAGGATTTCCTCTTCTATCGGGGCTAGGGCAACATCGCATATCGTTCTGCTATTACAGAGGGTTTTGCACTAAACTAAGCTCAAATATTGGATGCTGTGTTAAAAATCCGATAGCATCGGCGTTAGCACAATCATAATAAAAAAAAGGTATATTTATAAAATAAATAATTTGTACTAATGATCACATGTTTATCTTTCGAGATTTACGTGGTCTTGTGTAGTTTTACCACAAATACAGATAATAGCGGTCATTGTACAAGCGACACACTCAAACCAATGAAGTACAAAAAAATGCAGCCTCACATAGTCTTAGAACCCTTTATTGATTTCTATTGGGAACTCAAGGGAAGCGAGGTTGAAAAACAATGGGAACGTGTTTTTCCGGATGGCTGTGCGGGTATTATAATGAATTTGGGAAATACCTGTCTCACGGACAATGGCTCGGCTGTATTGGAATTTGGAAAAACCTATGTAGTCGGGGCAATGACTTTGTTTAAAGACAGCTTTATCGATCATGATACCCATTTAATAGGGGCGTGTTTAAGACCTGCAACTTTTGCCAATTTCTATCGTTATGATCCGCAAAATGAACTGACCAACCATACCGTTGAATTTGAAAAATCTAATTCATTTAATCTGGATAAAACACTTCAAAATCCATTGGGTTATTTTGACCATTTTTACAGCCAAAGATTAAAAACCAAAACCAATCCATTACAGTCTGTTATTGATGATATACATGCAAATAGCGGGCAAATCAGCATTTACGAACTCTCAAAAAGGCATTGCACAACGGTAAGACAGTTGGAGCGGAATTTCAAAAAACTTGTCGGATTATCACCAAAAGAATATACAAACATCATTCGTTTCCAGAATGCTTTGAGTTTAATCAAAAAATCAGATCCAAACCGCAGCTTGCTGGATATTGCATTTGAATGCGGCTATTACGACCATGCGCATCTTAGCAATGAAATCAGGAGAAATACCGGACTTGCACCATCACTACTTTAATTTGTCGCATTTTTGCAAAGTGCAACTGTTTTTTGCAAAGTAATTTTGCGCAAACATTAAAATTTTAAACAGATGCGAAAAATAGCACTTTTTATTGCAATGAGCCTGGATGGTTACATTGCAAAACCTAATGACGACCTTGGTTTTTTGAAACTTGTAGAAAAAGAAGGGGAAGATTATGGTTATGCAGCATTCACCGGTACAATCGACACCGTAATTATTGGCAGAAGAACCTATGATTACGTACTCAAGGAAATCGGCCCGTCTTTTTATGACAACGGAAAACGGGATGTTTATGTCATTACAAGGACTCAAAGGCCACCGGTAGGCAGAACCATTTTCTACACGGGAAACCTAACGGATCTCATCGAAAAACTAAAGTCCGGGAAAGGAAAAAACATTTATTGTGACGGTGGTGCAGAGGTGATAAACGAACTGCTCAGACACGATGCAATAGACGAGTTTATAATTTCGGTTGTACCCATTTTGCTAGGCGATGGGACAAGACTTTTTAAAGACGGCAGGCCGGAACAGCTGCTGGAATTTATAAAGGCCAAAACATTTGATACGGGACTCGCGCAACTGCATTACAAACGCAAAAGTTGAAGCACATTAATCCCAGGATGCTGTAAAAGACCGTCATTGATGACGGTTTTTTTACAGGTATCAAATCTCCTTGCGTTAAAATTTTCGCTGGGAAGGTTTTTGATTGCCCGGTGATCCATTACCTGTCTCATTCCTGGTCAGTTCATCTTCCTGAAGCTCCTCACTTCCAAGCTGCCCGATTCGAATTCCTTCTTTACCGGATTGTTCTTTTCGGTTTTAATGGTTTCAAAAGGATCATTTTCATTCTCATCATCCTTTTGGGTATCCATATCCGTTTGAGACCCCTTTGAAGGGTTATTCTCTATAAGGTCCTTTTCTATGTCCTTGCAGGTTATGTCTTTGGGGTTGCTCTCGGGTTCTTTATAAGGGTTCTGCAGGTCATAGGGGCTGGGTGTTTTTGGCTGTGGTTTTTGGTGTTTGATTTGGTTTTGGGAATTACGGTGGTGCTTGTCGAATTTTTGGTTGTATCTGAATTGGTAGTTTTATTTGCTGATCACTGAGTTTTTTAGGTTTAATGTTTTTTGGAGCTTTTTCCCGCTATCCGTTCCAATCTTTTGTGCCGAACACCGGCACAAAAGGATTTCCACTGCACACGAGCGAAGCGAACTGGCGAAGCAATCGGGGCTAGGAATTGAATCCATTTTTTATGTTTTTGCTTTTAGTTTTTCAATAATATAGTTCCATAAACCCAATAATATGTTTGTGATGATTTATAATAAAAAAAAGATATATTTGAAAATAAATAGTGTGTAATAATTATCACATATATCTACCCAAATTTGCGTAGCCTTGTGTGATTTTATCACACAATAAATAAGTTGCGTCATTTTAGCTGAACGAAACTAAAAATTAAAATGAAAGAAATTATTAAAGCCCAAAGAGATTTTGAAATGATAAAATTCATAATACGAATATTATTATATATTTCAATTTGTTTACTAATCATTAGTTGCTTTTTAACTTTGGCAACTAATTCAATTGATTCATATGAAATTAATTATATTTCTATTATAGTAACGGGATTGATATTATATTTGTCGGTAATTGTTATCATAATTATTTCAATATACAAAAGAATAAAAGGAGGCATAGTTTGGAAAGCAATTAAAAAAGAAGTTATCCTAATTGCTCTAACAATTTTATGTGCGACGATTTTAGGACTAATTACAAATTATATTGCTACAGAATAAAAAGTCTAACTATGAGGAAAATTATACTTCTTTTTGTAATCTACTGTATGACCATAAATTTTGCTTGGGTTCTAGAAAATCATGAGAACCCTTATGATTTTACAATTACAAAACCAACTTTTCATTAAGCCGATTTCCCAAATACATAAGAGAAGCTGTTAAGCGATCGCCTTTCTAATTAAAAATTATGTATCCTGCCAAAGACAAAATAGAAATTGGGATTCCAAATAACCAAATGTGTGGAATATATTTATATCGAATGCTTTTTAAGTCATTCTTTTTACCTTTTCTCCAAAAAAAGTAACTAATTACAAACACTGGAAAACCAATGACTAGATTCATAAAATACATCCAAGCACCACAAACTAGGGCAAAATAAATTGCAGTTAATAATGATATATAAAAGTAAATGTCCTGTTTAGTTATTTTCATTTTTAAGGTAAAAGCCACCAACTCCATTTAGGTTTATTGGCTATAAATTCATAATAATGTTTTTCAAAACTATAGAATTCTATTTTTCGTGGCAATTTTTTTGCATTTGCGTAAGTCTGGTAATCACTTTCTTTTTTAAACTTTGCTAATTTTTTTTCTTCTAAATTGTAAACTAAATAATCAAACTTTTCGGTTATTGAATTTTTATGAGATATTACGGCACATAAATATTCATTTTTAACAATATAATTTTCAATTTCAATTCCATCCTGATTTGGGTCCGTTTTTTCTGAATCTGGATAAAAATTTGTTGATTCCAGATCTTCGTTTTGTATAGTTTGATTATAACCAATCGGAATAATGCTATTTTCTCCCAAACCAGTATTTTGCCAATAAGTAAATTTGTAGCTAAATAATGCGAGTGAAATTATAAAATGAATTGTTAGCCAAAATTTCATTTTCTTTTTCATTATTGTTTTCAGCGTATTCTTTTCACTTTTCACTGAAATTAGATATGTAATTAATAGAACAAATGATGCGTAAACAGCTGACAGTAGCATTATTTTAAAAATGATAAAAATTAGTTCTAGAACTGCTGTAAACATATTTTATTTGTTTTTTATTTTCTAGTTTCGTTTTCGCAAGGTGTTGAACAACATCTTGGTAATCAATGTCTTTGAGACTAAATTAAGTCCATTCTTCGGATTTGCCACCCGGCCTTAGCGAATAGACGAAGTAAAGCATCCCAAATTCAAAACCAACTTTCCATTAAGCCTATTGCCCAATTACTTGTAGCGTGTCTTGGCGGTGGTTATTGTTTCATTAACTGAACATTTTTTGTCCCACATTCGCCCAAGGGAATATAATTGTTCATTGAGTTTTCAAAATTCTGTAATTTCAGCTTGTCTTTAAAAATTAAGAAAGGGATACCTTTGGGAATATCTTTTCCATTTTCAGCCACGCTCAATTTTTCAGCATCAGGTTCTTTGATAATATCACCTTCAAATTCATTCCATGGAATTCCTTCAAGCACTAGAAAACTACCATCATTGATAAAATAAATTTTGCCTTTCAGATTTCTTTTCGAAGTTACTAAATTATAAAAATAATTTCCTTTCTGGCTTGATATTTCTAAAGTAATTGGACAATTTGATATAGAATCAAATTCAGTTTTATATATTCCAGAAATAGAATCGACAAATTTTATTTCCTCTTGTTTTTCTATTAAGTTATCTTGGGAGAGTAGATTATCTTTTTTATTGCATGAAACAATAAAAGCAAATACGATGATTAAAAGGTGTCTTTTCATGTGAGTCGTTTATAAATCACCGCTAACGTACTGGCGCTACACGAGGTTTGGGATTAAAGATGCGAGGTTTTTCGGTTAAACACAAATTTTCCAAGTATAAAACCATCTTTAAATTCAGCCAAATACCAAAATCTCGTGTAACGGCTGTTAGCAGATGTTTTTTATTTTAGTACCCAGATTTCATTTCCACCAGTCGGGAAATATATTCTGTTTTTTTCAACAATAGGTGTTATGATTCCATAATTAAAAGGTTGAATAAAATTAATCTTTCCTTTATTTATAGTTACAGAATATACATTTCTATTCATTGTTCCAAAATAAACATTTTCTTTATAATTAATAATATTAGTATCTGCTTGGTCTTTATTTAAGTTTAATATCCAATTTGTCTTTCCATTTTCAATATTTAAAGAAATGATTTTGTTGTCATAAGTACTTAAAATTATATTTTTATTTACAAGACAAGGTTCATACAATAAATCACAATTTAAAGATTTAGACCAGATTTCATTTCCATTCTCATAATTCAACATTAAAACTTTTCCGTTTTTGAAATTTTTATCAAGTAAAACTAAAAGTCCTTTTTCAGTTATATATTGCCTTATAGTTTCGAAATTTTTATATTTATTTTCCCAAATTATTTTTGCATTCTCATCGTTAATTGCCAGGAGTTTAACTCTTAGGGCTGAAAAACCTATATAAATTGTTTCTTTAAAAAATGCTGGTTTATTTGTCTGTGTAATGTTAGAATCCTTCGGGAGAAACCATATTACTTTTCCATTAGTTTTATTTATTTTACTAAATCCATTTCCTTGTACTGAACCATAAATTGATTGATTATATCCGGCTAGATCATATCTTAAATTTATTTCGCCTTTAATTTTCCATTTTAATTTTCCGCCTTTATCAAAACAATTTAAATCATTTCCATATTCTGTCAAAAATAAATTTTGCTTAAATATCAATGGCTTATGAATCGGATTATAATCAGTTTTGAAATTTATATCAACATTTGCATTTTCTATATTTACAGAATAAAAATTATTATTTAAATCTGCAAAATATAATTGATTGTTATTAGAAATTAAGGAAGATGGCATCCAATCAAATTTTGCATTTTTCCAAAGCAATTTTACATATTTATTATATTCGGATTCCTTATTGTTCTTCTCTCTACATGATAGAAAAGAAATAAATAAAGCGAGTATTAGATATTTTATTATTTTCATTTTTGATATGCGATTGTTTTCAAAATATCTGCTAACGTTCTGGCGCTTGGCGAGGTTGGGGAATAAGGATGCGGGACTTTTCGGTAAACACAAATTTTCCAAATACAAAACCATCTTTAATTTCAGCCTAAAACCCCAATCTCGTCAAACGGCTGTTACCAGCTGGTTTTTTAGTCTGTTATTGTTTTTTTAGTTCCATCATCGTTGATGTGTTTAAATACATGATATTGGTCAATTATTTTTCCACCGATCTTTGTAAATGTTCCAAACATTCCATTCCAATCTTCAGTATCATATTCTTTAGCTGTATCCCAACGTATAGTTCCAAATAAATTTGGCTTGTCAAGTTCTGATTTTACTATCACTCCAAATTCTCCATTTACAGAAACCTTTGTTCCAGAAATAAAGTCGTGATTCTTTTTCCAATAATCAGTTCTCATAAAAATTCTGTTTCCTAATTCAAATCCTTCGATTCCTGCAAAACTATCCCATTCACAAGTAGGAGCAAACCAATTCCATATTTGAGTAAAATCTGGTACGTTATCAAACTCAACGTCAAAAATTCCTTCTATTAGAGCTTTGTGAAAATCTTCGGCTGAGTAAAACTGTCTACAATATCCTCCCTTAAATTCGGATAATAATTTTTCTGCTAGATGCAAGTCAGCAATTAGTTCAAAAAACTCATACTTTTTCCAGAATTCAACTTTCGAAAGTTGTTTTGTTTTTTTCTTAAATAGTCTATTAAACATTTCAGTATTGTGTTAGATTTCTGAATTTGCTTGGCGCTTGCTGGTAACTAATTTATATCAGCCATAAAATGGCACCAATACGATTTTTTTTAGCTGGCTTTGTGCAATTATATGCTTTTTAGCGAATATAAGAATAATATTAAATCTTTTTGGTTTAATGACCAATCGCGCCAGGCAGAAGATCAAACCGATCCGGTAGAGGAAATTCATTTGACAGCTGCAACCCCTTTAATGCCCGGCTGATTTTGAAATACAGCTGTTAATTATTACTTATTGAAAAAGAGGTTGCTAAGTAGTATTTTCAGTTTCCTTTCCTGCGGGATAATCTGGGTACATTAAAATTTTCTCTGGGAAGGTTTAGTATTGCCTGTTGTAATCTGACCTGTCTCATTTCTGGTTATTTCACCTTTTTAAAGCTCCTCATTACCCAGCCGCCCAATTTCGAATTCTTTTCCTTATCGGAATGTCCTTTTCGGGCGCTATGTTCTCAAAGGCGTCGTTTTCAGCCTCATCGCCCTTGTTAGTCTCAATATCCCTTTCAAACTCCTTTAAAGGGTCATTCTCTATAAGGCCCTTTTCGATGTCCTTTCCGGTTATGTCTTTGGGGTCGCTTTGGGGTTCCTTTTAAGGGTTCTGCGGGTCATAGGGGTTGGGTGTTTTTGGCTGTGGTTTTTGGGTCTTTGATCGGGTTTTGGGAATTACGGTGGTGCTTGTGGTAATTTTTGGTTGTATGGGAGTTTGTCGTTTTATTTTTTGAATTAGATTATTGCTGTTGTTTTTTTTTTAAAGAGAGTGTTGCGGGGCGGGTTGGGCTGTTTGTTTTTTTTTAAAATATTTTTTTTGGAGCTTTTTCCCGCTATCCGTTCCAATCTTTTGTGCCGAACCCCGGCACAAAAGGATTTCCACTGCACACGAGCGAAGCGAACTGGCGAAGCAATCGGGGCTAGGGCTGCAGGGCCTATTTTGCGTTGGAGAAATGTAAAATTAAATTCAATTGTTGTATTTCTAATTTACAGGTGGTGCAAAAAAACAAGTATTTTTTCGTAAAATATTTTCTTGTTTTTTTGTCTAATAAAAAGGAAACGAAAACAAAAAATCTACTAATGTATTGATTAAAAGTTTTTTAAGTAAAATAAGGTGCCAATTGTCTTCAATTGGCGCCTGTTGGCTTTTTGTGACCTCGCCGGACAAATTACAGTAAAATTTATGGAAGATTTGAAGAGATTGGCTTATTACTGGTAAGGGCTGTCTTTCATTGGCTTTATAAATTTGGTTTGGATGTCCTGTCGGGGATTGACGAGATTTTTTAAAAACTGAATTTTGTAAATTTATCTGGGTTGTTGGGAATGCTTCAAGGAATAAGCTCACCATCATTATTTGAATGTCGTTCTTGCCACTAAAGTTGTCGGCAATTCCATTTTACCAGTTTTGGCTACTTAAATTATGGTTTTGGCTAAATTTTCTTTTCTGTATCTGCGCAAATTTGCAACATAATAATACTAAAAATAATCATTATGTCATCGCAAAGTAAAATTGCAGTAGTAACAGGAGGGAGCCGCGGTCTTGGAAAAGATATGGCGATCAATCTTGCCAAAAACGGATTGGATATAGTTTTAACCTATAACACTCAAAAAGAAACAGCAGAAAATGTTGTAAAACAAATTCATGATATCGGACAAAAGGCGGCCGCTATAAGACTAGACGTCTCAGATTCTTCTAGTTTTGATATGTTTAGAAAAGATCTTGGAGATGAAATAACCAATTACTTCCACTCAGATGGTATTGATTTTTTGATTAATAATGCGGGGTTTATTCACTATGCAAATTTTGATGCTATCAATGAAGCTCAATTTACAGAAATGGAAAATGTACATCTTAGAGGTCCATTTTTCCTTACGCAAAAATTATTGCCATTACTAAGAGCTTACGGAGGAATTGTAAATGTTTCTTCAGGACTAACCCGTTTTGCCACGCCGGGATTTGCAGCCTATGCAGCACTAAAAGGAGCAATGGAGACATTGACAAAATATCAGGCAAAAGAACTCGGTGCAAGAAACATAAGAGTAAATGTTATTGCTCCGGGTGCTATCGAAACAGATATTATGGGCGGTGCGGTACGTGACAATGTAGAAATGAACCAATACCTGGCTTCGCAAACTGCTCTTGGAAGAGTTGGACTACCCGAGGACATTGGGGGAGTGGTCGCCTTTTTATGCAGTGATGCCGGCGGGTGGATTAATGCTCAGCGAATAGAAATTTCAGGAGGTTCAAATCTATAATTAGACTTAAAAATAGTTGATCATAGTTGATAAGCTGAATGTTACATACAATTAGAAGAATATAAAATGGAAAAAGAAGATAAAGGAGTAGTCAAAGCTCTTTCGAAACAGGAAATAAATACCATCGAAAGGTTTTATGCAGCATGGAAACTTAAAAAGCCAGAAGTATTAGACGAAATTTGCACGCCCGAGTGGAAAGATATTCCGCTCGCACCACATCAAGAAGATAACCCAAAAGGACTGCAGGCAATTATGAAATTTTTGTTCGAATTATGTCCTGATATAGAAATCGTAATTCATGAGATATTTGGCAGCCACGAGCGTGCAGCTGTAAGAGCCTCACTGCAATTTACGCATGTAAAGGAAATTATGGGAATCCCTCCAACGAATAGGAAAGTAACAATAGCACTGCATGAATTTCATTATTTGAAAAATGGCAAACTTACCCATACATGGCATTTAGAAGACTGGTTTGGTCTTTTGATGCAGAGCAAACAGGAATAAAAAATCAAATAGCATATGCGTATAATAATTTTTGAATATACTTTTAAAAGAATTCATCCGAATTTCTAGTGTCAAAAAAATGTAATTTTGTAACTATGGAAGTTATTAGAATAAAAAACATCACAGAGTATCATCGCTTTAGAGGGCTTCCTAAGCCGGAACATCCTTTAATAAGTCTGGTCGATTATGCACAGGTAAAATTCCCTGATGATGAAAAAACGACAAACATTGTGATGGATTTTTATTCTATTGCTTTAAAACGCGATATTGGAGCCAAACTCTATTATGGTCAGCAGGTTTACGATTTTGACGAAGGTATAATGTCATTTATAGCACCGGGGCAGGTTTTGCGACTGGAGCAGGATCCTGATTCATTACATAAAGGCGCGGGGTATTTATTGCAAATTCACTCTGATTTTTTATGGAATTCAGCATTAGCGAAAAACATAAAAAGCTACACGTTTTTTGATTATTCAATTAATGAAGCACTATTTCTTTCTGAAAAAGAGGAAAATATCATTATAAATATTTTTGAAAATATAAGAGAAGAATACCACATCAACATTGATAGATTTACGCAGGATTTAATAATTGCGCAGATAGAATTGCTGCTCAAATATTGTGACAGATATTACAATCGCCAATTTCTTACAAGAAAAATCAGCAGTCATCAAATACTATCAAAAGTTGAAGAATTTTTGAATAATTATTTTGATGATAAAAACCGTGACGAAAGAAATCTTCTTTCTGTCCAGACTGTTGCTGATAATATGAATGTTTCTTCAGATTATTTAAGCAATTTACTGAAGCTTCATACTGGTCAGAATACGCAGCAGCATATTCACAATAAGCTCATAGAAAAAGCGAAAGAAAAACTTTCTACTACTAGTTTGTCAATTAGTGAAATTGCGTATGAGCTGGGATTCGAACACCTTCAGAGCTTTAGTAAATTGTTCAAAAACAAAACAAACGAAACACCCTTAAAGTTTAGAGCTAAGTTTAATTAATCGTTTTATTTAAGTTTTTAAAGTCTCTTTTGCAGGGAGAAAATAAATATAAAAAATCCAAAGTTACCTTGCCTGATAGCGTAATTGAAAAAAGGCGCCAATTGTCTTCAATTGGCGCCTTTTGGCTGATTATATGTAGTTATCTGTCTTCCAGTGGCTTTAGTGATTTGGTTTGGATATCCTGTTGGTGATTGATGAGAACTTTTAAAAACTGAATTGGTTTAAGGCAGTAAATTATTCTAGAGAAATTTGGTACAATAAAAAAACAAGACATTAGGCTTTGGATTATAAAAACAATTAAAATTTTAAGAAGCTAAATAATTACAAGAAAAGGAGTAGAATAAAAAGGTTTGTTTTCATCTGTATTAATTTTAATTGTCCAAATATTCTCTCCCCTGTTAAATCAATCCAGCCCTTCTGGCCGTTTGGTAATTCGAAACGAGCAAAATTATCCAGAAATTTTTCTAGTTGAATTTCTCTGTGTCTGAATTAGAATGAAAATAGACAGCCTGAATAGCAAGATTATCTTTTAATGCTATTTTTTGATTGGCATCTACAAATTATATAAAAAAATTAAAGTTATATTTATTTGTTCATTATTATATCTCTTTCATTTTAAATGAACATTCAAATATAGTAAACAGAACAACTTGGTCCTAAACGATTGTTTCATCATATAATTTTTACTAAAAGAAAAAAACTGGCTGCATAATCATTGATTTTAGTATTTAAGAAAAACCATCTGAAAAACAAAAAAACTGCCCGAAATCACTTTTCGGACAGCCTCTTAAAATGAAAAGAAATTCCCAATTACGCTCTAAAAATATAAAGCGTCAGTTTATTAGCCAAAGGGATAATGATCAGGGCACTAACATAAGCAATGGGCAGCATAATGAGCCAGGATTTAAAAAATGTAAAAATCCATCCTTCTTTTTCATATCCATTATTTAAAATGAGTACGCAAACTGCCATTATCAGTGTCATTGCTGTAACCACAAAAAGGGTATTGACATATTTAACAAAAAGCTTCATGACTTTTAAAAGGAATCGGTTAGAATTTTCCGTTTATGTTCTTCTGATTCTCTAAAGATGGAATTTCTTCAATAACATCCCAATGCTCTATGATTTTATTATTTTCAATTCGGTACAAATCATAAAAAGCCGAATGTGTTTTTCCAACGTAACCTTCACTTAAAACCAAAACAAAGTTTCCTTCTCCCAAAACTTTATGTACAGCAGTGTAAACTTGTGTTTTGCCATTATTTTCCCATTGTTTCAAAACACTAAAAAACTCCGAGACACCGTCTCCCATATCCGGATTATGCTGAATAAGGATGTCGCCGTGAAAATATTTTGAAGCTTCATTAAATTTTTTCCCTACCAAAACTTCTGAAACAAAAGATGAAGCTAGCTCTTTGTTAGCATCTGTCAAATGATGATCAATAGCTTTTGTTTTACCATCTGTCATTGTTCTTCCGCTCTTGTTTACTTTTTTAGGATTCGTCTGTAAATTATCCCAATGCTCTACACTCACACCATTTTCGAATCGGTGAATATCAAAAGCGACAGTTGGTTCAAATAAATAATAATCGACATGCACAAATCCGATATCGCCATCCTGAAAAGCCCTTACCACATTGCTGTAAACTTTTTCCATCGGCATTAAATCGTGCAGGGCCATAATTGCATCAAAACCGTCGGCTACATTAATATTGTGCTGTTTGTATGATTTAGGATTAATTAAGCCTATTTGTCCTAAAGTTTCGGTTTCGATACTGTTTTGAATTGCAGCAGCTTTTTCTCTGTTTGAAAGTTCCATTTTTTATATTATTAAAAATTATTCGGCAAAGTTATCTTGACCGTTGTAGTGATGCAATAATGGATAAAAGGTTCGTATGGGGATAATATTATCCATATAAGGTTATAGAGCCCGTATTGATTTATATGCTTATTTTTGTACCTATAAAAATATAGCTGCTATGTACGAAAAAAAGATTCCAAAAGATTTTGACTGCGGAATGAGTATAACACTTGAAGTAATAGGAGGGAAGTGGAAACCCTGTCTTATCGATTCTATATCTAAAGGTGTAAGAAGACCGAGTGAAATACACAGATGCCATCCTGATGCTACCAAACGTGTTTTGAATCTTCAGCTAAAAGAATTAGAAGATCATGGTGTGGTACGAAAAACCATATACCCGGTACTGCCTCCTAAAGTTGAATATTTCCTGACTGATCTGGGTAAAACTTTATTACCATTAATTTCGCACATGGAAAAATGGGGCACTAATTATATGCCGATATTTAATGAACTACAGCAGCATAAAAGAGATTTACAAGAGGCAGTTTAAATTGTTAAGGAAAAATCGTCCATCATAAAGCGAAAAATCGCCATTCCGCAGACTCGATTATTCGGGATAAAATTGACCATGGAGCAAAACTTATATGTGGCAGGTAATTGCATTAACCCACATTTTTTGCTTTCGATTTTTCTCGATCTATAAGTTTCACAAAAATCGCAGCGCACAGTAAAAAATCAAGTATATAAAAAGTTACGACTAAAAAGTCAAATTTTTCTCTTGAATTAGTATCAAAAATTGGAATTAGAAGTAAAGTGATAATACATAACATCGTCATCTTAATAATGCGGTTTAAATATTTTAAGTTCGCAATTCTTTGGTTTAAAACTCCAATTATTAGAAATGCCATCAGCCATGCAGGTACATGCAACATTAAACCATAAAAATATCCATCTGTCAAAGTATTAGCACCAATTGGCTGATGGTATATTACCGCAAAAATAAAGTACAATGAGTATGATAAAAAGGCAGTGCTCAATGCAGATATTAAATATCTTCTCATATTTAAGTAGTATTAATTATTATTTAAATCGTTCATAGTAGCTGTTATAAGCAGTTTTTTTTTGTCATTAATCAATTTTTTATAAACTTTCTTATAGTACCTTTTTTTAATTTATGCCTTAAATTTCCACATTCTATCTTAATCATTTCGTCATTATATTTTGTTTTTCCTAACTCAATGAGAAAACAACCTGTTTCGCCTGAAACTATTAAAGAATCGTTGTTCCAATAAGCTTCTGTAACATTACCAACAAACCCTTGGTGTCCATTGTGCAAAGAAATTGAAGAATACATTTCCAAGTATTCAATTTTAAACTCATCATTTATTTTCACTGAATTACTACACGAAACCAATGTTATTAAAGTAAATATTACTGAGTATTTTATGATTTTCATTAGATAATGTCTTTAAATTGCTTATAAGGTTTTAGTACTACAGTGGGGTAGGGAATAAATTACCCTTGAGACGGAGCCTCGAGGAATCAACTGATTAAAGTAAGCCCATCCTTCGGATTTGACACCCGAATGACAGCAAACAGGCGAAGCAAATCATCCCAATACAAAACTAACTTTCCATTAAACCAATTGCCCAAATCTGTTGTAGTACATGTTATGCTGTTAATTTCCACGCTTATTCGTAATTAGTTTTGCTGTTGCTCGGATTCAATTAAATAATTTTTCTTTCTTTTTTTCCAATTGTAAATAGGCAGGAATATAAAAGTTAATAAAGCGGTCATTACTGCGGCATATCCAAACCACTCTTTAATAAGTTCTTGCTTACCAAATTCTGTATAGTAATTTGCTGAACCAAAATCGTAAAAGAATTTAAAAACAGCTAGTCCAATAAGAAAAACTGGAAATCCTATTATTAATGACGGCATTACTTTAATGTCAATGCCAAAAACTAATTTGTAAGTAGTTATAAAAAACAGGAAAATAAGGAATATAAAAATGAGATTTGTATATATAGCCAAATAGCCAATAAAGTTTATCAACCATAAATTGAAGGAAAGGAGAAGTCCACAAATTAGCCCATAAATAATTATGAATCCGTATATTCTTTTCAGCCTTATTTTGTTTTCGGATTTCATATTACAATAATTTAAAAGTTTTCTTGTGTTTAACTAAGGTAGTGTTGTATAATAGCATATAACGTTCTGGTACTAGCAGGTTTGGGATTATATTAAACCTATTCTTCGAATTTACCACGCGAACGAAGCGAACAAACGAAGTAAATCATCCCAAATACAAAACCAACTTTTCATTAAGCCATTTGCCCAAATCCGTTGTAGGCTGTTGGGCGACGTTTTTTTATTAATTGTTTTTGATAAATCGAACATACATTCCATTTTCTGCTGTATGTGCAGAAACTTCACCCGTAACAGAATTATCTTCTGTCATTAAACCAATGAAATCATTACTGTTTTTACCTGCCTGTACTTTTGTACTCCAAAAGAAAACACAATAGTCTAATGGATAAAAATCCATTTCATTCACAGTACTTCTGTATCCGCCCGGAATTGCATTAAATCCAGAACTATTATCTCCATCCCATTCTTTAGATTTTAAATGCTGGCCGGCATTGTCGTAACCTCCTAAAGAAATAATTATTTCCTTCCATTCCTTAGATGTGGGAATATGGAATCCTTTAGGACATATTCCCCTTGGATCATTTACAGCAAATCCATTATAAATTTTTCCAATTTTTTTCTTGTTTTTTTGATTATTCTCGTGATAGCACCACGCTGGTTTTTTTAATTTACCATACTTTCGCCATTCCTGCATTGTTTTTACCTCGGGTATTACATCACCATTTTTGAAACGACTTACATTTAAATTTTCACTTGAGATTAAATACTTGTCAATTTTAACTAAATTGTATTTATTTCCATCAATATCAACAGCTATATTGTTTTGAGATTGGTTAGGAAGAAAGAATAATAGAATGAATGATAAAAATACTTTGTGCATTTCTTTAGTTATGTTTGGTTACTTGAATTCTCTTTGGTTTTGTAAAATGTCGCCCAACTGATTTATGCCAACCATAAAATGGCAACAATACGACTGCTTTTTAGTTGCCTTGCGCTTTTAGTATACTTAGCGAATATAAGAATAATATTAAATCTTTTGATTTAATGTCTTACAAAGGTGCTTGCAGTATCATTGATCTTCACATCGGGATTCGCCCAATAGTTATATCTATTATTGGAGAACCTTTCTTTTGCAACAGCGAAAAGAAAGCCTTTTTCTTTTGGTTTACAAGTGGGCAGAATTCCCTTAAGGCTTGGATGAATCCAAACATTAAAATTTTCGCTGGGAAGGTTTACTATTGCCATTGTACTCTGACCTGTCTCATTTCTAGTTATTTCATCTTCTTTTAGCTGCTCATTGCCAAGTTTTCCAATTTCGAATTCCTTCCTTACCGGATTGTCCTTTTCGGGCGCTATGTTCGCAAAGGGATCATTTTCATCCTCATTGCTCTTTGGGTATCCATATCCGTTTGAGGCCCTTTTGAAGGGGCATTCTCTATTAGGTCTTTTTGGATGTCCTTGCCCGTTATGTCTTTGGGGCCGCTTTGGGGTTCCTTTTAAGGGTTCTGCGGGTCATAGGGGCTGGGTGTTTTTGGCTGCGTGTTTTGGGTCTTTGATCGGGTTTTGGGAATTACGGTGGTGCTTGTGGTAATTTTTGGTTGTATTTTTTTCGGTTTGATATTGTTTTTTTGGAGCTTTTTCCCGCTATCCGTTTCAATCTTTTGTGCCGAACCCCGGCACAAAAGGATTTCCACTGCACACGAGCGAAGCGAACTGGCGAAGCAATCGGGGCTAGGGAAGCAGCTGTTAGTGGCAGTTACATTTCTTAAAGTCTGTTATTTTCAATGTTATTGGTGTTTCATATCTCTCATTACTAATGTCCGCCGTAAAAGATTTTTTGGGTTTCAAAATAATTGTGCTGTCTGTCAAACCAATTGTGTCCATTAAAGTATAGATGTCTTCATAGAATTGAAGTTTGTAATTTACCGAACTGCAAATGTTATTTTTTTTGTCCTTGTATTCTATTACAGCTTTTGTTCCACCGCTTACCGTTTCTATTTGATAATAAATGTCGATTTTGAAAGAAGTGGTTTCTTTTGATTTGAAATGAATTTTAATTTCTGTGTCAAATTCTGCTATTAGTTTTTCTGTCTGATTTACTACTTCCAAATTTGAACCTGAACTTATTTGCTTTAGTACTTTAAAGGTTACTGATTTTATGAAATTATTTTTTTCGCTGTCAGAAAGTGAGTTTAAATTTTCAGAGCTAATACCAAAGTCAATATATTTAATTCGCTTATCAATATTTCTATTTGAAACTATAATTTCGCCTTCTTTCAAGATAGTCGTTAAGTTGATATAAATATGGTCAAATTCTCCATAAGTAAATTTTAACTCGTTTAATTTTCGAGCAATTCTCTGTCCAATATAGTTTGTGTCTTTTGTGGGAATAAAAATTTCACCCAATTCATTAGGTAAACTTTGTCCTCCGATATTTTGTTTTTCACTTTCGTAAAATCGTATGTCTTTTAATATTCTGTCAGTCATTCTCTAGGTGTGGATTAATTGCCAGTAACCAATTTATACCAGCCATAAAATGGTACCAATATGGCATTTTCAGCTGGCTTGTGCAATTAGTAAGCTTTTAGCGAATATAAGAATAATATTAAATCTTTTTGATTTAATGACCGGGTTGCTGGCAGTAAAATTGCACTGCTGCTGATCGATGCGCCCATAGCTGTTTTGGTTATTGGAGGATCTTTGTTTTGTTGTTCACGAAAAATAATGCTTTTTCTTTTTTTGATATTTTTTAGGAGCTCTTCCCGCTATTCGCTTCAATCTTTTGCGCCGAAACCCGGCACAAAAAGATTTCCACTTCTCTCGGGGCTAGGAAGGTAAAGCCGTTTTTTACTGGCTGCCATTTTATTTAGGGTGTTTTCTTCTTCGAGTCTTTTGTCTCTATCTTTCTTTTGGGAAGTATAATTCGATTACTAACCAGCGATACAATTAAAATAAGTATTCCAAAAAATAAAGCTCCATTTCTGTCAATTGATTCGGCGTTCATGCCAGTTCCTAAACGGGTTTTGTAGGACTGGCCAGTGGACAGAAAATTATTTAACTTCATATAAACGCCAACTGCAAGAAGCAGCAAGCCTATAAAAAAACATAAACCGGGAAATATCTTTGTTGAATACATCGAAATTGTTTTAGAAATACTTTGTGGATTTTGCCTGGGTATAATTTAATTGCAAAAATCCGTTGTAGTAGTTATGGGCTGTTTTTATTTTTTAGTATTGTTTTCGATTTCCATTAAACAGTCTTCAATTGTCTCAACAACGAAGTTCTTATCAATATTTATGGAAAACATTTCGCCAATTTTATCCACTGGACAAGGATCTCTTAAGCCTTCCCAAAGAAATTTTATTTCACCATTATCTTCTGTCATTGCAATCAAATAGGCATCTGTTGTTTCATCAATTGAAATATGACAATTGCTCCAAATTTCATTATCTAAAACTGGTAAATAACTATATTCGGTACTATAATGTTCTTCTTGTTGATTAGCTTTCCATATTAGTTCAAATAGTTCTCTGTCATTTCGATTATTAAATTCTTCGTGATATAAGGAGCTTGAATTATTTTCTATTCTGTCTTTAAGTTTTTTAAGTGAATTTTTCCAGCTACTCAAATAACAAGTTTCATTCTCGTCACCGATTATTTCCCCACCAAACACTAAATGGCAAAATGCGAAATTTGAATTGTTAAGGATAGGTATATATCGTAGGGCAAATTTTTTTTCGTCTCCAATATATTTTTTGTTTTCATTTTTCATTTTTTATTTTTTCAGGGCACAATAGGCACTAACGTTTTGGGACTACCCGCGTGTTGGGACTAAATTAGGCCCGTTCTTAGGATTTGCCATACGAGCTTAGCGAATACAGGGAGTAAATCATCCTAAATACAAACCAATTTTCCATTAAGCCAATTTTCCAAATCCATTTTTGTACCTGTTAACAAACGTATTTTATTCAATATTATGTTTTACGATTTTATTTCCCCAACCATTAAATTCAGAAAATCTAAATTGGATAAAAGTATTCACATCAGGCATTTTTGATAATAATTTTTCCGCTATTTTATAAACTTCAATTGTTGGCTTTAAACTATGAGAGCTATATTCTCCTGTACCGCCATATAAATTAGAAGTTCCTATTTCGATTGTTTCTGAAATCAGTTTAATTAAATCCTTATATAGATTTTGATAGATTTTTTTTAATTCTTTATTCTGCAGCATCTATTGTTGGGAAATCGTTTGGAAATTTTTCGTATTCCACCCCTAGGATGTTCGTTGGATTTAAATCACTAATTTTTTCATTCCAAAGGTTTAAACTTTCAGACTCCGTAAATTCCCATAACAGGGTTAAAAGTTTGTCAATACTGTCGATTTCTATTTTGTTTTCTGAAACATAGCTCTCAATACATTTTACGCCAAAAGCAAACCTGCCTCTTATTGAAATTTTTTTAAATACTGTTTCTATGTCCATCTATGGTAATTTGTTTGCTAAGGTCATTGTAGCTGTAAGCAGTAGTTATTTAAATTAGTCGATTATTCTATATCCATTCTTTTCAAAGTTTGATTTTATCTCAATATGACCATCTCCGAAATCTTCATTGTCATATTTATATCCGTAAATTTTATAGAATATTTTTGAAATTTCCTTTTGTTTAAAACCGATTTCTAAAATCTTATTTTCTTTATCAGGGAATATTTTTAATTCATTCCAATATTTGTTATAATCTATTGGAAGAGCAAAATAAAGTTTTCTTGTCCTATTTTTGTTTGTTGTTTCAATTTTATAAAGCTGTTGGTCTTTTCCCTTAAAATCTACCAACTTATCAGCAATTAAATTTACCGTAACAAGATATTTTCTCTTTTCCTCACTTATTTCGAGTTTTGCAGATGACAAAATTGTATTTTCAAATGGTGGAGGATGTTGCACATCCTTAACACAAATACAGGCATCATCTTTTGAGACTACAGTTTTAGTTGACTTTGCGGATTTTTTCTGTTCATCAACATTTTTACAAGACTCATTTAATAAGCTTAAGAATAATATCGTGATTATAAATAATCTGTTTAATAGTTGTCTTTTCATTATGATTCTCTTCTTCTATAATTACTGCTAACGTTCTCGCACTAAAAGCAGTTTGGGATTAATTAAGGCCCTATTTTCGGATTTGCCACTCGAGCGAAGCGAACAGGCGAAGCAAATCTTCCAAATACAAACCAATTTTTTTTAAGCCAAATCCCCAAATTGCTTATAGCATGTGTTACTGGAGGCTTGTTTTGTCGAAATTACAATTGAACCGTAAATTTTTCACGCTTCTGTTGGTGAATTACAACTTTTAAATTTATTCAAAACTTGTTATATTTCCACACTTCATTAATGTGCTGGTCTATGAATTGAAAGTATTACAAAAAGAACAACAGGTAAATATGAAATTGTAATTATAAAAAAGTAATACCAATTTTTATGGTTATTTTTATAATACTCGAAAGCAAAAAGTATTATTGATAATATTGTAAAAACTATAGGTAAATAGAATAAAATTAATTCTCCAAAGAAATAAGGTAAATTAACCACAAACCAACCTCCATTATTTCCAAAAGTCAGAAATAGTAAAAAAATAATAAGATTTAAAATTCCAAAGCTTGTTAAGACTTTCTCAATTATTTTTAATTTCATATTACTTTCATCTATCAATTATATATTTTTTTGTCAGTTCGGTTATGCATCTTATTTTTTAAACTCTTTAAAATTGACTTTGCTTTTCAATTTTCACGCTTCTGTTTTGTTAACTTCTTGCGGAAACAAATGTATATTTTCTAATTGTTTTTATCTGCGTAATTTCGGCACAAGTCTCCAGTAACGTCTCGCTACTACAGCAGGTTTGGGACTAAATTAAGCCCATTCTTCGGATTTGCCAAATCATCCCAAATACAAAACCAATATCCCATTAAGCCAATTGCCAAATCCGTTGTAGTACTTGTTACCAAAAGTCTATTTCCTATAAAAGAAATATGCATCTTCTATTGTTGGTTGCCAATTCAAGTTTTTTAATTTCTTTAGTTTCAACTTCTCAAATATTTTTTTAGAACCTTGAATTTTCATTGTGAATTGATTGTGATCTCCCATGTTTTTTTCATTCAGTTCATAAGAAACACTGAATTCATTTTTATTTGCAATTTTTTCAATAAATGGTTCTAAATATTCACTGATTTTTTTGGGACTAGAAAACTCTTCCGATTTTTTGAATTCTATCTCAAAGCTTCCCTCGTATTTAAATTGTGGTCCATAATCAAACAAGAATGCGGTATTCTTTTTTTGTGCAATTAAATACTCCTGATATTCCAATTTACTTTTAAACTCTTTAATTTCGTATACATAATCAAAGGGATTTGTTGCGTTTAGCATGGCAATTTGAGATATGTCAAATTTATATGTATGACCGTCATGCGTCATTGCACTTTTTTGAGTGGGATTTATTGTCCAAGATCCAATTTCATCATAATTCTTAACAATAGTGAGTTTAAAACAAGGATTTTCGATTGAATTTTTAACTTCATCACCAAGACTTATGTTCCTTTTGAAATTTTCAATTGAAATTGAGTCTTCAATTACAAAATTGAATTTTTCATAA
>Ga0307410_10000117_pt1 | contig 27606 bp, 33 predicted proteins | sample 322Ometagenome_3_FD_203707 | JGI IMG/M metagenome (GOLD analysis project Ga0307410, IMG submission 203707) | Maize rhizosphere microbial communities from greenhouse at UC Davis, California, United States - 322HYB-O-3 | ecosystem: Host-associated > Plants > Roots > Rhizosphere > Soil | place... | reverse complement strand
TCTTTTGCTATGACAGAGAAATTATAAGATATGCCTTTCGATAGTCCGATAACGGAATAAGAAAGAATGTTCCCTATAGTTTTCAATAAAACATTGTCTTTATAGATTAAATAATTAGTAACACCAACATCATCAGTTGAGGCAGTCCAATTTAGGGTTAAACTTGTAGTACCAATGTTTGAAGCTGTTAGATTTGTTGGGCTTATTGGTTTTATTGTATCACTTGACTTTCCTGTATATTCAATGAAATGAACAACTCTATAAGGGTTAAGAATAGAGAAGGGTTTGTCGCCACCAAAAGGTTTTATGAATTGTCCTGGAGCATAATCTCCGTCCGCACTATCGCCAAGTGTTAAGCCGTTTGTACCTCCCCATTTTCCTCCTTTTTTAATTCCGGATCCATTTATTGGGCTTACTATTGGAAGTTCGTCAATTATTAATTTTTTGTCTTTATTTCCTCCTGTGGCTCCTAGTGTTTTAAAATCAGGATCAGCAAGATCTAAACCAACAGGCATTCTTCCTATCAATGGCACATATTCTTCCCAGCCTTCAGGAAATGGAGCTGGTTTACCCCAAATAGCTATCATTCCGATAGGTACTGTTGTTGCCGGTTTTTCTTCTAGATCGGTAATACGTTTAATTAGCGACTCAATTAACGTATTGCTTTTAACGACTTGATTTGAATTGTCTAATACTAATAAAGAACCAACAGAACCTGCTGATTTTATATTATCCAAATATACTTTTCCTCCAATATTTGTATTATCCCAATCAGAGCCATAATTTAAACTGAGGCTTGTGGCAGACAGAGTACTGCTATCTGCCAATGCACGTCCTAAAGGATCAGAATGAGTTAATCCTCTTTTGCTTGCCGATCCCAATCTAAAATCGATAGCTCTTACATTTGCTGCAAGGGCTTCTTTTGTATCTAGTTTTGATAATTTATAAGATCCCAAATCCAGATCTCCCTGCATTGCTTTCGATCCGTCAATGGGAAGATAAGACTCAATATCTTTAACGACTTTAAAATCTTTCAAATCATAATAGTGTACTGCTAATGCATCAGTAATTTGTGGAGATGTGGGGCGACTTTCATAATTTGCCTGACTAATGTATATAGCTTCATAATCAAAATAAGCTGTTTGAGATACTCCGGTTCCATACACTAAATTGGTTCCGGTTCTGGTAGTTTTTAAAAATCCGGTTGGAGTACCTTTTAGGATAGGATATAAAATTCCTTCTAGTGTTTTTGCTCCTGTATTATCTTTAGGATGAATAATAGCCCAACCTTGCTTTTCATTTGTTGCCGGAGCTACGATATAATCTTTATCGGTATTGATGCTTAAATGACTTTTTAAAGCTTCGAATAACTCAGATCTGTATGCATTTTGAAGTCTTTCTAAAGTTTCTTGCTCGAGAGGAAAACCTCCTGAATGACTAAAATTTACTTGTTTCATTTTTATGTATTTAGATGTCTGTTATTTTTTGTACTATTTTTATTTCTTGGTTAAGAATCCTCTGTTTTATATTTCAGCTTTTAGATTAATCTTTTACTGAGTAAAAATATGTTTCATAACTCTTTCCGGCCAGTTTATAAAAGTTTAGCAAATTGTGGTATTCTATATTGGCTACTTTTATTTCCTGAGTTTTTACAGATTCTTGTTTATGTGGTTCAATAATTATAGTTTGATTGGCTATTAAACTGCCAGGTATAAATACTCTGAAATTGGCATAGTTTATCTGGGTATAATCTTCACGATGAGCGAGGTAGACAGGTTTGTTATTTCTGTTTTTATACTCATCATGTTTAAAAACTTTTAATTGTGGTATTATTAAAGTTCCATCCGGTTTGTAGTATTCTTTGTGGAGATATACATATTGTAAGGTAGGTTTGACTGATTCATCAAGATAAATTAACTCTTCTAATCGTTTTTGCTCTGTACTTAAATTAGGATTATAACTTTTTGTTGGATTATAAGTTTCGTTCAGTACCTTCTCCAGATAAATGACCTGACCAGTATGTTGCATTTTATAAAGAATCTCTTCGTAAATAGTATGAAGAGGCGTTAGCAAAACATCGAGCCAGTCGACATGCGTTTTTTTTCTAAGAATAGGCGGGATAAGCCATAATAGCAGCTTTTCCCATTTTAGGACGGTGTATTTATTCATTGTATATAAGTTAAACTATTGGTTATCTCGGTAGAATGTATATGGAATGTAGTTGACCTCAATCTGAAGCGTATCCATATCAAAATAACCTGCGCTTGGAATAAAATATTCGATTTTGCTTACATCTTTAAGCGCTTCTGATTCATCACCAGGATTTGCTGCCCACACAGTTTCAACTTTATTTAGTATTGGAATTTTAACCCCTTGTGCTTTCTGAACGGCATCAACCAGATATGTTTTTACGAAAGCGCCATTAAACTCTATATTTTTTAAATGATCCTTAATAGCATCTAGTACTGGAAACACTGTATTGTTTAAGATTAATGAGCCGTTTCTGGAATCAAATTCGTAGCTATCCAATTTTTCTTGATCTTCTTGTGTTAAAAGCGTGTTTGAAATTTTTGACTGATAATATTCGATATCTTTTGGATTGATAAAAATGCTCAAAGGATCGATGTAAACATTCAAACTTAATTTTAGTTTATCACCTTGGTCAGAAGTGATATATACCTGATTTCCGGCATCTTTAATTTTAGCGATGTATTCCTTAAAGGCAAAAAGTTCATTAGCCTCATCTATTTTTGAGATTTTATCACCTTTTACAGTAGCTACTTTTATAAAAACAACTCCAACTTTATTGTGGAAATAGTCTGAGAATATTTCAGAGGGCTCTTTTTTAGGATTTAGTACCGTTCCTAAGTCAATTTCGCTTACCGCACAATGTTTAATTATTTTAGAATCTTCAATTTGTTGTGGCTTTAAATGAGTGGTATCAAATTGATATGCACCGTCTTTCCAGATCAGTGACATTCCGTTACTGGAATTGGGATCTAAGGGTGAGCCATAATGAAAGTTTAATGCTTGTTCACGATACCAGTTTAAAGTATGAGGTCTTGATATAAGAGCATTTTTTTCGACTATTTTTTCGTGTACCCAAATTGCAGTAGCCACTATGTTGACCCAAAGATTCCAAATACTTGTTTTTGAGGTATTTGTTAAGCCTTTTAAAGAAGGTTGTTTTTCTTTCTCATTCAGAATTTCGTCCTGTATTTCAGCAATTGTACGTGCCATATTTTATTTTTTAGATATAGTTTAGCCTGTAAGTCATGTGTAATATGCTTATAGTTAATTTTTATGTTTTTTGTGAATCCTGCAGAAAGCAGTCTGTGTTTTTTAGCGATTTCTAATGAAGAAATTTTATGTTTTAAATGACTATTAATTTATTAATAGATAATAAAATCATCTTCAATAATCATATAGTCAATTCCTGAGAAATTTTCCAGTAAATATTCTTCTTCAGCTATAATAGAAGTTGCCGGTTTTAATTTTCTGGAATTGTAATATTCAACAATATCTTTTTTAAAGGCTTCCCTGCCAATTTTCAACTCTTCATAGACAGAAATATCATCTGTAATATTAAATTGATCATTGTCTTCTAAAAGATCAAACACTTTTTCTATACTTCCATATTCTTGAAGAGATATATCAAAAATGTTTTGGTTTTCTTGCGGTTTAATAGTTTCCATCGATTTTAATGTTTTGTAAATCATTGACATCTAGTGTTTTTACGTAAAAATTGTCATATGATAATTGTTTATCTATTTCGTTTTCTAATCGTAGTCTGGAAGTTGCATCCGGACTGTTTATATATTTTTTAATTCCCACGCCAAGAATAGGAAACTCTTTGTAGCTTCCTTTTTGGCTTAACAGCAAATGTTCTATATTTTGCTGATCTGCTTCCCTAATGGCAAAATCCCCTATCGGATCTCCCTCATAATTCCCTTTTATGATTAACAAGTCTTCATCTATAATAAAATCCTTCATCTTTTGTTATGTTTATTTTTAATTAAAATTGCTTCAAAATATTTTTTTAATCTTTGCGGAACTTATAAATGTTTTTTATTTGATACTGTAAAAATAAGCTTTGCTTGCTCCTTAATCAAGATTTTAAGCCTTGGTAATCAGTAGCTTCAGTAAGTTGTAGAAACACTTTTGTTAGTTATTTATATAAGATTACATAGTTTTTTCTGTCACGTTTTAACTTACTTAGTACTTTCCAGTCGCTACATCCTTTTTTATCAAAGTGCGGAAGATCTTTAAAGGTTTTCCAGTCTCCGCCCCAGTTCCAGTTGTATTTCTTAAAGATGTTTACACATTCCTGCCAATCAGCAATCTTATCACCATCCCAGTCTTTTGCCGTATCCCAGGAAGCTGTTTTTCCATCGATAATAAGACAGATGTCTACCGCAAAACCATAATTGTGAATTGATTGGCCACCTTTGGCATTAGTAACCTTTTTTCCAGGTTTGGTTCTGCCAAAAGCATATAAATCTTCTTGCTCCTGAAAAGATCGCAGGCCTTGCGTAATGCGAACTTTTGCTCTTCCGTTTAAGGCAAGATCACATTCCTCGATAATTTTAGCAACTTCTTCCCTGACGGAAGGATGAAGCAGATCAATGTGTTTTTTTGTCGTTTGATCCATATTTTTATGTATTAATGATTTCAATTTTGAGAATAAAACGCCTATCCCGATGGTTCGAAAACAATCACAGTATTAAGTAAGCGGTAAGATGATATGTGTTTTGAAATTTATTTTCGGTTAAAAGAATACCTTAATAAATTCTGAAAATGTTCCTTTTTTTGATCGCAATCGTGATGGAATAAGTGCTTTTAATTATACTGTAAAAATACGCCGAAATAGTGTGTTTGAAAAATAATATGGCCTTGTAATACAGTAGTTTCAGCAGAAGATTTTGTGGTTTTTTAGTGCTTTGTTTTGTAGAGAAAAATGAAAATTAATAGCGAAAAATCCCCCGTTTTTCTACAAAACGAGGATTTAATAAAATGAAAATTAATTTATAGTTAATGAAAATATTAACCTGAATATTTATTAGTTTTTTATTTTAGAAATGTATCGAAATACAAAAACATTTTACAGAAGAATATTAAATTGAGAATAAATAAAATAAGAGAGAAAATCAGGTAACTTTTATTTTTAAAAACCCTAAGAAATATGAAAAATAACCATCCAAAAAGAATGCTATTGATAGCATATAACATTTTTAAGAATCCCACGACATCTCCGTCAATCACGATGTCGTTTCCATCGTGGACAATATAGGGATCAATAAAATAGCTTAAAAGAAAAAGAAGAACTCCAATAAAAAAGAATATTCGTATTATGATTTTCATAGTATTAGCTAATGGTTTCTAATTATGGTAAAAAATATAAGTTACGTTTTTAAGCTTGGAGAAACAGTAAAGAATTTAAGTATTTTTTTGTTAGATTTAATTTAGATCTAATAAATAGTTCTATTTTGTTTTTTAATATTTATGTAGAAGTGAATGAAATTAATAAAATGATTTTAAAGCGAACTAAAATTTTAGATAACGGGATTTGATTGCAAAAATAAAAATGTTTTTTATCCTTTATCAGCTCTAGGAAAATCATTAATATCTAAACCATCCATAGTACTTTTTCCATTTATAATGATTTCTCTACCACCAAATTTATTTAAATAACCTAAATCATTTGGTTTGCCATAGTCAGATTCAACTTCGTAAAAAGGTGTTATTTCCATTCCAACAATATCATTGTCTTCGAATAATTGTTTGGATTTCTCAGAGATAATAAAAAAGGGAGCCATATAAACCCAATCTAGTTCTTGATTAATATACATTGATCTGTCATATGGAAAGATATCATCATTAAGTAAACTAAGTAAATGTTCTGTCGATTTTATTTCCCCTTCTTTATAAAATAGAAATTCATCACTAACAAGGTTTAATGCATAAAAACTTGATTTATTGTAATCTCTGTAAGAACTCATAGCTGATTTTATTTGAAAAATGTAGTATGGTAAGTCAATACCGTCGTCTATATTTAATTTAATAGGATAAAATTTGTGCTCAGGTAAATTTAATTGCTCTAATAGATTTTTAAGCTTTGGGGAGACTGTAAAAAAGCGTAATGATTTTTTTTGGTCTGATTTAAGAATAAGTGGTCCGCTATAAAAATCAATGGCTTGATATAAGAAGCTTGGTTTTATTTTTTTCTCATAAACATCTCTTTCGAGTCTGAATTCTAGTTTATTTATTATAAATGTAAAATTTTCATCTTTATTATATGCTTCTCCAGCAAAAGGTAAATTGTCTGACGGGTCTACAGACTGAGTACTATTCATGTATGGCTTATGGGGAGTATTTAGTGTATATAATTTCATTATTTCATTATTTCATTATTTTAGATCTAAATAAATAGTCTTATTTTGTTTTAATATTTATGTAGAACTAAATGAAATTAATAAAATGATTTAAAAACGAACTAAAATTTTAGATAACAATCCCGTTTTTTTCAAGAAGAAAAAACGGGATTTGATTGCAAAAATAAAATGTTTTTATTCTTTATCAGCTCTAGGAAAATCATTAATATCTAAACCATCCATGGTACTTTTGCCATTGATAATAATTTCTCTGCCACCAAACTCGTTTAAAAAACCTAAATCATTTGGTTTGTCATTGTCGGATTCAACCTCATAAAGCGGGGTTATTTCCATGCCTACTATACCATTGTCTTCAAATAATTGTTTTGATTTTTCAGAGATAATAAAAAAAGGAGCTAAATATACCCAGTCTAAGTCCTGATTGATGTACATTGATTTTTCATAAGGAAATATTCTTTGATCCAATAAGCTTAATAATTCTTCCTCAGATTTAATTTTACCTCTTTCATAAAAGAAAAAATCATCATTGACAAGATTTAATCCATAAAAACTCGATCTACTATAATCCATAAAAGGGGTCATATTACTATCTATCTGTAATACATAATAAGGCAAATCAACACCTGTATCAATATTTAATGAAATAGGGTAAAATCTATATTTAGATAAATTTAATTGTTCTAATAGATTTTTGAGTTTTGGTGATACTGTAAAAAAGCGTAATGTTTTTTCCTGATCTGATTTAAGGAAAAGCGGTCCGTTATAAAAATCAATCGCTTCATACAAATAATCAGGTTTTATTTTTTTCTCGTAGGAATCCCTTTGTAAACGAAATTGTAGTTTGTTTATAAGTTCACTAAAATCTTCATTTTCATTGTAAACCCCTCTTGAAAAAGGTAGATTGTCCGATGGATCTACTGATTGAGTTCTGTTCATGTATGGCTTATTGGGAGTGCTGAGTTTATATAATTTCATTATTTTATAATTTAAGATCTAAATAAATAGGCCTATTTTGTTTTAATATTATGTAGAAGTAAATGAAATTAATAAATAACTTAAAAGCGAACTAAAAATTAGATAACAATCCGTTTTTCTAAGTTGAAAAACGGGTGTTTAATGGAGTTGAAATTAGAAGTCTAATTAATAAAAACCATCAACTTGAATATATCCGCTGGTTCTTTTGATACAGATTGGTTAATAATATCATTGTTTTTGAATAGTACCAAATTACTTGAAAAATATTCTTGAATTCTGTTAAGGACATCACTTGTGTTGAAAAAAATTAATATTTGAATTTTGCAACGTAATCCCTCTCATTCCACTCTTTTTTTAGCATTTTTGTCATGATATCAACTACATGTATAAGGTCGTCAGTGTATAAAGGACTTATCCATTCTACGCGTGTTTGTGGCCAGTCTTTTACCTCTTGTATCTTATTGAGTTTTTCGAGAGGTATTTTTTCTCCTTCTTTTTGTATTAACTTTTTTGCTAATTCAAAAACTTCAATTATTTCATATTCTCTTTTGGGGTTAAAGGCTAAATAATCATCGAATAAAACATACATGACTCTTTGGCGATGTCCTTTCATGATTTCCTCAAAATTTTCAAAAATCTCTAAATACCATTCAGGTTTCTCTTTTAATCCAATTTGTTCAAATGCATTTACAATAAATGCACTGACGATTTCAAACTTAACTTCTATAATCCAAAATCCTTTGTTCTCTTCGTAGTTTATATATGTTGTACTTGGCATATAATATTTTGATTAAAAAATGATTTCAAATTTATCCTTATTATTCAGATATAATTTATAATTTTCTTTTTTGGTTAGATTTAATTTTAGATCTAAATAAATAGCCCTATTTTGTTTTTTAATATTTATGTAGAAGTGAATGAAATTAATAAAATGATTTTAAAGCGAACTAAAAATTTTAGATAACGGGATTTGATTGCAAAAATAAAAATGTTTTTATCCTTTATCAGCTCGTGGAAAATCATTAATATCTAAACCATCCATGGTACTTTTTCCATTTATAATGATTTCTCTACCACCAAATTTATTTAAATAACCTAAATCATTTGGTTTGCCATAATCAGATTCAACTTCGTAAAAAGGTGTTATTTCCATTCCAACAATATCACTGTCTTCGAATAATTGTTTGGATTTCTCAGAGATAATAAAAAAGGGAGCCATATAAACCCAATCTAGTTCTTGATTAATATACATTGATCTGTCATATGGAAAGATATCATCATTAAGTAAACTAAGTAAATGTTCTGTCGATTTTATTTCCCCTTCTTTATAAAATAGAAATTCATCACTAACAAGGTTTAAAGCATAAAAACTAGATTTACTGTAATCTCTATAAGAACTCATAGCTGATTTTATCTGTAAAATATAATATGATAAATCAATATCATCATCGATATTCAACATAAAAGAATAAAATTTATGTTCTGGAAGCTCAAGTTGCTCAAGTAATTTTTTTAGCTTTGGAGAAACAGTAAAGAATTGAAGTGATTTTTTTTGTTTAGATTTAAGAATAAGTGGATCGTTATAAAAATCAATGGCCTTATATAAAAAATCAGAAGTCATTTTTTTCTCATGAACATCTCTTGCTAGCCTAAACTGTAGTTTATTTATTATATCTGTGAAATCTTCATCTTCATTATAGTCAGCTCCAGAAAAAGGCAAATTATCTGACGGATCTACAGATTGAGTTCTGTTCATATAGGTTTCAAAAGCTGCTTTTAGTGTATATAATTTCATTATTTTATAATTTTAGATCTAAATAAATAGTCCTATTTTGTTTTAATATTTATTTTAGAAGTAAATGAAATTAATAAAATAATTTAAAAGCGAACTAAAATTTAAGATACAATCCCGTTTTTTCCAAGTATAAAAATGTGTGTGAAAAAGTGAAAGGGATTCTATTCTATTCTTTTGATAAATGTTCTAATTCATCAAATAATTCTTGATCCCAAATAAATTCTAAATTTATTTTTCCATCAAAAGTAAGTTTAAATTCGATTTTATTCCATTTATTGTTTCCTTCTGCAGTAGTTATTTCATGAAGTTTGTCAATTTTCTTCATTATTTCATAACCACCAATATAATCGGAGTCTTTTTCAATATTATCGTTATCCCAGTATCCTAAATTATATTCTATTGAATTACCAGTATAAGTTATTCTTAATATTGAGTTTTTCCAATCAGCATCTATGGAATCAACAATACTTTGCCCTATTGCATGGTAAATTTCTTCTATTTTCATTTTGATAATTTAGTTTTAAGTATGGCTTATTACACTACAGATTTTCTGTTTAAATCAAATAAATCTATATTCTTAGTTAGGAAAAGTAATTTTTCAAATTCTTCATCCCCATTTTTGTTTTTATATAATAATTCATTTTCTGAAATAGGCACTGCAAGTAGAAATAAAATATTTTTCTCTTCTATTTTTGATGATATTTGTTCCAGTTTATCCTGCCATAAAAAAGGTTCTGTAAAGTATATATGCTTCATCTCTATATTTTTATTATAAAGAGAAATCACATCCCTAAATACAGCTCCAGGCCTTGCTTCCCAATTATCTTTACCAATAAAAAAAGAACATGACGAAAGTAATTTAGATGCAAATTCATTTTTGTCTTTAGCAACAATAAATATTTCTATGCCAAAATTTTGTTCTTCATTTAGAATTTTAACGGGAATATCTGAAAGACCAATAGTACAAAAAAATCTATTTTCTTTGTTTAAAGGGTCAGTACATTCTAGAATATCTATACTGTTTAAATTATTATCATCAAAATGGGGATAAATATTGGGATTAAAGCCTATAGCTTCTGCAATTGTTCTTGCAAGATTGATGTTTATTTGGGATTTTTCAGTTTTCATTAAATTTTATTTAAAAATCCAGTTTTGGTAAATTGTTAGTGTCCGAAAACACACTATTTGAATTTAAGTACATATATTAAATTTGATCTATAAAACACCCAATTCCATTTCTCCAATAGAACTATACCAAAAATCTGTATTAACGTCATCTTTAGCTATTGTCATTAATCTATCCTTTAACTCTTGAGCATATTTTGGATGGTTTAAATGATATTCTCCTAATGTTTGAGGTATTTTTACTTCGTTGCTGAAACGTTTGAATATATGAATATTCGAGATAGGTTTTAGATTTTTATTAATAGTATAGGTTCTTATTCCTTCACTATAATGTGTTCTGCCAATTATTTGTTGGGTTTCAATATGAATGCATAATCCAAATGGTTCATTAATAAAAGTGTTTTTTGTACCAAGTTTTAAATACTTTTCATCTAATAATTCGACATTTCCAAAAAACTCGTAATCTCCACCAAAAGTATTATGATTCGGCAGTCCAATTTTGTATAAAATATCCACTGTTTCTTTTGATACAGATTGGTTAATAATATCATTGTTTTTGAATATTACCAAATTACTTGAAAAATATTCTTGAATTTCTGTTAAGTTCATTACTTGTGTTGAAAAAGTTTAATATTTGAATTCTGCGACATAATCCCCGTCATTCCACTCTTTTTTTAACATTTTTATCATGATATCAACAACATTAATCATATCATCTGTGTATAAAGGACCGGTCCATTCTACCTGTGTTTGGGGCCAGTCTTTTATATCCTGCATCTTATTGAGCTTTTCAGGAAGTAATTTTTCTCCTTCATCTTGTATTAACTTTTTGCTAATTCAAAAACTTCAATTATTTCAAATTCTCTTTCGGGTATAAAAGCTAAAGAGTCATCGAATAAACATGCATAACTCTTTGTTTATGCCTTTTCATGATTTCCTCAAAATCTTCAAAAATCTCCAGATACCATTCTGGTTTATCTTCTAATCTAATTTGTTCAAATGCATTGACAATAAATGAACTGATGATTTCAAACTTAAATTCTCTGATCCAAAATCCTTTGTTTTTTTTCGTAGCGTATATATGTTGTACTTGGCATAGTGTATATATTGATTAAAAAATGATTTCAAATTTATTTTTATTATTCAGGTAAAATTCATAATTTTCTTCTAAATAGTTCATTATTTCTTTTTTGTTTGAGGCGGATTTTAATGAGGGAATGGGTAATCATACCTCCTATTTTGACAAAATAGACCAATTTAACATTTTAACAGATCTATTATTTTTCAAATCTTTCATGAGGATACTGTCTTTGTAAATCTTTTGAACTAAAAAACTTTTATCACTTATTTTTAAAATACTATCACCTTTTGTAAATTTCCAATCCATAGAAGAATTATATTGATTTCCATTAAAGAATAAATTGACACATTGTCCATTGTCGTCAAACTTTAGATAAAGTGAGAAATCTCATGCTATCTTTATCAAATTTTTTATCTGAGTCAAAATAAACCCATTTTTTGATAGGATCAGTTAATCCTAATTCATCTCTATTCTTGCATGATGAAAGAAGAGAAATTATAATTAGTGATAAAATTTTATTTTTCATACTTAGTATTTAATGTGGGCCATCTAAAGGCTCTCTTATTTAAATTAAAAATAATTTTTTATTATTAAATAATTGCGTTCCTCCTGATTCTCGATAATTAATTTAACAACCTCCTAAAATTTGCTACCAATTATAATTCATTTTTACTAAAAAATCTTATAAAAAAATATAGTTTTGATTTGAAACCAACATTTCTCCATTTTTATATCTTAAAGAATAAATGATTTTGCTAATTTTTTGCTTCTTATAAAAGAACTTTATTGTTAATACACCATCATTAAACGTGATTGCTTCTTTGATTAGATATCCATTATTATCTAATGCATACTCGAAATTATTTATAATAGAAATTTGAGGAATAAATCTTGTTATTGTAGATGGACCAAACCTTATTTTTAGATTTATTTTTTTTGATTGGAAAATAATTTTATTATCTCTTTTGACTTTTTGAAAACTTTCAATATTTGTCAATAAATTTTGAATATCGCTTACTTCATTAGACAACATGAAAGGAGCATCTATATTAATATTCTGTTTTATTAAAAGATTATTATAATATTCAATATTCAAATAATAGTTTGACAGCCAGTCATCTTTCATTTTTTTATCAGATCCAAAGAAAGCGTAAGCAAATTTATCATTTTTATATTCTAAATGAATTTCACGATCTAGTTCACCATTGTTCAGAAACTCTTCAACTTCTATTAGCTTTTCAGATTTAAAATAGTAATTGGATGTCTTTTTGTTATCTACATTTAAACTAATTTTGGAATAATCATTTTTTAAAGTTGGTTTTTTGTTTAGAGACATAGATTTGTCATTCTTTACTGTTTTATTGCAACTTGTAATTATTATTAAAAGAAGATGAAATAGAATTTTTCTAATTTTCATAAATTATTTTTAAAATTACCTAAATCCCCCGCTGGTGCGAGCGTCTCGCTCGTGAATACAAAGAAATAATTAAGCTATTTTCAATCAAAAAAAACAAATCTAAGAATGAGGTTTTGATCCATTTACAATAGTTAAACAAACTTTAGAATGATTTTTTGCTTAGAATTTTTTGTTTAAAAATACAGATTCAACATTTCTTACGTCTTATTGCAAGTTACAGTTGTTAGTAGAAGTAAAAAAAAATATCCGGTTAATCCTCGGTTTTTTTGGCTTTAATTTCATCATAAATTTTTTCTTTGTCAACGGGTATGCTTTTACTAGAAGGATCTATTGAATTTTTACCCATGTAAATATGGCAAGTAAATACAGTATAGGAACACAGGCTATTATAGTTCTTACATAAAATATCTCTCTTTTTATAAGCATGAAAATTATTGCTATTGCAGAAAATATTATACTAAAAGATAAGGAAGAAAAAATTAATAAAACTTTTAAATGTCGCTCTAAAACATATCCTGGAATAGAACATATTACCAAATAAATTATGAAAAAAAATATTTCAAAAAAAACTAGTTGATTTACTCTTGATCCCATCCTTTTACTTTTTGATTATAATATTGATAATTGTAGCCATTTTTAATTGCTTGAGTGTCCTCTGCAGAATCCCCATTTTGAAACCCGGAACATAGATACTCATACGTATTTACACCTTCTAAAGCTGACTCCAAAAGAAACCCGGAATTGCTGACGGCATTACCCCATAAAAACTGCCCCGCATCGGCAATATTGTAAATGATATTATGTTTTCCAAATTTAAAATAAGTTCGAGAACCTCCTGTATATCCTGCTTTGTTCATTTCTTCATTTGAAATCTTATATTCCATTTTTAAACCTGTAGGAAAATCCCAATCTTCATTTGATATTATTGCTAGCTTCATATAGTCCAAAATAGTTTTGTAACTTCCTGAAACGTTAGGACTGATTTCGCCAGCTGCTTTAATTCTATCCATTACATCTATAATATGAATGAATATCTTATCTTTTACTGAAAAATGTCCATACAGCATATGTTTATCTGTAATTTTTGGGTCATTAAAAAACAATTCAATTCCATCTTCATCAAAAAATCTATTTAATCCATCTCTTTTTGTAAGTTTAGTGATAAATCCTTTAGAATTTATTATTATATTATTTTTTAAAATTGTTTGGTCAGAATGTTCGTGCAAATTTATGTCTTTTTGATTTGATTTATTTAATAGGTTGTATTTTTCTTCTAAAAACTTTTCTATTTCAATAGCATTCTTATCATCTTCAATTTGCTGACGCCATATATCAAGCATAATTTGCCTGAACCTTGCCATTTCAGAAGTGCTGGTGTCTTTTAGTTCTATAGTATGGTTTTTAACAATCATTAGGATAGTTTTTAAGGAGAAGAGGAAAAGGTATTTTGCGTTTATAATACCTCTACTTTTACTGGTTTGGGTTGAATATGATCTGAAAAGGATGTAGTGATATTAAGACGCAAATCGTCTTCTTGTTCTATTTTGCCATCGCCGCCCAAATAACAGTTTTTGAATAATATTTCAAGAGCCTTGAATTCATCCATTTTTGAGGCTTGTAAAACTGCAGATCGAATGCTCATGTCCGGTTTTTTGAAATAGGCAAACAGGGGAGTTTCATCATCATCTGCAATGGTAAGTTTGACTACTTTTTTATGTTTGTATTTCCATTGATTAAGCTGTGCCTGTGTAATATTTCCGTCGAGAACATCTGCAGTTTTTGAGATTGATTTTTCCATTTTGAACTTTATTTTGTTTTATGATTGAGTTATTGATGTCTGATTTAAGGGTGTCTATTTTGTTATGAAATACTGCCAGATACAAGTATAAATGTCATTTCGGGTTATGCAAACGGATTGACTTTCTTCTATTAATTATAGAAATTGGATTGTTTTTATGTAAGCGGATTTAAAAAAGAGGCAGCCTGAGTTATTTTTTTGAAGTTAATAAGCTCAAGGCAGCCTCTTGAAGTAATTTCCCGTTTAAAACGGACTAATAAAGAGCGTGTAGAATAGATTGCTTGCAAAAATTATGTTGCTTTGAACTCCTTTTTTGCGTAACGCATTGATATTGGTTTTCTCTTTTTAGTCGGTTTTAGAGATAGGGAAGGGTTATGGTTTTAGAAATATATCCTGAAGATTAATTCCACTCAACGTGAGAACAGATCAAATCAAAAGAAACCGCAATTTTAGTATCTCCCTGGCTAATTCCTCTGCTGTTTGAGTTGAATTCACAGTTTCTTACCGTATGTGTAATTACTTCATTACTGTCATCCAGGTAACTTACAATGATACTAAACGGATTGATATCCTGTAATCTTTGTCCTTTTGGCAAAGCTGCTAAAATTGCTTCTACCTCGTAGTTGTATAAAGTAATTGAAGCTTTTGCCTCGTATTTTCCTCGGCCTCTGTGTACTGGCATATCGCCGGCACCGTAATGGTTTTCTTTAGATACTGAGTCGCTATAGTTTACAGCTGTAATACCGGTAACGATGTTACCTGCAATACTTACTTCGATAGATGACCAGCTGTGTTGTTGTCCGTTAATTAATGGTAATTTATTCATATGTAGCTTTGTTTGTTTAATAATCCCCTATAACGTTCTAAGGCTATAATCTTTATTTGGTTTGTTACAACAATTGAATTAGGGCGATATTATTTGTGAATTTTTATTGTTTTGTGAATTATAAATTATGCTTTGTCAATTCCAAAAGGATTTTTGAATCCTAAATCAACCATAATTTTGCGAGCAGTTCCAATTGGTGTAATTTCTGCTTTCACTTTTAATTCTGATGTTGCCAAAATATTCTGTTTTGGATCTACGTAAACATCAAAATCAGAAACTTCCTGATTAGCAACCATTGCTTCTAAAGCACTTCTGCATAAACCTTCAAAACTTTTTGAAACAGATTGTGGCAATTTTCCATCAATATCCACTAGAACCGGAGAAGCTAATTTTGGTAGTAAGGCAGTACGCATTAAACGAGTTGCTTTATTAATAGTACGGTTATTTTCTACATAAGCAAAGTCTGATGTACCTGTAGTACAAGTGTGGCTGTCGTTAAAGTAAACACCAGGTAAACCAGTATGAGTTTTTACGAAAATATATCTTTTCTCATTTAAGTCGCTCAAAGTTCCAAGAGTTTTAATTTCTTCTCCGCCTACAAAACCTGCTTTTGCAAAGCCTTCGCCAGTTAAGTTAAATTTTTCGATCCAGGCAATGTTTTCAGAGACTTTTGATTTTGAGATAGCACCTAATGCCAAACCAACTGCTGCAGAGTTTTTATAGATAGTTGCTTTTTTAACATCCATAGCAATAACTACTGAAACGTTTTCTGCATTTAATCCAGCTAAAGAAGTAGCTAAAGAAGCCTTGAAACCTTTTCCTTCAAGGATAACTTCAAAAGGCATAAAATCATTGTACGCAAGAGCGGCTTGTGATTGTGCTTTTGCAACAGCAGCTTGTGTCTGCACGAATGTTGTTGCTCCGGAATAGATAATAGCCATCTGACGAATGTTTCCAAGATACATTATGGCTTAAGTCTCAAGGTGATGATCTTGGGGAAGATATTGATTTCGGTAAAAATGAATCTCAATATAAGGCACTATTATTTGATAAAATAGCCTTAGATAATGAGAGTTCTGAACGCTTTAAAAAATTTGAATATAATGATGTAAATAAATTTGAATGGATAAGTATTAAAAAAAGAATTAATCTACAACCAAATTACAATACTATAATAATTTCAACTCTAGAATCAGTTTATACATTATTAAATTACAATTCAAAAGACGAATTAATAGATTTTTTGGATTTATCAAAGTATAACCAACAAATCTGTCAATGTACATCGAAAGTTTATATAGATAAAAATGGTATAATTCATTGTCAAATTGAATCAGGTAAACCTTTTTACCCTTATGTTGATTATAAAGTTAATAGTAAAGGGAAATTTGAAATTGTTGATCAGTTCATTCCTCCCAATGAAGAAAAAATGTCAGCTAATGAAAGACTTGAATATATTATTAAAAAAACAACTCCGGTAAGTGACGAGGTTAATTTAAAATTATACTTAGAATCAGATGAATTCACTTCCTCAAATACAACATTTATTGACGAAAAGGATATAAAAAATATTTTATTTTCCAAAAGTCATTCCGCAGATGTGTACAAGTTGTTTTATGATTCCATTGGGCAATATGCTGATGAAGATAAAAGTGTAAATATTTTAGGGAAAGTTTTAAATGAAGGAAACGTGGTGTTAATTTGCAATTTAAATATGGCAGACCAAATTGGTGTGATTTTTATACTAAACAAAAATAACGAAATTACAAACTATAAAATTTTTAGTAGTAATGATCCATCAGCTGATGAAAATATATCAGAGTTGGTGAAAGAAATAAAAACGCTGCGTGTATAAAAGTAAGTCTAAATATTTAGGGCATGGTAGGAAATAATATTTAAGCCAATTCAATATGCTTATTAATAAAAATATGTTTTAAACACAATTACTAAAAAATTAAATTTGGAAGTAATCCTCACTTGAAGAACTTCAGTTTATCATTATTTGCTCATAAAAGTTTTATTGGCTATTTTAGACCAAAAAAATAAGAAAAATATGAATATTTTAAAATTTAGTTTGTTGATTTTTTTTACATTTTTAATAATTAGCTGCAAAGATAATGACATAGAAAAAAAGGAAAATTTTAAACATCAACATGACCCGAGCAAAATTAATTTTGATAAAGTGTTAAAAATAAATGAAGTTATATACGATAGCTCTGATTATGGTAGCTTTTTTACAACATCTTATGATTATGGAGTTTTATACAATCCTGAAGAAGGGAATGATCTTGGCAATTTAGTGACTTTTTTGGTTCCTAAAGATTTTCTTTTTTTTCAAAAGCATTTAAAATACATTGAAAGTGATGAATATGGAGCTTTAGAAGAATATGTAAATAAATTGAGTATAGAAGAGTATAAAAAATCATTTGATATTTATGTTTTTTTTGTTGATAAAAAATATTTAATTCCCACACCGGGATACGATAGCCCATATAATTATACAGACAAGTATCAAACAGATTTATATCAGTATAAAAATAATTCATGGCAAAAAACTGAGTCGTTTATTTTAGAATCACATGAAATGACTAATAAAGAGATTAAATGGAGAGAAGGAGTTATTAATAAAAAAACGAAAGAAATTCAAACAGCTTTTTTTAATTCTATTTCCAAATTAAAAATTGATGATTCTTGGTATAAAAATTATATTGTATCATTGGACTCGTACGAACCTAGCTACAGTTACGGTTATTTAATAAATTTTTCAAAAGATTCAACCTATATTGTGGAGCGACTATTAAAAGATTTAATGGTGCCTTATCAAAACGGAGACACTTTATTTTTATATCATAAAAAATGCCTTCTTAACGATTCAAAATATTTTAATAATAAACAAATTCCAGAAGTAAAAATAGTGAAAGTAAAAGATAAGTATTATGTTTCTAGCGTGGTTTTTGATTTAAAAAACAGTATTTCTAGCAAACCTGAAAAATATGGATTTTTAATTTCAGAGATCAATTAAATATAAAATAAATGACTAAACAATTAAGGATTTTACTACTAGTATTTGTTTTTGTTTGTTTTTCCTGTAATCAAAAACAACAACCATCAAAAATTAAAGTAAGCAATAGTAAATCTTCAGATAAACAAAGTTTGCATGAAAATGAAGTTAAAAAGTTTGTAATTAATAATGTATATGACGAGAATAGTTCTGACTTTTCCGATGTACAAGTCAATTATAATATAGGTAAATTTGTTTTTGATAATAATTATAGTGAATTTATCATAGATTCAACTTTAGATAAGGATATAGCATATCAAAGATTAAAAGATTATGTGTTAGATCAATATGAAGACGACCAGAATATTATTCGCTTATCCAATTATGTTTTTTCACTTCAAAAAAATAATGGTTTTTTATATATTGGTCTTTTTAGGAGGGTTGAAAGGAATAAATGGAAATGTAAAGATTTGAAGAAACTTGAAGCATATTCTGAAATAGGAGATTATAATTATATTTTAGGAGGTGAAAAAATTTTTAGTTACGCATGCTATACAAACAAAGGGAATTCATGTTTTGCAGTTGTTATTGATAAAGTAAATTCAGCAGGTAAATATGATAAAATTTTAAAAGCGATAAAGTTTGACTTAGTAAATGAAAAAATTATCGATATTGATTTAAGTAAAGAAAGGATAGAATGTATTCCTGAGATGAGTGATGAATAATATGTGCTAGAAAATTGCAGAAAAAAAGTATTTAAATAGAATAAACAAAAGCGCAAAAGTCAAAATACTTTTGCGCTTTTGTTTATAATTAAAAGCGCTGCGTGTATAAAGTAAGTCTAAATATTTAGGGTATGGTAGGAAAATAATATTTAAGCCAATGCAAGATAACCTAACTAAAGAAATATGTTTTAATTTAAACACAATTACTAAAAGATTAATTTTGTAACTACTTATAATCTTCACTTGAGCTTGTTTTTGGCACGAAATTTAAATAAAAAACCCTTAAACATTTACTGTTTAAGGGTTTACCTTTTGTAGCGAGGACGGGAGTTGAACCCGTGACCTCAGGGTTATGAATCCTGCGCTCTAACCAACTGAGCTACCTCGCCAAGACTGCATTTAAGAATGTTCCTTATTGCGGGTGCAAAGATAGAAATAATATTAAAGCTTACAAGAATAAAATGAAGAAAAAAAAATATTTTTAAAAACGCATTGTTTTTGGACATATATTCTTATATTTCGAAAAAATTAAAAGTAGAACATGGATCCAAAAATACGTTACGAAATCGAGTTTCCCATAAATTCTTCGCCGCAATTATTATATCAATATATATCAACTCCGTCAGGTTTATCAGAATGGTTTGCTGACAATGTTAACTCAAGAGGGGAATTTTTTACTTTCATCTGGAATGATTCACAAGAAAAAGCACGTCTTGCGTCTAAAAAAACAGGTGAAAAAGTAAAGTTTAAATGGGTTGATGAAAGCAGCAAGGATACAGAATATTTTTTTGAACTTCATATTTTAGTCGATGAACTGACTAAAGATGTTTCATTAATGGTAGTCGATTTTGCAGAAAAAGAAGAAGTTGGCGAAGCTAAACAATTGTGGGAGAATCAAATCTCAGACCTTAAACATCTTATAGGTTCTGTTTAGTAAAAGTCTATTTTATCCCTTATATTTGCCCTGAACAAAATTCAGGGTTTTTTTATGATCAATTTTAACGGAAACTTAATAGAGCGCGAAGAGAATATTTTAACCCAAAACCGGGCTTTTTTATATGGAGATGGTGTTTTTGAAACGCTAAAAATAATCAACAATAAAATCTTGTTTCTGGAGGATCATTATTTTAGATTAATGGCATCAATGCGTGTTATCAGAATGGAAATCCCGATGAACTTTACAATGGAATATTTTGAAGAAGAGGTTTTAAAAGTCGTTCAGGAAAATAATCTTTCGGCATCTGCAAGAGCACGAATTACCGTTTTTAGAAATGATGGCGGATTGTACTTGCCAAAAACAAACGAGGTTTCTTTTTTAATCCATACTATAGCATTAGAAAATACTTTATACACTTTAAAGGCATCTCATTATGAAGTTGATTTGTATAAAGACTTTTATGTGACAAAACAATTATTGTCGTCGATTAAAACTACCAACAAACTAATTAATGTTACCGGAAGTATTTATGCACACGAAAACGGCTTAGACAACTGCATTTTGCTAAATGACACAAAGAATGTTGTAGAGGCATTGCAAGGAAATCTATTTCTGGTATCAGGCAAAAAACTAATAACTCCTCCAGTTTCTGAGGGCTGTCTAAACGGAGTAATGCGCAAGCAAATTTTAGCTTTGGCTAAGAAAATTAATGACATAGAAGTATCTGAAGAAATAATTTCGCCATTTGATCTTCAAAAAGCTGACGAATTATTCCTTACAAATGTGATCACAGGGATACAGTCGATAAGCAAATATCGAAAAAAAGAGTTTACAAGTAATCTGGCTCATTTATTAGTACAGAAGCTAAATGAATCTATATCTGAAAATTAATTCAGATATGGATTTTCAGGTGCGTTTGACCAAATAAGATAATCTCCGCCCAGCTCAATTATTTGTTCCTTCCAAAAATGAGTGGTAGATTTTCCGATAATTTTGTTTTTATAATTATTATCGGCAATAATCCAGGAGTTTCCCTGCATCTCATTCTCAAGCTGATTTTCGTCCCAACCGGTATAACCTAAGAAAAAACGAATATTATTTTTACTAATAGATCCGTTATTTATTAAGTCTTTGGTTGATTCAAAATCCCCTCCCCAGTAAATCCCATTAGAAATCTCGACACTATTCGGGATTAACTCTGGAATATTGTGAATGAAATAAAGATTGTCCTGTTCTACAGGTCCCCCGTTATATATCTTAAAAGTAGCATCAATCTCCGGAATTAAATCATTAATAGTATATTTTAATGGTTTATTAATGATAAAACCTATTGATCCTTCTTTGTTATGGTCTGCTAATAAAATTACCGATCTGTTAAATGATAAATCTCCAATTATTGAAGGCTCGGCAATAAGCAGGTGTCCTTTTTTTAATTTTTCTGAAATCATACGGCTACAATTTTTATTAAATTTAGTCATAAAATTTTTAAAAACCCAATAAAATCGTCAAACCGCATAAAAAAACCCTCCACAAGGAGGGTTTTAATTATAATATAAGTTTAGAGAACTTTTCTTACTTAGTTCACTGCACCTTCTAATTCAGCACCTGCTTTAAATTTCACTACATTTTTAGCAGCGATTTTAATAGTTTTTCCAGTTTGTGGATTTCTACCGTCTCTTGCAGCTCTAGCAGACACTGACCATGATCCGAAACCTACTAGTGAAATTCTTCCTCCTTTTTTCAAAGTAGTTCCTACATTACCTAAAAAAGATTCTAAAGCTAATTTTGCCGCAGCTTTTGTAATTCCTGCATCAGCAGCGATAGCATCGATTAATTCTGATTTGTTCATAATAATTAGTTATTAATTGTTGGTTAAAAAAAAAATTGTTAATACACAAATTTAGTAGGAAATCCGTTGCGTGCAAGCGTTTTACCTAATTTTAGCAAAAATTGTTAATAACTTGTTTTTTTTGTTCATAAAGCATGTTGTTTATCGATCAAAAACAGGTAGAAACCCCTGTTTTATTGGCCTTAATAGACTTTTGCTTCTTCAGAAAAAGTAAGCCCATTTAGCAATTCTGCAACCTGCATTCTTTTTTTTCCGGGTAATTGCAAACTCAACAGTAAAATATAACCATTCTTAATAGCAATTTTAATTTCTTTTTTGCTGCTAATTACCTTTCCAATTTCATCAGAATGAGATTCTTCTATCAGTTTAGCATCGTATATTTTAATGCTTAATTCTTCATTTTTATCTTTTAGAAAACACCATGCAGCCGGATATGGACTTAAGCCGCGAATCAAATTATTGATTTCATCACCAGATTTTGTCCAGTCGATCTTACAATTTTCTTTATTAAGTTTATAAGCAGTTTTAATCTCAGTATTATCTTCCTGGATTGTTGTGATTACATTTCCTTTTTCAATAACCTTCAGAGTATCAATTACAGTCGTGCTTCCTAAATTCATTAAACGATCGTGCAATTGTCCAGCATTTTCTGTTGGCTCAATTGCAATCTCCGAGTTCAGAATCATGGCACCGGTATCGATTTTATCATCTATAAAAAAAGTAGTAACGCCTGTTTTGGTTTCTCCATTAATAATGGCCCAGTTAATTGGAGCCGCACCGCGATAATTTGGCAATAAAGATGCATGAAGATTAAAAGTTCCTAAAGCTGGCATTTCCCAAACTACTTTTGGCAGCATTCTAAAGGCTACAACGATTTGCAGATTAGCATTTAAAGATTTTAGTTCTTCCAGAAAACTTTCATCTTTTAAATTTGTTGGCTGTAATAGAGGTAAGTTGTTTGCCAAAGCATATTCTTTAACAGCAGAATATTTTATTTTTTGCCCTCGTCCAGCAGGTTTGTCCGCTGCCGTGATCACGCCCACAACATCATAATTGTTTTTAATTATGGTATCCAAAATGCCGACAGCAAATTCCGGAGTTCCCATAAATATGACTCTCAATTTTTCCATTATAATTTTAAAGTGTATTTATTGTTCGGTTGTATAATAATATAGTTGTTTTCTAATAATTCCTGAAGCGCCAGAATAATATCTGAGGCATCCATTTTTATTTGAGCCTGAATTTCTCTTGAGTTCATTGCAGCGGTTTTCAGTAAAGCCAAAATTTTATCTGCAATAGAATCTGCTTCTGTAATTTTGCCTTTCTGTGTAATACAGTAGGAGCAGACACCACAATTAGAATTTGTTTCTTCTCCAAAATAATCCAGAATCAAACGGTTTTTGCAGGTCTTGTTTTCTTTTATATAATGAAGGACAGACATGAGCTGTTCTTTTTTAAGCTGATTTTGTTTTTCTAAATACTTTGCAACCCTGTTAATGGTCAGATCATCTTCGCGAACTTCGTTAAATAATATAGTAGCATCGTTGTTCTTAGAATTATATTCAATAATTCCTTTCTCTTTTAGCTTTTCCAGAACAGCACCAACTTGTGCTTCAGAACGATTTGACTTTTTTGCAATTAAAGGTAAATTAAACGGAACTTTCATCTCGTAAATTCCCGGATATGTTCTCAAAATGGCCAATAAAATTTCTTCATCATTTGGATTGAGGCTTATATATCGAATCACTTCCTTAGATTCAATCAAAAACTGAATAGTAATCTTTTCAGAAAATTCCTGAGACATCGTAATAATCCCCTGCTGATTTAAAAACTGTAAAGCATTATAAGTCTTCAGCGTAGAAAAGTCGTATTTCTGGCAGAAATGATTCATTTTAAATGAAAAAGAATCGTCTAAACCTTCTCCATATGCTATTTGAAAATAGTTGCACAGTTTATTGTAAACCGATTTTAGGAATTTTTTATCTGGAAGAACATTTAAAAACTGTTGCTCTGTCTGACCTCTGTCAGAGGCGTTGGTCAATAAAACAGCAAAAGATTTACCGCCGTTTCTTCCGGCTCTCCCAGATTCCTGATAATAATTTTCAATATTTTCCGGAAGCTGTGTATGAATAACTGTTTTTACATTGTCTTTGTCAATTCCCATTCCAAATGCATTCGTAGCCACAATAACCTGCGCTTGTTCAGACATCCATAGCTGCATATTTTTATCCTTTTCTTTAGCAGAAAGTCCGCCGTGATAATAGGTTGCCCTAAAACCAAGAGATTGTAATTGCGTTGATATGTTTAAACACGATTTTCGATTTCGGACATATATTATAGAAGGCTGTGGATTTTTTTTCAGAATTTGTTCAACACGATATAATTTGTCTTCAACTTCAAAAACCATGTAAGCGATATTTTCTCTCGCAAAAGACTGCTGAAAAAACTTAGTGTCTTTTAATTCTAATTCAGTTTTAATATCTTCAATCACTCTCGGAGTTGCAGTAGCAGTAAGAGCCAAAAACGGAATTTTAGGAAAGTATTTTTTTAGTTCAGAAATCTTTAAATACGCTGGTCTAAAATCATGTCCCCATTGCGAAACACAATGCGCTTCGTCAATAGCAATTAAATTTATAGGCAAATTTTTGATGCGTTCCAAAATCCAATCCGACTGAAGTCTCTCTGGAGAAAGGTATAAAAACTTATAATTTCCATATTGGCAATTGTCCAGAAGATCAATGATTTCTTCTGTATGAATACCACCTGTAAGAGCAATAGCTTTAATGTCCCTTTTTTGCAAATTCGCAACCTGATCTTTCATTAAAGCAATCAAAGGAGAAATTACCAGGCAGATCCCGTCCTGCATCATTGCCGGAACCTGAAAGCAGATCGATTTTCCACCGCCTGTAGGCAATAAGGCAAAAGTATCCTGACCATTCAAAACCGAATCAATAATTTCTTTTTGAAGCGGCCTAAAGCTGTCGTGTTTCCAGTATTTTAAAAGAATTTCCTGCGCTTGAAGCATCGCTTTCGTTTTAAAGTTAAAAATTTAGAAATCAGTTTCTAGTTTACAACTTTAAACCAAATACTAAATTTTATCTAAGATATAAAGAATTCTGTTCTCCACCGTATCTTTCGGTACCTCTATTAAGTCATAGCCATACTTCTTATAGGTTTCGATAAGGTGTTTTTGAATTTCCAATGCCTGTTCAAAATTCTCATAACGCTCCGTGTCGCTCTGATAAATTTCTTCCCAGGGCGGTAAAATAAAAGTTTTAGAATATTTAAAATCCTCACATGCTTTTGTAAAATGCTCCGGATATTCATCACCAATATAATCCATATAAGCCACAACATCTGGAATTCCCCGATCAATAAAAACCACGTTATCAGGCTCTTCTTTTGCATTTTTAAATTGCTGAATGCGTCCTTCCAGCAACATTTCACTAAACAATAAAGGTTCTTCCAGAAACAACTGGTCAATACCCCGCTGCTGTGCTTCGAGCGTAACTTGTCTGGAAATTTCAGGATAACAACAGTAGCCACGAGCCACCAATTCGTTAATAAGCGTAGATTTTCCTGTACCAGGACCACCAAGGAGAACTATGATTTCTTTTTGCACTATTCTAAAAATAAAGCGCAAATTTACCTAAACTTATTCATAATTAAAAAGAATATTTATCAGAAGCGAAAGATTTGGCATTTTTGGCAGTCATGGGTTCCTGCTGTCCGCTCCAATCTTTTGCTTTTTAAAGAAAAAAGCAAAAGGATTTCCGCTGCCATCAGGGCTAAATAAGAAAGATGGTTTTTGTTTTTTTGGAGATATTAAAGTTTTTTTTCGAAGGGTTTTCAAAACTTGTGGGAGCATTAATTCTTAAATATTTCCCACCATTTTCTTTTAGCTGCTTCAATAACAATAACTCTTGGGTTATCTATTGTCTGATTTCCATCAAAATCAATAACATATTCATTAGATTGGAAATCAAATAAACGTATTGTATTGTTTTCTATATTGAATTCTTTTTGATCTTCATTATTTACCCAAATATCTCTTCCTCCAAAACGCCAAACAATTCCTCCTTCTTGTGTGATTCTAAAGATTTCTGATTCTCCATGAATTATAAAATCTTTTTCAAGTTTGTAGATAGCAAAGTTTGTTGCCCAATCAAATTCTTTATACCAAACCAGTTCTAATGTGGGAATTTCTAAACAATAAATTTTATTGCATACACAAATCCATATTTTATCATCATCAATTATAAATGAATTTTTGTCTATTCCTGTTGCACCACCAACTTCACATAGTATTACATTTGAAATTTCAATTCCATTTTCTTTAACAATAACAGCATGTTTGCTTGTCGAGTGAAATTTATCTTCTTGATGTTTACCTTCAAAATAGACATTTTGATAGTGGCGGAAATTAGAAGTTGAATTTAAACAGTAATTAGCATCGTTAAATATTTCGATTTCAAAATTCTTATATATGTTTTTCATTTTTTTACTCACAAAATAAATACTTCCCAGAATCCGCAACTTTCTTCGAAGGAACAATCAAATGCGATTCAAACTTCTTTCCTTTCAAAACATCATTCACAAAATCCAGAACATATTGCTGTCCATCATGAAAAAGATAACCTGAGAATTCATGTCCGCCACCGCAAAAAGTTATCAGCTCAATATCTTTATGTAACTCTTTCATATGATTGTAAACTGCATAAGAACCAAATAAAATCAGCCAGCCAGAAGCATTGGTTGGGCAGGAGCGATGCGAACCCGCGCTGTAAGGAACCGTGTCGTCATTACTGCCATGCGCCAGTAACATTGGTATTGCCTTTTCTTTAGTAATCAGATTAATATCCTGAATAGCGCCTGATCCTCCAATAAAACCGGCATATTTAAAATTTTCAGGCAAATTGCTTTTGTATAAATTCATGAGTTTATAATCCCAAAACGAAGCATGAAAACCAATTTCTGCACCCGCGCTAATTCCGGAAATAAAGATTTTTGAGGCATCTAAATTGTATTTATTCGCATTTCCAATCAAAAAAGAAGTTGCCTGCCACATATCGGAAACTCCAATTTGAATCGCTTTTATCTTTTCTGTCAAAATACCTTTACAGCCAAAATCCTTTCCTTTCATATACAAACTGTACGAAATGCTGGCAACCGCATAACCGTTTTTTGCCATAAACATGCCAAATTCTTTTTCGCTCGTACGTTCTCCGCCAGAAAATCCTCCGCCAAAAGCAAAAATAATCAACGGAATTTTCTCATTTGATTTTTTCTCCGGCAAATACAAATCTAAATCCAGTTTTATGGTGTCGTTCTGGAAATAAGTAATTGTTTTGATTTCTTGTGCTTTCATCGAGTTGATTGTGCATGCGATAAAAAGTAAAAGGATTTTTTTCATGGTGTTGTGGTTTAGAATCAAGTGCTGAGGCGCAAAGTTTTTAAGTTTGGTATGATTTCTTTCTGACTCTGCGACTTTGCAAGAGATTTTCATGGCAAAGTTTCTCAAATATAAGAGGAAATTTTACAAAGAAATAACATCGTAAAGCTTTTTTCTCTGCACCTTTGAATCTTTGTAACTTTGGACCTTTTTTCTAAAATAAAAATCTAAAAAATCTGAAATCAAAAACGTATCTTTGCGTTTATTTTTAATTACGAATGGAGAACGATAAA
>Ga0307410_10000114_pt1 | contig 28221 bp, 21 predicted proteins | sample 322Ometagenome_3_FD_203707 | JGI IMG/M metagenome (GOLD analysis project Ga0307410, IMG submission 203707) | Maize rhizosphere microbial communities from greenhouse at UC Davis, California, United States - 322HYB-O-3 | ecosystem: Host-associated > Plants > Roots > Rhizosphere > Soil | place... | reverse complement strand
TTGAAGGCACAAAATTTACTCTTTTGTTTCCAAAAACGGAAAGAGCCTAATTAAAAGTTAATTTTTTTTAATCATATAAATCTTCATTTTGTCTTCATTTGGCGATTATATCTTTGACTTATAAATAATGAAAATAATAATAATTTATAAAATTCAAAGTCATGAAAAAATTAGTAATGTTAGCAGTAGCAATTTTAGGAACTACAGCGATGATAAACGCTCAAACAACACCAGCTCAAGCAGCTCCTGCAAAAGAAGTTAAAGCAACTAAACACAACAAAAAAGAGGCTCACAAAAAAGCAAAAGCAGAGAAAAAAGAAGCTGCAAAAACAGAATCAGCTAAACCGGAAACAGCAAAAGCTAAAAAATAAAATTAATTTTTTGTTGTAGTTTCATAAATATTGTTTTGGGTTTATGAGATGATCATTAGAAAATAATTTTGAGTAGAGTAAAAAGGCTGATAAGTTTCTTTATCAGCCTTTTTGAATTATATTTGAGTTAAATTTTTTATAATAAAAAGCAATAAAAATTTCATTCTTTGTTACTTTGCTTAAAACTAAAACTAATGATCCTTCGTTTTGCCATTTTATGTGCTCTTTTTTTGTTTATTGAGTTCTATTCTTATCAAGCCTTTCGTACTTTAATCAAACTAAGATGGGTTCTGGTTAGTTACCAAATTATAAGTTTACTGCTTTTAATTTTTATCATTTATTCTTTTTCTCAAGTAGATCGATCCGTTGGCCAGACGAAACAATTTATGTTTACAACAGGCTTAATGCTGCTTGTATATGTTCCAAAAATTGTACTGACTCTGATTTTATTTGGTGAGGATATTTTTAGAATAGGAGCTAGTATCCTAAACTATTTTGTATATAATGCGCCAAGAAAAGAGATGATGCCTGATCGGCGAAAGTTTATCAGTCAGATTGCTTTAGGATTGGCAGCTGTTCCTTTTTTATCATTGATTTACGGAATTTTTGAAGGAAAATATAATTTCAAAGTAATTAAGCAAACTGTCTTTTTCCCCGATCTTCCGGATGCTTTTGATGGCTTTAGAATAACTCAGATTTCTGATGTTCACAGCGGAAGTTTTGATAATCCTGAGAAAATCAATTATGCGATTGATCTAATAAACGAGCAGGAATCTGATATGATACTGTTTACAGGAGATATAGTAAATACGCATGCGACAGAAATGCATCCGTGGCTGAATGCTTTCAATCGTATTAAAGATTATAAATACGGTAAATTTTCAGTTTTAGGAAATCATGATTATGGTGAGTATGTAGTTTGGCCATCTGAAAAACAAAAGGATGAAAATTTTCAGGAAATCAAAAAACTATATGGTGATATAGGGTTTAAATTGATGCTAAACGAACATTCTTATATCCAGAAAGGTGATGATAAAATTGCTTTGATTGGAGTAGAGAATTGGGGAGTTAATTTCAAAAAAGTCGGAGATTTAAATAAAGCTTCTCAAAATGTAGCACAAGAGGATTTTAAAATCCTGATGAGCCACGATCCAAGTCACTGGGATGAAGAAATTAAGAACCACCCTAAAAACTTTCATTTAACATTATCAGGACATACACACGGTATGCAGTTTGGTATCGAAATACCCGGATATTTTAAGTGGAGTCTGGCGCAATACATTTATAAACAATGGGCAGGATTATATGAAGAGGCCGGTAAATATATCTATGTCAACCGTGGCTTTGGTTTTCATGCTTATCCGGGAAGAGTTGGAATTATGCCCGAAATAACCGTTATTGAACTAAAAAAGGGTAAGAATGTGGCGTAATTCGTTAAAAATGCTACATTTGTATTAAATTATATCTTTTTAATAGATTAAAAGAATTAAATTTTTGGTTTTATGTCAAAATTTGGAGAACTTATAAATGCTCAGGTTCCGGTGTTAATTGATTTTTACACAGACTGGAACGAATCATCTGTATCAATGCATCCCGTTATTAAGGATGTGGCAGCTGCACTTGGCGATAAGGCCAAAGTTATTAAAATTGATGTAGATAAAAATCAGGAACTCGCTGAAGCATTGCGTATAAAGGGACTTCCTACTTTAATGATTTATAAAGAAGGACAAATGATCTGGAGACAATCAGGGGAACTTGATGCCAATACAATAATAGGAATTGTTCAGGATCAGTTTAATGTATAATTTGATTTAATGGATAATATCAAATGCAAATCCATTTTCTTTTAAAAAATGAAGTGTTTTAGGTAATGCAAATTTTAAATTTTGTGAAGCCTTTACACTATCGTGAAAAACAATTACACTTCCTGATTTTACATTTTTTGTAACATTCTCAAGACACTTTTCAGGAGTAATAGTCTGATCAAAATCAGCACTTAATACATCCCACATTACAATTTTGTAGCCTAAATTTCGTAAGATTTTAGATTGTTCTTTTTTGATCTTTCCATAAGGAGGACGAAATATCAGAGCATTTAAGTTTTTTTCTTCAGAAAGAATAGTGGCGCAGTTTTTTACATTCTCTATATAATCATTCGTTTTGCTTTTCCAGCCATTAATATGGTTCATGGTATGATTTCCTATAGAATGACCTTCAGCTATCAGTTTTTCAAATAGAGAAGAATTGGCTTTAATGTTTTTTCCAATACAAAAAAAAGTAGCTTTAGCTTCAAATTTTTTTAATTCAGATAAAACCCAATCAGTAACTTCAGGAGTAGGACCATCATCAAAAGTCAGGTATATTTTCTTTTCATTGTTTGGGATATCCCAGCAATATTTAGAAAAAACCTTTTTTATAAATGCGTTAGTTTTTACCCAATAGAAGCTCATTTTTATGATAGATATTTGTTATATGTAAAAATAAAAAATGTAACGCTATTTATCAAACAGCGCTACATTTTTTTAATTGCTATATTTTTCGTATATTATTCTTTTTCTCTTCCAAAGCGTTCAAATACATTTACATATGTATTGAAAGTTGTTTTGTGTTTTTCGTAAAAAGCATTGTCCTTATTTGCTTTCATTACATCCAGTAAACTTCTGTAACGCTCAATATCAGTAATAATATCAATAGCTAAGTCTGTCTGGTCTGAACTGCTTAGTGTTGCATAATAATTTAAATCCTCCTTGTATTTTCCAACAAGTTTATTAAGCAAATCTTGTGCTTTAGCAGTTTCGCCTACTTTGTAGTATCCATCTGCAAAAGGTTCTACCAAAGAATAATATCCAAATTTATCCAAAGGCATTTTCTTAACCGCCAAATCAATTATATTTTTAGCCTTGTCAATTTTTCCTTCTTCAATAAGCTGGTTCATTAAACGCGATAAGTTTGTACGGTAGGTGATACTGTTTCTTCTTGTCTCAGGATCGTGATATATTTTATCGCTTTCACTGTTGCCCCAGTCCCATTTCATTACAATGTCGTACATTTTATCACCGTCAATTTGTCCCATATCCATTGGCCCTCCATCTTTTGACGGAGTGTTTTTTACAGGAACTAATTTGTACACCATTCCATCCAGTTGTAAATAGTCTTTTAACCATAAATAGTCTTCATCATCAAAAGCACCTCCGCTAAAATAAATCGGTCTTTTCCAATTATTGTTAGCTAAAATATCTAACATCATCAGACGGTTTTTATATAAGGCGCTGCCTTTAATATCAATATCAAGATAAGGAACTATAGAATCATTGTATTTTGAGTTGACAACCTTGTTTTTAAGGATTAAATTTTTGTCAACAGGAACTCTGATTTTATTCGTCGGATAAAAGTGAATTGTCTGTCCGTTTTGTAGTGCTACTGTTGATTTTGGATTTTTAATAAAATTAAGAAACCCTTTAATGTCCCAACGAGCTTCTGTTTTTGGTATATGTGCTACATAATCAAGCTTATCTCCAACATATTCAGAATGCGTAAAAGAGATAGGAAGCGCTTCAGATTCGTATGATTTTGCTTTCATTTGGTCAATGTACCAATCTGTCATGAAAAGACTTGTATTTACAATTTTTACGTCTCGACGGATACCTTCGATTTCCTGTGCATACCATAGTGGGAAAGTATCATTATCTCCAATTGTAAACAAAATTCCATTTTTATCACAAGAATTCAGATACGCTTTTGCCATTGCTACCGCAGTATATTTTCCGGATCTGTCGTGGTCATCCCAGTTTTGAGAAGCCATTAAAACAGGAGCGGCCAGTAAACTTCCTGCGATAATTACAGGCCCGGCAATTTTTGGAGCAAGATAATTCTTTATGGTTTCGTATAATGAATATACACCAAAGCCTATCCAGATTGCAAATACATAAAAAGATCCTACTAGAGCATAATCTCTTTCACGAGGCTCAAAAGGCCTTTCGTTTAAGTAAATTTTTAACGCTATTCCGGTAAATAAGAATAGGGCTAAAAGAACATAAAAACTTTTAAGGTCTTTATTGGCATGATACATAAGTCCGATAAGACCTAATATAAAAGGCAGGAAATAATATACATTTCTTCCTTTGTTGTTTACAACGTCCGAAGGTAATTTATCCTGAGAACCAAGATGTAATGAATCCAAATACTTGATTCCGCTAATCCAGTTTCCATCTAAATTGTCATATTTTCCCTGAACATCATTTTGGCGGCCTACGAAATTCCACATTAGATATCTCCAGTACATGTATCCAAATTGATATTCAAACATAAAACTGAAATTGTCAACAGTAGTTGGTTTTTCGATAATTAAATAATCGCCATAGCTTTTCAGGAATTTTACATATCCTTCATTGTCAATTTGTTTTTGCGCATAAGCTCTTCTAAATTCAGAAACAGTTTTTTCAACTTCATTGCGTAATTGAGCAATGGCTTTATTGTATTCTTCTTCGGATAACTGACTTGCATCAATTCCGTATTTTGCTAAATCATCTTCATAAGGATATTCAGGATTTATTCTAAAACCAGGAGGGTTTGTAAAGTTGATGTAGTTCTGAATATGACCTGTTTCAGTACTCCACATTCTTGGAAGAATAGTTTTCTGATTGTCATCAGTATTTTGTTCTGCATTTTTATAATTGTTGGTAATGATGTATTTACCTGTTTTATAATCTCTTTCGTAGTTAGGTTTTTTGTCTAAGTAAGGAGTTTTTGCATCAAGTCCGGCAAAAACTTCTGTGTATTGAGGACCATAAAATAATGGGTTCACACCATATTGTTCACGATTATAATAAGCCAAAACCTCAGTAGCATCAGATGGTTTATTCTCGTTAATAACTGTATTGGCATTTGCACGAACAGGTAACATTATCCAGGTAGAGAAACCTATTAAAATAAAGAGAATACAAAGAATGATAGTGTTGTAGAAAATTAATCCTTTTTGTCTGGTATATTTTAATCCAAAATAAAAGAAAGCAATAAAAACTAACGCGACAAAAATAGTTCCGGAATTAAAAGGTAATCCCAAACTGTTTACCATGAAAATTTCGGTTTTACCAAAGAAAGCCATTGTCAACGGAAGAAGTAATTTGAAAATAAAAAGCAATATGCCTATAACTACAACATTGGCAATTAGAAAGTTTTTTATAGTTACTTTTTCGTAATGTTTAAAATAATATAAAAACCCTATTGACGGAATAGTCAATAAAGCCATAAAGTGAACCCCAAAAGACAAACCAATAACAAGCGAAATTATCAATAGCCATTTGTTTCCTTTAGGTTCGTCCATGTCCTGTTCCCAGCGCAGACCCAGCCAAAACAATAGGGCAATTAATAAAGATGCCATTGCATACACTTCGGCTTCAACTGCATTAAACCAAAAACTGTCTGAGAAAGTATAGGCCATTGCTCCCACAAAAGAGCTTCCTAAGATAACAATTGAATTATTTTGATCTATTTCTGTAAAGCGTGCTATAATTTTTTTCAAAATCATAGAAGAAGACCAGAACATAAAAAGAATAGTAAATGCACTCGAGAAAACAGACATCATATTTACCATTACTGCAACATGTTGAGCATCTATAGCAAACATGGCAAAGAAAGCGCCCATCATTTGGAATAAAGGTGCTCCGGGTGGGTGACCAACTTGCAATTTTGCAGCTGTTGCAATGTATTCACCACAATCCCAAAAGCTCATTGTAGGCTCAACAGTTAGTGTATAGGTAATTAAAGCGATTGCAAATGCAAACCAACCAATAATTGTATTCCATTTATTGAAATTGAATTGTGCCATATTTAGGTGTTATAATTTTGAATGTTTTCTATCCTACAAAGAAAATGTTTTTTTGTGTAAAGAATAGAGCATTAACAAAAAATTCTACAAAACTATTTGATAAAAGTAACCTATTGTTTCTGAAATACTTGTGCAAACGTTAGCGATTTTGAAGAAAAAAAAATGAAAAAAAATGAAAATTTTTGCTCAAAAAGTTTGCACAAACTAAATAAAGCTTTAAATTTGCACTCGCTTAACCGCACTGCTGGTCTATGGTGTAATGGTAACACAACTGTTTTTGGTGCAGTCTTTCTAGGTTCGAGTCCTAGTAGACCAACATAAAAAGCCTCTCAATCGAGAGGCTTTTTTTATGCAATGAATTTTCTTAAAACCCAATTATTTTAAGTGTTTGTCAGAATTGTAGTTTCATGACATGTCTGAAAGTCTCTTTTAAAAGTATCTAAACTTCTTACTGTTAAACCCTAAGTTTTTGAACAAAGTTAACTTTGAGCTTCTTATAAAATAAAAAGCTTCCCGTCTGAGAAGCCTTTAATTTGGTAAAGTGTAATTTTTCAACATATACTAATTAAATTTTAAACATAATAACAGGTTTTATAGCATGATTTACAAGTCCTTCACTTATACTTCCATTAAAAAAGTGAGCAAAACCAGTTCTCCCATGAGTACACATTCCAATGATATCTGCATTAATTGCATTTGAAAAATTGAGAATGCCTTTTTCAATATTGGTATCGTTGTAAATGTGGGTCGAATAATTAGTAAGATCAAATTCAGTAATAAATTCATTCATAGCTTTTTCGATCACATGGGTCGGTTTAAAGCTATTTGGTGTACAGATTGTAACCAAGTGTAGTTTTGAGTCAAATACTTTTATGAATTTCAAAAGTTTTTCAAACGGTTTTTTGCTTTCGTCAGTAAAATCTGATGCAAATACAATGTTAACAGGATCAAAATTTGAAATATCTTTTTTGATTACTAAAACCGGGATATCAGATTTTCTGACAACTTTTTCAGTAGTAGAGCCTATCAATAATTCGTCAACGCCTGAGGTTCCATGTGATCCCATTACAATTAAATCAATTTCATAATCTTTGCTCACTTGTGTAATGCCATGAATAGGTTTGTCCATTTTTACAATTTCAGTTACAGCAATTCCATCGAGGAAAGGCCTTGCAGAAACTTCGTCAAGCATTTCGTTGGCTTTTCTCATAAAGAGCATGGTTTCCGGTATGCTTGCGCTTCCTGTAATGGCGTCATTCATGTCGTGAGGCAACTCAAGCATATGTAGGATAATGATTTCAGAATCGTTTTTTTTAGCGATTTGTGCTGCAGCTTTCAAAGCATCTTCGGCATGTTTTGAGAAGTCAGTAGGTACTAGAATTCGTTTCATATCTTTAGGTGTTAAATAATGTGAAAATTCTTTTCTTTTTATGCTACTATAAAGATAAGAAATATTTTAGGGTAATCTATTTATTTTGATTTATAAAAAAATCACTATATTTGCACCGTTATTTATTAAAATCTAAATAATGAGGGGACTAAGTGTCCCCTCTTTTTATAAAATTATGACATTTAAAGAAAAAGTAAACACATTAATCTCAGAAGCACTTCTGGAAAAACCGTCAGTCTTTTTGATTGACCTTTCTATTTCGGATTCTTTTAAAATTAGTGTCGGTTTAGACGGAGATAACGGAGTGGCGCTGCAGGATTGTATCGATATCAGTCGTGCAATCGAGAATAACCTGGATCGTGAAGAGCAGGATTTTTCTCTGGAAGTAGCATCGGTTGGAGTAGGATCACCTTTGAAATTAATAAGACAATACAAGAAAAATATTGGTAGAACGTTGATTGTTACTACAAATACTGAAAAAATTGAAGCAGAATTAGTGGAAGCTAACGATGTTTTTATAATTTTGTCTTGGGAAGCAAGAGAACCGAAAAAAGTAGGAAAAGGAAAAGAAACAGTTCAAAAAGAGCAACAAATACCTTATACAGAAATTAAAGAGGCAATTGTTACAGTAACATTTTAATTAAAGAATTCGCATGGAAAATTTAGCATTAATCGATTCATTCTCAGAGTTTAAAGATAATAAACTTATTGATCGTGTAACGCTTATGGCAATTTTAGAGGACGTGTTTAGAAATGCATTAAAGAAAAAATACGGTTCTGATGATAACTTCGATATTATCATAAATCCTGACAAAGGAGATATGGAGATTTGGAGAAGAAGAGTAATTGTTGCAGACGAAGATCTTGATTTTGAAAATGAAGAAATTACTTTGACGGAAGCAAGAATGATCGAAGCCGATTTTGAAATTGGTGAAGAAGTTTCTGAAGAAGTAAAATTGATTGATTTAGGAAGAAGAGCTATATTGGCTTTGCGTCAAAATTTAATATCAAAAATACACGAACACGATAATACTAATCTTTATAAGCAATTTAAAGATATTATTGGCGATATTTACACCGCAGAAGTACACCACGTGCGTCCAAGAGTTGTAATTTTGGTTGATGATGAAGGAAATGAAATTGTACTTCCAAAAGAAAAACAAATTCCATCTGACTTTTTTCGTAAAGGAGATAATGTTCGCGGAATTATTGAAAGCGTTGAATTAAAAGGAAATAAACCTCAAATTATTATGTCGAGAACTTCTGAGAAGTTTTTGGAAAAATTATTTGAACAAGAAATTCCAGAAGTTTTTGACGGTTTGATTACTGTTAAAAACGTAGTTCGTATTCCTGGTGAAAAAGCAAAAGTTGCGGTAGATTCTTATGATGACAGAATTGATCCGGTTGGAGCTTGTGTAGGAATGAAAGGATCTCGTATTCATGGAATTGTTCGTGAATTAGGAAACGAAAATATTGATGTAATCAACTACACAAATAATATTCAGTTGTTTATTACAAGAGCATTAAGCCCTGCAAAAGTTTCTTCAATTAAAATTGATGAAGAAAATAAAAGAGCTGAAGTTTTCTTGAAATTAGAAGAAGTTTCTAAAGCAATTGGTAGAGGAGGTCATAACATTAAATTAGCAGGTCAGTTAACCGGTTATGAATTAGATGTAATTCGTGAAGGAGATGTTGCGGGTGCAACTGCAGACGAAGATGATGTTGAATTAACAGAGTTTTCAGATGAAATCGAAGGCTGGGTAATAGAAGAGTTTGCTAAAATAGGTTTAGATACTGCAAAAAGTATTTTAAAACAAGAAGTAGAAGATTTAGTAAGAAGAACAGATTTAGAAGAGGAAACAATTCTTGATGTTATGAAGATACTAAAAGAAGAGTTTGATAGTTAGTAAATAACTAAGGGTCTGCTCTAACAACACAAGAAAAAAGGTAATAATAAAAAGGTTATATGTCTGAAGAGAGAGTAATAAGAATAAACAAGGTTTTAAGGGAATTAAATATTTCGTTAGAAAGAGCTGTTGATTATCTAAAAGATAAGGGAATTGCTATTGATGCAAATCCAAATGCGAAAATTTCTGATAGCGAATTTAATATCCTACAAAGCCAATTTGCGGGCGATAAGGGGAATAAGGAAGCTTCTAAAGAGGTTGGAGAAGAGAAAAGAAAAGAAAAAGAAGCGCTGCGTGTAGAGCGTGAGAAAGAAATTGAAGACAAACGCAGACAAGATGAGGAGCGCCAAAAACAACAGGAAGTTATAAAAGCAAGAGCTGTTGTAACAGGACCTGTTCAGGTTGGTAAAATTGATTTAAATCCAAAGAAGCCTGCTGCTGTTCCGACACCAGAAGAGCCTGCTAAAGTTGAAGAACCAAAAGCTGTCGTTACTCCTCCTGTTCAAGCAGAAAAACCAGTTCAGAAAGAAATTGTAAAGCCAGCAGAATCAGTTGTTGCTCCTGTAGTTTCGGAAGAAAAAAAGGTTGAAAAACCTATTATTACTGAGAAAAAAGAAGTGAAAGCTGAAAATACTAAAGTAGCTCAGGAGCCGGTTGTTTCAACTGATCCTGCAACTGCTGAAGAGACAATCACGACACAATATCAAAAGTTATCAGGAACTACTCTTACGGGTCAGACAATTGATTTATCTCAATTTAATAAACCTAAGAAAAAGAAAGAAGATCCAAAAATAACTCCAAATAAACCGGGAGCTCCGGGAGCCGGAAACAACGCTAATAAAAATAAGCGTAAAAGAATTGCTCCTAAGCCAGGTACTCCGGGTGCTCCAAAACCTGCAACAGGTAACGCACCGGGAACTCCAAATCCTAATAAAATTACACCAAATACTGGTGGTGGAGGCTTTAATGCAAACAGAAGTGCAAGACCTGGTTTTGTAAAAGGAAACCGTCCTGCAATTGTGGCAAAAGTTGAGCCTACAGAAGAGGAAGTAAAAAACCAAATTAGAGAAACCCTTGAAAAACTTCAGGGTAAAGGAGGGAAATCTAAAGCGGCTAAATACAGAAGAGATAAAAGAGAAACGCACCGTCAGAAATCTGATGATGAGCAAAGAGCACTTGACGAAGGAAGTAAAACTATTAAAGTTACCGAGTTTGTTACAGTAGGTGAAATTGCTATCATGATGGATGTGCCAATTACCAAAGTAATCGGAACTTGTATGTCTCTTGGAATCATGGTAACCATGAATCAGCGTTTAGATGCTGAAACTTTAACTATTGTGGCTGATGAATTTGGTTACGAAGTTGAGTTTATCACAGTTGATATCGAAGAGGCTATTGAAGTAGTTGAAGATAGAGAAGAAGACTTAGTAGTTAGAGCACCTATTGTTACTGTAATGGGTCACGTCGATCACGGTAAAACATCTTTGCTGGATTATATCCGTAAAGAAAATGTTATCGCTGGTGAGTCTGGAGGTATTACACAACACATTGGGGCTTACGGGGTAACATTAGATAATGGTCAGAAAATTGCATTTCTGGATACACCGGGTCACGAGGCGTTTACCGCGATGCGTGCACGTGGAGCTCAGGTTACCGATATTGCTATTATTGTAGTAGCTGCAGATGATGATATCATGCCACAAACAAAAGAAGCAATATCTCACGCACAAGCTGCAGGAGTGCCAATTATATTTGCAATCAATAAGATTGATAAGCCAAATGCCAATGTTGAAAAAATCAAAGAGCGTTTAGCTGGTATGAATTTACTTGTAGAAGATTGGGGTGGAAAAATTCAGTCACATGATATTTCTGCAAAAGTCGGAACAGGAGTTAAAGAATTATTAGAAAAAGTTTTATTAGAAGCAGAGATATTAGATTTAAAATCAAATCCAAATAAAGCTGCTCAGGGAACTGTTGTTGAAGCTTTCTTAGATAAAGGAAAGGGATATGTTTCTACAATTTTAGTTCAGCATGGAACTTTAAAGATTGGAGATTATATGTTGGCAGGAAAGCATCATGGAAAGATTAAAGCAATGCATGATGAAAGAGGACACGCTGTATTAGAAGCAGGTCCTTCGACTCCGGTTTCTGTTTTAGGTTTAGATGGAGCTGCTACTGCAGGTGATAAGTTTAATGTATTTGAAGATGAAAAAGAAGCAAAACAAATTGCATCTAAACGTTCTCAATTAATGCGTGAACAATCTGTACGTACACAAAGACATATTACGCTTGATGAAATTGGACGTCGTATTGCTCTTGGCCAGTTTAAAGAATTAAATGTTATCCTTAAAGGAGACGTTGATGGATCTGTTGAAGCATTATCAGATTCGTTCTCTAAATTATCTACTGAGGAAGTTCAGATTAATATCATTCACAAAGGTGTTGGTGCAATTACTGAAACTGACGTTAATTTAGCTTCTGCATCAGATGCTATTATTATCGGATTTAACGTTCGTCCAGCAGGTAATGCCAGACAACTAGCAGATAAAGAAGAAATCGATATCCGTTATTATTCTATTATCTATGCTGCTATCGACGATCTGAAAGATGCGATGGAAGGAATGTTGGCGCCAGAAATGAAAGAAGAGATTTTAGGAACTGCTGAAATTCGTGAGATTTTCAAAATTTCTAAAGTTGGTTCTATTGCAGGATGTATGGTTACTGATGGTAAGATTTTGAGAACTTCTAAGATAAGAGTAATCAGAGATGGAGTAGTGGTGCATACAGGTGAGCTTGTTGCCTTGAAACGTTTCAAAGATGATGTTAAAGAAGTGACTAAAGGATATGATTGTGGTATTCAAATAAAAGGGTTCAATGATATCGAAGAAAGAGATGTTATTGAAGCATACCACGAAGTTGCTATTAAAAAGAAATTAAAATAATATTTAATATTTAAAAAAATCCTCAATGAAAATTGAGGATTTTTTTTGGACTAGTTTGATGAATGACTATTATTTTAATCTTAGATATGATGCGTTTTATTGTGTAACGAAGTTTTTAATTGAAAAATTTAAACGCTCCTAATCTTGAAATAAAAATACATTGATCGATACGTAAAAGCAATTTAGAATAGAACAAAAAAACCACTTAAAAGTGGTTTTAGAACGTGTTTATATTGTCTTATCTGCCTGGTTTTATTAAAAAGACGCTTTTGTATCTTTTTTTAATTTCGACCAAATTGCGTTCCGCTTCAATTCTTGTTTTGAAATTTCCAACCATCACTTTATAATTAGGTGTGTTGAAAATTATGGTGCCATCAATGTTGGTGTACTCTCTTCTAAAATCAGTCAGTGTTTTTTTTGCCTCATCGCTTTTCCCGCTAAAAATTTGAATTCTATAAGTGTCGTTTGTGCTTATTGATGTGTTAATTTTACGTTTGTCATTAAGTAGTTGTTCAAATTTAGGGTCTTGATTGAGTGTTAAATTTTGATCCTGAGCATGAATATTATATGCTAAAAATAGCATAGGTAATGTTAAGAAAACTCTTTTGGACGGGGTTAAAATTCTCATAATGTGATGGTTTTTATGCAAAAATAGTATTTAAAGTTTATATTGAAAATTTCAATATTATTTAGAATTGATATAAATTGATATTTAAGAGTATTTTAAGGTTTTGAGAATAGTTCATAAGTCGTATTTTTGTGCAAGTTTTAAAAGAAGGTGTCGATTTTTTATTGTTTTTAGTACAGAAAAAATCATACCAAAAAATTAGTAGATAATTTTATACTATATGAAAAAGGTGGGTAACCATAATTCGATCTCAAGAAAATTGATGCTTAGCTTGTCGCTAACGCTGATTTTCTCCCTAACTTCATTTGCTCAAGATCCTGCTGCAACTGCTCCGGCGGCTACAGAAGCTGCTGCTGCTCCGGCTGCAACCACTGGAGGTGGTGATCCGGTAAAAGGGAAAGAACTTTTTAATGCAAATTGCGCTGCATGTCACAAATTAGATGCTAAATCAACTGGTCCTGCTTTAAGAGGAGTTGCATCTAAGCATGATATGGCTTGGATTTACAAGTGGGTGCGCAACAGTTCTGAAATGATTAAATCAGGCGATGCTGTTGCAGTTAAACTTTTTGAAGAAAATAATAAGGCAGTAATGACTCCTTTTCCTCAATTATCAGATGGTGATATTGATAATATTATCGCTTATACATCTGAGGTAAAAGCTGAGCCTGCTGCTGGTGCGCCAGGAACTGATAAGCTGCCTACAGGTGGTCCTCAGGAAGGAAGCGGAATTTCTAATAATATTATTTTAGGGGCTCTTGCCCTTGTGATGGCTATTTTGGTTGTTATGTTGTTCATGGTGAACAAGGTGTTAACTAAAGTTGCTAGTAATAATGGTATTGTAGTTGCTCCTAGAGAAGCAAGAACGCCAATCTGGAAAGCTTTTGCTAAAAATCAATTTTTAGTATTAGTTACATCTATATTTTTACTTTTGGCAAGTGGTTATTTTGTTTACGGATACTTAATGCAAGTTGGTGTAGATCAAAATTATGAGCCAATTCAGCCAATTCACTATTCTCACAAAATTCACGCAGGAGATAATGAGATCAATTGTAAATATTGTCACTCTGCTTCACGTGTGAGTAAAACTGCAGGTATTCCATCTTTGAATGTTTGTATGAACTGTCATAAAAATATTTCTGAAGTTGCTGAAACTACAGCTACAGCTGAGTATAGCAAAGCATTTTATGATGGAGAAATTCAAAAGTTATATGATGCAGTTGGATGGGATAAAACTAAACAAGCTTATACAGGAAAAACTAAGCCTGTAAAATGGGTTCGCATTCATAATTTACCTGATTTCGTATATTTCAATCACTCACAGCACGTTTCTGTTGCTGGAATTGAATGTCAGACTTGTCACGGACCAGTGCAGGAATTTGAAATCATGAAGCAATATTCTAAATTGACAATGGGATGGTGTGTAGATTGCCATAGAAAAACTGATGTTAAGATGGAAGGAAATGCATATTATGATAAAATTCATGCTGAGCTCTCTAAAAAATACGGTGTAGAAAAATTGACTGCAGCGCAAATGGGAGGGTTAGAATGCGGTAAATGCCACTATTAATCGAATTATTAAGATTTTAATATTTATATACAATGTCATCAAACAAAAAATACTGGAAAAGTGTTGAAGAACTAGAAAATGGTTCTATTGTTGAGGCGCTTAGAAATAACGAATTTGTTGAAGAAATTCCTACTGATGAATTCTTAGGAAATGCAGATGCTTTAGCAACATCTGGAACTTCACGTCGTGACTTTTTAAAGTACGTAGGGTTTAGTACTGCAGCGGTAACGCTTGCTGCCTGCGAAGGTCCTGTTCACAAGTCTATCCCTTATGTGTTACAACCAGAACAAATCATTCCTGGAGTTGCAGATTATTACGCAACAACTGTTTTTGATGGTTTTGATTTTGCAAACCTTTTAGTGAAAACTCGTGAAGGTCGTCCAATTAAAATTGAAAACAATACTATCGCCGGAGCTAAGTTTTCGGCTAATGCAAGAATTCATGCGTCTATTTTGTCATTGTATGACAGTATGCGTCTGAAAGAGCCTAAAGATGCTGGTAAAAATACTAGCTGGTCTGCTGTAGATTTAAAAATTAAATCTAGTATAGCGGAGGCAAAAGCAAAAGGTGGTCAGGTGGTTTTGCTAACAAATACTTTGGCGAGCCCATCTACTGAAAAATTAATTGCTGAATTTATTTCTAAAAACCCAAATGCTAAGCATGTTGTTTATGACGCAGTTTCATCATCTGAGGCATTAGATGCATTTCAAACGGTTTACGGTGAAAGAGCTTTAGTTGATTATGATTTTTCAAAAGCTTCATTAATTGTTTCGGTTGGTGCAGATTTCTTAGGAGACTGGCAAGGTGGTGGATACGATTCTGGATATGCAAAAGGACGTATTCCTCAAAATGGAAAAATGTCTCGTCATTTCCAATTCGAATCAAACATGACATTATCTGGAGCTGCTGCTGATAAGCGTATTCCAATGAGTACAGCTGATCAAAAACAAGCTTTAGTTCAAATATATAATATAGTTGCAGGTGCTTCTGTTCCAGTTTCATTAGAAGCTAAATTTAAAACAGAAGTTGTTAAAGCTGCTCAGCAATTAAAGGCTGCTGGTTCAAAAGGAGTTTTAGTATCTGGAATTGAAGATAAAAATGCTCAATTGTTAGTTTTGGCTATCAATCAGGCATTAGCTAGTGAATCTTTTAGTACTGCTGGTGCAAGACAAATTAGAAAAGGTTCTAATACTGTTGTCGCTCAATTGATAAAAGATATGAATGCAGGAAGTGTTCATACTTTAATTATGAGTGGTGTTAATCCTGTTTACACATTAGCTGATTCTGCTGCATTTGAAGCAGGATTGAAAAAAGTAAAAACATCAGTTGCTTTTTCTTTAAAAGAAGACGAAACTGCATCTGTTACTACTATTGCTGCTCCAGTTGCTCACTACTTAGAAGCTTGGGGTGATGTTGAAATAACAAAAGGAACTTATAGTTTGACTCAGCCAACTATTCGTCCAATTTTTAATACAAAACAATTTCAAGACGTTTTATTATCATTAAACGGAATTCCTGGAACTTTCTACGATTATATTAAAGCTAATTCAGCTGGTATTATTGTTGGTTCTTCCTGGAATAAAGTTTTGCATGATGGTGTTTTTGTAGTTGGTTCTGCTGCCTTATCCGGAGGGGCTTTTGATTATACAGCTGCTGCAAATGCAGTTTCAAAATCAAAACCATCTGGAGAGTTTGAGTTAGTATTATATACTAAAACTGGAATGGGAGACGGACAACAAGCTAATAACCCTTGGCTGCAAGAGTTTCCAGATCCGATCACAAGAGTTTCCTGGGATAACTACGTTACAGTTTCAAATGCAGATGCTAAAAAACTTGGTTTAACAAATGAAATTGTTGCTAATGGTGGTTTGAATGGTAGTTATGCTACAATTACAACAGCTGATGGCGTTAAGTTAGAAAACGTTCCGGTAATTGTTCAGCCAGGTCAGGCTGTTGGTACTGTTGGTATGGCCGTAGGTTACGGTCGTAAGGCAGCTTTGAAAGAAGAAATGCAGGTAGGTTTAAATGCTTACGCTTTATATAAAAACTTTAATAGTGTTCAGGCTATTTCTATTGCAAAAGCAAATGGAGAACATGAGTTTGCTTGTGTTCAGGGTCAGAAAACATTAATGGGTAGAGGAGATATTATTAAAGAAACTACCCTTGAAATATTTAACTCTAAAGATGCTGAACATTGGAACGAACAACCAATGGTATCTTTAGATCACCAGGAAGTTGAAGCTACAACAGTAGATTTATGGGAGTCATTTGATCGTTCGACAGGACATCACTTTAATCTTTCTATCGACTTAAATGCTTGTACAGGATGTGGAGCATGTGTTATTGCTTGTCACGCTGAAAACAATGTACCAGTAGTAGGTAAGGCGGAAGTTAGAAGAAGTCGTGATATGCACTGGTTGCGTATTGACAGATATTATTCTTCTGAAAGTACTTTTGAAGGTGATAATGAAAGAAAAGAGAATATTGCTGGTTTATCTAGTTCATTGTCTACATTTAATGAAATGGAAAAAGCTGGGGATAACCCGCAAGTTGCTTTCCAGCCAGTAATGTGTCAACACTGTAATCACGCACCTTGTGAAACAGTTTGTCCAGTTGCTGCAACATCTCATGGACGCCAAGGTCAAAACCATATGGCATATAACAGATGTGTTGGAACTCGTTACTGTGCAAACAACTGTCCATATAAAGTTCGTCGTTTTAACTGGTTCTTGTATAACAAAAACAGTGAATTCGATTATCATATGAATGATGATTTAGGTCGTATGGTATTGAATCCAGATGTAAACGTTCGTTCTCGTGGAGTTATGGAAAAATGTTCTTTCTGTATTCAAAGTACTCAGGCTGTTATTCTTCAGGCAAAACGTGAAGGTAGAGTAGTAGCTAAAGACGAATTTAATAACGCTTGTGCATGTTCAGCTGCTTGTTCTTCTGGAGCAATGGTATTTGGAGATGTTAATGATAAAGAAAGTGAAGTTGCTAAACTTGCTGAAAGTGAAAGAATGTATCACTTATTAGAGCATGTTGGTACAAAACCAAACGTTTTCTATCATGTTAAAGTTAGAAACGTTTAGTAAAAATAATTATTAATTAGAAACAATATAAAGGATTATGTCGTCTCATTACGAAGCACCCATTAGAAAACCTTTAGTTATAGGTGATAAATCTTATCACGACGTAACAGTAGATGTAGCTGCTCCTGTAGAAGGACCTGCAAATAAGCAATGGTGGATTGTATTTTCTATCGCATTAATAGCCTTCCTTTGGGGACTAGGCTGTATTATTTACACTGTATCTACCGGTATCGGAACATGGGGATTAAATAAAACAGTTGGCTGGGCTTGGGATATTACCAATTTCGTTTGGTGGGTAGGTATCGGTCACGCAGGAACCTTGATTTCTGCAGTATTATTACTTTTCCGTCAGCGTTGGAGAATGGCAATTAACCGTTCTGCAGAGGCAATGACTATTTTCTCAGTAGTTCAGGCTGGTTTATTTCCAATTATCCACATGGGTCGTCCATGGTTGGCATACTGGGTTTTACCTATTCCAAATCAATTTGGATCTTTATGGGTAAACTTTAACTCGCCATTACTTTGGGACGTATTTGCAATTTCAACGTATCTTTCAGTATCATTAGTTTTCTGGTGGACTGGTTTATTGCCTGATTTCGCAATGCTACGTGATAGAGCAATAACACCTTTCAATAAAAGAGTATATTCTATCTTAAGTTTTGGATGGAGCGGAAGAGCTAAAGACTGGCAGCGTTTTGAAGAAGTATCCTTAGTATTAGCTGGTTTGGCTACTCCTCTTGTACTTTCTGTACATACGATTGTATCTATGGACTTTGCTACTTCTGTAATTCCGGGATGGCATACTACAATTTTCCCTCCATACTTCGTTGCTGGAGCGGTATTCTCAGGATTTGCAATGGTAAATACATTGTTGATCGTTATGAGAAAAGTTTCTAATCTTGAAGCGTACATTACATTACAGCATATTGAATTAATGAATATCATTATCATGATTACTGGTTCTATTGTTGGTGTGGCTTATATCACTGAGTTATTTGTGGCTTGGTATTCAGGTGTAGAATATGAACAATATGCTTTCTTAAACAGAGCTACCGGACCTTACTGGTGGGCATATTGGTCAATGATGACTTGTAACGTTTTCTCTCCGCAGTTCATGTGGTTCAAAAAACTAAGAACAAGTATCATGTTTTCATTTATTATTTCGATTGTGGTAAACATCGGAATGTGGTTTGAAAGATTCGTAATTATTGTTACTTCTTTACATAGAGATTACCTTCCATCTTCTTGGACAATGTTCTCACCAACATTTGTTGATATTGGAATTTTCATTGGAACAATTGGTTTCTTCTTTGTATTGTTTTTATTATACTCTAGAACATTCCCTGTAATTGCTCAGGCGGAGGTAAAAACAATTTTGAAAGGAACAGGAGATAATTACATTAGAGAAAGAGCAAATAAAGATTCACATCATGAGTAATAAAGTAATATACGCCATTTATAATGACGATGATATTTTGATGGATGCAGTAAAGAAAACCAGAGCTGCTCATCATCATATTGAAGAGGTTTTTACTCCATTCCCAGTTCACGGATTGGATAAGGCCATGGGTTTAGCACCAACAAGATTAGCAATTTGTGCTTTCCTTTATGGATGTGTTGGTATTTCTGTTGCAACAACAATGATGAGTTATATCATGATTCATGACTGGCCACAGGATATCGGTGGAAAACCAAGTTTTAGTTTCATTCAGAATATGCCTTCTTTTGTGCCAATTATGTTTGAAATGACTGTATTTTTTGCTGCGCACTTAATGGTGATCACTTTTTACATGAGAAGTAGATTATGGCCATTTAAGCAAGCTGAAAATCCTGATGTAAGAACAACAGATGACCATTTTTTAATGGAAGTTGCTGTAAATGATAACGAAGCAGAACTTGTTTCTTTTTTCGAAGGTACAGGAGCTGTTGAAGTTAAAGTAATAGAAAAGAATTAATTGTAGCTATGAAAAGGATATATAAAATAACACTTTTAGTTGGTATAACTATTTTAGTTTCATCTTGCCACAATAATTCGGCGCCAAACTATCAGTATTTCCCAAACATGTATGAGTCTGTTGCTTACGAGCCTTACACAGAAGCAAATGTATTTAAGGGAGGAAAAGAAGGACAGCTTCCTGTTGCAGGAACTATTAATAGAGGTTTTGAACCTTATGAATATGAAAACTCAACTGCTGGTTACGAATTAGCTAAGGCTAATTTAAAATCTCCTTTGAGTGAAGAAGACAGAAATTCTGGAAAAGGAAAAGAACTTTTCGAAATTTATTGTACTAGTTGCCATGGTGCAACTGGAAACGGTAAAGGTAAATTGGTGGAGAGAGAGAAATTTCTTGGAGTGCCTAGCTATAAAGACAGAGTAATTACTGAAGGAAGTATCTTTCACGTTGAGACTTATGGTTTAAACGCAATGGGTTCACATGCAAATCAATTAAGTGCCCACGAACGTTGGTTAGTTGCTGACTATGTTCTAAAACTAAAAAGCCAATTATAATTGTTGAACAAACTGATCGTAATAGATATGTATACATTTTCAAGTAAATTAAAAACTTTTTCTATCATCCTAATGGCCCTTGGTATATTAGGAATTGGATATGGTTTTTTAACTGCTCCCAAAAACATTCAAGAGGTAGAAACTCTTCTAGAAAAAGAAGCATCAGAGCATGGTGGACATGGCGAAGCTGCTGCGGAACATCATGAGGAAAAAGCTGAAGCAACAAACCATGTGGAAAAAGTTGAAGCAGCTCATCATGAAGAAGCAAAAGAAGCGACTGCTATAGATACTGTGAGTAAAGATTCAGTTGTTACAAATGGAGAGGTTACTCATGAAGTAAAATCTGAAGAAGCACATGAAGCCGAAACTTCGGTTGCACATGATGTTAAAGAGAATAAACATGCTGAAGTCTCACATGAACATGATCCTAAAGCACATGCAGAACACGTTTTGCATCAATTGCAAAACAAACCATGGTCTGCATTATATGTTGCTTGTATTTTCTTTTTACTTCTTTCTATGGGTGTTTTAGCATTTTATGCTATTCAACAAGTTGCTCAGGCAGGTTGGTCTCCGGTTTTGTTTAGAGTTATGCAGGGAATTACAGCTTATTTGCCAGCAGGTTCGATAATCTTTTTTATTATTTTAGTTTTGTGCGGACTTCATTTCAATCATATTTTTGTATGGTTAGGAGAAGGGGTAACAGATCCTAAAAGTGCAAATTATGATGAAATAATTGCAGGGAAATCAGGTTATTTAAATTTTCCTTTCTGGATTATTAGAGCGGCTGTGTTTTTAATAGGATGGAATTTATACCGTCATTTTTCAAGAAAAAATTGTTTAGCTCAAGATGATGCTAATGATGATTTGTATTACAAAAAGAACTTTAAATTATCTGCAGGATTCTTAGTATTCTTTATTGTATCTGAATCTATTATGTCTTGGGATTGGATTATGTCATTTGATCCACACTGGTTCAGTACTTTGTTCGGATGGTATGTTTTTGCTTCTTTCTTTGTAAGTGGTATTACTGCTATCGCATTAGTAACAATTTATTTGAAATCTAAAGGATATTTAGAATATGTTAATACTAGCCACATTCACGATTTAGCTAAATTTATGTTTGGGATCAGTGTTTTCTGGACATATTTATGGTTTTCTCAATTCATGTTGATTTGGTATGCTAACATACCAGAAGAGGTAACTTACTTTGTAACAAGAATTCAATTATATAATCTTCCTTTCTTTGGAGCTGTTGTTATGAACTTTGTTTTCCCATTGTTGATATTAATCAATACAGATTTCAAACGTCTTAGCTGGGTTATCGTTATGGCTGGTACTGTTATCTTATTAGGTCACTATGTTGATTTCTTTAATATGATTATGCCTGGAACAGTTGGAGATAGATGGTTTATTGGAATTCCTGAAATTGCATCTATTCTTTTCTTCTTAGGATTATTTATTTTTGTTGTATTTACTGCATTAACTAAATCTCCTTTGCTTGCAAAAAGAAATCCTTTCATTGAAGAAAGTAAACATTTTCATTATTAATATTTAAAGAAGTAAACAGATGACAAGTTTGTTGGTAATTATAGTTTTAGTTTTATTAGCAGTTGCATTATGGCAATTGACCAAGATATTTGATCTTACTCAAGTAGGATCTTCTTCGGACGATTCTCAGGTTGCATCAGATAATGATAATAATATTCAGGGATATCTTATGTTTGGCTTTTTGGCTTTCATTTATATCTTCACAATTTACGGTTTACTAAAATGGGGTAATTTAGCTTTACACACTCCAGCTTCTGAACATGGGATTTTAGTGGATAGTTTAATGAATATTACTTGGGTTTTAATCTTTACAGTTCAGGTTATTACACAAGGTTTATTATATTGGTTTTCTTTTAAAAACAGAGGTCATAAAGAAAAAAAGGCATTATTCTTTGCTGATAGTAATAAATTAGAAGCAATCTGGAGTATAATTCCATCTGTAGTTTTAGCTTGTTTAATTCTTTATGGATTATATGCTTGGAACAACATTATGTTTGTTGATAAGGATGAAGATGTTATTGAAATTGAAATATATGCGCAACAATTTAAATGGACTGCAAGATATGCAGGAAATGATAACGTTTTAGGAAAAGCAAACGTACGTTTAATCGAAGGTGTTAATACTTTAGGTGTTGATATGTCAGATAAAAACTCTGAGGATGATATCGTAGTAAGTGAATTACATATTCCTAAAGGTAAAAAAGTACATTTCAAGATGCGTTCTCAAGACGTATTACACTCAGCTTATATGCCTCACTTTAGAGCGCAAATGAATGTCGTTCCTGGAATGGTAACTGAATTTGCATTTGTTCCTACTTACACAACTGCTGAATACAGAGAGTTGCCGTTTATGGTTGAAAAAATAGCAAACATTAATAAACTTAGAGCTGAAAAAAGTACTGAGTTGCTTGCAAAAGGCGGTACAGCTTTAGATCCTTATACATTTGATTATTTATTATTATGTAATAAAATTTGTGGAGCTTCTCATTACAACATGCAAATGAAAGTAGTAGTGGATACTCCGGAAGATTATAAAAAATGGTTAAGCGAAAAAACTACTTTAGCTCAGGATATTAAAGCGGCTGCTGCGGCAGAGAAACCAGCTGCAGTTGAAGGAGCCAAAACAACTACAGACAGCACTGTTAAGGATACTGTTAAAGCGGTTATTGATACTGTTAAAGCTGCTGTAGCTAAAGTTGCTATGAAATAATATTATTAAGAAAATTTAAAGTACACATATATGTCAGCAGAAGCGCACGATCACGATCACGATCACGGACACGATCACGAGCACGAACATCATCATAAAGAAACGTTCATTACTAAATACATATTTAGTATTGATCACAAAATGATTGCAAAGCAATACTTGATTACCGGTATTATTATGGGTGTCATAGGTGTTGCAATGTCCTTGCTTTTCAGAATGCAATTAGCATGGCCAGAAGAGTCTTTCAAAATATTTAATGTTTTATTAGGAGATAAATTTGCACCAGATGGTGTAATGGCTAATGATATTTATCTGGCTTTGGTAACAATTCATGGTACCATAATGGTATTCTTTGTACTGACAGCTGGTTTAAGTGGAACTTTTAGTAATTTACTTATTCCGCTTCAGATTGGAGCAAGAGATATGGCTTCTGGATTTATGAACATGATTTCATACTGGTTGTTTTTCTTATCTGCTGTAATTATGTTATCTTCTTTATTTGTTGAAGCTGGACCAGCTTCTGCAGGTTGGACAATTTATCCTCCATTAAGTGCTTTGCCACAAGCAATTCCAGGTTCTGGAACAGGTATGACTTTATGGTTAGTTTCGATGGCTATTTTTATTGCATCTTCATTAATGGGATCTTTAAATTATATCGTTACGGTTATCAATTTAAGAACAAAAGGAATGTCTATGACCAGACTTCCGCTTACTATCTGGACATTTTTTGTAACAGCTATCATTGGTGTTATATCATTCCCGGTATTATTATCAGCTGCATTATTATTAATTTTTGATAGAAGTTTTGGTACTTCATTCTTCTTATCTGATATTTATATTGCTGGTGAAGTTTTACATTATCAAGGTGGATCGCCAGTATTATTTGAACATTTATTCTGGTTCTTAGGACACCCAGAGGTTTATATTGTAATTTTGCCTGCAATGGGTCTTGTTTCTGAAATTATGGCTACGAATTCTCGTAAACCAATCTTCGGGTACAGAGCGATGATTATGTCAGTTCTTGCAATTGCATTCTTATCTACTATTGTATGGGGGCACCATATGTTTATTTCAGGGATGAATCCTTTCTTAGGATCTGTCTTTACTTTTACTACTTTATTGATTGCAATTCCATCTGCTGTAAAAGCATTCAACTGGATTACAACTTTGTGGAAAGGTAACTTACAATTCAACCCTGCAATGTTGTTCTCTATCGGAATGGTTTCTACTTTTATTACAGGAGGTTTAACTGGAATCATTTTAGGAGATAGTACTTTAGATATTAACGTTCACGATACTTACTTTGTAATTGCTCACTTTCACTTAGTAATGGGTATCTCTGCACTTTATGGAATGTTTGCTGGTATTTACCACTGGTTTCCTAAAATGTACGGAAGAATGTTGAATAAAAACTTAGGTTATATTCACTTTTGGGTAACAGCAGTTTGTGCTTACGGAGTATTCTTCCCAATGCACTTTATTGGATTAGCTGGTTTACCAAGACGTTATTATACAAATACTAACTTCCCGTTATTTGATGATTTACAAAATGTGAATGTTTTAATTACAACATTTGCTCTTGTAGGAGGCGCATTCCAATTAGTATTTTTATACAATTTCTTTAGTAGTATTTTCTACGGTAAGAAAGCAGTACAGAATCCATGGAGATCTACAACTTTGGAGTGGACAACTCCGGTTGAACATATCCACGGTAACTGGCCGGGTGAAATTCCTCACGTTTATCGTTGGCCGTATGACTACAGTAATCCAAATCATGATGTAGATTTTGTTCCTCAAAATGTACCAATGAAAGAAGGTGAAGAAGTTTTACACCACTAAAATATTAAAAGGCTATCTATTCGGATAGCCTTTTTTGCATTCGTTAAAAATTAATCTCTCTGTTAATACTATTTTTCAAACTGATTAGTTTGCATATCTTTGTAAAATGAATGAAAACTTAGATCCTACTACAAAGGGATACAACTCAGAAGAACTAGATCTTGAAAAAAGACTGCGTCCTCTGTCATTTGATGATTTTGCCGGTCAGGACCAGGTTTTAGAAAACTTAAAAGTCTTTGTCGCAGCAGCTAATCAACGTGGCGAGGCACTGGACCATACACTTTTTCATGGACCTCCCGGATTGGGTAAAACCACTTTAGCGAATATTTTGGCGAATGAACTTGAAGTAGGAATCAAAATTACTTCAGGACCAGTTCTTGATAAGCCTGGAGATTTAGCTGGTTTATTAACCAATTTGGATGAGAGAGATGTTTTGTTCATTGATGAAATTCATCGTTTAAGTCCTATTGTAGAAGAATATCTGTATTCAGCAATGGAAGATTTTAAAATTGATATCATGATCGAGTCCGGACCTAACGCCAGAACAGTTCAAATCAATTTAAATCCTTTTACATTAATTGGAGCAACAACCCGTTCAGGTTTGTTAACAGCTCCTATGCGTGCACGTTTTGGAATTTCATCAAGATTGCAGTATTACACAACTGAACTTTTGACAACTATTGTTGAAAGAAGTTCATCAATATTAAAAATGCCTATCGATATTGCAGCCGCAATTGAAATTGCCGGTCGAAGCCGCGGTACACCTCGTATTGCAAATGCGTTATTACGCAGGGTTCGCGATTTTGCACAAATAAAAGGGAATGGTACTATTGATATTGAAATAGCTAAGTATGCATTAAATGCGCTTAATGTTGATGCGCATGGACTTGATGAAATGGATAATAAAATTTTATTAACGATCATTAATAAGTTTAAAGGTGGCCCGGTTGGGCTTTCTACTTTAGCGACAGCTGTTTCTGAAAGCAGTGAAACTATTGAAGAAGTTTATGAGCCTTTCCTGATTCAGGAAGGTTTTATCATGCGTACACCTCGTGGTCGTGAAGTTACAGATAAGGCTTACAAACATTTGGGCAAGATAAATATTAATATTCAAGGCGGATTATTTTAAAAATTTACTATGAAGCATTTCGTTTTATTTTTACTGTTTACCTGCTTCAGTTCTTTTGGCCAGACAAAGTATTTGCCTCATCTTACATATGGAAAGTCATCGCAACAGGTTCTGGATCTCTATCTTCCTAACGGGAATTTGATTAATGTACCAGTCGTTATACTTCTTCATGGTGGAGCGTGGTCAATGGGGGGACTTGAATATACAGGTAAACACGCTCAGGATATATGCGATAAAGGATTTGTTGTAGCCAATGTTGATTATAGATATGTAACTGATAATATTTCTGCAAAGGATTTAGTGACTGATATAGAAACTGCAATTGCGTATGTTTCAGATCTTTCTAATAAATACAAATATGCTAAAAAAGATTATCATATTGTAGGAATTAGTGCAGGAGCGCATTTAGCATTATTGTATGGTTATACCAAAAAAAACATGAAATCCATAACTGCACTTTGTGCGCCTTCAAGATTAGATTCTGCTGAGGCATTAGAATTTATAAAGAAAAATGGTCATTTGGATATCATCGAAAATCTGGCCGGAACTAAATTGAATGAGAATGGAGCTAATCCTGCATTTATTGCAATAAGCCCTTTTAATGTTATTTCAAACACACCAACATTGTTGATTCATGGTGATTCGGATCCTTTGGTAAATGTTAGTCAATCACAAAACCTTTATGCAGAATTAAAAAGAAAAGGGGTTGAGAGTAGATTAATAATTAGAGAAGATAAAGGGCATGACGTTGGTATGAACTCGCCTGATACTGAAATTCAGAATATAAAGGATATTACAGACTGGATCAAACAGCATAATAAGTAAATTAGATTAACACGGAAAAATAAACACCATGGTAAGGGTGGATTGTTTTAATTCTATTCAAAATGTCTGAAAGTAAAAAATATAATTACCCAAAAAGGCTTTCAATATTGAGGTTTTTTCTGGATGCTGAAGGTGTTCGTAAAAATCCAATTCCCTTTCATAAAAGATATTTTGATGAATTTGGTGATTCTTTCTCTATTAAAATTGGAAATTCAAGACATATCATTTTATCAAGAGATAATGATATTGCACAATACATACTACAGAAGAATCATAAAAATTATCATAAATCTAAGTTTCAATCTGTCTATTTGTCAAAATATTTAGGTAAAGGACTTTTAACTGTTGATGGTGACTTTTGGTTAAAACAAAGAAGGCTAATTCAGCCAGCTTTTCATAAACAAAAAATGAATCAGTTGGTTGAAAATATGAAGGAGATCATTATCTATGAATTAGAAGATTTAGCAGAAGATAAGCAAGTTGATCTTTTTCCGATAATGAGTGAATTAGCATTTAATGTTGTTGCTAAATCATTGTTTCAGTTTTCGATTTCTGATGAAAAATTAAATCGGATTAAATTTATTATCGAAGAAGTTCAAAACTTTTTGATTAAAGAAATTCGACTTCCGCATAAAGCCTGGTGGTTTTCAATAAGTGGGCAAGTAAAAAAACATCTTGCACTGGCAGAGGAAAATAATAAGATTATTAGGCAGATTATTGAAGAAAGATCTTCTTCTGAAAAAGAAGTCAACGACCTGCTTAATATGCTTCTTGAAACACGATATGAAGACAGTGGAGAAGGAATGACGATAACTCAATTAATAGATGAAATTAAAATTTTGTTTATCGCAGGGCACGAAACAACAGCAAATGCATTAACTTTTACTCTTTTCCTTTTAGGTAACAATCCAGCAGTACAGCAGCGTGTATTTGATGAAGTTACTAAAATCCAGTCAGAAACTGAAGATGCTGTCGAACAACTTCAAAAAATGGTTTATACTAATGCTGTCTTAAATGAGTCTATGCGGTTGTATCCGCCTGCCTGGATTACGGACCGACAAAATGTGGAAGATGATACTTTGGGCCAATTTAATATAAAAAAAGGAACTTTAATAGGAGTTTCATTTTATGAATTGCATCGCAATCCCAAATATTGGGATAATCCGGACGAGTTCAATCCGGAACGTTTTCTTGGAGATCAAAAGAAACATTCCATGCAATATTTTTACCCTTTTGGTGCTGGGCCCAGAATGTGTATTGGAGCAGGATTCGCCATTTATGAGATGTGTTTGGCGATTTCTCACATAGTTAAAAATTACAACATTATTTCAGTAAAAAATAGTGTAGATTTTAATCCGTTAATTACATTAAAACCGGTTGATGTAAAAGTTGTTTTTTCAAATAGAAAATGATTAATTCTAAAGAAACATATTC
>Ga0307410_10000113_pt1 | contig 28226 bp, 23 predicted proteins | sample 322Ometagenome_3_FD_203707 | JGI IMG/M metagenome (GOLD analysis project Ga0307410, IMG submission 203707) | Maize rhizosphere microbial communities from greenhouse at UC Davis, California, United States - 322HYB-O-3 | ecosystem: Host-associated > Plants > Roots > Rhizosphere > Soil | place... | reverse complement strand
GGCGCGCGCGGAGGCCATGGGCGCCCTGGACGACGACGCGCGCGCCGCGCTCTTCGAGGAGTTCGACGAGCGGTTCTACGCGCTGATGGACGCGGAGCTCTACCCGCGCGCGGCCGCCTACGTTCGCGCGCACCCGGAGGAGTTCGTCCTCCCCCGCTGACCTGCCGCTGACCTGCCGCCCAACGAGGCGCTGCACCCGCCGAGCGCAGTGCGGAGGGCGGCTGCGCCGCCAACTTGTGACAAGCGCTCGCGGCTGAGCTATGGCGTTAGGTCGGAGCCGGCGACTACGCCAGTCGGCGCATGGCACGCCCCGGATCGCCGGCGCACCGTCTCCGTCGTCCCCCGCGGAGATGCCCGTGCACCGGCCCACCCTCTCCCTCATCGCGCTGGGGGCCGCCCTCGGCGCCGCGCTCCTCGCCGCCGCGGCCCGGTAGCGACGCCAAGTCTCCACGGCAGCCCCGGTAGACTGCAGTGTCCATATGGGGGTGCCCGGGTTCGGAGGCCCGGCCCATTCCCCTTGACATTCGATGCCTTCCAGGGTACGGTATGCATCGACATTCGGGGGGAGCGCCGTGCCCAAGCCGACGATCGACCTGCTGCAGGGGACGCTCGACCTCCTCGTCCTCAAGACGCTCTCCTGGGGGCCCGCGCACGGGTACGCCGTGGCGCGGTGGATCCAGCAGCTGACGGGCGAGGTGCTGCAGGTGGGCGAGGGGTCGCTCTACCCCGCGCTGCACCGCCTCGAGGAGCGCGGGTGGGTCGAGAGCGAGTGGCGACTCTCCGAGCACAACCGACGCGCCAAGTTCTACCGGCTCACCACCGAGGGGCGGCGGCAGCTCCGGGTGGAGACGGCGACGTGGGAGCGCTTCGTAGCCGCGGTGGCGGACGTGCTCCGCGTCACCGAGCAGCCGGCGTGAGCCGTCGCCCTCATCGTGACGGCAGAGGGCGATGACCGGCCCGGGAGGCACCGGTGACTGACCGCGCGGCGTGGCGCCGCTACCTGCGGTTCCTCCGGCCGGACGTGCGCGCTGACGTGGACGACGAGCTCCGCTTCCACCTCGAGAGCGCTGCGCGTGACCTCGTCGCCGAGGGGCTCTCCGCCGACGAGGCGCGTCGCGAGGCCGCGCGGCGCTTCGGCGACGTCACATCGGTCCAGGAGGCCTGCGTGACCATCGACGAGCGGCGGCAGCGGCGCGACGAGCGCGCCGAGTGGTTCACGGACCTGCGGCTGGACGCGCGGCTCGCGCTGCGCACGCTGCGCCGGAGCCCGGCGTTCACGGCGATGGCGGCGACGTGCATCGTGCTCGGCGTTGGTACGACGACGACGATCTTCAGCGCCGTGCACGCCATTCTCATCCGGCCCCTTCCCTACCCCGACGCGGACCGGCTGGCGGTGGTGTACTCCGCGATCCCGCGCAAGGGCATCCACGGCGTCAATGTCTCGTGGCCCGACTACCTCTCGTGGCGCGACCAGAACCGCACGTTCGCCGCACTCGGGCTGTACACGTGGGGCTCGCACACGATCTCCGGGGAGGGCGAGGCCGAGCGCGTCGAGAGCGCTCTGGTCACGGCCAACCTCTTTCCCCTGCTCGGCGTGCGACCGCTGCTGGGGCGTGGGTTCACCCCTGCGGAGGAGACGCCGGGGAACGACCGCGTGATCCTCCTGAGTCACGGGCTCTGGCAGCGGCGCTTCGCCGGGGCGCGCGACGTCGTGGGGCGCGCCATCCGTGTGAGCGGCGAGCCGTACACGGTGGTCGGCGTCATGCCCCCCGCCTTCAACTTCCCCGATCGCGGCCAGGCGTGGGTGCCGTTCGCGCCGGAGGAGTGGATGCGCACGCGCGGCAACCGCGGCCTCGCCGGCGCCATCGGCCGCCTCAAGCCGGGCGTCACGCTCGAGGCGGCGAGGGCCGACCTGGCGGTCATCTCGCGTCGGCTGCAGCGCGAGTACCCGCAGGACAACTTCGAGTGGGAGGCGGAGGCGCTCCCGTTGCGGGACGACCTGGTCGGCGACCTGCGGCGGCCGCTCCTGGTCTTCCAGGGCGCGGTGGCGCTCGTGCTGCTCATCGCGTGCGCGAACGTGGCGAACCTGATGCTCGCGCGCGCCGCCGGGCGTGAGCGCGAGGTCGCGGTGCGCGTCGCCCTGGGTGCCGGACGGCGCCGCATCGTACGGCAGATGCTGACGGAGAGCCTCGTGCTGGCGCTCGGCGGCGGGGCGCTCGGCGCGCTCCTCGCGTTCGCCGGGGTGCGGCTGCTGCGGCTCCTCTTCCCGGACGACGTGCCGTTCTACATCGCGCTCGGCGTCGACGGCACGGCGCTCGCCTTCGCGGCCGGCGTGACGACGCTCACGGGGCTGCTCTCCGGTGTGACGCCGGCGCTGCGCGCGGCCCGCGTCGCGCCGGGCGGCGCGCTGCGCGAGGGCTCCCGCGGCGAGGCGGGGGGCGGCCGACGGGCGAGCCGCCTGCGCTCGGCGCTCGTGGTCGCCGAGATCGCGCTCTCGCTCGTGCTGCTGGTGGGGGCGTCGCTGCTTGTGCGCAGCTACCGCGCGCTCTCGGGGACGGAGCTCGGCTTCGACCCTCGCGGGGTGCTCACGGCACGCGTCTCCCTGCCCGGTGCGACGTACGACCGGCCGGAGCAGCGGCGCACCTTCTACCAGGCGCTGTACGCACGCCTCGCCGCCCTCCCGGGGGTGGAGCGCGTGGGGTCGGCGCAGGGGATCCCGTTCAGCGGGTGGGACGTGCAGGCGTTGTTCAGCATCGAGGGGCGCCCGGCGCCGCCGCAGGGGCAGGAGCTCGACGTCCACTACCAGCGCGTGAGCCCTGACTACCTGGCGGCGATCGGCGTGCCGATCGTCCGCGGGCGCGGCTTCACCGAGGCCGACCGCGACACGTCGGTCCACATCGGCATCATCAACGAGGAGTTCGCGCGCCGCGAGTTCGCAGGCGAGGACCCGGTCGGCAAACGGCTCAAGTTCGGCGACGTGGACTCGAAAGACCCGTGGATCACGATCGTCGGAGTGGCGCGCACCTTCCGCCACTACCAGCTGCCGAGGCCGATGGGCCCCGCAATCTACTTCCCGCAGCTCGCCTCGCCCGAGCGCTCGCAGACGCTCGTGATTCGCACGACGGTCGCGGACCCGGGCGCGCTCGCGGGCGCGCTGCGCGACGCGCTGCACGGGCTCGACCCGGACGTGCCGGCGTATGCCGTGCAGTCGCTCGACGAGGCGGTCGGGCGATCGCTCTGGCGGCAGCGGCTACAGGGCGAGGTGCTCGGCGCCTTCGCGGCGCTCGCGCTCCTGCTCGCCGCGGTGGGGATCTACGGCGTGCTCTCGTACTCCGTCGCCCAGCGCACGCGCGAGCTGGGGGTGCGCATGGCCCTCGGCGCGACGGTGCCGCGCGTGCTCGCGATGGTGCTCGCGCAGGGGGCGCGGCTCGCGGCGGCAGGGGTCGCGCTCGGTCTCGCGGCCTCGCTCGTGGCGACGCGGGCGCTCGAGGGCCTGCTCTACGGCGTGACGGCGGCGGACCCGCTCACCTTCGTGGCGGTCCCGCTCGCCCTCGCCGCGGTCGCGCTGCTGGCGACCCTGATTCCCGCGCAGCGAGCGACGCGGGTCGACCCGGCGGTGGCGCTGCGGGCCGATTGACGGGCCGTGCGCCCGCCCGGGCGCAGGGGGCACCGGCGCCGGGACATACACGCCCGACGCGCAGGGAGCCGTGCTCGCCTCGTCCGAGGACCTCGAGCTGCTGCCCGACTGCTGCCCGGCGCGCCGTTTGGGGAGCGGGGCCTGACGTCCGGCAGGTTCCTCGCGGGGCCGAGGCCGATCACCTGCCGGTGATGGGCGCCGTACGGTCCCTCGCCGGTCCTGCCTCCCTGTAGTCTCCTAGTCTCCGCCTACCTCCGCCCGCTCCGGAGCAGTCCCGACCGCCTCGTCGCGCGGCCGTGCCTGTAGTTCAAAGGATTGGCCGCCCGCACCTGCCCCCTCACGCGCGCCCCGCGGGACCTTCGATCTCGAAGGGCGGGGATCGCTCTGGGCGCTGCTCCGTGCGGCGAGGGGCGCGCTGGCGCGTGTGGGTCGGGGCGACCGCTGGTGTCGTCTGGTGTCGTGGCGGGCTGCCGGGGCGGTGCGGCGCCGGACCGCACCACGGGCCGTCCGGACGTCGCCGCCGGTCCGCGGGCGGCCGCAGGCACGCCGCGGCCGGGCGGGGAGTAGGCCAGTCGGCCAGTCGCCCGCGCGGGGGTGCGCAAAGTGAGGTACCGATTCGCTGCAAACGATTCGCTGCAGTCGACGGCGCTTTACGGGCTGCCGCCGACGGCCGCAACTTGTTGTGGGCGCCCGCAACTGAGCTCGGGCGTGAGGCGCACGGCAACACTCTCCAGCCGGGAAGGGCCGCCAACGACCCAATTCCGCCGCTCAACACCGCAATGTCAATCCTACGATGACAGCATGCCGGAGCATTTTGATCTTTCATTCGCACCCATTGCCGACATCAGTACACGCATGCGGCATGGCCGGTTGTCGCCTGTTGCAGTGGTGGAGCACTGTCTCGACCGCATTGAAGCACTCAACCCAACGCTCAATGCATTCATCACGGTAACCGAGGAACTGGCGCGCGAACAAGCACGCAGGGCGCAGAGCGACATGCGAGCCGGACACTGGCGAGGCCCGCTGCACGGGGTGCCGGTCGCCGTGAAGGATTTCTATGACACAGCAGGAATCCGGACGACGGCCGGGTTCGAGCGGTTCGAGAACAGAGTGCCGTCGGAAGACGCCGAGATGGTCGCGCGGCTTCGTGACGCAGGCGCGGTGCTTGTTGGGAAGACGAACATGCACAAGCTCGGGATGGGGACAACCTCGCTCGAGAGCCACTTCGGGCCGGTCGTCAATCCATGGAGCGCGCGTCACGTGGCGGGCGGTTCGTCCGGCGGCTCGGCGGCAGCGGTGGCGGCAGGGCTCTGTTTCGCGACGATCGACACGGACGCCGTCGGCTCAGGCCGACTGCCGGCCGCCATCTGCGGCGTGACGTGCCATAAGCCAACGTTTGGCCTTCTGAGCACGGCAGGCATTCTTGCGGGCGAGCAGACGGACCACGCCATTCTCGTGCTGAGCCATCCCTGCGTGACGGCACGCAGCGTCCAAGACGTCACGCTCGCCTTCGAGGCGCTCACCGATGCGTCGACCGGCGACGCGACGTCCGCTCTCCACACCTCGCAGGACGCGCTACCCGTGCGCCGCGTCGGTGTCGTCACCAACTTCGCTGCCACCGCCGACGCGGAGGCAGCGTTCGAGACTGTCATGACCCGGGTCGCGACGATGGATCTCGAGACGCGCGAGATGCGAGTACCATTCGAAGCGGCATCCTTCGACGTAAGCGGGATCGAACGCGATCGTGCGGCGATCAATGCGTCGTTGTTCGGCGATGTCGACGCGATCATGTTGCCGACCTTGACTGCGCCGACGCCAACCGTCGACGACGCTCGTGCCCACGGGGAGATGGCGGTGTCCGCCGACAATACGTTCTTCTGCAACTACTATGGCTTGCCGGCGATCAGCGTCCCAGGCGGTGTCGACAAGAACGGGCTCCCGTTCGGTGTGCAGTTCGTGGGACCGCAGGGTGGCGACGGCCGAGTGCTGGCGCTCGCTCATGCCTATCAGCGAGGAACAGGTTGGCGTTACGCGCCGCCGCAGGGAGCGGACATTCGGCTGGACTGACAACGCTTCCTGCCGGGCGACCTCCATACAGCTGCCGCATAACGAATCGCTGCAGCTGACACGCGATCGTCGGATTTCGCCTGCTGCGCAGGCGCGCTCATTTGACTCGCTCGCGGCTGAGCTATGGCGTTAGGTCGCCGGCACCGTTGCCATCCGATTGCCGATGCTCGCAGCAAAGCTGACCTCATCACTCCGGCGTATCCGTACCACCATCTTGTTGGCTGGTGTGATCGCCGCGTGCGACAAGGCGACGGACCCGATCTTCGGTGCGCAGTACCGCGTGGTGCTCGCACCGGGTTCTCCTGTCCTTTCCAGCACCTCCCTCAGCATCGCTGTAGCCTATGGTAGGTGCTCAGGCAACCGGGAGTTCACACTCAAGAACCACCGGCGCGCAGAGAATCGTGTTTAGATCTGGCTATGCTCTGTTGAAAAGGTGAGTCGTTGGCGTGGGGTCTGCGGCGCCTCCGGTATGTGGGACTCGGAGGTGGTCCATGCGGGCGATGACGAAGTCGGCGGTCCGGCTCGCCCGGGAGGCGCTGGCGGTCGGCGAGCGGGCGCTCCCGCGCTACTCGGCCCGCACGAGCCGGCACGACTACACCCAGGCGCAGCTCTTCGCCCTGCTGGTGCTCAAGCAGTTCCTGAAGACCGACTACCGCGGCGTGGCCACCCTCGCGGCCGAGTGGTCGGACCTGCGGCGGGCGCTGCGGCTCACGAAGGTGCCCCACTACTCGACTCTCTGCTACGCCGAGCGTCGGCTGCTAAAGGGGGGGGCTTCGCCGCGCTTCAGCTCGCCTGCTTCGCCCGGGCGCGCGGCGCCGGCCTCCTCCCGGCGGCGCCGGTCGCCACCGCCGACGCGACGGGCCTCGAGCGGCACCACGTGAGCGCGCACTTCGTCGACCGCCGCGGCCCCCTGCTCGGCCGGCGGCGCCGCCACTGGCCGAAGCTCACCGCGGTCGCCGACACCGCGACGCACCTGATCGCCGGCGCGGTCGTCACCCGCGGGCCGAGTCAGGACTCGCCCCAGTTCCCGGCCGCCGTGCGCCAGGCCGCGCGCCTGCTCGCACCGCACACGCTGCTCGGCGACGCCGGGTATGACGCGGAGCACAACCACCGGCTCTGCCGCGCGCTCGGCATCGCGCGGAGCGTCATCGCGCTGAACCCGCGCAACATGGGCCGGCGCTGGCCGCTCACGCCGTACCGGCGCGAAATGAAGCGCGGGTTCCCGCGCGCCCTCTACCGACAGCGATGGCACGCCGAGAGCCTGTTCTCGCGCCACAAGCGCCGGCTCGGTTCCGCGCTCACGGCCCACAGCGCGGGGGCGCAGCGGCGCGAGGTCTTGCTCCGCGTCCTCACGCACAACCTGATGATCCTCCGACCACGTCGTCAGAAGGTTTCAACAGAGCACAACCGTCTCACATGTCAAGCGGTGGCGGGGGCCTCGTGCGCTTGCCACCGCTGATCGTTCGTGCCGCCGCATCCGGTGCCAATGACTGCGGCCTCGGCCTCGGCGAGGCCGTGAGCTAGTCAGGCGGCTGCTGCGCTTCCGCGCTCATGCCGGCTCACTGGCGCGTGTACTTGACCGACCCGATCAGAATCGTGTTGCCGGTCGGCAGTGGCGCCGCGAACGTCTCCGGTTGCTGCGGCGTTCCGAGTCGCACGTAGATCGAATCGCCTCGCACCGTGTACTGACCGGAGTTCACCGGATCGGCGCGCTGCGCGGCGGCAAAGTCGAACCGGGCGGGGTCGTTACCGGGAACCTTCAGCTCGTCGTACGCGCGATACACGCGCCCGTCCGCGGAGAACAGATAGAAGTGCAGCGCATTCACGTACCTGCCGTAGGCCGAACCGCGCACCAAGTCGGCGACGTACTTCCTCGTGAATGCCATGTAAAGGCCGGCGATCGCCCGACCGGCAGGTCCAGGCGGAGCGGTGTACGCAGGCTCTGGTGATCCGGCCACCACTCGCAGCGTCTCGGAGAACGCGTTGAGCAGCGGCAGAACGCGCTGCCAGCTCGCCATGCTGATCGCCGACGCGTCGAGGATCGCGACCGCGCCGCCGGCAACGATCACCATCCGCATCCGCTCGCGAGGTTGCCCGGCGACGATCTCGCTGAATCGCGCGCGGAGAACGATGCTGGCGCCCGGCAGCGTGATCGCGTCGAGCCTCGCCCCGGGGGCGACGTTCGATTCCTGGTATCGCGGGTCCACGAGCTCGCGCAGGAGGGTTCGCGCGAATGCCTCCTGGGCGTCGCCACTGAATGGGCGAAAGGGATACACCTGGAGGGAGGCGTTCACCTCTCGCGCCGAAAAATCCGCCGGCGGATAGATCGCGCTGCGATAGAACCCGGGAGGGTCCTCGTACTTCAGCTCGGGGAGAGGCGCTTGCGCGAGCGCGCGAAGCGTTGCGAAGAACGCAACCGGCGACAGAAGCATCCACCTTGGAAACCGCATGGCAGCAGCCTCCCAAGTTGCGGGCCGATAGCAATGCCTCCCGTCGTAACGCTGGACGGCGTGGCACTGCTTGTCAAGCAAACGCACCGACGCTGGTCGGAGCGGACGGACACGCAGCGGGAGAGAGCATGCGGGTGCTCATCCTCGCGACTCGTCACACAAGCATCGTCTCTCGGCATCACGCACGGGGCTTTGCGGCTGAAGCACAGCGATAGACCGCCCTAGCTATCCGCCCAGCTTTCTCCCGATGATCAATGAGCGAATCGGGCTAGCCGTACAATGCATGATCAGCCGGTGGAAGGCGGAGGTGAGGGAGGCGCGCTCCAGGACCACCGACTCCGACGTGATTCACGCGCTGGAGTCTCTCGACCGAGAAGTTGAGTTCCGCCGGGAGACGTCGATCGGACAGCGAGTCCGAGCCTTGGCGCGCATCTCACTCAAGGAGCTTCCGGCCGATCAGGCAGCCACTCTGGAGCGCGAGGCGGTCGCCGCCTATGATGCTCGTAGAGCGTTGGCTCACACAGGGGAATTGACGGAGTCGGCCCTGAACACCGCTCTCGAGCAGGCGAGTCGCGTCGTGCGAACACTCTTGTCGTTGCGGCTAGGGATTGTCGGGAACTGATGCCGTCGCCGCAGCGGTCTAGTCGCTGCAGCTGACGAGCGGTTTGCGGACTGCGGGCTACGCCCGCACCTTGTGGTAGCCCGGCCGCGGCCGAGCGCGGGCGTTGTGCGGACTATCGAACAGAGGGTGCCAGAGGAGGGTCGAATGGACGCGGACCTGTCCGCCGCTCGGTTCGTCGTGCCGGGCTCGATGCCGGGTGTGCACGTGCTGTACTTCGCCTCCGGGCTCGTGGTCGAGTACAACGCCGGGACCGGCGAGGTCGTCTCCGCCCGCCGCTTCCCGCCGGACGTCGCCCGCGAGCTGGCCGAGACCGAGCGGCGCGATCGGGACGTGGCCGAGCGGCGCGAGCGCATCGAGGGCCGGGTACTGTGACTCTACTCCCCGGCGGGTGCGCCCAGCGTGGCGCGGCCTACGATTGGGGGCCCGATCAATGAGCAGACGACTGCGCTACCAAGTGGCCGCGAGCCTGGACGGCTTCATCGCTGGGCCAAACGGCGAATACGACTGGATCGTGATGGACCCTTCCATCGACTTCGCCGCGCTGTTCAGGGAGTTCGACACGGCCGTGATGGGACGTAAGACCTATGAGGTTCTGACGGCGCAGGGCGGACACGGCGCCATGCCGGATCTCGACGTCGTCGTCTTCTCGCGGACCCTTCCAGCGGCCGCATACCCGGGCGTCCGCATCTCCAACGACGATCCGCGTGAAGTCGTGGCGGCGCTGAAAGCGAAGCCGGGTCGAGACATCTGGCTCTACGGCGGTGGCGCCCTCTTTCGGTCGCTGCTCGACGCCGGCCTCGTGGACACGGTGGAAGTTGCCGTCGTTCCCGTGCTCCTCGGAGCCGGCGTCCCGCTCCTCCCGCCCGGCGCTGCGACAAAGCTCGTGCTGGCGGACCAGAAGACACTGCCGGCCAGCGGAATTGTTGCGCTCGCGTACTCGGTGCCCGGGGGCGTTGGCCCCGCTCCCCGCATTCGGTACATCAAGGCGGCCAAGAAGCGGTCCACAAACAAGGGGGCGCGATCGAGAACGGCGGCGCATGCTGCCCCCCGCACCGTCAAGTCGCCGCGCGACTGATGCCGTCGCATTCAGAGATCGCTGCGCGGCGGGCTCGCTAGCAGGCCGCTGCAGCCGACGGGCGCCAAGGCGTTAGACAACAGCCGAGCATTGGGGGAGGCCATGGCCGAGGGCCATATCGCCTACGTCGGCCCGCCAGCACTCCACGACGGGCACCTGCTGGCGGTCGCGCGCGCGGGCGACCGGGTGACGGTGCGCGTGCGCGGCGCCGACGGCCGCGAGATCGCCCTGGAGTTCACTGGCGTGACGGCGCTCTCGTCGGTCCGGCCGGAGGGGATGCTCCTCTACGGCCTCGCGGAGTTGCGCGGCGAGGGCGCCGCGCGCCAGTTCTTCTTCGCGAATTGGGAGGAGTGGGACGACGCCGGCCTCGAGATCACCGCGCGCGACTTCCGCGTGCTCCCAGCCCCGGAGGATCCGGGCGGGTCCCACGCCCCTGCTGTCTGACATCGCAATGAAGCTGATAGGCGATCTGAGGACCACGGCGGCTGCGCCGCCGCGCTTGCTTGATTCGCTCGCAGCGTATCGCGGGCGTTAGGCAGCCCCCGGCCGGCAGCCACTACTCGTAGACGTGCGGCTGCCGGGACGGTAGAGCCGCCCGTCCTTCCCTCGGCGGTCGGCGGTCGGCGGCCCGAGGCAGCGGAATCTTGCGCCGTGTCTGGCTCCCGGGCCGCCGGCGCCCCATCTTGGACTGGTCCAGCCGATCTTCCGGGGGCCGAAATGGGCGATCAGGAGAGCCTCCTCGAGCAGGCTGTCCGCGGCCGCTACCGGCTGGAGCGCGAGCTCGGCCGCGGCGGAATGGCGGTCGTCTACCTCGCCGAGGACCTCAGGCACCGCCGCCGCGTCGCGCTCAAGGTCCTCAAGCCGGAGCTCGCCCAAGCGCTCGGCGCCGAGCGCTTCCTGCGCGAGATCCAGACTGCGGCGCAGCTCACCCACCCGCACATCCTCCCGCTCCACGACTCCGGGGAGGCGGCCGGGCTCCTCTACTACGTCATGCCGTACGTGGACGGGGAGTCGCTCCGCGAGCGGCTGAACCGGGAGCGGCAGCTCCCCGTCGCGGACGCGGTGCGGATCGCCACGGAGGTCGCCGACGCGCTCGCCTACGCGCACTCGCGGGGCGTCGTCCACCGCGACATCAAGCCCGAGAACATCCTCCTCCAGGCAGGCCACGCGCTGGTGAGCGACTTCGGGATCGCGCGGGCAGTCGGCGAGGCCGGGGGCGACCGGCTGACCGAGCCCGGCCTGGCCGTGGGCACGCCCGCCTATATGAGCCCCGAGCAGGCGAGCGGCGACCAGGTGATCGACGGGCGCAGCGACATCTACTCGCTCGCGTGCGTGGTGTACGAGATGCTCGCCGGCGAGCCGCCCTTCGCCGGACCGAGCGCGCAAGCGATCCTCGCGCGGCGCCTCCTCGACTCCCCGCGCAGCATTACTGCCACGCGCCGGAGCGTGCCGCTGCACGTCGATGCTGCGGTACGACGCGCACTTTCGCCCACCCCCGCCGATCGATTCGCCACGGGGACGGAGTTCGCCGCCGCCCTCGCGAGAGGCGAGCGATCGGACGCGGGGGGTGGTGGGAGGTGGGCACGGTGGATCGGGGGGAGCGCGGTCGCCGCGGTCGCGACGGTCGCCGTCGTGCTCGTTTGGCGCTCCGACGCTCCGTCCTCGACGCCGGCGCCTGCGGTCGCGGCCCCGACCACCGACAGCGTCGCGTCGCTCGTCGTGCTCCCCTTCGTGAACGTGAGCAGCGACGAGGAGAGCGAGTACTTCAGCGATGGCATGACCGACGAGCTGATCAACGCGCTCTCCCGCATCGACGGGCTGCGCGTCGTCGCCCGCACCTCCGCCTTCAGCTTCAAGGGGAAGGGACTCGACGCGCGCGAGATCGGCCGCCGCTTGGCGGTAGCGAACGTCCTGGAGGGAAGTGTGCGAAAGACCGGGCGTCAGGTGCGGGTGACCGCCCAGCTCATCGACGCCAGAACCGGCTTTCAGCTCTGGTCCGAGAAGTACGACCGTACGCTGAAGGACGTGCTCGCGATCCAGGACGAGATCTCCAACGCGATCGCGTCGCGGTTCCGCCTCCGACTCGGCGCGTCCGCCGCCACGCCCGCAGCGAGTACCCCTGAAAGCGAGGAGGCGCTCGAGCTGTACCTCAAAGGGCGCTTCTTCTGGAACAAGCGCACCGAGCAAGGTGTCACCCGCTCCATCGAGTACTTCCACCAGGCGATCGACAAGGACTCGACCTACGCCCGAACGTACGCGGGGCTCGGCGACGCGTACAACATCCTCGCCGCCTATAGCTTCATCCCGCCGGCGACCGCCTTCGCCCGGGCGCGCGAGGCGGCGGTACAGGCGCTGCGCCTCGACAGCACGCTCCCCGAGGCGCATGCCGCGCTCGGCTTCGTCCTTTTTCAGCGCGACCACGACTGGCGTGAGGCGGAGGCGCGCTTCCGTACGGCGATCCGGCTCGACCCCGATTACCCGACCGCGCACCACTGGTACTCGCTGCTCCTGAGCGATCTGGGAAGGCACGACGAGGCGATCAGCAGCATGCGCCGCGCGCAAGCGCTCGATCCACTCTCGCTCATCATCAATACGATTCTCGCGACGCGCTATCTGTTCGCCCGTCGCTACGACGAAGCGCGGGCCCAGATCGGACGAGCGCTCGAACTGGATCCGAGCTACCCGTTGGCGCTGTTCTGGCTCGGGCAGATCGAGCTGAAGCGTGGGAACCGCGAGGCGGCGACGGCCGCACTGCGTCGCGCCGTGGCCGCGGACAGCACCAACCCGATGATGCACCTGGGGCTTGCGTACGTCTTGGCCGCGGCTGGGGAGCGGGGGGAGGCAGCCGCGATCGTGCGGCGCGTCCCCGCGACCTTCGGCGAGCGCGTCGCGCCGGTGCACATGGCGTGGGCTCACCACGCCCTCGGTCAGCGCGACGACGCCGTCGCGTGGCTCGAGCGCGGCTACCAGCGGGATGACCTCTGGATCAACAATCTCGCGGTCGATCCGCTGCTCGACGGGATCCACTCCGATCCCCGCGTGCGTCGGCTCCTCGCCCGGCTGCGACTCGACGACGTGCGTCCCGGTCGCTGACGCCCACGTCAGCGCTCAACACCCGCGAGAGCCTCCCCGGCGTGGTGCAGCTCGAGATCGTGCTGCGGCTGCCCTCTGATCACCGCCAGTGGAAGGTCGCCACCGCGCCGGCGGGGAGCTGGTACGTGAACCCCCGCTCTCCCACGCGGACGGTGAAGCTCTGCGTGTGGGCCGCGCCGTTCAGCACGAGCACGGTCATGCTCCGGTCGTCACCGTTCCGGAAGGCGACGGTCTCGACGCTCAGCGGGAAGTCCGACGAGGAGGCGATCCGCCGGGCGCCCGGCCGGACGAAGCGGCTGGCGTGGCCGAGGGCGTAGTACTCGACGTTGCGCGTCACGCGCCCGGTGGCCGAGTCGATCGTAACCACCCCGCGGCAGGTCGGGCAGCCGCCGGCATGGGGACCATTCTTCTCGTCGAGCGCCAGGTTCCAGAGGAGCACGCCTCTGGCCCAGTGGCGCGTGGTGCCCATGACGAGCGCCCCGGCGAACCACTTCAGGCTCTGCGCGAACTCGGGAGACCACGTGCCCCCCGAGCACTCCGTGAAGTACGCGTCCACGTCGGGGTGCACGTACTTGACGAGGCTCTGCGCGGAGACCTCGCCGGCGTAGCAGTGCCAGGCGACGCCGCCCACGAACTTCTTCGCGGCCGAATCGGCGAGCACCGCCAGCGGGGAGTCGTACTCGTCCCAGTTGTGGTCCCAGTCGAGAATCAGGGTCCGGATCCGACTCCGCGCGAACAGGGGGCCGAGGTGATTCTTGAGGAACGCGGCGCGCTGTGGCGGCTCGAGCCGCATGCCGGGGTAGTCGCCCGGCTCGAAGTGGGGCTCGTTCTGCACCGTGATGGCGAAGATCGGCACGCCCTCGGCGGCGTACGCTTCGATGAACTTGCGGAAGTACAGCGCGAACGGGCCGTACGCCTCGGGCTTCAGCGTGCCCTTGATCATGCTCCCGGTCGTCTTCATCCAGGCGGGCGCGCTCCACGGGCTCGCCATCACCTTGAGCTGCGGGTTGATGGCCAGCGCCTGCTTCAGCACCGGCAGCACGGCGCGGCGGTCGCGCTCGATGGAGAAGCGCGCCAGCGTCGGGTCGCTCTGGCCGGCGGGGACGTCGTCGTAGCTCCAGTGGTCGAGCGCGAAGTCCGACGCTCCCATGGCGAGCCGCGTGAAGCTCAACCCGAGCCCCTCGCGCCGGCTGAACAGCTCGCGGAGGAGGGAGTCACGCTGGGCCGGCGACATCCTGTTCTGGATCAGCCACGCCGAGGACTCGGTGAGCGCCGCGCCGAAGCCGACGATCTCCTGATACGTCGTGCTCGTGTCCACCACGAGCGTCGGGCCCCGGGCGGACTCCAGCGACCCGAGCGTGACGTTAGGCTGCCGCTCCAGCAGCTTCGACCGGTCCGGCGTGGTGACCCACACTCCGACCTCGCCCGGCGCGAGCGCCGGCAGGGGGCCGACGGCGGGCCCGGAGGTGGACTGCGGTGCCGCGGCGGAGGGCACCGCGGGTGCCGCGGGTGCCGTGGCTTGGCGGGCGGGGGCGCAGGCGACGCCGGCGAGCAATGCCGTGACCACGAGCGCGGCCGCAGTAGCGGAATGACGGGGCTGAGGGCGCTGGCGAGCGGGTAGCACGGGCATCGGTGCTCCGGGGGACGGGCGGAGGGGCAACCCTCGGCGCGGGTAGCGGATCGCGGACGACAGGTCGGCATCCGGGTGCTGCACGAGTGCTGGAGTATAGGCAGTGCGCGGTGCCGTGCTAATGGCGGCGACGGCGCGGGCGCCGGCGGGCAGTCGCCCGCCCCGTCCCGCCGGTCACTCCTCTGGGTTCTCGTCACTCGGGTTGCCGCCGACGCCGGCGAGCCGTAGAGTTGTGCAGTCGACGTCAGGGGGTCCAGGAATGCAAGCGCGCGACACGCCGGCGCGGCAGGTCTACGACGTGTGCATCGTCGGCTCGGGGGCGGGCGGCGGCATGGCCGCGTACGCACTCACCCGGGCTGGCGCGAGCGTCGTGCTCCTCGAGGCCGGCCCCGAGTGGTACAGCACGCGCGACGCGGCCATGCTCACGCCGTCGTATGCTTCGCCGCGGCGCGGCGCGGCGTCGAAGTGGAAGCCCTTCGGCGAGTTCGACGGGTGCATCGGCGGCTGGGAGCTCGAGGGGGAGCCGTACACGAGCGCGCCGGGCTCCCGCTTCGACTGGTGGCGCGCGCGGATGCTCGGCGGGCGGACGAACCACTGGGGGCGCATCTCGCTCCGCTTCGGCCCCGACGACTTCAGGGGGAAGAGCCTCGACGGGCTCGGCGACGACTGGCCGATCGGCTACGACGACGTGCGCCCCTACTACGACCGCGTCGACCAACTGATCGGGCTGTTCGGGAGCGCGGAGGGGCTGCGCAACCACCCCGACGGGATCTTCCTCCCCCCGCCCAGGCCTCGCTGCTACGAGCTCCTCGTGAAGCAGGCGTCCGACCGGCTCGGCGTCACCTGCATTCCCTCGCGCCTCTCGATCATCACGCGCCCCCACAACGGGCGCGCCGCGTGCCACTACTGCGGGCAGTGCGGGCGCGGGTGCCGCGTGAACGCCAACTTCTCGAGCCCCGAGGTGCTCATCAAGCCCGCGCTCCAGACCGGGCGGCTGACCCTGGTCACCAACGCCATGGCGCGCGAGGTGACGGTCGGCGCGAACGGCCTCGCCAACGGCGTGGCGTACGTCGACAAGCGCGACGGGAGCGACCGCCAGGTCCGGGCGCGCGTGGTGGTGCTCGCGGCGAGCGCGCTCGAGACGGCGCGCCTGCTCCTGAACTCGCGGTCGTCGCGGTTCCCGCAGGGGCTCGCGAACTCGAGCGGCACGGTGGGCAAGTACATCACCGACACCACCGGGACCGACGTGACGGGATTCATCCCGAAGATGATGGACCACGTGCCGCACAACGAGGACGGCGTCGGCGGCATGCACGTGTACATGCCGTGGTGGCTCGACAACCGGAAGCTCGACTTCCCGCGCGGCTACCACATCGAGGTCTGGGGCGGGCGCGGCCAGCCGGGCTACGGCATCCTCGAGGACATTCACCGATTCCCGGCGGGCGGCGGCTACGGCAAGCAGCTCAAGGACGACTACCGTCGCTACTACGGCGCGACGATCGGCTTCTCGGGGCGGGGCGAGATGATCCCGAACGACGACTCGTACGCCGAGCTCGACCCGGACGTGGTCGACCGGTGGGGCATTCCGGTGCTCCGGTTTCACTGGAAGTGGACCGACCACGAGCTGAACCAGGTGAAGCACATGCAGCAGACCTTCCGCGCGCTCGTCGCCGAGATGGGCGGCGAGGTGTTCTCCCCGATGCCGGGCCGCGCGGAGGGCTACGGCATCGCGCCCGGCGGGCGGATCATCCACGAGCTCGGGGGCGCGCGCATGGGAAGCGACCGGCGGACGTCGGTGGTCAACGCGAATTGCCAGGCGCACGACGTCAAGAACGTGTTCATCACCGACGGCGCGCCCTTCGTCTCGCAGGCGGACAAGAACCCGACGTGGACGATCCTCGCGCTCGCCTGGCGCACGAGCGACTACATCGCCGAGCAGCGCAAGCAGGGGGCGATATGAGGGACGAGGGACGCGGGACGTGGGACGAGGGGAGCGCGGCGGGCGACGTCAGTCGCCGCGAGGTCATCAAGGCGATCGGGCTGGTGCCGCTGGCGGGCGCGGTCGCCGGCGCGGCCACGTTCGTCGGCTGCGACGCGCGCGACGCCGGTCCGGGGGCGCACGACACGACGCGGGCCGCCGGCGCGGGGCGCTCCGGCCTCGCGTTCTTCACGCCGCACGAGGACGAAACCGTGCGGGTCCTCGTCGACTACATCATCCCGCGCGACGAGCGCTCGGGGAGCGCGACCGACGCCAAAGTGCCGGAGTTCATGGACGCGTTCCTGGCCCACCCCGACGCCGACGCCGAGCAGCGCCTGGCCGTCCGCGGCGGGCTCGCGTGGCTGGACGCCGAGTGCGAGCGGCGGCACGGCGCGACGTTCGTGCGCTCGACCGACGCGCAGCGCCGCTCGGTGCTCGACGACATCGCCTGGCCCGCGAAGGCGCGGCCCGAGCTGAGCCACGGCGTCGCGTTCTTCAGCCGCTTTCGGGACCTCACCGCCTCCGGGTTCTTCACCAGCCGGATGGGCTACGAGGACCTGCGCTACCAGGGCAACGTGGCGCTCACCGACTGGCCCGGCTGCCCCGCGCCGGTGCTCGAGCGGCTCGGCGTGAGCTACGACATCATGACGGCACGGCCCGCAACGACCAAGCGGGCCGCGGATGCACGCGGATGAACGACGCGGATGCACGCGGATCGCTCCCGCGTGCATCCGCGTGCATCCGCGGCCCCTCTCAGCAGCCCTGCGTGGTCAGCCCGGGCTCAGCCGCCGGATGCGGATGTTGCGGAACCACACCGGGTCGCCGTGGTCCTGCAGCACGATGTGGCCGCTCATGCGCTTGCCGTAGTCGGGCATCGTGTTGAACTTGCTCGCCTTCATGCGCTGCTGCCAATCCGGGCTCCCTTGCTCGTACTCGACCACCTTGCGACCGTTGAGCCAGTGCTCCACGTGCGGGCCGCGGGCGACGATGCGTGCCTCGTTCCACTCGCCCGCCGGCCGCGTCACGTCCTCGCTGGGGGCGTAGAGCGCGTACGCGGCGCCGGCCGAGGTGAGTGGGTTCTTGCCGTCCACGTGCCGCTTGTTGTCGAGCACCTGCATCTCGGGACCCGTCTCCCACCCGAACGCGTGGTCCTCGTCGGCGCGGTAGTACACGCCGCTGTTCCCGCCGGGCGAGACCTTCCACTCGTACGCGAGCTCGAAGTCGCCATACTGCTCGCGCGTGACGATGTCGCCGCGCTGGCTCGTGTCGGCGACGGGGGTGAACGCGAGGGTGTCCCCCACGACCTTCCACGCGGCGGGCAGGTTCTGCCGCTTGAAGCCGCGCCACTGGCTCGCGCCTGCGTCCACGAGCGAGACCCAGGCGGTGTCGGCCGCACCGGCTGCCCCGCTCACGGCCGCCGCCTCGGCGGACTGGCCTGTGTCGGACTGGCCGCTGTCGGCAGAGGCGCCTTTGCTCCCGGAGCACGACGCCGCGACGCCCAGCACCGCGACGACCGCCGCACGACACGTCCAGCGCGTCGCGGTGAAACGTCGAGTCGCGCCGTCAACCACCATTCTCCTCTGAGGCATTGCAAGAATCCTCGCGTGGGTAGTCAGCACCCTGCACTCGTCCCTCGTCCCTCGTCCCTCGACTTACACCCGGCAGAGCCGAACGGCTTCGGCGAGCGACGCGCGCGGGTCGCGCGTGGGGATGAACTCCTGCGCCACGTAGCCCGTGAAGCCGGTCTCGCCGATCGCGCGCATGATCGCCGGGTAGTTGAGCTCCTGCGACGCGTCGATCTCGTGCCGGCCGGGCACGCCGGCCGTGTGGTAGTGGGCGATGTGCTCGCGGTTCGCGCGCAGCGTGCTGATCACGTCGCCTTCCATGATCTGCATGTGGTAGATGTCGTAGAGCAGCTTGAACCGCTTCGACCCGAGCCGCTCGACGAGCGACACGCCCCACGGGGTGCGGTCGCACTGGTAGTCGGGGTGGTTCACCTTCGAGTTGAGGAGCTCCATGCAGATCGTCACGCCGTGACGCTCGGCCAACGGCAGCACGGCCTCGAGGCCCCGCACGCAGTTCGCGAGCCCCTCCTCGTCGCTCAGCCCCTCGCGGTTGCCGGAGAAGCAGATCAGGTTCGGCACGCCGGCCGCGGCGGCCAGCGGGATGGCCCGCTCGTACGCCGGAATCAGCCAGGCGTGGTGCGCCGCGTGGTTCCACCCCTTGGTGAGGCGTGACTTCGGATCCGGCACCGCCGCGTAGCCCATGGCGCAGGCGAGGCCGTGCCGCCGCGCGACCGCCCACTCGTCAGGCTCCAGCAGCTCGACGGAGTCGAGCCCCAGCTCCCGCGCCGTCCGCGCGAGCTCGTCGACGGTGAACTTCGGGTAGCACCACCGACAGACCGAGTGCTTGAAGGCTGCCGTCTGGACCACATCGCGCTCCGGGTCGACCTCGCCGCCCACGCCGCGTGCGCGCCCGGCGGCGAGGATGGCGGCGGTGGACTGCACGAAGTCGCGGCGGGATAACATTGCGGCTCTCGGCTCTCGGCTCTCGGCCCTCGGCTGACTGCTGGTCTCCAGGTCTTCGGGTCTCGGGTCTCGGAGTGCAGTGGAGCCTTCCAGACCCGAGACCCGAGACCCACCCTCGCGCCCGAACGTGCCCCGCCGCCCGCCGGGTGTCAAGCAAGCCGCGACCCCGTGTCAGCCCACGAGTCGCTGCAAGGTGCCGTAGCTCGTTCGGACGCTCGCGAGCGGGTCCGCGGGGTTGTCGTGCTCGACGAAGAAGTGGGTGAGGCCGGCCTGCTCGGCCCGCGCGAAGATGCGGCCGAAGTCGACGTCCCCCTCGCCCACCGCCACCATCTCCTGCGCGCCGCGGAGGTCGCGCATGTCCTTGACGTGCCAGAGCGGGAATCGGCCGCGGTATCGCTCGAAGTAGGCGAGCGGGTCGTGCCCCGCGTTGGTGATCCAGAACAGGTCGAGCTCCATCTCGACAGTCTGCGGGTCGGTCTCGGCGAGCAGCAGGTCGTATGGAATCTTCCCGTCGGTCGGCTTGAACTCGAAGTCGTGGTTGTGGTACGCGAAGCGGAGCCCGCGCTCGCGACACGCCTTGCCCCAGCGGTTGAACTCCCCGGCGAACCGGCGATAGTCGGCGAGTGTACGCTGCTGCTCCGGGATGAAGGGGCAAACGACGTACTGGATGCCTAGCGCCTGAGCCGCCGCCAGCTCACCCGTGAGATCCTTCCGCAGCTCGTCGAGTGACCGGTGGGTGCTTGGTGCCGTGAGCCGCAGCCGGTCGAGCGTCGCGCGGAGCTGCTTCGGGTCGCGCCCGAAGTAACCGGCGAACTCCACCTCGCGGTAGCCGATCTCGGCCACCTTCGCGAGCGTGCCCTCGACGTCGCGCTCCATGAGGTTGCGGACCGTGTAGAGCTGCAGGCCGATCGCGCGCCCCGTCGGCCTCGACGCGGCGGTGGCGCCCGAGTCGGCCGTCGACTGGGGCTGTGGCGAGTCGGCGCGCTCGCTCGACGCCGCACCCCCTCCGCACGCACCGGCGAGCACCCCCCCGAGCGCCACGCCGCCGGCGCGCAGGAAGTCCCGACGGGTGATTTCGCTGCGAGCGCCCTCGCGGCGAGCGCCCTCACCGCTAGTACCGTCACTGCCTGCTACGGGGCCACGCGGCTCGGTGGTCACGGTCCAGGCTCCGCTGCTACGGCGCGCCCGACGCGCGCCTCGGTTGCCACGGTGTCGCCGCGCTCGGTAACGCGGTCGTGGAAGGCGAGGCCGAAGAAGACCATCACCGCAGCGGCGAATGCCGCCGGGATCCACCAGAACCGACTCCACTGGTCGAGCGTCAGCGCGGTCGCCCCGCCGAGGAACCGGTTGTACACGTTGCCCGCCACCTGGGCGCCGATCAGCATCCCGACGCCGTACGTCACGAACACGAGGAAGCCCTGCGCCTGCCCGCGGATGTCCGGCGTCGACTTCTTGTCGACGTAGATCTGCCCCGTCACGAAGAAGAAGTCGTAGCAGATGCCGTGGAGCAGGATGCCGAGGGCGATCATCCAGAACACGGCGTCGGGCGCGGCCAGTGCGAACAGCGCGTAGCGCACCACCCACGCCGCCATGCCCACGAGCAGCATCCACTTCACGCCGAGGCGCGCGAAGAAGAGCGGCATGAGCAGCATGAACACCGTCTCCGACATCTGCCCGAGCGTCTGCGTGGCCGCGATGTTCTCCACGCGCGCAGCGGAGAGGTAGAGCTGCGTGAAGTTGTAGTAGGCGGCGAGCGGGATGCAGATCAAGAGCGAGCTGACGATGAAGACGTAGAACGGCCGGCTCCCGAGCCGCCGCAGCGCGTCCATGCCGAGCACGCTCCGGGCGGAGACGGGCTGCCCGGCCGCCGGTGGGGGCGTGTGCGGCAGCGTGAAGCTGTAGACCCCGAGCACGAGGCTCGCGATGCCGGCGGTGTAGAGCGGCCAGGCCGTCCGCTCCGGCTGCGCGCCCTCCCCGCCTAGGAACTGGCGCAGCACGAAGCTGACGAACAGCCCCGCGGCGATCCAGCCGAGGGTCCCGAAGACGCGGATGCGCGGGAACTGCTTCTCCTGGTCCTGGATGTTGTGGAACGCGAGGGAGTTGGCGAGCCCCAGCGTCGGCATGTAGCACAGGTTGTAGAGGAGCAGCAGCAGGATGAACAGCGTCGGATTGCCGGCCGTGCGCGGGGCGGCGAGCAGCACGAGCCCGCCGGCGAGGTGGAGCGCGCCGAGCACCCGCTGCGTGGCGAAGTAGCGGTCGGCGACGAGTCCGACGAAGAACGGCGCGGCGATCGCCGCGATCGGGTTGACGGTGTACGGCCAGTGCGTGAGCGTCTCCATCCCCTGCGCAGTCATGTACACGGCGATCGTCGTGTACCACGCCCCCCAGATGAAAAACTCGAGGAACATCATCGCGCTGAGGCGGGCGGTCGAGTTTCGCATAGTCACGGCCAAGTAGAAAGGATGACGGGTGGGCGCCGCCCTATCTTCGGGCGCGAGTGGGGGCGCGTCAACCAGTGTCACCGCCGGCCGGCCCCCACCGCCCCGCACCCACCTGCCGCACGAACGGGGCCTGCGGATCGTGGCCACGGCCCCTTGCCGAGGGCCCGGAGGGGGGTAGAATAGCCGAACCGCGGCGCCTCCGGGCTCCGCCCGCCCTCACGCCTAACGACACGACGCGCATGCCCCTGGCCAGGCGGCTCCGGTACGGGATGGTGGGTGGCGGCCCCGGCGCCTTCATTGGCGCCGTGCACCGCCGGGCCGTGGCCCTCGACGGTCTGGCCGAGCTCGTCGCCGGCGCCTTCTCCGCCAACCCGGAGAAGGGGCAGGCGCAGGGCCGGGAGCTCCGACTGGACGCGGGGCGGGTCTACGCGAGCTTCGAGGAGATGGCCGACCGCGAGGCGGCCCTGCCCGAGGGCGAGCGCATCGATTTCGTGTCGATCGTCACCCCGACCCATCTCCACTACCCTACCGCCAGGGCGTTCGTCGAGCGCGGCTTCCACGTGGTCTGCGACAAGCCGGTGACGACGACGGTGGAGGACGCCGAGGCGCTCGTCCGCCTCGCCGACCGACACGACGTCGTCTTCGCGGTCACCCACAATTACAGCGGCTACCCGCTCGTGAAGCACGCCCGGGCGCTCGTCGCCGACGGGACGCTCGGGCGCGTCATCAAGGTGATCGTCGAGTACGCGCAGGACTGGCTCGCCACGCCGCTCGACGCCGCGGGGCACAAGCAGGCCGAGTGGCGCGCGGACCCCGCGCGCTCCGGCGGCTCGCTGGCCGTCGGCGACATCGGCTCGCACGCCGAGCACCTGGCGCGGTACGTCACGGGGCTCGAGCTGGAGCGGCTGTGCGCCGACCTGACGACGTTCGTGCCCGGGCGACAGCTCGAGGACGACGCCAACATGCTCCTGCACTATCGCGGCGGCGCCCGCGGCATCCTCTACTGCTCGCAGGTGTCGAGCGGGGAGGAGAACAACCTGCGCCTGCGCGTCTACGGCACCGACGCCTCGCTGGACTGGCGGCAGGAGGAGCCCAACGTGCTGTACCTACGCCGCCAGAACCGGCCCGCCGAGGTGCTGAAGCGCGGGAACGCCTACCTCGCGCCGGCCGCCCAGCACGCCACCCGGCTCCCGCCCGGCCACCCGGAGGCCTTCTTCGAGGCGTTCGCCAACGTGTACGGGAACGCACTGCGGACCATCGCCGCCCGCGTCGCCGGCGAGAAGCCCGACCCGCTCGACCTGGACTTCCCAACGGTCGCGGACGGAGCCCGCGGCGTGCATTTCGTCCAGACGGCCGTGCGCAGCGGGCGCGAGCGCGGGTGGGTGGACGCGGCGTATGAGCCGCCGACTCCTTCCCGCGGGTGAGAATGATACTCTTGCTCTCGGCTCTCGGCCCTCGGCTCTCGGCCAGTGCGGGAAACGCAGGCGGATGTGCCGTATGCCGAGGTGCTCCCCGCAAACGCCTCGGCGGAGGGCCGAGGGCCGAGAGCCGAGAGCGAACACACCAGCCATGGTCACCCCCTAGCGCTGACCTCTCCTGCCCCACCTAACGTTCAATGCCCCGTCCCGTCACGCTCTTCACCGGCCAATGGGCCGACCTTCCGCTGGAGACCCTGGCGGCGAAGGCCGCGTCCTGGGGCTACGACGGCCTGGAGCTCGCCTCCTGGGGCGACCACTTCGACGTCGACCGCGCCTTAGCCGAGGACGGCTACTGCGAGGGCCGCCGCGACCTCCTGGCCCGCTACGGCCTCGCGGTCCACGCGATCAGCAACCACCTCGTCGGGCAGGCGGTGTGCGACCGGATCGACGACCGGCACCGGAGCATCGTGCCGCCGCGCGTCTGGGGCGACGGCGAGCCGGAGGGGGTGCGACAGCGCGCCGCCGAGGAGATGAAGCGGACCGCGCGCGCGGCCGCGCGGCTCGGCGTCGGGGTGGTCACCGGGTTCACCGGGTCCTCCATCTGGCCCCTGGTGTACAGCTTCCCGCCGGTGCCGCCCGAGATGATCGACGCGGGCTACGACGACTTCGCGCGGCGGTGGGGCCCGATCCTCGACGCCTTCGACGAGGTCGGCGTGCGCTTCGCGCTCGAGGTGCACCCGACCGAGATCGCCTTCGACATCCCCTCGGCCGCGCGGGCGCTGGACGCGGTCGGGCGCCGGGCCGCGTTCGGCTTCAACTACGACCCGAGCCACTTCGCCTACCAGGGCGTCGACTACGTCGCCTTCATCGCGCGCTTCGCCGACCGCATCTACCACGCGCACATGAAAGACGTCTGGTGGTCCGGCACGCCCGGCCCCTCGGGCGTCTTCGGCGGCCACCTCGACTTCGGGCACGCCGACCGGTACTGGGACTTCCGGTCGCTCGGCCACGGCCGCGTCGACTTCGAGGAGATCGTGCGCGCCCTCAACCGGGCCGGCTACCGGGGCCCGCTCTCCGTGGAGTGGGAGGACGCGGGCATGGACCGGGAGCACGGCGCGCGGGAGGCCTGCGCCTTCATCAAGCGCGTGGACTTCACGCCGTCGGAGGTCGCCTTCGACGCGGCGTTCGCGCGCAGCTAGGCGCAGTTCTCGGCTCTCGGCCCTCGGCTCTCCGCGGGGCGTCTGTCAGGAAGACCTCGGCACGGGGGACGTCCTCCCGCCCGTCCCGCCGTAGCCGAGAGCCGAGAGCCCACAGCCGAGAGCTGTAGTTCTCCGAGAGCTCACAGCCGAAGGCCGAGAGCCGCCTCTATCGAGAGCCGCCGTTCACCTGATGCCGGTGAAGAGGTCCGTCTCCTGCTCGCGCCCGCCGTTCACGAGGCTCAGCGCCCGGTAGAACGTCTGCGACCCCCAGAGCGCCTCGTGGTGCTCGGCGCTCAGCTCTCCGAGCTGCTGGTAGATGGCCAACTGCGTCTCGTGGCACCGCACGGCGCGCCACACCGTCCCCCACTGGTCGCGCGTGTCGACGCGCGCGGAGATCGCCCAGTCGGGCCAGGCCACAGCGCGCCGCTCGACTCCGTCCACGCGGCTGACCAGCGTCTTGAACGCGGCCTGGTAGGCGGCCCACTTCGGCTCGTCGTTGACGAAATAGTACAGCTTCACGACGCGATGCGGCGGCGCGGCACCGGCGCGGAAGCCCGGGTCGGCCGCGGCGAGGACGGCCGCGCTGGTGAGCTGACAGATGGCGATGTGGTCGGGGTGGCCGTACGCGCCGAACGGGTCGAAGGTCACCACCACCTGAGGGCGCACCCGGCGGAGGTGGTCGACGATGCGCGACACCGCCTCCCGCGGGTCCGCGCGATCGAGCTCGCCGTCCAGGTAATCGAGGAGCGCGACCTCCCGCACGCCCAGCTCCCTGGACGCCGCCCGGAGCTCCGCCTCGCGAACGCGCCCGACCTCCTCGTCGCTCGGCCGGCGGTCGTTGGTGAAGTAGCGGCCGCGCTCGCCGCGCGTGGCGGTGACGACGCACGTGTCCACCCCCGCCGCCGCGTACTTCGCCAGCGTCCCGCCGATGCCCAGCGATTCATCGTCGGGATGCGCCAGCACCGCCATGAGTCTGAGCTGCTCGTCCATGGCTCACCTCGTCTCCACGCACCCCCACCGGCCGGCGAGCCCTGCTCGGCCGTGTTGCCACTCGGACGAGCGCCGCCCCTCGTCAGGGCCGTCAGTGCCAGGTCGTCACCTCGATGACGCCGCCGCGGTGCCGGCCGCCGTACTTGGTCGTGGCGTCCCACGCGCTCAGGAACCGGATCTCCCACAGGTCGGACGCCGCGATGTCGCGCAGCGCCGTCACCGGTCCGATCGGCATCCGGTCGACGTAGACCGTGGCGAGCGCGGTGCCCGGGTCGACGAGCGACGTCGCGCCGCGCACGTGGAGCCGCTGTCCGCGCAACCGCTTCACGACCTCGAGGGCGTCGGTCGCGTGCAGCGCCGCGATCTGCTCCCTGGAGATGACCGGCGACAACGGATCACCGCCGCGGCGGATGGCGGGCGCGCAGGCCGCCGCGCCCGAGAGCGCGGCGGCCACCAGGGCGAGCCTTCCGAGCTTGGACATACTGCCTCGCCTCACATGCGACACATGCCGGCGGTGCATTCACCGGACCGCGGCGGCCGCCGGCGGCCGCCGCGGTCCCCGGTCGATCACGGCGCGCAGGTCAAGTTGCCACCGCGCGCGTCGATCTCGGCTTGCGGGAAGGGAATGACCTCAGGCTCCTCGCCGGGCCTGATCTGCTCGGTCCCCAGTTCGGGGATCAGGCCCAACATGCGGAAGTCCACGAACCGCGCTCCGCTCTCCCAGAGCAGCGACAGCCGCTTCTGGCGCAGGATCTCGCGGAGCAGGTCGAGCCGGTCGGCGAACGCTCCCTTGGGGCCGAGCCCGCCGTCTACCTGGCGCACGAGGTTCACGAGGTCGAGCGCCTCGCCATCGCGGTTGAGGCCCCAAAGTACCTCGGCCTGGGTCAGGATCAGCTCGACGTTGTTGATGATCGGGAGCGGCGCCGTTGGGCCCTGGACGATCATGAACAGCAGGTCCGATTGGACGGTACCAGCCGCGTTCGACTTCGCCAGTGTATCGATCTCCACAATCTTGGCGGCCCGGCGGTCGCCCGGCTCGAGGTCGGGGAGCACCTTCGGGTTGGCGCGGTGCACCGAGTTGTCGAAGTTCGTGTTCTGCAGGTCACCGGAGGCGGTGCTGAACACGTGATACACTCCCCTGTGCAGCGCCGCCGAGTCGGTGGAGCTGAGGTTGAGGTTTATGAACGACTGACCCGGCTCCAGCAGCGCGAGCGCGGCGTTGAGCGCGTCGGCGTCGACCGTGCTACTGCGCCGGTAGTCCTCGAAGCCGCGATACGTCAGGACCTTGGCGGCGAGGGCCCGGTTGAACTGGAGGAACGTCGCCGGCGTGTTGAACCCGTCGAAGCCGCCCGGCAGCTCGAACGGGAACGCCCCCCCCGCCGCGGCGAGGTCCGCGGCCGCCGAGTCGAGCAGCGCCGAGATGTACTCCAGCACCACCGGCTGACAGCGTATCGGGGCGAGCGTGTCAGCGATGCCGAGGCTGATCGGGAGGCCGAGCGTGTCGCGCGACTCGATCAGCGCGATGTACTGGTTGGCCTGGAACGTCCGTGCGACGCCGCGCGCCGCCGCCTTCTGCTCGTCGGTGAAGGCCTCGGAAGCGTCGACACCCTGGATGAGGAACTGCGCGCTGCGGATGGTGCGGTAGCGCACGTTCCAGGTGAAGTCGACGAGGAAGGCGCCCGGGTCGAATGAGCCCAATGGCATGTCCAGGTAGCGCGGGTCGGCGACGTCGATGCGGTAGGCGTCGCGCCCCATCGTCTCCATGACGAGGATCTGGAACGCGTGCTGCTCGCGGTCACCGGACACGAGCCCGCTCACCTGCCCCTGGAGCTCTGCCGCGTTTGGGACCGCCGGGAGAGTCGGGTCGTTGAAGTTGGGGACGACGGGGTCATCGCAGGCGCCGAGGAGGGCCAGCGCGAGCAGGGGCCGGATGGCGCGCGCGCGTCGCGCGCGCGGCGAGGACAGCGAGGCGTGGGTTCGGGTGCGCATGTCAGTACCCCACGCCGATGGTGAAGAAGAAGCTGCGGGCCGGCGGGAACGGCGCGAGATCGATGAAGCGGCTGATCTGCTGGCTCCCGAAGTTGCTCACCTCAGGATCGACGCCCGGGTAATCGGTCCAGGTCTTGAGGTTTCGCCCCGCCAGCTCGAAGCGTACGCTGCTCGCGCGGCCGCCGAACAGCTGGCCCGTGAGCCCCTCCGGGAGCTCGTACGACACGGCGATCTCGCGCAGCTTCACGAACGACGCATCGTACACGTACTGCGAGATCCCTTCGGCGTCGTTCTTGTGGGCGCGATCGGCGCCCCCGTCAGGCTGGTCGGGGGCGTTGCCGCCGCCGTCGTATACGTTCTGCGTGATGTTCACCAGGTCGCCGCCCCTTTGCCAGTCGAGGAGGGCGGAGAGACGCACGCCGTGCCAGGTGAGCTCGTTCGAGAAGCCCATGGTGAACTGCGGTGCGCCGTCTCCCTTCTTCACGACGATGGTGTTCCCCTCCGCGTCCTTGTCGAGGGCGACGATTTGCGTGACGCGCTCGCCCACCTGCAGCCGCCCGAGGCCGTAGCCCGCGCCGAAGGCGACGCGCTGCCCGCTGGCGTCACGCTCGATGTTGAAGAAGCGCTGGTCCTTCGGGCATACCTCGCCGGGGCCGAACGAAACCAGGCACGACACGCCTGGTGGAAGGTCCGTGACGACACCGACGTTGCGCGCGAAGGTCGTCCGCGACACCCACGTTGCGGTTCGGGTCTGGAACGGCGTCAAGGTCAGCAGCGCCTCCGTCCCGCGGTTGCGGATCGAGCCGCCGTTGCGGATGTCGACGAGATAGCCGACCGACGGTCCGCTCGCGACGTGCAGGATGACGTCGTCAATGGTCTTCTGGTACACCGTCAGGGCCAGCGACGCGCGCGACCCGAAGAGCGTGGCGTCGAGGCCTCCCTCGATCTCCGTCTGCCGCTCGGGCTTGATATTCGGGTTGCCGTGGATGAGGCCCGCCTGCAGCGCGTTCTGCTGGTCGATCGTCGAGGCGATAGCGGGGCTGTACTTCTGGATGAAGAGCGGCAGGTTCCCGGACTGCCCGACGGCGAAGCGCGGCTTGAGCTCGTCG
>Ga0307410_10000112_pt1 | contig 28448 bp, 18 predicted proteins | sample 322Ometagenome_3_FD_203707 | JGI IMG/M metagenome (GOLD analysis project Ga0307410, IMG submission 203707) | Maize rhizosphere microbial communities from greenhouse at UC Davis, California, United States - 322HYB-O-3 | ecosystem: Host-associated > Plants > Roots > Rhizosphere > Soil | place... | reverse complement strand
ATGGCCGTCCTTACTTACCGCGAAGCCATCCGCGCCGCCCTTGCCGAAGAACTCGCCCGCGACGAAAACGTCGTCCTCATGGGTGAGGAAGTCGCCCAATTCCATGGAGCCTACAAGGTCTCCGAAGGCCTCCTCGAAAAATTCGGCCCCGACCGCATCGTCGACACGCCCATCTCCGAAGCCGGCTTCATCGGCATGGGCGTGGGCGCTTCGATGCTCGGCATCCGTCCCGTGATGGAGCTCATGTTCTGGTCCTTCTACTCTGTCGCCTTCGACCAGATCCTCAACAACGCGGCCAACGTCCGTTACATGTCCGGCGGTCTCATCAACTGCCCCATCGTCATCCGCGGCCCCGCCAACGGCGGCACCAACGTCGGCGCCACCCACTCCCACACCCCCGAAAACGTCCTCGCCAACCACCCTGGCGTGAAGGTGATCGTGCCCGCCACCGCACGTGACGCGAAAGGCCTGCTCAAATCCGCCATTCGCGACAACGATCCCTGCTTCTTCCTGGAGAACACCATTCTTTACGGCGACAAGGGCGAAGTTCCCGATACCGAAGAAGTCATTCCGCTCGGCGTCGCCGATGTGAAGCGCCAAGGCACCGATCTCACCATCGTCACCTATGGCCGTTGCGTTCTCCACTCGCTCGCCGCCGCCGACATCCTCGAAAAGGAACACGACGTCTCGGTCGAAGTCGTCGACCTGCGCACCATTCGCCCGCTCGACATCGACACCGTGCTTGCCTCCGTGAAGAAGACCCATCGCGTGCTCATCGTCGAGGAGCAGAAGCCCTTCGCCAGCGTCGGTTCGCAGCTCGCCTACATGATCCAACGCGAAGCCTTCGACGAGCTCGACGGCCCGATCCACCGCCTCGCCACGATTGACGCGCCGGCCATCTACAGCCCGCCCGTCGAAGTCGAGCAGCTCCCCAACCCGCAACGCGTCCTCAAAGCCGCCCTCGCCGCCGTCGCCTGATCAAGACTCACGCGGCACCCACTCCCACTCTCACCTCCAGTTCTCAGCTAAAGACTACTCCGAATGGCCAACATCATCGAAATGCCGAAACTCAGCGACACCATGACCGTGGGCACGCTGGTCAAGTGGCTCAAAAAAGAAGGCGACGTCGTTAAATCCGGCGACATGCTCGCCGAGGTCGAAACCGACAAGGCGACCATGGAGCTTGAGTGCTTCTTCGACGGCGCCCTGCTGAAGATTTTCTCTCCAGCCGGTTCGCAAGTCGCCATCGGCGCCCCGCTCTGTGCCGTCGGCAAACCCGGAGAAGTCGTCGAGGCCCCCGCCGGGCAGCCCGCCGCTCCCGCCGCCAAGTCCGAAACCACGCCCCAGCAAGCAGCCTCCGGAGAGAAAAAGCAGGCCGAGGTCACCCACTCCGCGCCCGTGCATACCCCCGCCCCCGCCGCGGTCCCGTCCGCACCGGCCCGTGCCGACGGCGAACGCGTAAAGATTTCCCCCCTCGCCAAGAAGCTCGCCGAGGAAAAAGGTATCGATGCCTCCACGGTGACCGGCTCCGGCCCCGGCGGTCGCATCGTGCGCGCCGACATCGAGGCCGCCGCCAAGAACCCCAAGCCCGCCGCGGCCGCCAAGAGCTCCGGTCCGTCCGCTTCCTTCGCCGGCGGCACCGTCGGCGCCAAGGGCCCCGTCCAGCAGGAACGCGCCGTCCCCGTCTCCACCATGCGCGGCGTCATCGCCAAGCGCCTGCTCGAGTCGAAGACCACCATCCCGCACTTCTACCTCGAGATCGAGATCGACGCCGAGCCACTCCTCGCCCTCCGCGAGCAGCTCAACAAGGGACTCGAAGCCGCCGGAGTTAAGCTCTCCGTCAACGACTTCATCCTCAAGGCCAGCGCCGAAGCGCTTCGCCGTGTGCCCGATGTCAACGCCTCCTGGCATGGCACCGAGATCCGCTACCACGCCTCCGCCAACGTCTCCTTCGCCGTTGCGCTGCCCGATGGTCTCATCACGCCCGTCGTCTTCAACGCCCACGACAAGTCCGTCTTTGAGATCAGCAGGGAAGCCAAGAGCCTCGGCAAGAAGGCCAAGGACAAGAAGCTCTCGCCCGCCGAGTTCACTGGCGGCACCTTCTGCGTATCCAACCTTGGCATGATGGGAATTCCGAAGTTCCTCCCGATCATCAACCCGCCCAACGCCGCCATCCTCGGCGTCGGCACCACGGTGACCAAGCCGGTCGTCAAAAACGGCCAGATCGTGGTCGGCCAGACGCTCACGCTGACCCTCTCCGCCGACCACCGTGTCGTTGACGGCGCCGTCGGCGCACAGTTCCTGTCCGCGCTTAAAGCGGTGTTGGAAAGTCCAGCCCTGCTCCTCGTCTAAACGAGTCGCGAGTTCACAAAAAAGCCCGGCCGCAATGGCCGGGCTTTTTTGCGCCTCGATCGTATCAACCTGCGCGGGACTGCGCGTCCGCCTCGATCAGCGCTTTCACACGGTCGAGTTCTGCTTTCACCTGCGCCTTCACAGTCGCCAGCTCGGCGGCTGTCTTTACCGGTGCGCTCGCGAAGACGTAGAACTTCATCTTCGGCTCGGTGCCGCTCCCGCGCGCCGCGAAACTGTAGCCGTTGGCCAGCGTGACCAGATAGAGATCCTGCTTCGGGATCGCCTCGCCGTCGGAGTCCTTGAAGACCTCGACGCCAAAGTCCTGGAACTTCGTGACCACCACGTCGCCGAACGCCTTGGGCGGAGCCGAGCGGTAGGTCTGAAGGATGTTCTTGATCTTCGCCGCACCGCTCGCGCCTTCGTAGTAAAGGTTGATGACGCCTTCGAGGTAAAAACCGTATTTGAGGTAAACCTCGTCGAGATACTCCGGCACGGTCTTGCCCTGCGCCTTAACCGCCGCGCACAGCTCGGCAAACATCAAGCACGCCGCGTTGCCGTCCTTGTCGCGCACGTAGTCGTTGGGGAGATAGCCGTAGCTCTCCTCGCAACCAAACGCGTAGAACGTGCTGTGCTTCTGGAGCAGCTTGGCGCGCGTCTCAAACGGCGTCGCGTCGTAATCGAGCGCGATCCCCTGCTCCTTGAGCAGAGCGCCCTTCAGCTGATCTTCGTAGCCCTTGATCTTGGCGGCGATCCACTTGAAGCCGGTGAGCGTGTTGATGACTTTGACTCCGTGGCCGCGGCCCACCGCGTCCTGCAGCGACGTGGTCACATAGGTCTTCACAATCGCCACGCGATCGGAACCGGCGGCGGGGATGACGCCCAACTCCTTGTATTTGGTGATTCGATACTCGGCCAGCAGCGCGCCAATCTGGTTGCCGGTGAGCAAGTGCTGTTTGCCGTCTTTGCCGCGAACGGAAACACCCATGCGGTCGCAATCGGGGTCCGTCGCGAGCACGAGGTCGTAATCGTTCTTTTCCGCCATCTCCATCGCCAGCTTCAACGCCTCGGCATTCTCAGGGTTCGGCGATTTGACGGTCGGGAAACGAGGATCGAACGCCATTTGCTGCTTCACCTCGTGCACCTCGGCACCGGCATGCACCAACAGAGGAACCGACATCACGCCACCCGTGCCATGGATGCTGGTGAAGGCGACCTTGAGGTTCGTCTTCTTAAAAACCGAGGCATCGATCGCCGCCTTGGTTGCAACGGCAAGGTAGGCGTCGTCCGCCGGACGGCCCAGCGTGACCACGCGAGCGAGGTCTTTGTCGAGAAACGCGGCCAGCTCGGTAAGCGGCACCGCGTTCACCTCGGCTACGATGCCCGAGTCGTGCGGGGAAACCACCTGGGCGCCATCTTCGAAGTATGCCTTAAAACCGTTGTCGTGCGGAGGATTGTGGCTGGCCGTGATGACCACGCCGGCATGAGCCTTCAAATACCGAACCGTGAAGCTGAGCTGCGGCGTGGAACGAGGTCCTTCGAAAATGTAGGCGTTACCCCCGAGCTTCGTCCACGCGGAGGCCGCGAGTTCGCAGAAGTGACGCGAGAAGTGGCGCACATCGTGGGCAATCACGAGCGAAGGCACCTCAGCGCGACCGGCCTGCGTCAGGTATTTCTTGGTGTAACGGAAGAGCCCGACCGTCGCGCGAGTAAGCGTGAAATCGTTAAGGATGTTGCTGCCGATGGCTGCATATGCCGGCGTGCCCAGCTCATTTGGCGTGCCCGTCTCAGTCGTGGTTGGCAGGTGCGCGATGGTGCGTCCGCGGATACCGCCCGTGCCGAACTCAAGGTCGCGAAAGAAGCGATTATTGAGCTCATCCCAAGCCCCCTTGGCCCCAAGTTCATCAATGCTCGCAACCGCCCACGCTGGCAGCGAAGCCGCCAGCCAAGTGGTGAGGTTCTGGACCGTCGAGGGAAGCAGCTGGCCGGCCTTACCGGCGGCCTGGATCGTGGAGAGAGTGCTCATGCGGTTATGATTGGCGGATTATGCGAGATAGAGACCGGCTTGAACTACGGGCTTGGACGGTAACTTCGCCCAGGCATCGGCAAAGGAATCCTCGTCGTAACCGAAGAGCGGCGACACCTCGACCGCAAAGGGCGGAAGTCCAGTGGCGTCCGCGGCGACGGCGGCCCCGTTGGCCTTGAACCAGCGGACGAATTGGCGGAGCTGGTCGTCGCGGCAGGTCTTGGGCGAATCGAGCCCCTCGGCGTTTTTAACCGGCGAGAAATCGTCCTCGCGACGTGTCTCGATGACAACGGGATTGGCGGCGAAGGGCAGCGCATCGAACACAAACATCTCGAACTTCACGCCATTGGCCTTCTCAGGCTTCACCGGATTGCCGGATGCATCGATCGTCGGAATCTTTTTGTCGGCACGGTGGAATGGCAGCGAGTTGTCGCCGCGCGCCATGCGACGGATGAACTTCGTATCGAGAATATGGATCGCAATACTGCCGGCGATATACCGCAACGCGCCGGTGGCCGGATCGATCTGCTCCTGGTAATCCTTCGGCAGGTCGGAGTATTCGATCACGATGTTCTGGCCGTTCTGCACGCAGAAGTGGCCGACCTTCTCGCCGGCGTAAGCTTTGGCGACCATCTTGCTCGACATCTCGGAACCGCGGAGGACGTGCCACCCGATGAAGGTCGGGTCGATACCGCGGACCAGCGGGTTGTCCACCTGGAAATAACTGAGGATGTCGATGCCCTCTTTCTCCATGAGGTCGAGCGCGCCGCTGCGGTCGAGCGCGCGGAGCGAGCCACCGTGTCCGTCGGGGGACATGGCAATGGCGCCCTTGGTTTCGAGCATGATTTTACCCTCGGGCGTCACCGCGGGCATACGGCCCTGGCGGAAAAAATGCACGTGAGTCGGCGCGAGTCCGAAGAAGTTGTGTTGCGTGAAAAACGCCTCCGTCGCCGCGTGGTTCATATTGCTCGTCATGATGAACCAGTGGAGCGGCTTGCCGTAGCGCACGCCGGCGGCGCGCACTTTTTCGGCGAACACTTGGAAAAGAGTCTTCTGCTTGATCGGCGTGACCGGGAACGTGCCTTTCGGTCCGTCGTAACCCAGACGCGTGCCTTGCCCGCCCGCGACGGTGAACGCGGCCACGCGACCGGCGCGCAGCGCCGCTTCACCGACCGTTTTGGCGGAGCTCCATGCCTGTGCATCGCCACCGTTTTCAGGGCGACGTTCGTAAGGCGCGGGAGCCAGTCCGGTGAGGTCCACGCCAGTCGCCGCATCCTTGGCGAGCAAGGTCCGCGTGAGGCGATCGATTTCAGCGAGATCGATCTCGGCAGCCTCGGCGAGGAGCGTCTTTTGCGCTTCGGGAGAAAGCTCGTTATAGAAGGAGAAAACGTGCCCTTGTCCGGCGCGTTCAAAGTCTTGGATCAGCGAGGGCTTGGCCATGGGAAAAGCCAAGATAGAGCAAGGGCCTGCCAGTCAGAGCAATGCCTTTTTAGGTGTTCCGGCCATCACCGGAGGGGCCGTCCGGGAATACCACTGAAGTGCGCAAGCCAGGCATCCATAAAACAAAAAGCGGCGAGCGCCCTTTTTACGGGTTCGCTCGCCGCTCATCGCGCAGCCACGCTGCACTTATTTCAATCAAACCGCGACCGAAGGCAGATTCCAGATCTCCTTCGCGTATTCGCGAATGGTGCGATCGCTCGAGAACTTGCCGACACGGGCGGTGTTGAGGATGGCCATCTTCGCCCAACGCGCCGAATCACGATACGCGGCGTCCACTTTTTCGTGGGCCAGCACGTAGGAACGGTAATCCGCGAGCACCTTATACGGGTCTCCACCGTCGAGCAGGCTGTGGTGCAGCGCACCAAAAGCATGGCTCTCGCCGGGCGTGAAGTAATCGGAACCGAGCCAGTCAATGACCGCACGAAGCTCGTCATCGGCAGCGTAGTAGTTCCACGGATTGTAGCCCTTTGCGTCGAGCGACTCCACATCAGGCACCTTGAGGCCGAAGATGAAGATGTTGTCGTCGCCGACCTCCTCGCCGATTTCGACATTGGCGCCGTCCAGCGTGCCGATGGTCAAGGCGCCGTTGAGGGCGAGCTTCATGTTGCCCGTGCCAGAGGCTTCCTTGCCGGCCGTCGAGATCTGCTCGGACAGATCGGCGGCGGGAATGATGCGTTCGGCCAGCGACACGCGGTAGTTGGGCAGGAAGGCGACCTTCAATTTACCCTGGATGCGCGCGTCTTTGTTGATGCGGTCGCCGATCACGTTGATCGCGCGGATGATGTTTTTCGCGAGATCGTAGCCGGGAGCGGCCTTGGCGCCGAAAACAAACACGCGAGGCACGATGTCGAGCGACGGATTCTGGAGGAGGCGGCGGTAAAGCGTCAGGATGTGCAGCAGATTCAGATGCTGGCGCTTGTATTCATGCAGGCGCTTGATCTGCACGTCGAAGAGTGCGTCGGGCGACACGTCGACACCGCACTGGTCTTTGATGACCACCGCGAGATCTTCCTTGTTGGCGCGCTTGATAGCCATGAACTCCTTTTGGAAATCGGCCTTGTCGGCGAATTTTTCGAGTCCGCGCAGGACGTCGAGATCGCGAGCCCAAACCGTCGGGGCGCCGAGCTTCGAGCTGATGAGCGCGGAGAGGCGGGGGTTGCAATCGAGCAGCCAGCGACGCGGCGTGATGCCGTTCGTCTTGTTCTGGAATTTGCCCGGATAAAGCGCATCGAAATCAGGGAAGAGGTCCTTCTTCAGCAACTCGGTGTGCAGAGCGGCCACACCGTTGACCGCGTGCGAGCCGACCACGGCAAGGTTCGCCATGCGGAAGGCTTTCGCGCCGCCCTCTTCAACGAGCGAGAGAAGTGATTTGCGACGGTTGTCACCGGGCCACTTGGCCTCGACGACTTCCATGAGACGACGGTTGATCTCAAAGATGAGCTGCGCGTGGCGCGGAAGGACGCGGGTGAAGAGAGGAACGCCCCACTTTTCAAGCGCTTCGGGCAGAAGCGTGTGGTTGGTGTAACCGAAAGTCTTCGTGACGATTTCCCACGCGGTTTCCCAGGTGAAGTTATGTTCATCGAGGAGGATGCGGAGAAGCTCGGCGACAGCGACCGCGGGATGGGTGTCGTTGAGCTGCACGGCGACCTTGGCGTCGAAGTTCGCCCACGAGTTGCCGGCGTGGCGGAAGTGGCGGCGAATGATGTCGCGAAGCGAGCATGCCACGAAGAAATATTGCTGCACGAGGCGCAGTTCCTTGCCGTTTTCGGTCTTGTCGTTCGGGTAAAGCACCTTCGAGACCGTCTCACCGATGGCCTTCTCGCGCACGGCATCGACGTAGCCGCCGCTGTTGAACGCAACGAGGTCGAATTCTTCGGTGGAGCGCGAAGCCCAGAGACGGAGGAGATTGACCGTCCCGGTGCCGTAACCGGCGATTGGAATATCGTAGGGAACGCCAAGGATGGTCTTGGCATCCACCCAGCTCGGACGGGAGTTGCCCTTATCGTCGAAGACGTTTTCCACGCGGCCATAGATGTGAACATCCGTCGTGTATTCGGGCCGCACGATTTCCCACGGCGTGCCGAAGATCATCCAGTTGTCGGGATGCTCGACTTGATGGCCATGGACGAACTCCTGTTTAAAGAGACCGAACTCGTAGTGGATGCCGTAGCCGATGGCGGGCAGGTCGAGCGTGGCCAGTGAGTCGAGGAAGCACGCGGCCAGACGACCGAGACCGCCGTTACCCAAGCCCATGTCCACTTCGCTCTCGCGAACCGTTTCCCAATCGACGCCGAGCTCCTTCAACGCGACGCGGGCTTCGTCGTAGAGCCCGGTGTTGTAGAGATTGTTCTCAAACAGGCGGCCCATCAAATATTCGAGCGAGAGATAATACAGGCGGCGGACGTTCTTCTTGTTGTGCTCGCCTTGGGTGGTGATGAGGCGGGCGAGGATGTTTTCGCGCACGGCCAGCGAGGTGGCGATCCACCAGTCGCGCGGCTTGGCGGTGTTAAGATCGCGCGCGAGCGTGAACGTAAGATTGCGCAGGATGGCTTGTTTAAGACTACCACATTCCACGCCATTTACATGCGGAACAGATTGTTCAGGAGCAACTTGAGTCTTTGTTTTCTTCGATTTGGTAGATACAGCCATGTGAAATTGAGTGAGGATTTGAAAGGAACAACAGGAAGCGTGCCAGTAAGCGGAGAGTCGTCAGGTTCTTTCTATGATTAAAGGGTGAATAACAGGCTAAAAAGGAACGTCACCTCAATGTCACCGCTGAAACCGGCGGGCCAGCTCGCCATGACTCAACTCCACGTGAGTAGGCGTGCCACCCGGACTGGTCAGCGGAGAACGACAGGCGAATAATTGGGCGACCAATGCGAGCATCGCGGCTTCGTTAGCCACTTCCCCCAAACGCACCGCGCGGGCGGCGGCCAAGCGGGCCAGTTGCTCGCGAGCGACATCCAGCCGACGCTCTTGCAAGCGCCCATCGCGCAAGGCACCGAGCAACTCGCGCACAAACGGTTCGGCGTCGGCCGGCTCCATCCACGCGGGCACGCCCTCGATGCGGAAAAAATTGCGTCCAAACTCCACGACCCCGAAACCGTGGCCGTTCAAAAACTCCAAACGATCCAACAAGAGCGCGCTCGCGATGGGATCGAGTTCCATTGGCAGAGGCAGCAGCAACCGCTGACTGGGCACCGTGCCGTCGCTGAACTGCTGCTGGAGCCGCTCAAACCAGATGCGCTCGTGGGCCGCGCGACGGTCGAGCAATACCAGGCCGGCGCGCGTCTCAAAGAGGGCGTAGGCACCGTGGGCCAGACCAAGAAATCGCCATGCGGGAGTCGCCGGTGCCGGCACCGGCTCGGGCGAGCGGGAATGACGAATGTCCAATGACGTTCCGAGCGAAGTGACATGCCCGCCATGTCGAATGATCGGAGCGGCCGGCGCAGGAGTCGGAGTTGCGATGTGGGGGGAGTTGTCCACAACGCGCCGTTCGACACTCGCCGGCGGAACCGCCACGAGCTTCGGCAACACCACCGTCGGTGGCGTCGCAAACGGAGGCGGCGTCACGTCCACCTGCTGCAAGACGGGAACCGGCCCGGCGACATCCGACAACTCCCGCAACCGGTGCAGCACGCTTCGGATGATGAAACCTCGCACGGCTGTCTCCGAACGGAAGCGCACTTCACGCTTCGACGGATGCACGTTCACATCGACCGCCGCCGGATCGATCTCGAAAAAGACAAACGCCAGCGGATACCGCCCCTTCGGCAATGACTCGTGATAGCTCTCGATCAGCGCGTAATTGAGCGCGCGACTATCGACCGGACGCTGGTTGATGAACGTGATCATCTCGTGGCGCGTGGACCTGCCCTGCCCCGGCAGTCCGATGAGACCGCTCAACTTCATCCCATTTTCAGCCGTCTCGATCAATGTGAGCTGGCTCGCGAGCTGGCGTCCGAAAATCTCCGTCACCCGTCCGAGCAGATCGACGCACTCCGGCGAGCGAAAAATCACGCGGCCGTCCTCGATCAACGTGAAGGCCACCTTGGGGAACGCCAACGCATAGAGCCGCACGCCCGTGATGATATGCGCGGCCTCGGTTTGATCGGTTTTGAGGAACTTGCGCCGCGCCGGCACCGAATTGAACAACTGCGACACCTCGATGCGCGTGCCGACCGGACGCCCGCAGTCCCGCACGTGGACGAACTTGCCGCCATTGACGAGAATCTCTGAGCCCACGTCCGAGCCCGCTTCGCGGGTTTGTAGTATGAATCGGGATACGCTGGCGATCGACGGGAGCGCCTCGCCGCGGAAGCCAAAGCTCGCGAGACGATTCAGGTCGTCGGCCTCGGAAATTTTGCTGGTTGCGTGGCGTTCAAGCGCGAGAAGCGCATCGTCTCGCGACATGCCGTGGCCGTTATCCTCGATTCGCATGAGCGAACGCCCGCCATGCCGAAATTCCACCTCGACGCGGGTGGCGCCGGCGTCGAGGGCGTTTTCGACCAATTCCTTCACCACCGCGGCGGGCCGCTCAATCACTTCGCCGGCGGCGATCTGATTGGCGACCCGGTCGGAGAGGATGCGGACTTTGGCCATCAGCCCAGCAGCTTCTGCCAGCGCGCGAACTGCTTCTTCACCTGAGTCGGACCGGGCATGCCGGTGCCGGCGCGCTTGGCCATCGCACGCTTAAGGTTGAACACCACCGCCCAATCATCGGCGTAGCCGGGGTGGATTTTCTTCACCTCGGCGGTGGGCAGCTTGTCGAGCGGGAGCTTGAGCGTTTCGGCCAGTTTCACCACGGAGCCGACCGCATGATGGGCTTCGCGGAAGGGCACGCCTCGATCAACCAAGTAGTCGGCTAGATCGGTCGCAAGCAGCGCGGGATCGGACACCGCCTCGGCGCAGCGCTCGCGGAAAATCGTCATTCCTTCAATCGTGCCAGCGAGCACGTCGGCGCAAAGAGCGGTCTGATCGAAACTATCAAACACCGGAGGTTTGTCCTCCTGGAGATCGCGATTGTAGGTGAGCGGCAGGCCTTTTGCCAACGTGAGCAACGTGTGGAGGTTGCCCTGGAGGCGCGCCGACTTGCCGCGCAGGAGTTCGCAGGAGTCGGGGTTCTTTTTTTGCGGCATCAACGAGGAACCGGTGCAGAACGTGTCGGGCAGGTCGATGAACTTGAACTCGACGCTGGACCAGATGATCAGGTCCTCGGCGATGCGCGACATGTGCACGCCGAAGAGAGCGCAAGCGGTGGCGAACTCGATGAAGAGGTCGCGATCCGCAACGGTGTCCATGGAGTTTTGGGTGACCTGAGGGCGGCCCTTGGCATCGACAAAACCGAGCTGTGTCGCCGTGAACTCACGGTCGATGGGCAGCGTGGTGCCGGCAATCGCACCGGAGCCGAGCGGACACCAATTGGCATGCACAGCGACCTCGGCGAACCGTGCGCGGTCACGCTCCAGCATCTCCAAATAGGCAAACAGATGATGCGACAGAAACACCGGCTGGGCGCGCTGGAGATGGGTGTAGCCCGGGATGAGCACATCGCCGTCGCGCTTGGCGACGGAGAGAATGGCGCGCTGGGCTCCGAGGGTCTTCTCGGAGAGAACGGCGCAGGCATGCTTAAACCACAGGCGCATGTCGGTCGCGACCTGGTCGTTGCGACTGCGAGCGGTGTGAAGCTTGGCGGCGGCGGGCACGTTCTTCGTGAGCGCCTGCTCGATGTTCATGTGCACGTCTTCGAGTTGCGTGCTCCAGGTGAACTTGCCCGCGACGATCTGCGCGAGGATGGCATCAAGGCCGGCATGGATCGCATCTCGCTCCTTGGCGGTGATGAGGCCGACATGCGCGAGCATGGCGGAGTGTGCCTTGCTGCCGGCGATGTCGAACGGCGCGAGCCGGTGGTCAAACGAGACGGACTCGCTGAATTTCAGCATCAATTCGGCGGGGCCGGCGGTAAAACGCCCGCCCCAAGTCGCTTGGGATTTCTTCGCCATAAAAAGAGACCGAGAGCAGACGCGCCCACCCCACCCTGCGCAATGCGAAAGACGGGGCGCCCGTGAACCCGATCAGTTCACGGTTTTGAAAAACCGCTTCACCTCGGTCAACGCCTCGCTCAACGCGAAGGGTTTTTGCAAGTAGCCCTTGGCCCCCGCGCGCAGAATCTCGGTCTTCAAATTGGCTTCCAAGTGGCCGCTCATGATCACGGCATTCACCTGCGGCGAGAGCTCTTTGATCTTCAGAAAGGCTTCCCAGCCGCTCATGCGCGGCAGACCGAGATCGATCACCACCAGGGCGATCCGATCGGCATGACGGCTAAACTCCTCGACCGCCTCCACGCCGTCTCGAGCCTTGATAATCGTGAATCCGTTTCGGGTCAGCATAAAGCTGAGCGCCTGCAACAGAGTTTCCTCGTCATCGACCACCAGCACCATGCGCCCGGCCTGAACTCCAGACGGAACCACGGAGACCGGAGGTTCGGGGATCACGACCGGCTCGGACAACGCAGGAAGATAAAGTCGGAACACCAGCGCAGGACCCGACCAGGTATCGATCTCAAGATAACCACGATGGCTGGCCATGATGCTGTGCACCACCAGCACGGCCAAGTCGCGCCGCCGCTCGGCAAATCGCAGCGCCGCATCCCAAGTGCCGGGGCGCTCACCTTCGATAAAAGCCTCCGCGGATGGCTCGGCGCGCAACGTGAGCATCACATAGGCGGGTTCGCGCGCATCCGAGAATTTCGAGCGCACTTCCGGCCCGGCCACCAACCGCGTGGTGAACGCCATGCGTCCGCCCTCGCCCGTGAGATCGCGCGCCTTCTGCCCCAGATTGGCGAGCACATGATGGAACTGCTGCGAGTCGAGTGACACCGGCGGCAGGTCGCCCGCAAGATCGAGCGTCACGTCGATGCCCGGCGTGAGCGTTTCTCCCGTCATGCGGAAAAACTCCCTCACAAACTCGCCGACCGCGATGCGCTGGAAACACAACTCATCGCGACGCGACAGATGCAGAGTCTGGCGGATAAGATTAGCCGCACGTCGCACCGCGTGCTCGATGCCACCCACCACGGTGTTGAGCCGATTCGTATCCAGGGCGCCGTCCTGCAAAAACGCCGTGTAGCCCAGGATGATCGAAAGGAGGTTGTTGAAATCGTTGCTGATTTCAGACGCGAGCGCGGTGAAGTTTTCCGCTTGCTGATGCTCGCGCAGTTGCTGCACGCCTTCCACCTGCCTGCTGAGATCGACCAGCGTGGTGAGACGATAAGCCCGTCCGTCCGGAGCATGCACGCGCGTGTCGGATGCGTGCGAGAACAGCGGACGTCCGCTTTTGTGCAGATAAATAGTCTGAGCCGTCGCCGCGTCATTGCCGGCGATAAACGCCGCGTGTTCGACTGAACTGCGCACGGCGGCCTCGGCTGCAAACAGGCGCATCACGTGCAAGCCGGCCAATTCCTCGACGGCATAACCCACCGTCTCGGCAAACGCGGCATTGGTCGCCACGATGACCCCGCGATCATCGGTCAGGCATAGCCCGATCGGCGAGTGCGTCCAAAACTCCGTGAGCAAGCCGCCCAAGCCGGCCGGTGTTTTCGGCGCAAGCGCGTGTGGCAGGATCTTGGAAACGTTGTCCACGTCCGCGCTCATTCGGCCCAGTGGAACACAACCGGCTTATCGACCGCGGGATGCAGACTCTGATGAACCGGGCAATGATGAGCCGCGTGCTCAAGCGCCTGCGCAAGCGCCCCGGTCTTCGCAATCGGCAGCCAAATCGTGGTCGCCAGTCTCACGATGCGACGCGGCGCATCGGTGGACATTTCCTTGGTGACTTCATAGCGAAGCCCCTTGAGCTCCACGCCTTGCTTGCGAGCGACAATCGCCATGGTCGTCGCGATGCAGGTCGCCATCGCGGTGGCGACCAGATCCGTCGGTGAAAACGCCTCTCCACGGCCCTGATTATCTTTGGGCGCATCCGTCACTAAAACACCGCCGGACGGACCATGCGTGGCTATGCAATGTAGATCGCCCTGATATTCACCCGTGATTTTGACCATAAGCCCTACGCTCAAGCGTTTTGCGAGACTGGCAACAGCCAACTTACATAAAGTGGTGCGCCCGGCGGGATTCGAACCCACGACCACCAGCTTAGAAGGCAGGTGCTCTATCCAGCTGAGCTACAGGCGCCCTGGAAAACGCGTCGAGGGTTAGCGCTCCCGCTCTCTTCCGACAAGGGCAAAGGCGACGTTGACCCGTCGGATGCCGAACCGTTACCAACAGATTCCTCCATGAGCGTCACTCTGCATCCCTGCCCCCATCTTCCCACTCCCCGTGCACAGATGGACTGGCGCGATTTCGGCGACCACGGCGAGGCCCGTGATGCGGACTTTTATATGACCGCCCTCGAATACGGTCACTACCTGTGGCAACGCGGTTTCGCCGCCCGCGCCATCCTCTGCCTCGACCGTGCAATGGGCGCCGATGTCCGCCCCACCGACCCCGTCGTGCAATCGTGGCCGATGCCTTACGCGGCCATGGCGTGGTTTCTCGCGCATACACCCGAGGGCGTGTTCATCGGCAATCCACGGGTGCATTTTCAACATTACGCCGATCGACTGAAGGCCCCGCGACGCGACGAACGCCGCTGGCGCGCCTGGGCCTGCTGGGCACTGACGCGCCGTTTGCGTCCCGATCTTCCCAACGATCCGAAGCACCGGGTGATCGAACCAACCGAAGCCGAAATCGCCGCGGCGTTGGACGCCCATGGTCTACCGGGGGAAACCGCGCTCTGGCGCACGGTATTGCAGGACTGCGAGCCAGTTTGAGCACCGTTGAAGAATTAAATAAAAACCTGCCGAAAGGACGCTTGACAGTCGTTTGGCGGATTCTACGGTCTGCCCTCTTTCCTATTTCCGGGGTGATAGCTCAGCTGGTTAGAGCGTCTGCCTGTCACGCAGAAGGTCGCGGGTTCGAGTCCCGTTCATCCCGCCAGTTTTAAAGCCCGCTTCTTCCAAGAAGCGGGCTTTTTTGTGCCCGAATCGCCCCTTTTTCACACGAAAAAGGCCGGCCCGAAGGCCGGCCTTTGCTGGTCGCTGGACCAGATCGACGAATCACATCGATCAGCCCAGGTTGGCGATGATCGCGTCGGCCATGGCACGCGTGCCGACCGGGGTTTTGCCAAAGGCGATGTCGCCCGTGCGAACGCCGTCGGTGGCCACGGTCTTGCGAACGGCGGCCTCAATACGCGCAGCGATGGCATCGAGACCAAAGCTGTAACGGAGCATGAGCGCGACCGAGAGAATCTGCGCGCAGGGATTCGCGATGCCCTTGCCCGCGATATCCGGGGCGGTGCCGCCGGCGGGCTCGTAGAGACCGAAGGGCAGACCAAGCGAGTTTTTGCCCGTGCCCAGGGAGGCGGACGACAACATGCCGAGCGAACCGCAGATAACCGCCATCTCGTCGGAGAGAATGTCGCCAAACATGTTTTCCGTGAAGAGCACGTCGAACTGGTTGGGATCGCGCGCGAGCTGCATCGCGGCGTTGTCGACATACATGTGGCTGAGCGCGAGCTCGGGGTGGTTCTTGGCAAAATAGGCGGTGACGATGCGGCGCCACAGCACGGAGGTTTCGAGGACGTTGGCCTTGTCCACGGAGCACACGCGCTTGCCGCGGGCCTTGGCCGTCACGGCGGCAACCTCGGCGATGCGTTCGATCTCCGAGGTCTTGTAAACCATCGTGTCGACGGCCTGCTCCTCGCCATTTTCGAGCTTGGTGGTGGCCTTCGGAAGGCCGAAATAAATGCCGCCGGTGAGCTCGCGAATGCACACGATATCGATGCCGTTGGGGATGCGCTCCGACTTCAGCGGCGACGCGTCGAGCAGGTCCTTGTAGAGGAGGCCGGGGCGGATGTTCGCGAAAAGATTGAACGCCTTGCGGAGCGGCAGGAGTGCGGCGCGTTCAGGCTGTTCTTTGGGAGGGAGCTTCTCCCATTTCGGTCCGCCGACGGAGCCGAAGAGAATGGCGTCGGCCTGCTGGCAGAGCGCGAGCGTCGAGTCCGGGAGCGCCTTGCCGTGGTTGTCGATGCCGGCACCACCAACATCGGCGACCTGGTAGGAAAGCGTGAGATTTTCCTGCTTCGCCACGTGGGCAAACACGCGGAGGGCCTCGGTCATGACCTCGGGCCCGATGTAGTCTCCAGGAAGAACGGCGAATTTAAGAGTCGGCATAAAGGTCAATGAATTAGCAAGGCGCGCCCGCCGCTGGCAAGGTGCGAAGTGGAACCCGCGCCCATGACACGGCGGCGGCTTTAGAACAACGACCGGAACGCTCAGTCGTCGCGCTTCGCCAAGGCACGATGCACGGCGTTCCCGAGCGAGTGCAGCGTGAAGGGCTTGAGCAAAAGCCCACGGATGCCCATCGCCTGCACGACATCGGGAGTGAGCTTGGCCGTATATCCCGTGGTGAGAATTATCGGCAGATCAGGACGGAGGGCCAGGAGTTCGGCGGCCAGATCGGTGCCCATCATTCCCGGCATGCTCAGATCGGTGATCACCACGTCAAAGGCCTGCGGATTGGCACGCAGGAGTTCAAGCGCCTCGACCGCGCTGCAGACCGACGTAGCCCGGTAATTAAGCGTTTCAAGAACTGCATTTGCGAGCTGCGCGAGCGGCGGCTCATCGTCGACAAAGAGAACCCGCTCCCCGGCTCCGCGCTGAATCTCCGGTCGGTCGGGAGCCGGTTTCTCCAGCGAGACCGTGCCATCCGCCGGAAAATATAAATCAAACCGGGTGCCCTGTCCCGGGAGGCTATTCACCGCGATCGCGCCCTCGTGGCTTTGCATGATGCCATGCACGACCGACAACCCCAAGCCCGTGCCCTCGCCCGGCGCCTTCGTGGTGAAGAATGGCTCAAAGATGCGATCCTGGGTCGCTTTCTCCATGCCACAGCCCGTGTCGCTGATGCTCATGCGCACGTAAAGTCCCGGCTTGAGACGCACCCCTACCTCGGACTGGCGGGCATCCATCAAAAACTTTTCCAGCTTCACGCCAAGACGCCCCGGACGATCACGCATCGCGTGGGCTGCGTTGGTGCAGAGATTCATCACCACCTGATGCACCTGAGTCGGATCGGCCTGCACGATGGGCAGGTCGGCGGCAAACGAGACATCAAACTCGATGTTCGCCGGAATCGTCGCGCGCAAAAGCTTGATCGGCTCCGCCACCACTTGTCTCAACTGCACCGACACACGTTGCTGATCCTGCTGGCGGCTGAAGGCCAATATCTGGCGCACCAGCGCAGCGGCGCGCTGAGCCGCCTGCAGAACCATGTCGAGGTGCTGGCCCCCCGTCGGGTTGTCCACGAGGGTCAGCTTGGTCAGCTCCACGTAGCCGATGATCGCGCCCAAAATATTATTGAAATCATGCGCGATCCCGCCGGCCAGCGTGCCGATGGCCTCCAGCTTCTGTGCCTGGCGGAACTGCTCCTCAAGTTTGCGCCACTCGGTGATATCCTGCGCCGTGCCGACGATCCGGTAAACTCGCCCTTTCGCATCTTTGAGTGGAAACGATCGATCGCGCACCCATCGCAACGAGCCATCGGGACGCACGATCCGATATGTCTCATCGTAGCCGCCGGGAATATCCAGCTTATGCAAGACGGCTTCGAGCACACGCTCCCGATCCTCGGGATGAACGGCGTCGGCCCAGTCCAGCGGATCCCGATACAAGCTCTCACACGAGCGCCCCCAGATCTCCTCGTATGCCGGACTGACATAGAGCATTTTTTTACTGGTCGGATCCACCATCCAGAATACCTCGGCGATATTCTCCGCGAGTTGCCGGAAACGTTGCTCGCTCTCGCTGAGCGCCAGCACACTTTCACGCTGCACGGTCACATCGTTGGCCAGAATCAGTTTGGCAGGCCTTCCCCCAAAAATGAATTCATGCGGGGTGATCTCCACGAAAATCACTTCGCCGTTTTTCTTGCGATGCTTCCACGCGGCGGTCGCGACCATGTCGGATTTTGCCTTTCCGGAAAGGGACGAATGCAACACAGACACGTCCTCGGACGGATGGATATCCTTGATCGTCATGCCGAGAAACTCCTCGCGGCTGTAACCGTAATGCCGAACCGCCGCGTCGTTCACGGCCAGAAACCGGAGCGTCTCCTGATCGTAGACCCACATCGGCATCGGGTTGGACTTAAAGAGCAGACGAAAATCGTTTTGGCTCTGAAGCAACACCGAGTCCATCTGCGCCCTCTCGCGCCGCAACCGACACTGTTCCAATGCCTGGGTGACCGCGGAGCCCAGTCGCGCCAACCGGTCTTTCATCAGATAATCGGAGGCCCCCTTCTTGATCGCCTCGACCGCAAGCTCCTCGCCGACGGTTCCTGAAATCAGGATGAAGGGCACGTCGAGGCCGCGCTTCTTGAGCAGTTCAAGCGCATGCAATCCGCTGAACGCCCCCATGTCGTAGTCGGATATGATCAGGTCCAATTCAGCGTGAATACCCGCCAGATAAGCCGCCTCGGTATTCACCACGGTGGCATCGATCTCGAAACCATCCCGCCTCAGTTGCCGGAGCACCAGCTCGGCATCCACGGCGCTGTCATCCGCCACAATGATCTTCAGTGATTGTGCCATGAGGTCAGCGTTCCTGATCGGGCGATTGATTCACGAGCAGCCAGTATAATCCCAACTGCTCCACTGCGGCGGAAAACCCTTCAAAATTGACCGGCTTCACGATGTAGCTGTTCACGCCAAGATTGTAACTTTCGATCACATCCCGCTGTTCCCTGGATGAGGTGAGCATGACCACCGGGATCGTCTTGGTGCGCGGGTCTGTCTTCAATCGGCGAAGCACCTCAAGGCCGTCAATTTTCGGAAGCTTAAGGTCGAGCAGAACCACCCGGGGAAAACTCCCCGCGCGCCGGCCTTGGTGCCCGCCTTCCCCAAACAAAAAGTTCAGCGCTTCTTCACCGTCCCGACATACGTGAAGATGATTGGCCAGGCGTGCTTTTTTCAGCGCGCGTTGCGTGAGCGCAAGGTCGCTGGGGTTATCCTCCACGAGAAGAATTTCTACAACGTCAGGGGTATTCATGAGATGCTCCGGTGTTAAAGGCTGAAATAAAAAGTGGCTCCCTGGTCCACGGCCCCCTCCGCCCATACCGATCCGCCATGGCGATGGACGATACGTTGCACGATGGCCAGGCCCACGCCCGTTCCTTCGTAATCTTCCGCACGATGCAGCCGCTGAAAAACACCGAATAATTTGTCGGCATAGCGCATGTCAAAACCAGCGCCGTTGTCCTTGATGTAATAAACGGTCGTGTTTTCTTCACGCCTGCTTCCGATGGTGATTACCGGCAGCGCCTTGCGACGCGTGTATTTAAATGCGTTCGAAAGGAGATTGATCCATACCTGCTTGAGCAGCACCGGATCTGCCTCACATGGCGGCAATTCCTCCACCCGGATATCCAGCTTCCGACCGGGAGACTCCGCGATCATTCCACTGAGCAACGAATTCACCATCGCAACGTTGTCTATCGACAGACGCTCCAACGACGCCCTGCTGAGCCGTGAAAACGTCAAAAGGTCGTCGATCAATTCGCCCATGCGCTGGGTCTCGCTTCGGATGGTATCCAGATAACGCCGCGCCTCGGCGCTCAAGGTCTCCCCATAATCCTCCATCAAAGCCTGCGAAAAACCGTCCACGGCCCGCAGCGGCGCGCGCAGGTCATGCGATACGGAATACGAGAACGCCTCCAGCTCCTTGTTGGATTCCTCCAGCTGCGCGGTGCGTTCCGCGACCCGTCGCTCCAATCCCGTATTCATTTCCTGGATTTGAATCTCCGCCTTGCGCCGGGCGGCGATGTCGATTCCCACCCCGATCAAGCACATCTGGCCGTCGAGCACGACCGTGCGGCCGGTGAAATAATACGGCGTCCGCGTCCCGTCCTTGGCGACAAAATCAGCCTCCACCTCGGACACTCCCTTTGAGAACACCTCGGCAATTCTCGCGGCTAGCAGGACCTTGTCCCCGCCCGTGAAAAAATCGAGGGGATGCATCGTCGCGATCTCAGCCGCCCCATAGCCGGTCACCTGCTCGAAGTTCTTGTTCCAGCGCATGAATTTCCCGGTCTGATCGTAGAGATAGAAAACCCCCGGCAAACTATCGATCACCGCGTCAGAAAATTCCTTCTCCATCCGCACGGTTCGCTCCGCTTTCCGCCTGCCCATATCCTCACGATGCAGTTTGGTTGCCGTGTGCCACGCGAGCACCGCGAAGATCAACACATTCGACGTCGCAAAAAGGGTGAGCCCGGTCTCCAGCCCATACCACCCCAACCGCTGCCCCTCCAAGCGGAACCAACCGACGATCACCGGAAGCAACAAGGCCGCCGGAAACAACCGTCGAACCAGCACGCCTCCGGCCGTGTCGCTATTCCAGATCACGACAAAACCGCCGTCCGGCCGCGCATAAAAAATCCCGATGCCCAGCACGGCGAACAACAACGCCGTGTGCATCGCCATGCGGAAGAAAACCCCCGTCACGTCGCCGTCGTAGAAATAGCGGGTCAGCCCAATCCACCCGATGAAAATAACCATCGCGGCCAGCCACTGGGCCGCCTGATGAAAGCGTTTCTGCGCCGTTAGCGCCAAGGCGATGCCGGTCAGAAAAAACCCGATCGCCGTCATCACGGCCATCTGCCCCCGACCCTCGCCGGGATCAAAGCCCAGCATGTCCAACTCGGTGGGCTGCCCCAGCAAGTATAACCCAAGACGCCGCCCGCCGATCACCGCCACCAGCAACGCCAAACCCATCGCGGCCCTCCGCCAACGATCCGCAGCCAACGGCTTGTCCACCCGACCCCGGTTCATCGTTGCCGTGATCGCCAACAACGCCGCGCCCGAAAAGCAAAACGCCACGGCCGTCATCGGCACCATCGATGTCCAATCCGACCGCAACTGCGTCAACGTCGTGTTGCCCGTTGCCCAACCCACCAAGACCAACAACCCCGCGACCAAAGCGAACACACCGCCACATCCGGCGATGATCAGCGAACGAACATAAAAAATGGGGGACGGCATGACGCCAATGAGTGGACACTAACTTCAACCATGTCCGCTGGATGCAAAACCCAGAGGGTGTTGCCAATTTGCATTTCAACCCGCTTCGCGCAAGCACGCATCACACATGCCGCACGATTTCACGCCTTGCTAAGCTGGCGCCCGCCCTCTGTGCTGGCCCTTTATTTTTGCTCCATGACCTCAGCCGAGATTCGCCAGTCCTTCCTCGATTTCTTCGCAAGCCAGGGCCACACGATCGTCCCCTCGTCGTCGCTCCTGCCCGACTCGCCCGGACTGCTCTTCACCAACGCCGGCATGAATCAATTCGTGCCCATCTTCCTTGGTGACAAAGCCGCTGACGTCTCCAAATGGGCCGGCGCCCGCCCCGCCAAGGACACCCGCGCCGCTGACACCCAGAAATGCATCCGCGCCGGCGGCAAACACAACGACCTCGAGGACGTTGGCTACGACACCTACCACCACACGCTCTTCGAAATGCTGGGCAATTGGTCCTTCGGCGATTACTTCAAAAAAGAGTCGCTCACCTGGGGCTGGCATTTGCTGACCAAGGTCTGGGGCATCCCCGCCAAGCGTCTCTTCGCCACCGTTTACGCCCCCAAGCCCGGCGACCCGTCCGAGTTCGACCACGAAGCCGCCGCAATCTGGACCGAGCTCTTCAAAGCCGAAGGCCTCGACCCCGCCATCCACATCGTCCACGGCAACCGCAAGGACAACTTCTGGCAGATGGGCGACACCGGTCCCTGCGGCCCTTGCTCCGAAATCCATTTCAACCTGCTCCCCTCCGACGACGAAATCGAAGGCCGCAAAGGCGTGAACAGCTCCAGCCCCCGCTGCATCGAGATCTGGAACCACGTTTTTATTCAGTTCAACGCGAACGCCGACGGCACCTTCTCCCCCCTCGCCGCCAAACACGTGGACACCGGCATGGGATTCGAGCGCGTCGCCGGCATTTACGCCACGACGAAAGGTTTCACCGACTTCTCGCCCGAACCCTCCAACTACAACGCCGACGTCTTCGCCCCGCTCTTCGCGAAAGTCACCGCGCTCTCCGGCAAAACCTACGCCGGCACCGTCCCGACCAAGCGCGAAGGCCTGACCGAACAAGAGAACATCGACATCGCCTTCCGTGTGCTGGCCGACCACGCCCGCACGATCAGCTGCTCCATCGCCGACGGCATCATGCCCGGCAACGAAGGCCGCAACTACGTCATCCGCCGCATTCTACGCCGTGGCATTCTCTACGGCACCAAGCTCGGCCTCAAAACCGGATTCTTCGAACAACTCGTCGCCCCCGTCGTCGAGTCCCTCGGCAACGTGTTCCCCGAGCTGGTCGAGCGCCAAGACATCGTCCGCCGCGTGATCCGCAGCGAAGAAGAGAGCTTCGGGCGGACTATTGAGCGAGGTCTGAAACGCTTCGAGGATAGCGTCCGGATTTCTGAAGGGCTCTGGCGCACATCGAAAAAGACTTCGGGCGAAGTCATTCGATCTGTGGTCGATGCGGTTCTCTTGGACGATAATGAAATCGAAATTGGAAAGGAGATACCTGAGGGGACCTTTGCGGGCGCATTCGCATTCGAGCTCTACGACACCTACGGCTTCCCCCTCGACATGACCCAGCTGCTCGCCACCGAGCGCGGCCTCACCGTCGACACCTCCGAGTTCGAGCGCCTCATGGACGAGCAACGCAAGCGCGGACAAGCCTCCACCAAAAAAGTCATCGTCGTCGCCGCCACCGAAGGCTCCGAAACCGTGGACCAAAAGCCCACGACTTTTCTCGGCTACGATACTCTCACCGCCAACACCACGCTGGTCGACATCGTCAAAACCGAGACCGACACCTACCTCGTCTTCGCCGCCACCCCCTTCTACGCCGAGATGGGCGGCCAGGTCGGCGATACCGGCGAAATCGTGATCAACGGCCAAGCCGTGACGATCATTGATACGATCAAAGACAAATCCGGTCGTCACCTGCACAAAGCCGAACCGACCGCATTGGTCATTGATCACTCCACGTTCCCGATTGGCTCGGCCGCCAGATTGGCGGTCGCCGTCACCCGCCGTCGCGCCATCAACCGTCACCACACCGCCACGCACCTTCTCCATTGGGCGCTGCGCAAGGTCATCGGCACGCACGTCCGCCAGGCCGGCTCCAGCAACACGCCCGAGCGCCTGCGTTTCGACTTCGCGCACTTCGAGGCCGTCACTCCCGCCCAGCTCCGCGAGATCGAAGGACTCGTGAATGCGCACATCCTCGAAAACGCCACGGTGACCTCCTACGAAACCGACTTCGACAAAAAGCCCGAAGGCACCCTCGCCTTCTTCGGCGAAAAATACGGCAAGACCGTCCGCGTCGTCGATGCCGGCGGCTACAGCCGCGAACTCTGCGGCGGCACCCACGTGTCCACGACCGGTGAGATCGGCCTCGTGAAGATCGTGTCCGAGGGCGCGGTCGCCGCCGGCACCCGCCGTCTCGAAGCCGTCGCCGGCCAGGCCGCCTACGACTACGTCTCCGCGCAGGAGGAAAAACTCGCCGTCGCCGCCGCCAAGATCGGCGTGCCTGTCACACAGCTCGAAGCCAAGCTCGACGCCCTCCTCACGCAAAAAACCGAGGCCGACAAAAAGCTCAAAGCCTTCGAACAACGCGCCGCCGCCGCGCTCGCCACCGAACTCGCCGCGAAAGCTTCCACCAAAGACGGCCTGCCCTACGTCTCCGCCGTCGTCACGGTCGAGGCCCCGGAAGCTCTCCGCGAAATCGGCTCGCAAGTCCTTGCCAAGCTCGGCGAAGGCGTGGTCGTGCTCGGCGCCGCTTTCGGCACCGAAAAAGTCTCGCTCGTGGCCTTCGCCTCGCCCGCCGCGATCAAGGCCGGACACCAAGCCGGCAAGATCATCAGCGCCCTCACCGCCCAGCTCGGCGGCAAAGGCGGCGGCAAGCCCGACTTCGCGATGGGCGGAGGCAAGGACGCCTCCAAGCTCGCCGAGGTCCTCCGATAAAAACGTCGATCCGGTTAAACCGCTAATGTGCGCTAATCATCGCTAACTTCAGACGACAGAATCGACTGTCCTACTCTGAATTAGCGGCCATCAGCGCAATTAGCGGTTTAAAAAATCGGTGGTTGGCCAGGTCGTAAATTCCTGCGCAACGTTGTTCCGCAGCGGTGGTCAACCCGGGTATGAATCTACCCGAAAACCTCGCTGGAAAGCTGATCATGCAAGGCATCCACGTGGACCTCACGGAAGCCCTGCAAAACTCCATCCGTGAAAAGTTCGCTGTGTTGCTTCGACACAATGAATTCATCCAGCGGATCAACGTGCGCCTGCATCAGGACCAAACGCTGGGCAACGAGCATCACTACACCGCCACGGCTGAAATGGAAATCAGCGGGCCCAATCTCGTCGCGACTGCGGAAGGCAAAGACGCTTACTCGGTCTTGGATGAACTCGTCGATCGCCTCGATAACCTCATCGAACGCCGTCACGGTCGCCGCAAGGAGCGCCGCAACCATCCGCACGACATCGAGCTGGATGCAGACATACCGAAAACCGAGTAACCCGCACGTAGCAGCCGAGGTGACGAGGCTGGGCTGTCGGGGCACGTCCTGACAGCCTCGTTACCTCGGCTGCTACAGCGTCCACACCGGCTCACACCTTCGCCTCGTCGGCGGTCGCGGCTTTTTCATTCACCCGGCTCTCGGCCGCGTGGGTGAGTTTTTCGTCGGCGGCGGATTCCTCCTTCAAGGTTTCCGTCAACAGACGCTCCGCGTCCTTGTAGCCGAGTTCCTGGGCAAACGCGCGCACGCTGCCGTAACCGGCGATTTCATAGTGCTCGATTTTCTGTGCTTCGACAATGAGCGCGGCATCAAGAACCTCAGGATCGGCTTCCTCCTGGAGGGTGTCGCGGGCCTCGGCGAGAAGACCTTGCATGGCCTTGCAGCTTCGTCCGGTGAAAGACACCCCGATACCATGGAAAATCGCATCCAGACGCTCGATTTGATCGCGGGTTTCCTTGAGGTGGTCTTCGAAGACTTGTCGCAGTTGCGGCGCCTTGGCGGCTTGGGCCATCAGAGGAAGGCCGGTGAGAATTTGTTGCTCCGCATCATAGAGGTCGCGGAGTTCGTAGATAAACAGATCGTGGAGAGTATCGAGTGCCATGGGAGTAGAATGTTGAGGGTTGATAAAAACAGCGCGCCGTAGCGGTCGCGTTTAGTTTATCTCCATTAGTCATTTTCAAGGGCCCAAAGTGGCTGGGGCGGTTTCCCAAAACCAGCGCAGTCCCACGCCCCATGGCTCGTCAGGCAGGAGACCGGCACAAAAAAGGCCGACCCGTGAGGGCCGGCCTTTGATCAAGCCAGTTGATCGCTTAGTAGCGGTAGTGCTCGGGCTTGTAAGGACCGTCCACGGACACGCCGAGGTATTCGGCCTGCGTCGGAGTGAGCTTGGTGAGCTTGGCGCCGATCTTTTCCAAGTGCAGGCGGGCCACTTCTTCGTCGAGGTGCTTGGGCAGGCGGTAGACGCCGACCTTGTAAACGTCCTTGTTCTTCCAGAGGTCGAGCTGGGCGAGCGTCTGGTTGGTGAAGGAGTTCGACATCACGAACGACGGATGGCCGGTGGCGCAGCCGAGATTCACGAGACGGCCTTCGGCGAGCAGGTAGATCGTGTTACCCTTTGCGAAGGTGAACTGGTCGTATTGCGGCTTGATGTTAACGCGCTTCACGCCCTTGGCCTTGTAGAGGCGGTCAACCTGGATCTCGTTGTCGAAGTGGCCGATGTTACAGACGATGGCCTGGTCCTTCATCTTCTGCATGTGCTCCAGCGTGATGACGTCGCGGTTGCCCGTGGTCGTCACGTAGATGTCGGCGATGCCGAGGGTGCTTTCGACGGTGTTGACCTCGAAGCCTTCCATCGCGGCCTGCAGGGCGTTGATCGGGTCAACCTCGGTCACGATCACGCGGGCGCCAAAGCCCTTGAGCGAGAACGCGGAGCCCTTGCCCACGTCGCCGTAGCCGCACACGCAGGCGACCTTGCCGGCGATCATGACGTCGGTGGCGCGCTTGAGACCGTCGGCGAGGGACTCGCGGCAGCCGTAGAGGTTGTCGAACTTCGACTTGGTGACGGAGTCGTTCACGTTGATCGCCGGAACGAGCAACTTGCCCTTTTCGTGGAGCTGGTAGAGGCGATGCACGCCGGTGGTGGTCTCCTCGGAGACGCCGCGCCAGTCCTTCACCATCGCGGTGAAGATGCCCTTCTGGGTCTTTTTGATTTTCTTGAGGAGGTCCTTGATGACCTGCTCCTCGTGCGAGCCGGACTCGGTGTTGATCCAGTCGCTTCCCTGCTCCATCTCGTAGCCCTTGTGGAGGAGGAGGGTGACGTCGCCGCCGTCATCGACGACGAGCTGCGGGCCCTTGCCGCCGGGGAAGCTGACGGCCTTCCACGTGAGATCCCAATATTCTTCGAGCGTCTCGCCCTTCCAGGCGAAGACCGGCACGCCGGCCTTCGCGATGGCGGCGGCGGCGTGGTCCTGGGTCGAGAAAATGTTGCACGAGGCCCAGCGGACGTCGGCGCCCAGCGAGACGAGAGTCTCGATAAGGACGGCGGTCTGGATCGTCATGTGCAACGAGCCGGTGATGCGGACGCCCTTGAGGGGCTTTTTGGCGCCAAACTTTTTGCGGAGGGAAACAAGGCCGGGCATCTCGTGCTCGGCGACGTTGAGTTCCTTGCGGCCCCACTCGGCGAGACCGATGTCGCGCACAATGAAGTCCTGGCCTTTGGGAACGTTTTTCAGAAGGGAAACGGATGACATTAGAAGTTGAGAGCTGAGTGTTGAGAGTTGAGAGCCCGAGCAGCGGGGCTCATCACTTTACCGCGGCGAGGAGGGCGGCGACCTTGTTGGTCTGCTCCCAAGGCAGGTCGGCTTTGCCGAAATGGCCGTAGTTGGTCGTCTGGCGATAGATCGGCTGGAGCAGGTTGAGCTGCTTCACGATGTCGGCAGGCTTGAAGCTGAACACCTTTTGGATGGCATCGGTGATCTTCTCGTCGGAGATCACGCCGGTGCCGAAGGTGTTGACGTAAACGCTCACCGGATTCGGGTGGCCGATCGCGTAGGCGAACTGAACCTCGACCTGCTTGGCGAGCTTGGCGGCCACGATGTTCTTGGCGACCCAGCGGCCCATGTAGGCGGCCGAACGGTCGACCTTGGACGGATCTTTGCCAGAGAAGGCGCCGCCACCGTGACGACCCCAACCACCGTAGGAATCGACGATGATCTTGCGGCCGGTGAGACCGGAATCGCCCTGGGGACCGCCGATCACGAACTTGCCGGTCGGGTTGATGAGGAACTCGGTCTTGCTGTTCAGCAGGCGGGCGGGAAGCACCTTCTTGATGACGTTCTTGATGAGGAAAGCCTCGATCTCGGCGTGCGACACGTCGGGAGTGTGCTGCGTGGAGATAACGACATTGACGATCTCGGTGGCGACACCGTCCACGTAGCGGACGGACACCTGGGACTTCGCGTCGGGACGGAGCCACTTGACCTTGCCGGCCTTGCGAATGCGGGTGAGCTCACGGCCGAGGCGGTGGGCATAAATGATCGGGGCCGGCATCAGCTCCTCGGTCTCGTCGGCGGCGAAGCCAAACATCAGGCCCTGGTCGCCGGCTCCCTGCTCGGCGGTCTTCTTGCCGGCCGCTTTCTTCGCGTCCACACCCTGCGCAATGTCGGCGGACTGGGCGGTCAGGTAGTTATTGATGAATACGGTGTCGGCGTGAAACACGTCGTCGTCATTGGTGTAGCCGATGTGACGGATGGCGTCGCGAATGACCTTGTCGACGTTGAAGGCCTCGTCGATCGGCTTGGTTTTGCCCGTCTTCTTGTCCTGCAGCTTGGGAATGGTGATCTCGCCACCGACGACGACCATGTTGGATTTCACGAAGGTCTCGCATGCCACGCGGGAGGTTTTGTCGATCGCCAGGCAAGCATCGAGGATGCTGTCGGAAATGAGGTCGGCAACCTTGTCAGGATGCCCCTCGCCCACGGACTCGGAGGAAAACACGAATGAGTTGGCCATAAGATTAGTGGGCAAACGCAAGCACCACGAACACACCCCCGCAAGGTCAATATCAACATATGCGCATGCCATGATATGTCGCGGAGCCATCGTCCTGTTGCACGAAATGCGCAATCCGGCAGGTCCAAGCTTGCGGCCATCCGAACGCGAGCCATTTATAAAAATCGACCATGCCGCCCGCCCCCGTGCAAACTGACTTGGTTGATCTCAAAGGACGGAAACTTCTCTTGGTCGATGACGACCGGTTGAACCTGCGAATTCTGCAGGGCATCCTGCAAAACGAAGGTTACGTGCTCGCCGACGCGGATTCCGCCGAGTCCGCGCTCGTAAAATACGACGAGTTTCACCCCGACCTGGTGCTGTTCGACGTGGTTTTGCCGGGCATCAACGGCTTTGACGCGTGCCGTGAACTGCGCAAACGC
>Ga0307410_10000111_pt1 | contig 28496 bp, 29 predicted proteins | sample 322Ometagenome_3_FD_203707 | JGI IMG/M metagenome (GOLD analysis project Ga0307410, IMG submission 203707) | Maize rhizosphere microbial communities from greenhouse at UC Davis, California, United States - 322HYB-O-3 | ecosystem: Host-associated > Plants > Roots > Rhizosphere > Soil | place... | reverse complement strand
GCGCCGGGTTCTTGGCAGGAAGAGCATTCCTCATGTATCGCCGACTGGGAGGAAACAAGCGCTCTCCACTACCTGACTTCTATATCGGCGCACATGCGGCCATCGCTGGATACCGTTTGTTGACACGAGATGGCACCCGGTATCGCACCTACTTTCCAAAGCTTGAGCTCGCTACTCCATGATCAGATTCCACAGGTGCATGCCGTTCCAGGAAGGTGAACACATCGGTGTCGTCGACCCCGGGGAACGTGCCGGGCGGTAAAGCGGCCAACAGATGCGAATGCACTCGGGCACTGGGCCAGGCCTGCTTGGACCAACGCGCGGCAAGCGCTCCGGGCGGACGCCGGCAGCAGTCCGGATCAGGACACAGTGATCTTGCCCGTTCAGTCGTCTCACGCCCGCGGAACCACTTCACGTGCGTGTACGGCACGCCGAGGCTGACTGAAAACACACCGTCGCTGGTGGCTTCTGCTTGAGCGGTGCACCAATAGGTGCCGCGCGGCGTGTCGGTGTATTGGGAGTACGCACCAGAGCGATCAGCCACGTTGAAAACCGCGTACGCGGTCCATTTACGGCAGACCGGCTGTCCTTCAATCGCGCCAAGGACATCGGTAGGAAAGCTCACGCCGTCGTTCTCGTACGCCTTATAGATCACGCCGTTCTCATGTACCCGCATGAAATGCACCGGCAATCCGAGATGGTGGGTCGCCAGGTTCGTGAACCGGTGCGCAGCCGTCTGATGCGAAACAGCGAACGCATCACGCAGATCTTCAATCGCAAGTTGTCGTTCCTTCTTGGCCGTCTGCAGCAAGTCAACCGCCGCTTGCTGAGGGATGCGAAGGGCCGCTGCAAAGTAATTGACCTCCACCCGTTGCCGGAGAAAGTCCGGATAGTCCTTGGGCTCGACATGGCCGAGGACAACATGGCCGAGCATTTGCAACACATGGAGCCGTACGTCGTGGGTTCCCGGCGCCTGCACTTGAGGCAGATAGATCCGCTTATTGCGCAAGTCGGCAATCGAACGCGTTGACAGCGGTAGGTCGGGTACGTAATGCAGCTCAAAACCAAGATGCTCGGCCATCTGAACCATCACCCGCTGCGAGAGCGGGCCACCCCGGTGATCAACGGCATCGAGAATCTTCTGCGCGGCCGCCTCAATTTCCGGGTAATAGTTGCCCCGCTCACGCATCTGCGCACGCAGCTCCGCATTGGCACGCCGAGCCTCCTCCGGCGTTGCGGCATGCTCACTGGCATGCCGTACCAGCTCTTCGTACAATCCAACCAGCGCCTCGAGGGCCTCTATGGGAAGCCGCCGGCCGGTGTGAACGTACGGCAAGCCCAACGACTGATACAGCGCTGTTCGCTGCGCGCGTTCTAACGTGATCTCCAGCGCTGCCCGTCGACTTGGCGGCTCGGCGGCAAGCAGGTCCGACAGCGGAACGTCAAGGGTCGCCGCGAGTGCCCGGAGCAGGGACAGCTTGGGCTCACGCCGACCGTTTTCGATCAGCGACAGGTGACTGGGAGCCCGGCCCACGGCGGCACCGACCTCGTCCAGCGTCAGGCCCCTCGCCTGCCGATAATGGCGCAGTCGGCGTCCAAGGGCCAGAGAATCCATTGCGGCTGGAGCGATGTCAAGATCCGTCATTGCTTCACAATAGCGAAAGAAACGCCAATCTTTCGCGCGCGTTGGTATTGAAGATCAGCGCGAGTTCCGGCCAAAGTGCCTCTAGAGCCACCGAGCAGAGTCGCTAGGAGAACAGGCCATGACCGATCTGCAAACCCTTGCAAGCACTCAGACCCCGTTGCCCACCGCGGAAGAAATCGCCGTCGACTGGGCGACCTCACCACGCTGGCGCGACATAGCGCGCACCTATTCCGCCGAGGATGTCGTCCGCCTCCGCGGCACCGTCTGCGAAGAGCACACACTGGCCCGCCGCGGCGCCGAACGGCTATGGCAGCTGCTGCAAACGGAGGACTATGTCGCCGCTCTTGGTGCTCTTACTGGTAACCAGGCGGTGCAGATGATCAAGGCCGGCTTGCAGGCCATCTACCTGTCCGGCTGGCAGGTGGCCGCCGATGCCAACCTGGCCGGCCACACCTATCCCGATCAGAGCCTCTACCCGGCAAACTCGGTCCCCGCTGTCGTGCGGCGCATCAACAACGCGCTGTTACGCGCCGATCAGATCGCCTGGTCGGAGCGAGACGGCGAGCGCGATTGGCTCGTTCCCATCGTTGCCGACGCGGAGGCTGGATTTGGCGGACCGCTCAACGCCTTCGAACTCATGAAAGCCATGATCGCCGCCGGTGCGGCGGGGGTGCACTGGGAAGATCAGCTCGCCTCTGAAAAGAAGTGTGGGCACCTCGGCGGCAAGGTCCTCATCCCAACAGGTCACCACATTCGTACGCTCAACGCGGCGCGCCTAGCCGCCGACATCAGCGGCGTTCCGAGCATCATCATCGCGCGCACAGACGCTCTCGCGGCCAACTTGCTGACCAGCGACGTTGATGAACGAGATGTCCGCTTCTGCACCGGGGAGCGCACCGCCGAGGGCTTCTTCCGGGTGCGCGGCGGCATCGATGCGGTGATCTCTCGGGGCCTGGCTTACGCGCCGTACGCCGACCTGATCTGGGTTGAAACGGGCACTCCCGATCTTGACTTTGCGAGGGATTATGCCGAGGCGTTGCATCGGGAATTCCCGGACAAGCTGCTCGCGTACAACTGCTCGCCATCGTTCAACTGGAAGGCAGCGCTTGATGACTCCGCGATCGCGAAGTTCCAGCGCGAACTTGCCGCCATGGGTTATGCATTCCAGTTCATTACGCTGGCCGGCTTCCATGCCCTCAACCTGTCGATGTTCGACCTTGCCTACGGTTATTCGAGGGAAGGGATGACTGCTTACGTCGACCTGCAGCAGGCCGAATTCTCAGCTGTGGAACGCGGTTACACCGCTGTCAGGCATCAGCGGGAAGTGGGTACGGGCTATTTCGACCTGGTGACTTCTGCCCTCAATCCGAACAGCGACACTCTTGCACTGGCCGGATCGACCGAGACCGAACAGTTCCACTAGCGTCAATCAACAACCCATCGGGGACAGGCGTGGGTTGGAGAGGAAACGACATGGAACTGCATGATGGGATTCGCGTTCTCGGAGCCGCCGGCGAGCGCTACAACGAGGTTCTCACCCCCGAGGCTCTGAGCTTTCTTGGCCGATTACATGACAGGTTCGATGAGCGTCGCCGCGACCTATTAGCACAGCGCAGCGACCGCCGAAGTCGAATCGCCGCGGGTGAAGATCCGGACTTTCTCTCTGATACCAAGCAGATCCGGGAAGACCCAGACTGGCGGGTCGCTCCGCCGGCGCCCGGCTTGGCGGATCGTCGGGTGGAGATCACTGGACCGACAACCCGGTCTATGACGGTGAACGCGTTGAATTCCGGTGCGAAGGTGTGGCTCGCCGACTTTGAAGATGCCACCTCGCCCACCTGGCACAACATCGTCACCGGTCAGCTGAACATCATCGACGCGCTCGACCGGCGCATCGATTTCACCGCCGAGTCGGGCAAGGAATACCGGCTGGGCGATGAAATACCGACCATCGTTGTACGGCCACGCGGCTGGCATCTTCCCGAGGAGCACCTCCTCATCGACGGCAGCCCGGTATCGGGAAGTCTGGTCGACTTCGGGCTTTACTTCTTCCACTGTGCGAGGCGGCAGCTGGATCGTGGCAGGGGACCGTATTTCTACCTGGCCAAGCTGGAAAATCACCTCGAGGCTCAGCTGTGGAATGACGTCTTCTGCCTCGCACAAGATGAGCTCGGGATTCCTCGCGGCACCGTCCGGGCAACGGTGCTGATCGAAACGATCACGGCCGCGTTCGAGATGGAGGAGATCCTCTACGAGCTAGGTGATCATTCTGCTGGGCTGAACGCCGGCCGCTGGGACTACATCTTCAGTTTGATCAAGAACTTCCGGACCCGAGGGCAGCGATTCGTGCTGCCCGATCGCGCCGCGGTGACGATGACGACACCGTTCATGCGCGCGTACACCGAGCTGCTGGTACGTACCTGTCACCGGCGCGGCGCACATGCGATCGGCGGCATGGCGGCATTCGTACCGGATCGGCGTGACGAGGCAGCGACAGCTGTGGCGTTCGACAAGGTGCGTGCCGACAAGGAGCGCGAGGCAAATGATGGTTTCGATGGCTCCTGGGTCGCCCATCCTGATCTCGTCCCGATCTGCCGAGAGGTCTTCGACGGGACGTTGGGTGAACGCCCGAATCAGTTGCAGCGTACGCGGGAGGAAGTCGAGGTTTCGGCTGCGGATCTTCTTGCCGTGGAGACCGCCGTCGGTGACGTCACGGAGGCAGGGCTGCGTGCCAATGTTCGCGTCTCGCTTGGCTACCTGGATGCGTGGCTTGGTGGCAATGGCGCCGTTGCGATCGATCATCTGATGGAGGATGCGGCCACAGTCGAGATCGCCCGGTCTCAGGTGTGGCAGTGGCTGCACTACGGCACGTCGCTCTCCGACGGCCGACGCGTTACAGCAGACCTCGTCGGCTCGATCGTCGTCGAGGAGTTGGCTCGATGGCGGCAGGAACGTCCCTCGACGACCCATCTTGACCAGGCACGCGAGATCTTCAGCGCAGTAGCACTTGGACCGGAGTATCCGGAATTCAGTACTTCCGGCGCGTACGCGCGTTATCTCGCGACCACCATGGAGTGATCCCGAAGAAATTGCTTCGGAGGGAGCTATTACAGCTTGCAGGCCCGACGGCGTGTCGATTGGCGCCTGATTATCGACTTCTAGTAAACGTGGCGCGCTCGCGCTCGAAGTTTTCCGACTTCCCTTCCCCTAGCGAGGAGTGCCATGAGAAATCGCCTGCGTGCGCTTACTGTCGTTATCGCCGGTGGAATTGCCCTCGTCATCCCAGCCCAAATCGCGTACGCCGATTCCATGGATGAACACACCGTGGCGCATCGTGGCGCCAGCACGTCGAAATTGGGCGAAGGCACGTTGCCTGCCTACCAATACGCGGTAAAGAACCGTGCAGACATTCTCGATGCAGACGTTCGTTGGACCAAAGATGGTCCTGATGCTGACAGCGTCGGCACTATGGTGATCTTGCACGACGCAACGCTTGACCGAGTCACGAATTGCACGGGCAAAGTCTCCTCATGGCTCTGGTCGGCGGTCAGCGACAAATGTCGCACCGATATCGGCAAGCAGCCGCTCATGCGCCTTGTCGACTTGCTGCAATACGGCAACGCTGTCGGAAAATCATTTGCCGTGGAGATCAAGGTCGCTTCGATCAGCGATGCCCAGGCAAGGCAGTTGTGGAAAGCGATTAAGGACTCACGACTCCAGTTGCAGGCTACGCCAAGCCGGCTCGACGCGCTGAACAAGATCAAAAAGCTGGATGCCGCCGATTCCAGCCACAAGATCAGTTATGCGCTGATTGCCACTGGCACCGGCGGCTGGCCGTCAGTGTCGGCAATCAAGAGCGTCGGCACGGCGGTGCACGCCAAGCTCACCATCCCAGCTGGTGTCGCGAACAACTATCGGCTGGCCAATGTCAAGGTCTATCTCTATACGGCCCGGAACGCCTCCGACGAGGCCAAGATGATCGCGTTACAGCCATACGGAGTTGTCGTGGATGATCTGGCGCAGTTCCAAGCCTGGCGCGACACCGCGAGCGGATCGGCGTAGCGGTTCTGACATCCGACGTCACTTGGCTAGCTGATCAAGCAAGTCAGCCAGTTCCGCAGGTCGGGCCAGGAAGGGTGAATGCGCACCCGGGATCTCGATCGGCTCGACACCGAGCCGGGGCCGGGTAACCGCTCTGCTGAACTCGATGGTCATAGCCACGTCGTCCAACGCAGCGATCGCCGCTCGCGGAGTGTCGGGAAGGCGCCGCAATGGATACGGCCGATCCCACAGGCTTGTCGAGTTGTACGCACGCAGCTGCTCAAATGCCCATCTGGCATCCTGCGGGTCACAGTCGCTGTAAAAGGTGAATCGTGCGGACTCAAGGGTGCGGAACACACTCGACCCGTTCTCCAGCGTCTCAGTCTGGTAGGCGCCGGGCCCACCCATTGGCGGAGCATCGTCCCAGGGCCGACCGCCAACGTTGGGAATCAGTCCGCAGAGAGATATCAACAGCGACGTCGGACGCGACGCCGCCACTAGCGGTAAGACCATCGCTCCCAGCGAATGCCCGACCAGCACGGCGTCTTCCACAGTTGCGGGGTATGACGCTAGGACTGCATCGGCATAGTCGGAAAATGTCGCATGCCGATCCTCGATGGGCAGGTCCATCGTGGTCCACGAGTGACCTCGTGCCTCCATCTCTGGCAGGAGGCGGCTCCAGCACCAGGCGCCATGCCATGCGCCGTGGACAAACACAAATGTGGCTATTTGCCCTTACCTTTTCCGGACTTCTTGCCCTTCTCGCCTTTGTCGCTATCCGATCCACCCGTGTCCTGGGTGACGTCGCTTTGTCGCACCTCCAGCTGGTATGAACTACCAGAACTAGCGCCCGGTTGCCTCAGCCAAGGTCGGAAATCACCGTCACGAGCAACCAGGCTGGGTACTGGGGCCTCCTCCTCCGGACCAATATTGATCACGACCGTTACCGTGCTGTTGATGGTGGCGGTATCGCCGCTTTCAGGGCTCTGCCGGATCGCGGTGTCGACTGAGGAATCATCTGCGGCACGAACGTAGGTAAACCGCGGCACAAGATCTGCATTCCGTAGCAGGCTCTCAACACCGACCTGCCCAAGACCCAGCACCGCCGGGACTTCTGTGGTCGTCGCGGCAGCCGCCTGCGGCCGGTCGGATGTGTACATCCCGAACGCGCTGGCGCCTGCGACGACGAGGAGTAATGCAGTGACACTTGCAATGAGACGCCCCGCCGTCGGGCGCGAGACAGGCGACGTCTTGACGACAGTGTCTTGAGTGGCTGAGTCCGTCTCCTGCTCGGACACCTCATCCGACTCGAGTATCGAGGTGGGGAGCAATGTCGTGGCTGCTGGCGGATCCCCGCTGAGCACGCTTTCGACGTCCGCCTTCATATCGTCCGCCGACTGGTAGCGCTCAGCCGGATCCTTGGCAAGCGCCCTTAAGACGACGGCGTCGATGTCAGCGGAGATGTCCGGGTTCGCCTCGCTCGGCGGTGTCGGGGGCTCGGAGATGTGCTGGAAGACGATGCCCACTATCGAGTCGCCGGCAAACGGCGGCTCACCGACGAGCAGCTCATAAAGCATGCAGCCCACGGAGTAGATGTCGCTGCGAACGTCGGCTGGTTCGCCGCGGCCTTGTTCTGGTGACAGATATTGCGCCGTTCCAATCACCGTTCCGGCCATCGTCGCCGTACCCGTTGAGTCCGACACTGCGCGCGCGATGCCAAAGTCGGCGACCTTAACGCCGCGGGCCGTCGTCAGCATGACATTCGCTGGCTTGATGTCGCGGTGGATGATGCCGGCCGCATGACTGCACGCGAGGGCGTCCAGGACGCCAGCTGTCAACTCCAGCGCCCGTACCGGTGAGATCTTTCCTTCCTGCCGCAGCGCATCCCGAAGAGAACGGCCTTCAATCAGCTCCATCACGATGAACGGAATTGAGGGGCCGTCTGCTTCGCGCTCTTCGCCGGTGTCGTAAACGGCCACGATCGACGGGTGGTTGAGCCTGCCAGCGGCCCGAGCCTCGCGTCGAAAACGGGCCCGCAAGACAGGATTCATGGCCAGGTCGGGACGGAGGCGTTTGATGGCCACAGGCCGCCTCAGCTCGGCATCGAACCCGCGATAAACCTCCGACATTCCTCCTCTACCGAGTAGCTCGCGGGCTTGATATCGACAATCAGAGGCTGCCCGGGCGGGCTGGACTGACTTCGAGGTTGCGGCGCGCGCCGACAAACCCGCAACTCGATAGGTGGTTGCCGCCGCTCGGTGTGGAGGCTTGGCGCGTCTGGAAGCTGTGCCGCGATTGGCGGAGGAGGAAACAGTTTGCATTTGCTCTAATCCGTTTGTCGTAGGGGCATAGAAGTCTCTTCACCTTTAGAGATGGATGGTCCGGTATTGCTGGAAGGCAAATACCGGACCACGAAACCTTCACTTTCGGCACGGGTCGGATGCCAGGATGGAAGGTCTAAAGAGAAATTCAGTATGGGTTCAGACTCGGATTTCGATTAGACCCGAGTGGTTGTGTTCCGACCAGTGACGGTAGAAGCGATCACGACAAGTACCGCCGCGACCGCGATCGCAATAAGCCAACGGACCCAGTCAATTCCTGGGCTGCCGTTGCCGCCGAAGGCCGTATAAATGAACCAACCGATGAGAACGCCGCCGATCCCGCAGAGGATGGTGAGCCAAAGGGGCGTGTTGTCTCTGCTACCCGGTGCGACGAACTTGCCCAGCAACCCGATGATGATCCCTGCGACGATCACTCCGATTACTTCCATGGCATCTCCTTTACTGTGAAGCTGGACCCCGGTCCACCCGCGGCCCGCTTTTGTCACCAGTCCGCATCTACCCGCGGTCATGGCAGCCAAACTAAGCGGCTGAAATCGGTACGAGATCGTGGCAAGAGTTTGGCTTGTGCTTCGCTCGCAAAACCTGCAGCTGGAGTAGGACGCTCTGGCAAGTGGTCACCAACGACGTCAAATACCGCCGGTTCCATGTCGTTGGTGACCACTTTTCCGAGGGCCGCCCAACCGGGAGGCGCACTGGTCAGGACACAGATGGTCCTTAGCCGCTGCCAGGGCATTGTCGGGCAGGTCATGACTGTGGGACCCTCCTTTGATGGGCATCGTGACGAGGGGCTTCGGCGGGCGAAGGCGTGACAGCGGCCGGGACCTGCCACCGGGCCAATACCTCACCCACGACTTTCCAGTGCTGTCGGCCGGGCCGACGCCCCGCATCCCACTTGACACATGGCAGTTCACGGTGACCACCGAGCTCGGCCAGACTCATCAGTGGAGCTGGGCAGAGCTGATGGCGCTGCCGGCGGAGTCGATCACCGTCGACATCCACTGTGTGACGCGCTGGTCCAAGCTCGACACCGCCTGGCGCGGGGTCTCACTCGACACCTTGCTCGCCGACGTCGAGACCGAGGCAGATTTCGCGATGGCTCACAGCTATGGCGGTTACACAACCAACCTGCCGCTAGAGGATCTGCTCGATGGCAAAGCCTGGGTTGCCTATCAGTACGACGGCGAGGAGCTTGCTTCCGCACACGGAGGACCCGCCCGCTTGCTGGTGCCACACCTGTACTTCTGGAAGTCGGCCAAGTGGGTTCGCGGGATCGAGCTGATGCTTCAAGACTCCCCAGGCTTCTGGGAGCAGCTTGGCTACCACGACTACGGAGATCCATGGCGCGAACAGCGATATCAGGGGGACTGAAGCTACGCCGCACCTGGCGGCCCGCAGTCCTGGTAGAGCAGCGGCCAGAGACGCCGAGCGCCTACACCCTGGTTCTGGACGTACCAGGCTGGCCCGGGCATCTGGCCGGCCAGCATCTTGACGTACGCCTCACCGCACCCGACGGTTATCAGGCCGCGCGCAGCTATTCGCTCGCCGCACCGGCAGACGGTGAACACGTTGAGATCACGGTGCAACGAGTGCCCGAGGGCGAGGTCTCGAGCTATCTCGTCGGCGACGCCCGGCCGGGTGACTCGGTCGAGATCCGAGGACCGGTCGGCGGCTGGTTCGTGTGGCGGCCTGAGCAGATCAATCCCGTATTGCTGGTCGCTGGCGGCTCAGGTGTCGTACCGCTCATGGCAATGATTCGCACGCGCGCCGGGGTCAGCAGCGCACCGTTCCGGCTCATCTACTCCGTACGCGAGCCCGGGGATCGGATCTACCACGACGAGCTAGGGCGCCGCGATGCCGAGGACGGGGGGCTGGATGTGACGTTCGTCTACACCCGGTCCGCTCCCGCAGATTCGTCGCGACCGGTCGGTCGGATCAGCCTCGATGACCTGGTGTCGCATGGCTGGCCGGCGGAGGTTGAGCCCACCTGTTATGTCTGCGGCCCGACCGGTTTCGTCGAGGCCGTGGCGGATCTGTTGATCTTTTTGGGTCACGACCCGAGCAGGATCCGTACCGAGCGATTCGGACCAAGCGGCCCATAGCAAGAGGAGGTCTGTCGATGGATGCGCAAACCGATGCCGCGTACGACGGCAATACGCTGGCTGGTCCGCTCTCGGAGGTATTTGCCGTTGAAGTAACGACGGCGGTCGGGCGCTGCCACGGTTGTGGCACATCATCAGAGTTCGCAACGTTCCGGGTGTACGGCCCCGAGCCGGGATACGTAGGCCGCTGTCCTAGCTGTGAGACTGTCCTCTTCCGGATGGTACGTACGCCGGACGCTGTGTGGCTGGACCTGAGCGGGATGTCGGCGCTTCGGATCGCAATGCCAACCGACATAGCCTAAGAAGGCGAATGAGCAATTCGCGCCAGGATCCGATTCAGGTTCCCAAGGCGCTCGGAAACCGAGTCTGAAAGTCGATAATGTTCGCCCAGTCGGGCCTCACTCGGATCGTCGCCTCGGGTTGCCCGCGCAGCTGATCCACCCAGGCCTTGCCCTGCTCCGGCCCGAAGTAGCGTTCAGCCGCGGCGGCATACTCCGGCGGCACGTCGTCGACCATCTCAACCGTCGCACGGCCGCGAAGGTAAAGGATCTTGTACGGGAAAACATTCTCGTCAATCGTGATTGCCACCGCAGGGTTGGCACGCAAGGCGATCAGCTTGGGTGCGCGAGGAGGCGTTGCGAAGACAATGGCTTCGCCGTCCCAATGGAACCAGATAGGGACGGTCCGCGGCGTACCGTCCGGCCACGTGTAAGCAAGCTGGGCCGGTTCGGTCGAACTGAGCAGGCGTTGGGCGATGGGATGATCAAGGAACTCAAGATCACCGGCACGAGTGGGCATGGCGCTCCTAACTGTTAGCGGCCCGCATCCGGGCACCTCCTAGCAGCAAGCTAGCGCCTCTGGAGTGGCAATGTGCTTAGCAAGTTGATAGGCAAGTGCTTACTTGCCTATACTGGCGTTGTGAGCGACGTATACAAGGCGCTCGCCGACCCGACGAGAAGAGCGATTCTCGACGAGCTCACCGAACGGGACGGACAAACCCTGTTCGAGCTTTGTACCCGCCTGGTGGCAAAGCACGGATTGAGCTCCTCCCGCCAGGCGATTTCGCAGCACCTCGACGTCTTGGAGTCGGCGGGGCTGGTGAAGACCAGGAGGCAGGGTCGGTACAAGTTTCACCATCTCGATACCAAGCCGCTCGAGACGATCGTCGAGCGGTGGCGACTCAACTCGCAGAAGGAGTAGCAAATGAGGATCTACATCACTTCAGTGCTCGTCGACGACCAGGAGAAAGCGCTGCAGTTCTACACCGACGTGCTCGGGTTTGTGAAGAAGAACGACATTCCTCTAGGGGAGGCGCGCTGGGTCACTGTCGTGTCTCCTGAGAACCCCGAAGGCCCAGAGTTGGCCTTGGAGCCCGACAGCCATCCGGCCGCTCGGCCGTTCAAGGAGGCGCTGGCTGCCGACGGGATTCCAGTCACGTCATTCGCCGTCGACGACGTACCCGCCGAGTTCGGGCGGCTTCGTAGCCTCGGCGTCCAGTTCACTCAGGAGCCGCTCGAGATGGGCGGTGTGACCACGGCGGTATTCGACGACACCTGCGGCAACCTGATTCAGATTGCCAAGGCCTAGACCGGGGATCTTCCCGGACCCTAACCGGGCAAGGAGCCGCGGCCCCACCCCTATCCGCGTCGGCGACCCGGTTTACCCCCTCAGCGCTGAAAGACCCGGAGTCGATGTTGACCAGCTCCTGGATCCTGGCCACCGTGTCGTCGAAACGCTTCCGCAGCGGCGCCAGCAGGCTGGACGGCTCAACTCGAGGGTTGGTGACGGCTAGCCGCGCACCCGGAAATAAGCAGCTAGCTTGTCCATGAGCGTATCAAGATCAGCATTCACCTTTTGCCGTGCTGGATCTTGATCATGCCAGGCAATGATCTCCGGCACCGCCCGTTCGAGTGTGATCGTTGCGACGTAGTCCGGGACCACGCTGCGCAGCTTTGAGTTATCGAAGATCAGCGAGTGGGCACTGTCTCCGAGCAGTGCGGCGCCCCAGACCGGATCTGCGGCCGCGATGGCATCGGAGGGAACATGCACGATCTTGGCTTCGGCACCGCCGGCCGCGGCCAAGATCATGGTGATCTGGTTCCAGGTGAGTACGTCGTTAGAAGTGATATGGAAGGACTCACCGATGGTACGGGCGTTGCCGAGTAACGGTACGAAGCCCTTGGCGAAGTCGTCGCTATGCGTCACCGTCCACAGCGACGTGCCGTCACCCTGCACGATGACTTCCTTTCCCTGCCTCATGCGCTCCACCAATGTCCAGCCGGCGTGGCACGGTACCGAGGTGCGGTCGTAGGTGTGTGACGGCCTGACGATCACTACCGGGAAGCCTTCCTCGCGGTAGGCACGTACCAGTCGATCTTCGCAAGCGATCTTGTCCCTGGAGTACTGCCAGTACGGGTTGCGCAGCGGCGTCGATTCGGTCACCGGTTGGCGGGACGGCGGTGTCTGGCCGAAGCGGAACTGATGAAGATGTACTGTTCGATCCGGTCGCGGAACAGCTCAAGATCAGCCTCAACGTGATCCGGGGTGAACGCGACCCAATCCACGACGACGTCGAATTCATGATCACCTAGCGCCTCTCGTACCGAGGCTTGATCACGGATATTTCCATGCAAGATCGTCACCTCGGACGGCAGCGATCGAAGTTGGGTGGCGCCACGATTCAGTGCGTACAGATCAAGTCCGCGCTGCACGCCCAACCTGCAGCACGCCGAACTGATGAGTCCGCTTCCGCCGATGAACAACACTCGCAACGTCACGGCTCTAAAACCTAACCGAATCTGCGCCGAGATCCGACCCCGGCACCGCTGGACAAGCCGTCGATAGCGGCCACCTCATCGGCAGTCAGCTGGATCCGGGCACCAGCAGCGTTGGCGACGATGCGCTCCGGACGTACGGACTTGGGAATCACCACAAAGCCGTGTGCAACGTGCCACGCCACAATCACCTGCGCGGTGGTTGCGTCGTGCTGTGTGGCGATCGAGACAAGCGTTGGATCGTGCAGGTTGCTCGCCTTGAATGGGCTGTACCCCTCGAGCACGACTCCGCGCTGCTCAAGCCCCGCGACGACGGACGCGTCGTAGAGCGACGGTCCCCAGCGGATTTGATTGACCTGCGGCATGACGCCGGTCACCTGCATCAGTTCATCAATTTGCCGGAGTGAATAGTTGCTGACGCCGATGGCTCTGGTCAGACCCTCCTGCTGCGCCTGGATGAACTGCTGCCACACCCGCGGTGCCGCACGACCGTTCGGCGGCCAGTGAATGAGCCAGAGATCCACGTAATCAAGCCCCAGCTTCTTGAGGCTCTCCAGCAGCGTGCGGCGCTCCCGGCCGGCGTGGCTCGGCGGCAGTTTGGTTGTCACGAACACCGATTCGCGCGGCAGTGCGACTGAAGCCAAGGCCTTACCGATACCAGACTCGTTCTGGTAGATGGTTGCGGTGTCGATATGCCGGTACCCCGCCTGCAGGGCGTAGGCGGTCGCCTGTGGTGCCACCCGATTGCTGATCTGCCAGGTGCCGAATCCGAGCAGCGGCATGCGCCCGCTCTGCAAGACCGCGGCCGGCTCCGCGTAATCGTTCGTGGTCATGCCCCGCACGTTAACCGACCAGCCGACGATCAAACACAGTGGCGCGTTGGGCGCCCGATTGAAAAAGCACCCATCCACTTATTCGCTTATGCCGAATAGGAGGCGTGGAGATTACCAGAATTCAATCGGTACGCCGCCGACTCATTATCGGCGCAGCTTCAGTGTTGATCACAGTAGGCACACTTGCCGGCTGCAGCGCGCACGCCGAGATGCCCGCGACCTCTCCATTGAACGCGAGCTCCGCGCCCGCAGGCCCGGTGATCAATCTCAGTTCACTGATGTTCAATCCCTCAAACACCACAGTCAAAGCGGGCACCACGATCACCTGGCGTAACGACGAGGCGATTACGCACACCGTCACCTCGGGACGCTACGTCGGCGTCGACAAGACGACAGGTCTGCGGTCTTCGCAAAAGGCCGACGGCGTGTTCAACGCAAAACTCGCCGGGAAAGGCAAAACCTTCAACTTTACGTTTACTGAACCCGGCACCTACACCTATTACTGCGACATTCACCAGGGCATGAACGCCACCATCACCGTCGTGGGTGAAAACACATCAACCGAGGGCGACCAAAAGTAGCCGAACCTATTTCGTCGTCTCTTCCAAACTCAGCGCAATCCCGCGCGACTCAAGAAAGGTTAATCATGAACAAGCGCTTCGCCCGCTTTTCAATTTCGGCGGCGGCGGTACTCGTCCTCGCTGCTGGCTGCAGCAGCACCGGCTCCCCAGCCGGCGTGCCAGGACCCGAGACGGCGCCCTCATCGGTCCCGTCCGTCTCTATGACTCATTCACCAAGTCACTCAACGACCACTACCGCCGTCGCACCGGACGCCACGGAGGCAGCCGCTTTGCGGGCGACCCTCACCAGCCTGCTCTCCGATCACGTTTGGCTGGCGGGCAATGCGCTGGACACCGCAGTGCAGAACAAGGGCGATCTGAAGGATCCGGCGGTCGTTGGTGCCGTCAAGGCTCTAGACGGGAACTCAGTGGCACTCGCTGAGGTGATCGGATCTGTCTACCCCGATGCCGAGAAGCCGTTCCTGGCGTCCTGGCGTCAGCACATTGGATTCTTCGTCAACTACACCCTGGGCAAGGCCACCCAGAACGACAAACAGGTCTCCAAGGCCAAGGCCGATCTTGACGCGTACCGCATCTCCTTCGGTGAGTTGATCAACTCCGTAGTCCCAGAGCTCCCGGCGGATGCGGTTGCCGAAGAACTGAAGCCACATGTCGCGTCCCTCTTCGCCGCGATCGACGCCAGCGTGGCCGGCAAGCCCGACTATCAGACCAAGCTGTCAATGGCTGCCGATCATATGGTGATGACCGCTGAGATCTTGGCCGACGGCATTGCCAAGAACAAAGGTCTCGAGGGCGACGTTGACGGCATGGCCTCGACGGTTCGGGCCACCCTCACCAGCCAGCTCTCGGCTCACGTGTGGTTGGCCGGAAACGCGCTAGATACCGCAGTGCGTAGCAAGGGTGATCTGAAGGATCCCGAGGTCGTCGGCGCTGTCAAGGCTCTGGATGCCAACTCGGTCGCGCTGGCCCAGACGGTCGGATCGGTCTATCCCGATGCCGAGAAGCCGTTCCTGACGTCGTGGCGTCAACACATCGGCTTCTTCGTCAACTACACCTTGGGCAAGGCGACCAAGAACGACCAGCAGGTCACCAAGGCGAAAGCCGATCTTGATGCATACCGCACCTCGTTCGGCGAGTTGATCAACTCCGTGATCCCGGAGTTGCCGGCAGATGCTGTCGCTGAGGAACTGAAGCCCCACGTCAGCACGCTGTTCGCCGCGATCGACGCCAGGGTGGCGGGCAGTCCCGACTACCAGACCAAGCTCACCAAGGCCGCCGACCACATGCCGATGACTGCGGCGATCTTGACCAGCGGCATCGTCGCCAACAAGAAGATCGATTCGTAGTATCCGCGTACCAGCATCGCCGGCCGGGGCATCCACCCGGCCGGCGATCTCATATAGTCGAGCTCCGCAGGAATCAAGGAGATGGCTCGATGAGGCTTGCCTCGCATCTACATCGCATCGGCACCGATGTCGTCACCTCCTACCTGGTTGAGGATGCTTCGGGAATCACGATTGTGGATGCTGGCCTGCCGGGCCAATTGCGTGAGCTGGAGCGGGAGCTGACGCAGCTGGGCCGCTCCCTCGCTGACGTACGCGGGATCGTGCTCACTCATGGCGATACCGACCACATCGGTTTTGCTGAGCGGCTTAGGCAGCGGAATGGCACTTCCGTGAACGTCCACGAACTCGACGCAGCACGGGCCCGCGGTGAGGTCAAAAAGCCCAACGGCGGCTGGGGGCGCGTCAAAGTGCGCCCGCTGCTCAAATTCCTCTGGTACGGCGCCACTCACGGCGGACTTCGCATTCCGCCGGTCCGTGAGGTCGTGACATTCACCGATGGCGATGTGCTCGATCTGCCCGGGTCCCCGCGGATCATCCACGTTCCCGGGCATACGCCCGGGAGCGTCGCGGTCCATGTACCAACCGTGGACGCGCTGTTCGTTGGAGACGTCCTGACCACTGGCAATGTGCTGACCGGGGAGCGCGGGCCGCGGCCCGCGCCTTTTACGCTCGATCCGCAGAGTGCGCTGGCGTCGCTTTCCAAATTGGAGGCAGTATCGGCCACCAGGGTGCTGCCTGGACATGGACCGCCCTGGCGCGGCGGGGTAGCAGAGGCAATCCGGCTGGTTCGACAGCTCGCCGGATCCTCACTTGCCGACTAGCTTGAAGGCGCGGGGCCGCGTCGGCGAAACGATTTGCGATGAATCGGCTTGTCGTGGATCACCGCTCGACGGCCAACCGTCGATGGGTGGAACATCGGTCATGTGGCAGTGATCAAGTCCGGAGGATCGAGATGACCGCACGTGCCCGTCCACCGTTCGACGTTGAGGTGGAACCCGCACTCGACGCTGTGCCCGGGTTCTTCACCACGCTCAAGCCCGATTCCATTCCGGATTTCCGCGCCGCGACCGCTCGTACGTCCTCACTGCTCGACGACGTCATCGCGGGACGGCCGATCGAGGTCACCGACCACACAGTGACCGGTCACGACGGCGGCCAAATCATCGTCACGGTGCTGCGGCGTCGCGACCACGAGGGCGCGGCCGGTCCGGGCGTCTACCTCATTCACGGTGGCGGCATGGTCGGCGGGAGCCGATGGACGGTCGCGCCGATGCTCGTCGAGTGGGTCCTCGAGTACGACGCCATCGCGGCCGCTGTGGACTTCCGTCTCGCACCCCAGTTCCCCGACCCGGTTCCCGTTGAGGATTGCTACGCCGGATTTATGTGGTTCACCGGCCAAGCTGAGGGGTTGGGCTTTGACGCGCGACGGGTGCTGATTGGCGGCCAGAGCGCCGGTGGAGGCCTCAGCGCGGGGACGACGCTGCTCGCCCGTGACCGTGGCACGCCCATGCCTGCCGCAATGCTGCTCATGTGGCCGATGCTTGACGATCGGAATGAGACGGTCTCAGCGCAGCAGATCGACGGCTTAGGCATCTGGGATCGCACCAGCAACCAGACTGGATGGACGGCCCTGCTCGGCGATCGCCGCGGCACTGCCGACGTGTCGATCTACGCGGCGCCGGCACGCGCAACGGACCTGTCGGGCCTGCCGCCTGCCTACATCGAGGCCGGGAGCGCCGAGGTATTCCGCGACGAGGCCGTCGCGTTCGCGAGCCGGATTTGGGAGGCGGGCGGCAGCGCCGAGCTTCACATCTGGGCAGGCGGCTTCCACGGGTTCCAGACGATGGTGCCGGGAGCAGCGGTGTCGCAGCGAGCCCTGCAGGCGCGCGAGTCCTGGGTGCGCCGCACGTTGGCACGGTGACCCGCTCGACGGACCAACGCCCCGACTTCGATAAGTCAGCTCACATTCCATGCCATTTTTGGCATGCGTCCCTCAGTAATTCGCATGACACTGTCAAAGACTGATGAATTGGCGCCTCTTAAGGGCGTGCTCGGGGTTGAAGGCTTTCTTATGACGGCTACGTACCGTATAAACACAAGTACCGGGGGAAACGGCGCAGAAGGAGCTGTCTTGATCTCGGATAATGCGTCTACGACCGATACGATTTCACCATCAACTCACAGCGGTGATGATCAAGCGCTCTCGGCCAGCTAGCGCAGCCCGCCGCGCTCGGAGGGAGACAGCGTGAGCACCACTCCTGGGCAGTCGTTCGTCCGCCTGCAGGCGGTGTCGAAGGCCTATGACAGTGGTTCATCTCGGCTTGAAGTGTTGAATCAGGTGGAGCTGGAACTGCCGGAGGGTGAGACCACGAGCCTTGTAGGTCGCTCTGGATCGGGAAAGTCAACTCTGCTTTCTCTAATTGCCGGGCTCATGCGTCCTGATTCGGGCCAGATCTATATCGGTGGCCAACAAATGGATCAGCTGAATGATGACGGACGTGCCAGCCTACGCGCTGAGCGGATCGGCTTTGTCCTTCAATCCGACAACCTCATTCCATTTCTGACCGCTGTCGAGAATGTCGAGCTTGCTATTGGCTTTTCCTCGGGGGGGCCCGGGGGGGTCGTCCCCCCCGGCATCAGCAGAGCCGCAGGGCGTCGGTCGACCTCACGCGCTCGTGAACTCTTGTCCGATCTTGGACTTGGGCCCCGGATGGATCATCTTCCGCGCCAGCTCTCCGGCGGGGAATCGCAGCGGGTCGCTGTCGCCGTAGCGCTTGCCAACGAGCCAGACCTGCTCCTGGCCGACGAGGTGGTCGGCCAGCTGGACTCGACGACTGCCGCCGACGTCATGGAAATGATCTTCAGCGCCTCCCGCGAGCGCAACCTCACCGTCTTATATGTAACCCATGACGAGCAGCTCGCTGGCCAGGCGCACCGTTCACTCCGCCTCACCGACCGCCGAGTAGTCGCTGCATGATCATGGATGCTTCGATCACGGTTGACTCGATCGTTGTCGAGCATCAGACCTCGGGCGGTCCGGTACGAGCGCTTGACGGAGTCTCATTCAGCGTGGAAAGCGGGTCGAGCATCGCGATCACCGGCCCTAGCGGTGGTGGCAAGTCAACCTTGCTGGGAGTAATTGGCGGCCTCGCCCAACCGACATCGGGCAGCATAAAAGTCGGCGATTCTGAAATCTCGGAAATGTCGGAGCGTGACCGCTCTGACTTTCGACGAAGTCATATCGGTTTCGTTTATCAGGCGGATAACCTACTGCCTTTCCTTACGCTGCTGGAAAACGTCGGCCTTCAGCTGGCGCTGAACGGAAAGTCATCGGGCGCTGGAAAGTCCTTGGCGGTGCTCGCCAACCTCGGCCTGGCGGGTCTGGCGTACCGGCTGCCCGACCATCTTTCCGGCGGCCAGCGACAACGCGCTTCGGTGGCTCGGGCGATCGTCAACGAGCCGCAGATTATCCTTGCCGACGAACCCACCGGTGCCCTGGATGCGGCAAACGCCGTCGGCGTGATCGATCTGTTGCTAGGCATGCAACGTGAAATCGGCGCCACATTGATCATGGTGACCCACGACCGGGATGCCGCCGGACGCCTCGACCGGCAGATCCACCTCAGCGACGGACGCGTCGCATGATTTGGCAGTACGTCTGGCGCGACCTACGCCGCAACCCAAGGCGCAGCCTGACGGCCCTCGCAGGCATGACGCTCGGCATCGGTCTGTTCTCAGCCGTGCTGTTCTTCATCGACGGTTCCTCGGCGACCATGACGGCCCGCGCGATTGCGCCCATTCCGATTGACATGCAGCGAGTGCTTGCCGATCCGCTCGGAAACAAGGTCCGACTTACCGAGCAGGTCGCCCCAGAACGGCTGCAGCCCGGCCAGCGCGGACACGTCACGCTGGTCCTGGCAAACAACAGCTCCCATCCGGCCAATGAGGTCGTGATCAGGGACGAACCAACGCCGCCCCTGAGCTATGTGCCCAACTCGATGACCATCGACGGCGCAAGGATGCCCGACTACGGCGGCGATTTTCCTCTCGCCCAGGGCGAGGCCAAGCTCGGCCTGAATCTCGGGACCGTGCCGCCTCAGTCCAAGGTCACCCTGGCGTACGACGTAGTGGCCGACGCGGCAGTGGAGTCGGTGCCCGCCCTGGGTCCTAGCGCTAGCTTCTCCAGTCGCGAAATTGGCGTTCCGATCAAGGCCAACACCTCAGAGCCGCTCGATCTCGAGGAACTGACTCGCCGGATCGGCCAAATCCCCGGCGTTGTCCGCGCCGAGCCGCTGTCGTTTGTTGATCTTGACCCGGGCTCGCTTTGGGTCGGTCCGAAGCGACCACCGGAGGCGGTACGCGTCTTTGGCTTGGACAGTCGATACCTGGAGCAGGATCCGTCCATCCGAATTATCGAAGGATCTTTTAAACCCGGGGCCGGCTTACTCAGCGCGGAGGCGGCGCGGGCCTTGGGCGTCGGTCCTGGAGCAGTAGTTCAGGTACGCGTACCGGGCATGAAGGAACCGCTCAGCGTACGCGTCAGCGGCATCAGCGATGTGTCACGAGCGAAGTCGCTGTTCTACAGCCGGGAGGGGAAACAGCTCGAACAGTTCGTCTATGTCCGAAACTCCTTGATCGTCGACCCTGAGGTATTCCCGAAAACGATCATCCCGGCTTTTCAGAATGTGACGACGGCCCCGGGCACCGTGCTGCGAAGTCAACCGATTCTTGAGGTAGACGTCTTCATGGAGCGCGAGCCGCTCGATGCCGACCCTGCAACGGCCCTCGCCCAAACCAAGGTCATCGCTGATGCAGTCAATTCCATCGCGCCTGGGCAAGACGTCCTGATCGACAACATTTCGAATGCACTGCAGGTTGCCAGCGATGACGCCCGAACCGCCAAGCGCATGTTCGTCTTCCTTGGAGTTCCGGGCGCTCTCTTGGCCGCCATCCTTACCTCCTACGCGGGCGGCGTACTGGCCAGTGCACTGCGCCGTGAGCAGGCGATCTTGCGAATCCGGGGCGCGAACCGCCGCCATCTGCTCCGCATGCATGCATTGCGTACGCTCGCGCTTGCCACCGTCGGCTCCGTGCTGGGTGTGGCGCTGGGTCTCATTTCGACCGCAATCGTGCTCTCTGCCGATGCTTTGGCCAGTGCTTCCCCCGCCAGTTTGCTGGTATCGGCCTTGCTGGGTGCCGGCGCCGGATTCTTGGCGACGGGTATCGCGCTCTACGCCGCCGGTCGGCGGGCCATCAACGCCCAAATCAGCGACGAACGAGCCCAGCTCGCGTCTCGTAAGCCGCTCTGGCGCGTGCTCGGCATCGACTTCTTGATCTTGGCAGTGGTCGCCGGTGTGGAGTGGTACGAGCGGCGTCACGGCGGCTTCGAGGGCGTCCGCGGATCGGTGTACTACGGCCGTGCCGTGTCACTGCAGCTGCATCTGGTGATCGTGCCGATCGGTGTCTGGCTGGGCGGGGTGTTGGTGCTCGGCAGAGTTTTCGAGCGAGTCTTCGCGCACCTACCACTGCCCCGTCGGCACCGGTTCGGGCGGCCGCTTCGCGGACTGCTGACGAGGAGCATCCGGCGCCGTTCCTGGGCCGCGGCCTCCGCTGTGATCATGGTCGGGTTGATCGTCGCCCTGGGCACCAGCGTGGCGTCCTTCAGCGCGTCGTACAACCAGGCAAAGGCCCGGGACGCCCGGTTCGTAGTCGGTTCCGACGTACGCGTCACGCCGGCACCGATCAGCGCTCTCGATCATCCTCCCGAATACGCCGACAAACTCCAGGTCGCCGGCGTGCAAACGGCGACGCCGGTGGTCTACGGCTTGCTCAACGCGCTGCTAGAGAGCGAGGTCAACGAGGACGCTGGGAACATGGCCGCCATCGATCCCGCCGCCTTCGCACAGGTTGCACCGCTCATCGATACCGATTTCATCGGAACCACAGCGGCTAGCGCTATGGATGCCTTGGAGCACCAGCCTGATGGAGTGCTCCTAACCGAAGACATGGCCGACAATCTCGACGTCGAGCCAGGCGATGAGGTCCAGGTCCTCTTCGCACGAGCAACGCAGCAGCAAAAGCTCTCCGAAATGAAGGTCATCGGACTGTTCCAGCGACTGCCCGGTTTCCCTGAAGGCGTTGATGTGGTCGCCAACATCGAACGTCAGATGCAACTCATTCCCTCCACCAACGTCACCTTCTTCCTGGCCAACACGACCGACCCGAGCGATGCCACCCTGGATCGAGTCGTCGCCGGATTGGGAGAGGGTCCTGGAACCGCGGATGCGCTGCAGATTGACACCCGCGAAACGACGCTCGACAAAGATCAGTCAAGCCTCGCCGCGCTGAATATCCGCGGTCTGCTTACTCTCGATTCGGCGTACGCGCTGGCCATGGCGGCTACTGCGATAACGATCTTCGTCTTTGGACTGCTGCTGCAGCGGCGGCGGGAGTACGTCACCTTGCGCGCTCAAGGCATGCGCATCGGCAGGATCCGGTCATTGATCATCAATGAGTCGGTTGGTGTCGTAGTTGTGGGCGCGGTTGTCGGTGCCGCTGTTGGCGTTGCCATGGCGTACTTCCTGGTAACCGTGCTGCAGCCGCTGTTCGTACTACGCCCAGAGCTCGTCATCCCGCGAACCGACATCGCCGTACTCGCTGCACTTGTCCTTGCTGTCTCGGTGGTTGCATCGTTGGCGGCCACGACTCTTATTCGTCGTCTACCCCCCGGAGAGCTGTTGCGTGATGAATAACGACTCGGAAACTGACGGTTTTGTGCGGGCACTGACGCGGGCACTGAGTGATATCGTCAACGAGGTGCTTGCGCCAGTTCGCCTTCGCCGTAGGGCCTCAGCCGTTGCCGGTGCTTTTGTTGTTGCATCGGCTGCAGCTTGCAGTGCCGGAGCCCCACAGCCCGCGCCCTCCGCGCCTGAGAATCCCACACCTTCTCAAGTGGCTGCCACCTCTTCGAGCGCGTCTCCCAAACCGAGCAGCACAGCGGTGAAGAAGGTCAACGCCAACTACAAGAAGTTCGACCCGAAGAACTTCGGGGATGCCATCGGTGGGCAGAACAGCTGGTATCCGCTGGTGCCTGGCACTCAGACGCTCCGCGACGGTTCGATCACTCGCGGCAGCCGAAAGCTCAAGCATCAGCTGCGCGTGACTGTGACTGATGTCGTCAAGGAAGTAGACGGGGTTCAGACTGTCCTCGTTTTAGACCAGGACATTGATGCTGGGCAGATCGGTGAGGCTTCGGTCGACTACCTCGCCCAAGACAAGTCCGGCAACGTCTGGTATCTCGGCTCATACACCGAGCACTATGAGGGCGGCCGGTTTGTCAGCGCCCCGGATGCCTGGCTTGCCGGCAAGCGAGGGGCCAAGCCGGGCGTTTGGATGATGGCCGATCCCAAAGAGGGCTTGAAGTACGTTCAGATGCACAACTCTCGGGAGACTATCCGCTCGGAGGTCTCGAAGGTCGGCGACAAGAAGTGCGTCCCGTTTGACTGCTTCAAGTCACTGGTAGTCCTCGAGGACGGCACAGAGTTCAAGTACTTCGGGCCTGGAGTCGGCCACATTGCGACCGAGCCCAACTACTCCGGCGGTGAGCAGGAGAAAGAAGAGCTGGTCAACGTAGTCAAGCTGAAGCCCAAGGGCTTGGCCGAGATGAGTGCCGAGGCACTAAAGCTCGACAAGCGTGCTCGCAAAGAGTCCAGCGTCTTCGCCAATTCCGAGCCTGCGAAGCGCTCCTGAGCCTACGCGTCCGCCGCTAGCCGAAGATCGCCTGGACAGCAGCCGGCAAGATCACGAGATAAAGCAGCAGGTTTAGCACGATCAAGACCGGTAGCACCAGCGACGCAATCAATAGGCCAATAAGCCGCAGGACCATCCAAAACGCCTGATGGCGCCTTGCGCTGACGACTGCTGGGGTTCGGTAATCGACGGTCATGGTCTGGTGATGGAGATGGGAGAGATCTCTACGTTGTCCAGCAGCGGGTCACCATTCCGGCTGTGTTGCACCGCCCGTTTCCAGCCAGAAACCAATGCCAGCCGAGCGCTTCCGGCCTTGCGCTCCTGACGGACAGCAAGCGCCTGCGCGCCCGCATCGGCGGCACTCTCGGCAGCTCGCAGTCGAGCATGGGCGAACTCGTGAATGATCACTGCCCGACGGTGCTGATTTAGTGCTGCGGCGTACGCCCGTGCGCCGGGCTTGTGCTGGCGCGCAGCCAGAGCCGCGGCACCGGCTAATTCCCCCAGTGCCAGTCCTGCGAACATCAGCATCGAGGACAGCTGGCTAGCGCCGTCGGACAGCGGCACCAGCGCACCGACCGCGACGCTCTTGACGGCTACTCCGCTGACCAGCGACAGTGAGGCGCAGCCAAGGCATGGCCCAATGATCCAGGTCGTCACCCGTTGAGCCGGGGAAGGCAGGCGATCGGTCGGAGCGGACGAGAGCCAGGCGCTTACGGTCGTCTTGGTCGCTAAGACGAAGACCGGGCCAAAGGCGAGCGGCAACAACCATGCCTCCAAGGGAGGCAGGTCGGCGCTGGCGAGAATGCTGCTAATGGTGAAGAAGCTCGCCAGCATCAGGAGCGCTGTCGCGAGGAAGGCGGTGATCCGGCCCAGCGGTCGCCGTACGACTGGAGTGGCCGCTAGCTGGTTGCCAGCACTCTCGACGGCGCGCCTGGCCCGATCACTCGCTGCCTGCCAATAACGCTGCGCAGCCCGACGCCGAGCAAGGCGGGTCTGCAATCTGCGATCACAATACGAGGTCCGGGCGCGTCGTACAGACTGGCGATGTCCGGTGACCAGGTCGCTCGCCTGCTGTGCGGTAAACCGGGTCGCCATGCTCGGATCCACATCAGCGAGCCGGAACTCAGATGGTCCATACGGCTCAGGCGCCGACGCGGTGACCAGATGTGGAACTCATGACGCAACCTCCCTCTTCGTGCTGTAGCCCTGGGTGGAGACCACAACTTGTCGAGCCCCTTGCCGGGTAAGCCAGGCGCGCCAGGCGCGAGCCAGTCTGTCCACCTCACCCGTGCTGGGCGGCGGCTCGGTCTGTCCAACCCCGTACATTCCAATGCTGCTGAAGTCCGAGAGATCGACGGCGATCCCGGTCTCCGGCAACGCGATACCGTCCGACAGCATCAGCCCCACGCGCCGACCGGCGGTTAACGCGGTGGCATCACCGAGAGCGACGTAGCCGCCGCCGACCGAGGTCCCCGGTCGAGCCATGGCTGGACGTCCGTTCAGCACGGCGCGCCACACTTCGTCGGATGCCACCTGCTTGAGATGCGCCAGCTTTGCGGCCAGCGCGGCTTCGTTGCGATAGCGAACCGCCATCACCGGACACTCAACAACTGTGCTGGCGTTTCCGGCCGAGGCACCGAAAACGATCACTCGGAGCGCCGCACCACTGGCGACCGCATACTCGACTGTGAGCGCAACCTGCTGCGCAACGAAGGTGCGCGAAGCCGCACGATCACCCATAAACGAACCGGAGCCGTCGACCACCAAGCTGATCTCCAGATCCGGTACCACCTTCGGATTGATCAACTGCCGCACAGCACTCGGACACCGCGTTCCAACTTCCGATGTCCGGTCCGCGATCGTGCCGCAGGCTACGAGAAGCCAGCTGAACAGCATCAGGGAAGCGACGAGCAAGGCATCCAGCTTCGCGGCCGTCCGTCCACAGCGCTCGCGTTGGGCCCGCAATCGAGTGCTGCCAGTTTTCATCTCCTCTTGTCCTCCCCTCTTGTCTCGGCACCGCTGCGCCGTATTTGATTGGCACTCAGCAAAACGCGGATTTGCTACGGATTACAGGGGGAGTCTGCAGGAGTAATGCCGGATCGATAGGAGAGGCCGCTCTTGTCCGAGCAGGCGAGACCTATAGGCGGGAGCGTTGAGTCGTTGACCCGTCAAGATCGCCTGCTCTGCGTCCTGGTGGAGAAATTCCAGCCGGTGTGGCGCGAAATCGAGGAGGCCGAGGTCTTCCGGCGCCGTGGCCTCGGTTCCCGCGAGGGACTGTTAGTCCCCCAAAATGTCATGATCGGCCTGTTGATGCTGCGTGGGCGGCTGGCGGGGTCCAGGCAAGGTGTTTTGCCCTGGGTTGAGCTGGCTGCCAGATCCGATACGGATCCTGAAGCGGCGCGCCAGTTCAAACGCTGGATGAACGGACTCACTGACTACTTCAACGGCAGGCGGCCGCTCAGCACAGCCGATATAGCACACCTCGCACGCGGTTTGACGATCACTTACCCCAGGGCCGATCTCACGGCCGACACCCTCACTGGCGAACTGCTCAATTACGCGCGTCCGGAACCCTCCGCCCTCAGCCGGCAGCAGCGGATCGATCTGGTCTCCAACGCGCTGTTACGGCCATCGACCGGCATCGTGGCAGATACGTTCCTCGCCGATGTGCCGCCTTTTGCTGGCCAGCGGCTTTCAGCGCCGGGAGGTCCAGCAGCAGGTGACCGAGATGCTACGGGCGGCCGGGGGCCCGCCGCTGGTGCTATCGGGGCCGGCCGGAGTGGGCAAGAGCCAGCTGGCAGCAGCGGTACTGGAGGAGTTTGCGCCGGAAAAGGTCATCTGGGTCAGCAACGCCGCTACTCGCTTTGCGGTGCTGGAGGCATACTCCCGGGCCGCCCAGGCGCTTGGACTGCCAACCCCTGATCCCGGCAATCTTGAGGACAACGCTCGGGCTCTGATGAGAGACCTGCGGCGCTCCGACTTCGACTGGTGGATTGTGCTGGACGACGTGGATGATCCGGCCCACTTAACCGGTTTGTGGCCGGGTGGTGCTCAAGGCCGGACACTGTGGCTGACCCGTCGCCGCGGGAGAGACATGGAAGGCGGGGGTCGCCAAATCGTCGCGATTGAAGGCTTCACCCGGCGTGAGGGGCAGCGGTATCTGCGTGCCCGTCTCGGACCTGCGGTCGAAGCGGGCGAGATGGTGAGCCACACGTTCGACGACGTCGATGGCTTGGTGCGTGATCTCGGCGGCACTCCACTTGCCCTGGCACTGGCTGCGAGCGTACTGCGGGAGAATCGCTACACCTGTACGGGCTACCGGGACCTGCTGGCGGAGCAACTGGATGGGCTCGAAGGCCTGTTCCCTACCGAGCAGACCGCTGAAGGCTACGAACGACCGCTCGTGGCGGCCTGGGCCATTTCTCTGGACCGGGCTCAACAGCGGGACCCAACGCGACTGGCCAGCTGGACCGCACTCATGATCGCAGTGCTCAACCCAGCCGGTGTGCCGGCCAAGATCATGACCACCGGGGCCGTACGCCGCTTCCTTGCTTGCAAGGGCGAGCGGCAGCCCGAGGTGCTCAGCATTGATGACCTGACGCGTACCACAAGAGCGCTGGAGTCGTACAGCTTGGTTACCTGTACCCGGTACGAGGCTGGGACTGAGTTGAGGATTCGCGAAGTCCAGATGCACGCCTTGACCGCCCGCATGACCCGCCTTCATATGGGGCCAGCGGCTGTCACCGAAGCGGTAGTCGCCGCGGCCGACGCTCTGATGGAGCTGTGGGGGGATGTCGAAAACAATCCCCGCAGCAACCTCGATCTGCGGGGACATGCGATTTGGCTCGACAGGCTGCGCGCCGATGCGCTCGCCTCGCCCGCGGGAGTGCATCCCATGTTGATCCGTCTGGGCTGGAGCCTGGGCGACACTGGACGTCCGCACCGAGCCGCACGCTACTTCGAACGATTGGCTGATCGGTTAGAGCCGATGTTCCCAAGTGGCCATCCAGGCATCGAGGAGGTGAAATACGCCTGCGGTGTCTGGCATCGCAAGGAGGGCAAGATCTCCAGGTCCATCCGCGAGCTCGCTGCGCTGCGGAATTCAATGACTCCCGAAGGGGTTGAGGCCGAGCGCCGATTGATCAAGACCCGAGCCCAGCTCGCGACGTCCCAAGCTTGGTCCGGGCAGATCAACACGGCCTGTCGTGCTCTGGTGCAGATCATTGCTGACGCTGAACAGGCCTTGCCGCCCGATGACCCATTGACGTTGCACGCTAGATATACCCACGCTGTTTGGACAGGTCGAGCCGGTCGGCATTGCGACGCAGCAGAGTTGCTAGCCGAGATTCTGGATCGCCAGCGGCAGGTTCTTTCAGACGACCACATCAGCACGCTGAAAACCCGGCTAGAGCTGGCCGTGTGGGGTGGCCATTGCGGCCAGGACCGGGATGCGCTGCTGCAGCTGCTGGACCAGCGTGACGACTGGATCAGGGTCTGCGGACCGGACCATCCCAGCACATTGCGCATGCTGCACATCCTGGGCCAGCACCGCGGTCGGATCGGCGAGCTTGCCAAGGCCCGTGCCGAGATGCGGACGGTCTATCGACGACGACGCCGGATCCTTGGGGATCGTCACCCCGATACCCTCAAGAGCCGACAAGATTTGGCCGTACTTCGCGGACAGCTCAACAATCCACAGCGCGCAGTGTTTGAGCTGACAAAGCTGCTACGCGATCGCCTAAGAATTCAAGGGACGCGATCCATTGAGACATTCCGCACCCGCCGGGACCTCGCCGAGTGGATCGCCCACGCAGGTCACCCAGATACTGCCCTCGCAGAGCTGCGCTACCTTCAGGCCGACCTTGCGAAGTCGGTGGAGGATGGCCATCCAGAAATGACTCAGGTCACGAGGCTGATCAACGAACTCAACCGCGGCGAAGACGTCGCATGATCGTGCTACCAAGCTTGCCGAGTCGACGCGACTGACCAATTCCGCCAGCGCTCGTAGAGATCGCACGTCGTCAGTTACTGGCGAAGCGTCACCCTGCGATGAGCTGGTAGTCAGGACTTCATCGCTATCAAAGTG
>Ga0307410_10000104_pt1 | contig 29659 bp, 24 predicted proteins | sample 322Ometagenome_3_FD_203707 | JGI IMG/M metagenome (GOLD analysis project Ga0307410, IMG submission 203707) | Maize rhizosphere microbial communities from greenhouse at UC Davis, California, United States - 322HYB-O-3 | ecosystem: Host-associated > Plants > Roots > Rhizosphere > Soil | place... | reverse complement strand
ACGATGAGCACGTACGGCTCGTCCAGCACGGTCTCCATGCGCTCGGTGTCGGTGACGAAGTAGGGCGAGATGTAGCCCTTGTCGAACCGCATGCCCTCGGTGAGCTCCAGCTCGAGCCCGAAGGTGTTCGACTCATCGACAGTGATGACACCTTCCTTGCCGACCTTGTCCATGGCCTCGGCGATGATCTCGCCGACCTGGGTGTCACCGGCGGAAATGGAGGCGGTGGCAGCAATCTGCTCCTTGGTCTCCACATCCTTAGAAATGGCGGCAAGCTGCTCGACGACTGCGGCCACGGCCTTCTCGATGCCCCGCTTGAGGCTCATCGGGTTGGCGCCGGCTGTCACATTACGCAGGCCCTCGCGTACCATCGCCTGCGCCAGCACGGTGGCGGTGGTAGTTCCGTCACCGGCGACGTCGTCGGTCTTCTTGGCAACTTCCTTGACGAGCTCGGCACCGATCTTCTCGTACGGGTCCTCGAGCTCGATCTCCTTGGCGATGCTCACACCATCGTTGGTGATGGTCGGAGCACCCCACTTCTTCTCCAGCACGACATTGCGGCCCTTAGGTCCAAGGGTCACTTTGACGGCGTCGGCGAGGATATTCATTCCCCGCTCGAGGCCACGCCGCGCCTCAGTGTTGAACTGAATTAGTTTGGGCATGTTCTCCGCTAGTCCTGTGAGTGATTGATGGCTCTTCCTACGGTGCCCGCGACGGACGGCCCATGGGAGCCTCACCGGCCAGAAGAGGTGGCACTCTCGGACCGAGAGTGCTAATGCCCTTTTTAGCACTCTCCCTATGCGAGTGCAAACAGTGGGCCGGATCTTCCGCCTATCCGCATCGGATTGGGACGTTTCCGATCACAAGCGCGAACACGGCCGCCGCCACGCCCAGATTTGGGTCGTTTGCGATCACAAGAGCGCGGAAACGTACCAATGACCAGCCAACGAGACGAGGCACCGCCTCGGGAATGCTCGAGCCGGATCCTGGGTTGCGCTGAACATGGCCCAGTCAACCGAGCAGACAATCTCGCGCTCATCGGTTGGCCTCCGATCAGAACGCGGCCCGATTCTGCTTTCGGTCATGTTGAGTGTGGGCCTGATCGCGATCGACGCGACGATCCTTGCTACCGCGGTTCCCTCGATCGTCAACGATCTTGGCGGTTTCGCCCAATTTCCATGGTTGTTCTCGATCTTCCTGCTCGCGCAGGCGGTGTCGATCCCGATTTTCGCTAAGTTCACCGACCTCATGGGACGCAAGCCGATCATGCTCGTCGGCATCGGGCTTTTTGTCGTCGCGTCGATCTTGTGCGGAATTTCTTGGAGTATGCCCGCCCTGATCGCATTTCGGGCGCTCCAGGGCCTCGGAGCCGGCGCTGTGATGCCGACGTCGATGACCATCATCGGCGACATCTATTCGGTGGCCGAACGCGCTCGCGTTCAGGGTTACGTCGCTAGCGTGTGGGCGCTCTCATCAGTCGTCGGGCCAACGCTGGGTGGCCTCTTCGTCGACTTTCTGAACTGGCGGTGGATCTTCTTCGTCAATATCCCACTGGGCGCACTGGCGGCGTGGTGGCTGGGTCGCAGATTCCACGAGAAGGTCGTCCGTAAGCAGCATCGCATCGATGTCGCCGGCGCGGCATTGTTGGGCGTTGGCTCCTCGCTGATCATCCTCGGCCTCCTCGAGGGCGGCATCTTGTGGCAATGGTCGTCGTTACCAAGCATCGCCATTCTCACCGTGGGTGCCTCGCTCTTGATCATCTTCGCCTTTGTGGAGCGACGGGCAGCCGAGCCCATCCTCCCCGGCTGGGTCTTTCAAAGTCGGCTGCTGAACTCGACAAATCTCGCGGGCCTGGGCGTTGGTGTGATGCTGATCGGCCTAACGTCCTTCATTCCGTTGTACGCCCAAGGAGTGCTGCATACGACCGCGCTAGTGGCCGGTTTCGCTCTCGCTGCTCTCACCCTCGGCTGGCCGCTTGCCGCCTCGGTGGCCGGGCGGATCTACCTGAAGATCGGCTTTCGCCGTACGGCGCTGATCGGCGCAGTCGTGATCATGATCGGTGCGACCTTGCTGGACCTGCTGTCATCCCGAAGCTCCGTCTGGGAGATCGGCGCGACGTGCTTCGTAATCGGGATGGGTTTGGGTCTGGTGGCCAGCCCGACACTGATTGCCGCGCAATCCGCAGTTGACTGGGAGCGCCGGGGTGTCGTGACCGGTACCAACGTTTTCGCCCGCTCAATGGGCAGTGCACTAGGCATTGCAGTCTTCGGCGCAATCGCCAACGCGTCACTGAGCCAGCGTGTCGGTGGGCACATCTCTTCGACCGCGAGCGCTATTCCGGCTGCCGTCTTGGAACAGGCCCTGCATCGCGTCTTCCTGGCCGCTGGAGTTGTCGCCGTGCTGCTAACCATCGCGGTGTTGATCATGCCTAACCGATCGATGGCCGCTGCGCACGCTGCACCGTCGTAGCCTTGTGAGATGAGGCGCTGGCATTGGCTCCTCGCGGCGTTTTTTACCCTTGCCTGGTTGCTCACTGGCTGCTCATACGACCATGTCGAACCAGGCCTCTTCGGCCAGTCCGCTGCCCGGGAGACAAGCGCACCACCCATCCGTCCTGTTACTCCTGACGAGAGGGCGCAAACGCCCAATCCCGACTTGCCGGTGGTCGGTGAGGCGACGTGGACCTCCGCTGACGGTTTCGACATCACCATGCGAGTTGCCGTGCACGCAGTGCGGCGAACCGAAGGCGCCACAGTGCTCGACTGGTCAGTAACCCCACTCCGCGGCGCAGGGCTGCAGGCAAAGGATCCGCTACCAACAGCTGTCAACCTGGGGGCGAACGAAGGCTATCCGAACATCCTCCTGGTTGACGCCGCGCGAGCTCGGGTCTACCGGCCGCTGACCCTCAGAGGCTGGGATTCCCAGTGCCTCTGCACTCCGCTGATGGTCGCACAACGGAATCTGCGCGTCGGCTATACCACCGTCCTCCAGGTGGCATTCCCAGCCCTACCCGACGACCTCACCAATGTAGATGTGCTGATGGCGACTGTGCCGCCCTTCTGGCATGTACCGGTGACCCCGCGCGGCATGCTACCGCTCGCAAGCTACCCCGCTGATCTTGCACGCCCGGCCGATCCGGCGCCGGTTATCGGGCGGACCGGGCCGTTCAGCTACGGTTTAGCCGGGCAGCGCTATCGGGTCATGATCAACGTCATTTACACCAGCAGGAGCTTCACCTCGATCGCGTGGACGATCCAGTCGATGGAGTCGGGCCGCGGTTTGCAGGCGGCGTCGACGCCACCGTTTGCCGACGCAACGCCGCCCCGTCGTGCTTACAACCCGATCTCGGCAGCAGGGCCGCAGGTCAAGGTGGCCGCCGACCGATCCGTCCGGCGCGCACGGCTGGTGACGACCAAGCTCGCGGGCCTCGGTGCGCTGGAGTGCCTGTGTACAGATCTGCGGTTCGGTGCAGCAGGCCTACACCGGGCCGGCCAGCAGCTGCACGTGATCACCAATTTGCCCCCCGTGCCCGCAGGCACTTCACGAGTTGACGTTGTACTTCCCGGAGTGAGGACGTTCACCAACCTCCCGGTCACAGCGGCGCCGGACTCGACCTTCCGCTCGGCCGGGCCCGCCGTACGCGAGGTGGGATTGTGGACGTATAGAGCGGAGCAGTCAGGCTCGGGCTGGAGACCACGAGACTGGCCGACGCCGTTGCCGCGGACGGACCAGTTAGGGGCTTTCCGGGCAACGGTGGACACCATCGTCCGTTAAGCAGGGGCCTCCGCCGGCGCGAGCCTGCCGACCAGCTCCACCATGTCAGCAATGGAATCGGCAATCCTCGTCGGCTGGTAGGGGAACCGTTCCACATCCTCAGCCTTCGTCGAGCCGGTCAGTACCAAAATCGTGCGCATTCCGGCTTCCATGCCAGAGACCACGTCGGTGTCCATCCGATCGCCGACCATGACGGCGGTCTCGGAGTGCGCATCGATGGCGTTCAGGGCCGACCGCATCATGAGCGGGTTGGGCTTGCCAACGAAATAGGGCCGGATGCCAGTCGCCTGCGTAATCAGCGCTGCAAAGGACCCGCAGGCAGGTAAGGATCCTTCAGATGAAGGGCCCGTCGGATCCGGATTGGTTGCGATGAACCGTGCTCCCCGCTCTATCAGCCTGATGGCCCGGGTGATGTTCTCAAAGGAATGGGTTTTGGTCTCACCCAGTACGACATAGTCCGGGTCGCGTTCAGTCAGGATGAACCCGACATCGTGTAGTGCGGACGTGAGCCCAACGTCCCCGAGCACATAGGCGGTGCCGCCAGCCTTCTGGTCCACAAGAAACTGAGCAGTGGCCAGCGCCGACGTCCAGATGCATTCCTCGGGTACGTCGATGCCGCTGAGTCGGAGCCGGGCCCGAAGATCACGAGGTGTGTAAATGGAGTTATTGGTCAGCACCAGGAAGCGGCGTCCATGTTTCTGCAGGGCAGCGATGAAGTCCGTTGCACCTGGCAGTGCCTGCTCTTCGTGCACCAGAACGCCATCCATGTCGGTTAGCCACGATTCGACTGGCCTGGGATCGGTCATGGTGACATTCTTCCGTATTTGATTGCTCCGCTCGCCCGCGCTCGCTCCGTCTAATGGCTCGCTCCGCTCGCGGCGATATTCGCCGTGGAGCCGCCGTCTTCGGCGCATCCGACGAAACGACTCTGTCTGAGAATCAACCCTGTTTTCAACACGTTTCGTCGGCTTCGCCTGCAGATCGGCGGCGCGAACATCGCGGGTGCGGATCGCGCTGGGTCGTCGCCTACTTCGTCGTCACCCCGGACGAAAGATGTGTCCCGTCGTTCCTCCTCAGCACGGCGCCGCGCGATCCGTGATACTGCGAGACTCGGCGTATGACCGATGCGCGCCTGCCGGACCCAGCCGTTGTCGTGCTGGCCGGAGCTGCCGGATCGGGAAAGTCGACCTGGGCTTTGGAGCGGTTCCGTAGTGCCGAGGTGGTGAGCTCTGATGCCCTACGCGCAGCAGTCGGTAGCGGGCCTTCTGATCTTGATGCGTCCGTGGATGCGTTCGCGCTACTCGATCAGATTGTCGCTGCGCGGGTCAGACGCTCGCTGACAACCGTGATCGACACGCTGGGATTGGATCCGGTACGACGCTCGGACTACCTGCGCCTCGCTCGGACCGCTGGGCTGCCAGCCGTATTGGTGATCATGAACACTGCAGCAGCGCTTTGCCGGGAACGCAACCGACTGCGTGACCGGCCGGTTCCGGCGCCTGTTCTCACCGAGCAACTGCGCAGAATCAGCAGTCTGGCAGAGTCGGCCGATGAGGAGGGTTGGGATCTGATCTTGATTATTGATCAAGCCAGCCCGGTGAGCGCTCCACTGAGCAAGATCACCGTCGATGATGATCATGACCGACTAGCCGGGCCCCGTGTCGTGCTCCAAGTTTCACGATTTCCCTGGGGAGAGGCGGATCCGAGCAGCTGGCTGCGCGATCTGGCACTCCGAGCCGACGAAATCGGCTTTCACGGTCTCGCGCTTATGGACCATTTGATTCAGATACCTCAAGTTGACAGGGCCTGGGAGCCGATACCCGAGCCGTGGGTCACCCTCGGCATGATCGCCGGTCTCGACACCGACTTGCGGCTCGGCACGTTGGTTTCGCCGGTGACCTTTCGGGAACCGGGCATTATCGCCAAGACCGTCGCCACCCTGGACGTGCTGAGCAACGGCCGCGCCTTCTGTGGGCTTGGCGCGGGCTGGTGGCTTAGGGAGCATCAGGCGTACGGCCTGGACTTCCCAGGAGACTCCGAGCGACTTGATCGACTTCAGGTCTGCATCGAGACCCTCCGGGCGCTCTGGGCGCCCGGCACCAAGGCTTACCACGGGCGCTATGTACACCTGCCAGAAACCACCTGTTATCCCCGCCCCGTCGGCGATGTTCCGATCATTGTCGGAGGCTCCGGCGAACGGCGTACGCTGCGCATCGTTGCCGAGCAGGCCGACGGTTGCAACCTACCGTCGGAGCAGAAAGCACTGCAGACCAAGATCGACATTCTGCGGAAGCATTGCGCTGCCGTGGATCGCGACCCAACAAGCGTGGAGATCACCGTTCTCGATCTCCCCGTCATCGGGATCGACCGGGAAGACGTCGCGGTACGCGTCGAGCGACTCCGCGGACGCCTACCTGCTGCCGTCTACGCAGCCCGCCACCATGCGGCGCCCGCGGTTGATCATGCGCAGCGGCACCGACAACTAGCCGAGCTGGGGGTTAGCACGATCTTCCTCGCCCTGCCCGACCTAGGAGGCGCAGATGATCTTGAACGTTGCGCTCCACTGCTCACAGCACTGCGCTGATCCAGCATTGCTGGGGCGACACGACACTAGCTGTGGATCTGATGCAGCAGACGTTCGGTCTCCGCGACGTAGCCAGGCATGCCGAAAGTGCGGTACGCGCTCAGCGCCTGGCCAAGCATCTTGGCCGCTCGCGCGCGGTCGCCCCCACCGTTGCGAGCCAGCAGTGTGCGGGCATGCAGGCGGCCCAGGTCGGCCAGCTCGAGCCGGTTGGTCATTCTCTCGGCGACCTGCCGGGCGATCGTGAAAAGACGCTCGGCGTCGTCCCAGCGACCAGCCGACGCCGCGACAAGAGCCGCCCGGGTCTCGACGAGCCGGCCGTCCAACGTGGTCCATCTCCTGCCGCGCGCGAGGATCCGTTCCACCAGCGGGGACAGCGCCGCGGCCTGCTCATATTGATCGCACAGATAGAAGGCCTCGGCAAAGCCCAGCATGCAGTTCCAGGAGCCGACGCTGTTGACCCGATCCAGCCTAGGGAGCGTCGCTTGCACCTGGGGTGAGTTGAACAGTTCTGTCACCTCGTCGGTGCGGCCCTGGTACGCCAGCTGCCAGGCAAGCAGCGAGATGCTTTGGCCGGCGTACGACGTCGGCGGCTCCAGCTCGACCGCCCTGCGCAGCTCCGCCTCGGCCAGCTCGACGTTGCCTCGCCAGTGCCCGGCCAAACCCTCATAGACGTGACCTATGTAGTGCCATGGGAGTCCGCCCCGTTCGGTGATATCGACGATCTGTGCGCCGAGGGCCTCCACATTCGACAGATCACCGAGTATCGCGGCCCTCCGGATCCGATCCGACAGCACGAGAAACGCCGCGCCGAGATGGCCCAGCCGCTCGGCGCTGTCCAGCGTCTTGTCTCCCAAGCTAGTGGGCAGCTGGCGGTTAACCAGCGTGCCGTCCTCGTAGACCACGAACCCATGCACGCTGCACAGATCCCACAGGGCGCCCTCCTGCGCGAAGATTTCGGCGGCTCGTAGGCCGACCTCGACTGCCTCGGCAAACTCGCAAAAGCCGAAATGGTGAAAGGTCTCCATGTGCAATACGTCGGCGAGCGCCCGCTCGTTGCCCACTTGTTCGGCAAGAGCCCGTGCCTGGTCGAAGGTCGCCGTTGCCGCTGCGTAGTCGCCGCTAAGACTGATGGCGAATCCCAGCGCCGCCAGCAGCCGGGCCTTATCCGCAGTCACGGTGTTGGCGAGCGCTGACAGCGTCCGCTGCCCGATCTGCACTGCTTCGACTACGCGAGCCGTCCACACCAACTGATACACCATGGCCCAACCCAGCCTGCCGATGTCCTCGGCCCGCCCGAGCGACTCATAACGGTCCAAGGACTCGTTCATGATGCGCAACGCCTCGTCCCACCGCCCGATACCGCGCTGCGCCATGGCCAGCCGCTCCTGTAACTGGGCAAGCCGCAGTTGGTCCCTTGTCGGTACCAATGAGAGTGCGTGCTCGAAGTATCCGAGCGCGTTATCGAACACAGCCGCGTCGTAGGCACGGTCACCAGCGATTGTCAGATAGCGCACCAGGCTTGGCCTGTCAGCTGAGCTTCCAGCATGGGACAGGTGGTACGCGAGATCCCCGGCATGAGCCTCCAACTCTTCGGCAAACAGCCGCTCGATCGCCTTAGCGGCCTTGAGGTGCAGCCGCTCGCGCTTGACCGCAGAGACGCTGGAGAGCAGCGTCTGGCGGATCAGCTCATGGCTGAACATCAGCTCGCCAGCGACCTTGGCTGGCCTGACCAATCTGGCTTGCTCCGCTTCGTCAAAGGCCGTCAACAATGCGTCATGGCCAATGCCAGCCGTCTCGCTGACGATGTCCGGATCGAATATCCGGCCCGACATGGCGCCGGCGGTCAGCACCTCGCGGGTAGCCGGGATCAGCCGGTCCAGCCGCTGCTCCAGCACCAAACGGACGCTGTCGGGCACTGTCATCTCATCCAGCTCCAGGTCGGCACGAACCTGGCCGTTCGCATCGAGTAGAACGCCGGACTCGACAAGGTGGAGATAAACCTCCTCAATGAAGAATGGGTTGCCCTCCGTCTCAGCCTCGATGACACGGACCAGCTGCTCAGGCACCGGCTGGCCGACCAGACCATCCAGCACCTCCTGTACGCCGTCATAGGACAGCCGGCGCAGTGTCACCAGTTCGGCCAACCCAGCGCGTTTGAGCTGGTCGATCACCTCGGCCAGTGGATGCTGGAGATCCACTTCCTGGTCTCGGTACGTTCCGAGTATCAGCACCGGCATTTCAGGCAGCAAGGGCGCCAGGTATTCGGTCAGCAAGACGGTGGACTCGTCGGCCCAGTGCAGGTCTTCCAGTACGAGGAGGAGCGGTTGCACTTTGGCAGCGCGGCCCATGAACTCACTCAAGCTGTTCCATACGTAACGGCGAGCCAGCTCCGCCGGCAATTCCACAGGCGGCGGAATGTCGGGATATGCGTGACGCACCGCGGGCGCGATGCGTGCGATCTCAGCTGCACCGTCGCCAAGCGCCTGCCGCAATGCCAGCGGGCTCCGCCTACTGGTAATCGCCTGCTCGATGATCTCGACATATGGCAGATAGGGAGGGGCGCCCATCATCTGTACGCAGTGTCCGGTGAGCACTCGGATCCCTCGCGCCTCGGCCTCGTCACCAATCTCGGTCACCAACCGTGACTTGCCGATGCCCGCCTCGCCCGCAACCAAACCGAGTCCGCCGTGCCCAGCCCGTACGAGGTCCAGGAGCCGACGCAGGCTGGCCCGTTCGGCGTCCCGCTCGACGAACGGCGTGAGCGGCTCCGGCACCGCACTGGGCCGCACGCCCGCCTCAGTGTCGTTCCATGACACCTCGTACAGCCGCCAGCTCTCCGGAAACCCTCTGAGCCAAAACAGCCCCCAGTCAGAGAAGGACACGTTCAGCTGCGGCTGGGCGAACTTGCGGACATCATCGGTGGTTAAGACTTGTCCGCTGCCCGCCTCCGCCATTACCCGGGCCGCAGCGTGTACGGCTTGTCCCAACAGATCGCCGTCCCGCTCGGTGACCTCGCCGGTGTGGATACCGATGCGGATCTCGATGGAGCGCTGGGGGTGGGCGCTGTTGTGCTCACGCAACGCCCGCTGAATGGCCGAGGCGGCACCGACTGCGGCGACAGGCGACCGGAACGAGATGAGAAACCCCTCGCCCAAGGACTTGTGCACCCGGCCGCCGAACTCGGTGACGTGGTGATGCACAATCGTTGCCAGCAACCCAAGGACGTCGTCGGCATCCCGATCCCCACGCATCCGCCGCAGCGCGGTCGACTCCACTACGTCGGTCATCATGATTGTGAGCACCTGGGCGGCGGGGGTGCGATCCGACAAAGCCTGCCTCCGTGTTAGCCGCGTAGCAGCGGACCTGCGAGTTCAGAGTACGGCGTCGGCGCGAGGAGATGTTAGCCACGGTAACGGTCATGATCGCCAGGTCCTGCACTCCTTAACGCGGCTTGGAAGTTGATCTAGGCTTCCAATTCCTGACTCAGACAGCACAAGCTGGCCACCGCTAAGCCCTCGCGTTACGTTGCAGGCGTTCGGCCTCAGCTTCGTAGGCCGGCATGCCAAACATGCGGTAAGCCGTCAAAGCTTCCTGGAGCATCTCGGCGGCACGCTCACGGTCGCGGGTGCCGCCACGATCCAAGAGCATCCGGGCGTGCAGCCGGCCTAGGTCGGCCAGCTCGAGCTGGTTGCCCATCTGCTTGGCGATATCACGGGCCACGCTGAAGTGGCGTTCAGCCTCATCCCAACGACGGGCCGCCGCTGCTACGAGGCCGGCACGAGTCACCGCTAGCCGACCGTCGAAGCTGATCCATCTCTTGTCCAGCTCGAGTACCCCTTCGACAAGTGGCGACAGTGCCGCGGCCTCCTCCTTTAGACCACACACGTAGAACGCCTCAACGAAATTGAGCAGGCAACTCCACGAGCCGATGCCGTTCACCCGATCAAGTCTGGGCAGCTTCGATCGGGCTGACTCGAAGAGTTCCATCACTTCCTCGGCGCGACCGTTAGAGGCGAGGTGCCGCGCCAGCACTGCGGCGCTCTGGCCGGCGAACGCGCCCGCCGGCTCCAGCTGGAGAGCGGTTCGGAGCTGAGCCTCGGCGCGCTCAGCATCGCCTCGCCGGTGCGCAGCCAGGCCCAAATAGAGGTGGGCCAAATAGCGCCAAGGCAGTCCACCTCGCTCGCCGATGTCCACGATCTGCGGTCCGAGCGCTTCCACCTGCGTGAGGTCGCCGAGCATCGCCGCGAAGCGGATCCGGTCGGAAAGCACCATGAACGCCGCGCCGAGGTGACCCAGCTGCTCGGCGAGGCCAAGCGTCTTGTCGGCGAAGCGTGTGGCCTGCTCGCGACTGCCGAGGTTGCCGTCTTCATAAATCACGAACGCCTGGACGCTGCAGAGATCCCAGAGTGCACTCTGCCGCTCGAACGTCTCGGCCGCCCGCAGGCCGATCCGGATTCCCTCCACGAACTCGGCGTAGACGAAATGGTGGATGGTCTGAATGTGCAAGACGTCGGCAATGGCCCGCTCGTTGCCCACCTGCTCAGCAAGGGCACGCGCCTGGTCGAAGGTCGTCCTCGCCGCGGCGTAGTCGCCGCTTACGCTGATCGCAAATGCCAGCGCTGATAGCAGGCGAGCTTTGTCGGCACTGACGGTGTTGCCGAGTGCTGCCAGGGTCCGCCTTCCGACCTGCATTCCTTCGACGAATCTGCCGGTCCATACCAGCTGGTACACCATGGCCCAACCCAACCGACCGATGGCTTCGACTAGTCCGAGCTTCTCATAGCGATCTAACGCATCGTCCATCGTGGCCAGCGCATGCACCCAGCGGCCAACGCTGCGGAGCGCCATCGCCAGCCGCTCCAGCAGCTGCGCACGGCCTAACTCTTCATCGTTCGGCACGTGCGACAGCGCCTTCTCGAAGTAGTCGACCGCATCGTCGAACGCTGCGGCGTCGAACGCCCGTTCACCGGCGATCGTGAGGTAATGCACCAGGCTGGCCACATCACCGGAGGGTCCAGCGTGTGATAAGTGGTAGGCGAGCTCCCCGGCATGAGCCTCGAGATCGTCGGAGTAGCGGCGTGACATGACCTCTGCAGTCCGAAGATGCAGCCGCTCGCGCTTAATGGCAGAGACGCTGGACAGCAGCGTCTGGCGGATCAGCTCGTGGCCGAACATCAGCTCACCAGGGAGCCTGCCTGGCGCTAGAAGGCGGGCTTGCTCAGCTTCGTCGAAGGCATCGAGGAGTTGGTCCGGGCCAACTTCGGCCACCTCACCGACCAGTTCGGAGACGAACATTCTGCCGGATACGGCCGCCGCAACTAGCACCTCACGAGTAGCGATCGCCAGGCGTTCCAGCCGTTGCCCCAACACGAGCCGGATGCTCTCCGGCACCGACGCCTCCTCGAATTGAAGGTCAGCACGTAGACAGCCATGCTCGTCCAGCAGCACACCGGACTCCGCGAGGTGTAGATAAAGCTCCTCCACGAAGAACGGATTGCCCTCGCTCTCGCGATCGATCACGTGCACCAACTGCTCGGGCACCGGCTGAGCGGCGAGCGCCCCCACCATCGCGCGTACGCCATCGAACGACAGTCGGTGCAGGTTTACGCGTTCCACCAGGCGCCGGCGTACCAATTGGCCGATGACCCGAGCCAGCAGATCGTGGAGATCCACTTCGTCATCCCGGTAGGTACCAATCATCAGTACGGGCATCTCGGGCAGGAGCGGCGCCAAGTATTCGGTGAGCAACAGCGTGGACTCCCCTGCCCAGTGCAGGTCCTCCAGCACAAGCAGCAGCGGCTGGCGTTGTGCGGCACGTCGCATGAATTCGCTGAAGCTGTTCCATACATAGCGGCGTCCCAACTCCGGCGGCAGCTCGACTGGTGGTGGGATGTCGGAAAAGGCACGCCGCAGCACCGGTGCGATACGGGCGATCTCCGGGGCCACGTCCCCAAGCGCCTCACGAAGCGCGACGGAGCTGCGCGGGCTATTGATCGCCTCCTCGATGATCTCTACATAAGGCAGGTAAGGCGGAGTGCCGCTCATTTCCAGGCAGTGACCGGTGAGCACTCTCATGCCACGAGCCTGGGCCTCATCACCGATTTCGGCAGCGAGCCGGGATTTGCCGACGCCTGCCTCGCCGGCGAGAAGCGCCAACCGGCCGCGACCGGCCAGCGCATCATCCACCAGCCGGCGCAAGCGGGCTCTCTCAGCCTCCCGTTCCACGAACGCGGTGAGCTGTGCTGGCACAGCGCCAGCGCGCGGTCCCACGGTGGTGTCATTCCAGGACACCTCGTACAACCGCCACAGCTCCGGAAATCCCCGCAGCCAGAAAAGTCCGGAATCGAGAAATGAGTAGTCCAACTCCGGCTCGGCGTCGTGCCGTACCTCGTCGGTGATCAGAATCTCGCCACCGACTGCCTCTGTCATGACGCGGGCAGTGGCATGCACTGCCTGTCCGAGCAGATCGCCATCCCGCTCGGTGACTTCACCGGAGTGGATGCCAATGCGAACCTCGACAGCACGTTGCGGGTCCGTGGCGTTGTGCTCCTCCAAGGCCCGCTGAATCGCCGCGGCGGCACGGACTGCTGCCACATTTGAGGCGAAGGAGACGAGGAATCCATCGCCCAGCGATTTGCGCACTCGTCCGCCGAATGCCGCGACTTGGTGCTGCACGATCGCTGCCTGTAACCCAAGAATGTCGTCGGCGTCCCGGTCGCCATGTGCCCGCCGGAGCTCGGTTGAGCCGACGACGTCGGTCATCATGATGGTCAACGCATTGGCTACGGCGCGACTGCGATCGGGCAACGCTGCCTCCCTTCACCTGCGGATTCAGACTACGGCGGCAACAACCTCGTCTTGCGTCGTGCCGGATTCAGCGGGCATGCTGAAGGCCGCGCGCACTGGGCAGTGAGGGTGACCACAAATGTTGGGAACCGCGGTTCGACGAGGGCTGCGTCGCCGAGTTCCGATCGTTGCGTGGCTGCCCCAGTATGAGCTTAAGCACCTGCGCCGGGATCTCATTGCCGGCACGATCGTGGTGGCCCTGGCGGTCCCACAGGCCTTGGGCTACGCCGCTATTGCGGGTGTCCCCGTGGAAGTCGGCCTGTACGCCGTGCCCATCGCCCTTGCTGCGTACGCCGTCTTCGGCACCTCACCGCAGCTCATTGTGGGGCCCGTGTCCACCGTCTCGGTGCTCTCGGGAACTCTCGTCGTCACACTGGGGCCGCGGGATGTTCGCGAGGCGATGACCTACACCTCTGCCATCGCGCTCGCGGCTGGAGTGGTGCTCGTGATTGCCGGATTGCTGCGGATCGGCTGGGTCGCGGAGTTTCTGTCTAAGCCGATCGTTACGGGCTTTGTTTTCGGGCTCACCCTGCTCGTGATCATCGGCGAGCTACCTAACCTGCTCGGCATTCGCGTCCCGATGGGGGATGTCGGAGATCGCATTGTTTCGCTGGTACGCGGCATCGATCAGATCAACTTGCTCACGGCCGCCATTAGCGCCGCTGCGCTGGCCGTACTGTTTCTCGGTCCACTCATCAGCCGGGCTGTGCCCTGGTCGCTGGTGGTTCTGATCGCCGGGCTCCTCGCATCACGTTTCCTCCATCTTGCTGATCGTGGTATCGCTGTCGTTGGCCCGGTGCCGGGAGGACCGCCCACGCCGGCGACCCCGTTCGTACCGGTGACGAAGCTGGTGGACGTCGCACTGGCGGGCGCCGCCATCGCGCTCGTCGGCCTGGCCGAAGCGCTAAGCGCCGGACGGTTGTTTGCGGTCAAGCACGGTTACCGGCTACAGACCGATCAGGAGCTTGTCGCCAACGGCGCCTCCAACATCGGTTCGGGCATCTTCGGTGGTCTGGGTGTGGCGGGAAGCCTCTCCAAGACGGCTGCCGTTGATCGTGCCGGCGGGAGGTCTCAAGTGAGTTCGCTCGGCGGGGCTGCTCTCGCGATTGCGGCAATCCTCCTGGCGGCACCACTGTTGTCAACCCTTCCCAAAGCCGTCCTGAGCGCCATCGTGGTCCACGCTGTCTGGGGTCTGATGGATGTGAAAGCAATTCGCCGCTACATGAGGATCCGCCTGAACGACGGCATCGGGGCCATAGTCGCTGCGCTGGGTATGCTCATCGCTGGCCCGCTTCTTGGCCTCGGGATCGCGGTGGGCCAGTCACTGCTCGGACTGGTGTACCGGTCGAGCCGGGTCGATGTCGAGATTCTCGGCAAGGTCCCGGGTGAGAAGGCCGCCTGGGGCGGCATCCGACAGCATCCGGAACGAACCCAGGTACCCGAAATCCTTGTGCTCCGCGTCGATATCTCGCTGTTCTGGGTGAACGCCACCGAGGTGCAAGACGCGATCGTTGAGAAGGTCGATGCCGCGGAAGACGTCAAGGCGGTAATTCTCGACCTGGAGTCAACCGACCAGTTGGACACGACCAGCGCCGACATGCTCACCTCTCTGCATGAGCAGCTGACTGAACGCAACGTCGATCTCTACCTCGTCCACGTACGTTGGCCGGTGCGGACCGTTTTGAGACGCCACGGGCTGCGAACGGAGTTGGGCGAGGACCACATCTGGCACAGCATCTCGCAGGGCATCCGTGAGGCACGGCGCCAGCACCAGATCCCGAGTGGCAAGTCGCAAGAGCCTGAGGTCGTCAGGACCGAAGAGGAGGACGTCGACACTGGCGACGAGGAGCTCGTCGTCGCCAGTACCGACGAGGACCCTGTTGTCGCAACGCCGGTGGATGGTCAGGATGGGGCGCGCCGCCATCGCCACAGAGCTGCAGAGCCGGAGCTGGCCCACGTTGATGCAGCCGACGTCGAGGCAGAGGAGATCATCGTCGCACCGACGCACGAGGAACTGCCCGACGACGAGTCGCTTGACGGCCGCGGTCGGCGACGTGGATGAAGCTGAGGGCGGCTGCTCTCAACGAGGAGTCAGATTCGGCGCTCGGTCTCCGGATCTGGGCCGGCGAAGTACTGGTCGATGACTTTCCCGAAGACCGGCTGCTCGGAATCGGCGTGCGCGAACAGCGTCATCGAGGAGCGCAGCTTCATCGCATCGATGCCGCCAAAGATTTGCTGGGCGGTCAGTCCGCGATGCGAGGCAACGATCTCAGCGCATTCCACCAGGCGCGGCCCGAGCACCGGATGTTTCAGGTAGGCCTTGGCCTCGGCCAGGTCGTTGATCGCGTACGTCTGGGCCATGGCGCTATGCCCCAGTCCGGCGATTTGGGGAAAGATGAACCACATCCAGTGGCTGGTTTTGCGTCCATTACGCAGCTCGGCCACCGCCTGTTGATACGTGCCATCGCTGTCTTGGGCGCTGACGAAACGCTCGAGGTTCTCAGCGCTCATCTGTCGCCCCGCCGGCAACGGCGGGAATGATCGAGATCTTGCTGCCCTCGGTGACCTTGGCATCCAGGCCGCCGATGAAACGTACGTCGTCATCACCGACATAGACGTTCACGAAGCGTCGCAGCGCACCGGCGTCGTCGAGGATCCGAGCGCGGATACCGGGATGATTTTCCTCCAAGGAATTCAACACGTCCGCCAGGGTGTCGCCGTCGGCGCTCACCTCGCCCACGCCTCCGGTGTAGGTGCGCAGGATGGTGGGAATGCGGACGGTGGCGCTCATAGATCCCTATCCTTCCAAAACTCGATGAACGCCTCATAACGCGGCGGAATCGTGATCTTGGGGCCGACCCGGTCGGCCACCGCGTCGAGGGTCTTCAGTCCGTCGCCGGAATTGATCACCACGGTCTCGGCTTCCGGGTCGAGCAAACCGTCGGCGATCAGTTTCGCGGTTACGCCGACTACGACGCCGCCCGCCGTCTCCCCGAAAATGCCTTCCGTACGCGCCAGCCGCTGGATGTTGGCTGTCAGCGTCTCGTCGTCAACATCGGCAACGACTCCACCGGTACGCCGCACTACATCCAGCACGTACGGTCCGTCGGCGGGGTTGCCGATGGCCAGTGATTTCGCGATGGTGTCCGGCTTCACGGGTGCGACAAAGTCCTGGCCGGCGCGGAAGGCCTGGGCTACAGGTGAGCAGCCGGTCGCCTGCGCGCCGAAGATCACGAATAGCTTGTCCTCCACGAGCCCCAGCTTGATCAGTTCGTGGAAACCTTTGTCGATCTTGGTCAACTGTGATCCGGAAGCGACCGGTATGACAAGTTGATCAGGAAGGCGCCAGCCGAGCTGCTCGGCAATCTCAAAGGCGAGTGTCTTCGAGCCTTCGGCGTAGTAGGGACGCACATTGACATTGACGAAGGCCCAACCCTCTTCCTCGGCTGCGATCTCACTGGCCAGCTTGTTGACATCGTCATAGCTGCCCTCAATCGCGATCAGCGTGGTGTCGTAGATGGCGGAGGCCAAGATCTTTTGCCGCTCGAGATTGTGAGGTATCAGGACGACCGACTTGATGCCGGCGCGCGCTGCGGCTGCGGCAACGGCATTGGCGAGGTTCCCGGTGGAGGGGCAGGCGAGAACCTGAAATCCCAGCTCGCGAGCCGCGGAAAGGGCGACGGCGACGACGCGGTCCTTGAAAGAATGAGTCGGATTGCCCGAGTCGTCTTTAACCCAAAGCTGCTTCAGACCAAGATCATCCGCGAGATTGCGGGCATCGACGAGCCGGGTGAAGCCGGGGTCGGTTGAGCGAAAGGTGGCGATGTCGGCTGGGACCGGTAGTAGCGGGGCATATCGCCAGATGCTCCGCGGGCCCGCCTCGATCTGCTCGCGGGTGAGGGTCGGAAATTCGTAGCCGACCTCGAGCGGACCGAAGCACTCGGTACAGGCGTAGAAGGGGCCAAGCGGAGCAGTCGCGCCGCACTCCCGACAAACGAGGTGGCTGGCATTTCCGAAGGCACCTGCCCGGACGCCGGGGGCCGAAGCTGGATCGGTGTCAACCACCGCAGTCATCGTCAGTCCTAACTTCATCTTTCTCAGCCGACCTTCGACTGAGCCGGAGTTGGCACCGTTTCTGATCGATCAGCCGGTTGCCGGGGAGTCCTTGGGCCGGTCCCTCGTCCCCTCTGGATGAACACGGCTCAGCCTAGGGTGGGTCCGAGTTTGGCGCACCGGGATTCCGCATCCTGGGAACGACGTCCATCTGCTGGGCGGATTATGCCGGGTAGTCGCGGCATAATCCGCCCAGCTGATTTGAGATCGGGCTTTGAACCGCTCCCGGCCACGGATCCGGATAGGTTAATGGGCCGTGATGGTGAAGAACCCGGACGAGCCAGCCATCCTTGCCGAGATCGAGGCAGACCTGGGGGAGTATCCCGACCGAGGATGAGGTTGAGATCCTGCTCAATGGGGCGCACCTGCACTCGCCTCGTACGCCGAGCACCACCGGTCCGACCCAACGGATGAGGCCACTCGTCGGCGGTTCACCCAGGAGTCATCCAGTCACGGCCAGGTGATCCCGTTGCCCCCGCCACGTAATTCCCGCTGCTGGTGCGGGTCGGGTCGTAAGTACAAGCACTGCTGCTTGAGAATCTCCAGCGGGCAATGATCTTGGGTGCCGGGTGGGGCCTGTGGCCTCCCTTCCGCGAAAGTGGTCGAAAACGACACGCCCGCGGCCGTTTCCGATGTCGGCTCTGACCACTTGCCGGGTGTGGCGTGCTACAGACCGACGCTGCCAGGATTGAATCCGTGAAATCTGGCTGGCCGGAAACGGGGTGGCAGTGGGTACGCTTCGGCGGCAACTTCGTCAATCTCAGTACCCCTGTCGGACTCGTGGTGGCCAAGATCGGCCGTGCCAAGATCAAACGCGGTCCTCGCGGCCTGTTTTTTGGAGAGCACTACCGCCTGAATTTCCCGATTGCCGGCGCTTTCACGATCGGCAATGTGATTACGACGACCACCACCTGGGATCAGATGTTGCGCAGGTATCCGTTCTTGATCAAGCACGAAGAGGCTCACACGTGGCAGTACTTCTATTGCCTGGGACTGCCTTACTACATCCCGTATGTGATCTGTATGGGCTGGTCGGTACTGCGCACCGGCGACCGGGCAGCGCGGAACTTCTTCGAACGCCAGGCCGGGTTGGCTACCGGCGGCTACCGGGATTATCCGGTAAGGCCGCTTGGGGAAGGAATTCGAGCCGTACTGGGGAAGCTGAAACTTACTCGATCGTAAGGTCGATGCCGAGGCGCTTTGCCGACCGATTGCGCTGCCGCGTCGCGCGCAGCCGACGCAACCGTTTGACCAGTAGCGGGTCTTGCGCAAGCGCCTCGGGCTTGTCGATCAAGGCGTTCAAGATCTGGTAGTAGCGCGTCGCCGACATCTGGAACTTGTCGCGGATCGCCTGCTCCTTGGCGCCGGCAAATTTCCACCACTGTCGCTCGAAGGCGAGGATCTCCGCGTCCCGGGCGCTCAGCCCATCAACGGGTTCCCTACCGTCATGCTGAGGACTCGAAGCGACGATCATGGGGCCATCGTAAACGGAAATCACATCGATGTCATTCGTAGTAGTGCGGGATTCCACATCAGCTGACAACGAGCCCCCGATATTTAGCCGCACCGAAGCAAGATAGCTGCTGCCGACCGAGTCGGCTACCCGGCACACCTGATCGGGCGATGTTGTTGGATAGAGCGATGACCGACCTCGTGGGCTGGGGCATCCTCGCCACTGGACACATCGCATCGGTATTCGCTCGTGATCTTGCCCTGTTAACCCATGAGGCACGGCTGGTCGCGGTCGGCTCCCGGAGCCTCGAGAGGGCGATGGCCTTTGCGGCTGATCATGGCGTTCTCCGGGCCTACGACAGCTACGCTGAGCTGGCCGGTGATCCCGATGTCGACGTAATCTATGTAGCCTCCACCCATCATGATCATTTCGCATCGGCGAAGCTCTGCCTAGAGGCCGGAAAGGCTGTGCTGGTTGAGAAGCCGTTGACAACCAGCCCCGCCGATACCGAGGAGCTGATCAATCTGGCGAGTGATCGCAATCTGTTCTTGATGGAGGCAATGTGGACCCGGACGAATCCGCTGGTTCGCAAGGCGGCCGGGCTGGCGGCATCAGGTGATCTTGGTGACATCCGGCATGTCTCGGCAGACTTCGGTTTCGCGTTTCGAGGGTCGGCGAGCCACCGGTTGCTCGATCCGGCCCTGGCCGGTGGCGCCATTTTGGATGCGGGGGTCTATCCGCTCCATGCGGTGAACCTCTTTTTGGGCGAACCGACCGACTTGCTCGGCTTTGGCAGCCATGCCGTGACTGGTGTGGACAGTCACGCCGCTGCGCTGCTCAGTTACCCGGCAACTGAAGTGCGCCCTGCTGCAACAGCGGCGGTGATCTGCTCTCTGGAGGTGGATCTGCCCACCAGTCTGCAGGTGTACGGAAGCTTCGGCCGGATCATGATCAACGACTTCTTCATCCGTCCCAAAGAGATGTTGGTCTATCACGGCCATCATCGCGATGTTGCGCCAGAGGTCATGGTGACCCAGTGGCCGGGCGGCGGCTACACCTTTCAGGCGCAAGAAGTCATGCGGTGCCTGCGAGCCGGCGAAGTGCAGTCGCCCATGGTGCCCTGGCGCGACTCGCTCGCGGTTTCGCGTACGCTCGCCCTCTGGCAAGCCGCAGTCGGCGAGACCCAACCGCAAGGCGACCGCCCACGACCAGACGACTTGCCACAGAAAGAGGACGCGCTACAGCAGGAGGAATCATGATGGAGCGGCTGACGGGCGTAATTCAGCCGTACGCCTGGGGATCGCTGACGGCGATTCCGGAGTTTCTCGGAAAGGAGCCGACGGGGAAGCCCCAGGCCGAGCTGTGGTTTGGCGCCCATCCGTTGGCCCCGTCTACGGTCGATGGTGAGCCGCTGGACAAGGTCGTAGCCCACGATCCCGTAGGCGTGGTGGGACGGGCTTCGGTCGAGGCTTTCGGTCCACGGCTTCCCTTCTTGCTCAAGGTGCTCGCCGCAGCGCAGCCGCTATCCCTACAGGCCCATCCATCACGTCAGCAAGCCGAGGCTGGGTTTGCACGGGAGCAAGCAGCCGGAATACCACGCGACGCACCGAACCGGACCTATCGCGACGGTTGGCCGAAGCCAGAGGTGCTGTGCGCGATGGTGGAGACCGATGCGCTGTGCGGCTTTCGTGAACCGCAGGAGACCTACCAACTGTTCGAGAAGCTTGGGGTTGCCAGCGCTCTCGACGTGGTGAAACCACTGGCGGATGCCGACGTACCGGCCGACAAGCGATTGGCAACCGTATTCGGGCGGCTGCTTCGGCTGTCAGCTGATCAGCGCTCGGTGATCACCGAGGTAGTACAGGCGGCCGAGGCGTCCAGTGCGGACAATCCGGAGTCCTTTACGCGTACTGCTCGCGAGCTTGGTCGGTACTATCCGGGCGATCCTGGCGTACTGGCCGCTCTGCTCATGAACAGGGTGACGCTGCATCCTGGTGACGCCCTCTATATGCCAGCTGGGAACCTCCATGCCTACCTCAGTGGCGGCGGTGTAGAGATCATGGCCAACTCCGACAATGTGATGCGCGGCGGCCTCACGCCCAAATACGTCAATGTCGACGAGCTGCTAGCGATCCTGGACTTCACACCCGGCTTTCGAGGCTTGATCACCCCCGTCGAAGAGTCGCGCGGGCTCTGGCGCTATCCCGCGCCCGCGCCTGAGTTCGCCCTTTGGCGCATCGAGACGCGGGGAGAGCCGGTAAACGTTCCCGCGGGAACGTCCGGGCGCATACTGCTGGTTACGGATGGAAACGTCAGTGTCAGGTCGGCTACCCAAGAACTTGATCTCGTACGCGGCGAAGCCGCCCTGCTGAGTGCGGGCGAGGAAGCTGTCGTGACCGGCCATGGCACGGCATTTGTCGGCGGTCCCGGACTGTTCTGATCTTGGTAGGCTTTCCCGGCATTGCTGGCGTGGCGCAATCGGTAGCGCAGCTGTCTTGTAACTAGTCGGGTCCCGTTACCACTCGTGATCGCCCATTTTCGCCGGCAACTGGCTGAGCGTAAATCGAAACCTCTCAACGGTCGTTGGTGGCCTCTGGTGATTAGTGGTATCCAGCAGTCTGCACACACAACTGCACACACCGAAGGTCAGTCACAACGCAGATAACCAAGATCAATTAGCAAGGCTCAACACATATCAGTGCTGGAAAACTGCCGGGGCTGGAGATCCCGAATGCAGCGAGATCTCATGTCCAAAATAACCGAGCTGGCCACCGGCCAGATCACCGCCACCGAAACGATCAGCGTGGAGCTGATCGAATCTAACGAAAACCCGGCCGTCGTGATCGTCATCTGGCCGGCTAAGCCCAGCGTGATCCACCCGCACCGATCCACGATGTGGCCGCCATAGCCGCTCGCACGTTCGCAACAGCCGCTACACAGCTCGGATCGATCAAGCGGGAGCGTCGCTGTGAAGCACGGTGAATGGCTCAGCATCCTGCTCCTGGCCTGGCCGATGGTGCTCGTTCTATCGCTGCTGACAGGAGCGATCAAGTCGATCGATTGCCACCGCCGTGGGACACAACTAGCGATCGCATATCTCAATCAGCAGCCAGGGCGCCGTCCACCGCCTCGTCGGCCGAGATGGACTCGAGATCAATACCCCTCGCGATTGCGTCGTTCTGCAGGGATACCGGAAGCGGCCGCCGCCAGACAGCCTCAAGGTCGCGGGTGACATCTTCGTCCCGGTACTCATTATCGAACGTCAGATTGACGTTTTGCCAGACTCGGTGGAAGCGCTCGGGAAGGTACCTGCGCACCGAAAACAGCGTCGGCCGGCGGTCGCCGAACGCCGATGTTGCCACGAGTATCTCCTTCGGGGTGTAGATACCTCTCCTCACCAATTCCCGGGGATTGAGGAGCACTTCCGAGACGAACGTTGGTCGCTGCTGCGGAGACAAGTCCATCAACTCGCGCAAAACCGCCCTGAACTCGCCTGTACTCACGAACGCAACCAAGTCGTCATACGCCGCTCGCATTGCGGCAGCTAATTCCTCTTGGCTGAAGTCGAGGTGTCGGTAGTTCGTCGACGACTGCGGCGTCACGTTTTCGCTCAACTAGAAGACGACCCCGGCGCCACCGCAGACCACAGGCCCGACGAAAGGCGGCACGCGTGATCCACCGCATGTGCAGCCCCCGATCGCAGCTAAAGTCAGATCGTTCGTGCTCTCACCGCCCTCCTCCCCGATGTCCCCGAACTCCGCCATCTCCGCCATCCCCTTCTCGAAGTAGCGGCTCGAAATCCGCATGCCAGGCGGAATCGGCACACCCATCTCCTTCAACCCTTCGGGCGAAAGGCGCCGGGATGCTTCATTGAGACGGTCCTCATCCGACGCGGACATGATCTGCCGCATCGCCTCAACATAAACGGGCGAGGTAAGGGCAGCGATCATTTCGTCGGTCATTCTGCGCATCTCCACGACTGCAGTCTCGACTTCAGGATCGTTAAGCTCCGGCATGATTGGCTCCTTAAAGGATGGGGTGACGCTAACCCCAAGATGAGGCAGAAACCTGGCTCGGTGAGTTCTATCCGACCGCACGCCGAGCTATCTGTCAACGGCGCTCCCGGGTCGCATGCGGCGATCAGACGTTCACCGTCGACGGTGTCGCGGAGCTGCAGCGCAACGCCGACCGGCTGGGCGGCTACTGGGCTACCACGACGCTCAACTTCGGGGGATGGATGAGCCAAACCGTGCAACGGCAGACGAAATCCGATGCTTTCGCCGCGATCGAATCGTAACTTCGCGTTGTCCTTGCTGGATTTAGTAACAGTTCTGCCCAATGCGCATTCTCGGCTCAGCGTTTTACTAGGCTGCCTTGCCTTAATCGCTTCGCCGTCTCGGTCTGTTTCGACGGTCAAACTCGGGTGTTCTGAATGCGCATTCGCGCCCTTCTAGTCGCGTGTCTCGTAGCAGCTTCCAGCCTTCTGCTCGCCACACCGGCTCACGCAGAGCCCGCCACTGTCTATATCTACAAGGTGTATTACAACTCCCCGGGCTCCGACACCGGCAGCAACTCCAGCCTGAACGCCGAGTATGTGGTGATCAAAAACGGCGACGACGTCTCTCACTCCATCTCGGGGTGGACAGTGCGCCATGCGGCCGGACACGTCTACACGTTCGGCACCCTCCGGCTCGGAGCTGGCAAACAGGCCATCATTCACACCGGCAAGGGCACCACTTACACCACGAGCGCCAGCACGCACCTGTACTGGGGTCGCAGTTGGTCTGTGTGGAACAACACAGGCGACAAGGTGATCCTGCGACGTGCAGACGGCTCATTGAAAGACACCTGCAGCTATCCCGGCGAGGGCGCTTCCAAGGTCTACTGCTAAAGCCATCCGCCGGTACGGGCGTTGCGGAAACGATCATGAGCGGCCAGAACAGCACCCCAGCGGGATGGTATCCCGATCCATCGGATTCTCAGCGAATGCGCTACTGGGATGGCAACAACTGGTCCGGCACTTCCTTTTCCGCATCTCCGAGCGCAGCTAACTCGAGCTCCGTTGAATCGTCGGCCTCTCAGCCGGACACCAGGCCGTGGTGGCAAACCTGGTTCGCCATCGTCCCCGGACTTCTGCTCTGCCTGCCTCTGGGGCTTGGTCTGTGGCGACGTCAGGGGACCTCGACGGTGGTGAAGACCGTAGTGACAGGGGTAACGGTTCTTCTGTTGGGTACCTTCTTCCTGGTGCCAGTCGACCCGGCCGCCACAACTGCCACCATTCCCGCTGCAAGCCCCAGCGACACTCCATCCGCATCCCCAACTCCATCGACGGCAACGGTTCCGGCTGTTAAGGGCCTTAGTCTGACAAAAGCGAAGCGCAAATTGCGCGCCGCCGGCTTTGAGGTGTGTGACATTCATCGCCGACCGTCCAGTAAGAAAAAGGACACCGTTCTAAAGCAAGGTGTCGGTGAGGGCACTGAGCTGGAACTCGGGTCCAGCGTGGCTCTTGTTGTAGCAGCGCCGCTACCTAAGGTGCCCTCAGTAGTTGGCAACTCGGAAGCCTCGGCCGTCCGAAAGATTAAGAGTGCTGGCTTCAAGGTCAATAAGACAACGCAGACCAGGACCAGCGGTCAAGACGGTGTGGTACTCAGTCAGTCACCCGGCGGAGGAACACGGGCCAAGCCAAAATCAGTGGTTCGCATCGTGATTTCGAACGTGCAACGCAGCACCGGCGGCGGCAGCACCGACACTGGCGTGACTGGCAATTGCACCCAGGGCTACTCTCCGTGCCTTGCCCCGGCATCGGACTATGACTGCCGTGGCGGCTCGGGCAACGGACCCAAATACACCGGACCCGTACGAGTTACAGGTTCCGACCCGTACGACCTCGACAGAGACGGTGACGGAAAAGCATGCGAATGGTCATGATCAAGACGCCATCGTGGACGGCGTTAACGGGGGCAAGACCTAGGGAGGAGATGTAACGGTGGGTTTCAGGGTCAGGAAGAGCTTCAAGTTGGCTCCAGGGGTCAGAATGACGGTGACCCCAAGGGGCGTCGGCGTCAGCGCCGGTCCCCGTGGAGCGAAGCTCTCAGTTCATTCCAGCGGGCGACTGACACAAACACTCAGCATTCCCGGATCCGGCATCTCGCATACGGCAACGCTGAGACCTTCTGCGCGCCGTCCCGGCGGTTCGGCTCCGCCGGCCAGCCCGAGCGGACCGTCGCAGTCGTCCCCGCCGACGCCGGGCTTGCTCGCGTCTAAGTGGGAGAAACAGCTCTGGACGGTAGCCGTTCGACGGCCGACTCCGCCCGACATCGCTGATGTCGCCAAGCTAGATCCGCGCTCGCACCACGTTGTGGCCTTTCTAGAGACAGTGATGCATCTCGTACCCAGCGCGGACCTACCTTCAGCGCGGCACAGGGTGGAGTGGTTGTGGTCGTCTGGGTACGACCCCGCCCGCGACCAATTCCTGAACCGATACATGCCTGAGCTGACAATCGCGCTCGCCCTGACTGCCGAGATCACTGCGGCGCTTCCGGTGAACCGTGAAGCACTGGGGCTCCTGCTGGCCGAACTCCGCCAAGCGACTGGGGACATTGCGCAGGCTATAGATTGTGTCGAATCCTTGACGCCCTCCAGTCCCACCGCAGTCTCGCTTGCTGAGTTGTACGCATCACAGAACCGGTGGCGGGACATCGTCGACCTGACAAACGACCTGGAAAATGATGATGAGCTGCTGACTTACCTGTTGATTCAACGAGGGGTCGCCTTGCGCGAGCTGCGGATGTTCGATGCGGCCCGCGACTCTTTCAAGAGAGCGCTAGCAGCCCGCTCCAGGCCACCTATCCTTCGCCACCTTGGACTTGTCGAGCGAGGCCAGTGCTACCTTGCCGAAGGTAAACGAGCCATGGCCCGGAAGGATTTCCAAAAGGTACTGGCCGAAAATGCCAACTATCCCGGCCTAGCCGATCATCTCGCGGCGGTCGGCGAGTGAGCCTCGGACCCTTCAGGGGCGGCTTTTGGCCGGCTCCTACACCTACTCGAACGGATCGCCCTATTCGTAAGACGCTGCGGCGTACCGCCGAGCAGGCCCTAACCTTCACTGAGCGTGCTGCCCTTATGAGTGGCGGTTTCAGACGAATTGCATAGCGATCTCCCGCGCACGTTTTGAGAGGAGCTTATGCCGATGTTCCAGATCAACGTAATCAGTGAGCCTGCTGCGGCCCTTAAACCGGAGCGGAACTTCTGGGATATCGACCTGGCTTCTCTAGGCCGGTACGATCTCGAACTGGTTAAGCCAGCCTTGCTTTTCGCTGATTCGATTGAATTGACAAGTTTCCGCGTAGATATGCAAGCCCTCGTTGCGGCAGATGCATTCCAAAATACACGGATGCCTATGCGTTATATCCGAAATTTCGGCTATCTCTCGATTCGTCGATCGGTTGACGAGCTTGAGGCGCTTGGACTGACGCCGAAGGATCTATCTAGTGCTGCCGACGCTCAAGCTCTGATCTCTGGAGGACCGGAACTAGTCACCGAATTCGCGGCGAAGTACAACGATCAGATCATCGCGTACCAACGCGGTTTCGCGGCTATCTTGCGACGAAGGAGGTATAACCTACAAAACGACGAACTGGATCAGGCGATCCAACGAGGCGTACTAACCTGCACGAGTTGGCACGAGGAACAGGACCCGTTCTATCTGAATTGGAAGGACCTGTTAGACGACTTCATACCGGAAGCAGCTGATATCTTGCTGCGGCGTCTAAGCAATGATTCCAAGGTGCCACTGCTTGATCCAGGTAGTCAGCTGGCGCTTTCAAGGCCTTTGTCTGACACCGCAACTGTGCTAACGAGTACGGTCTCGAGAGCGAATCTTCCGATCCTAGTTGCGAGTTCCGTCCTCGCCCAACTTCCCTCACTTGCCGACTCTACTGTCGATGAAATCCTTGATCTGCGCGACTCGCTATCCGAATACTTGCCCGCTTTCCGAGGCAAAATTATCGAGCTTGCAGACGAAATCAGTCAGACGGCCCCCGACGACAACGCGAGATTAGCGGTAGAAATCGAGCGAAAGTGGCATAAAGACATATATCCGGCCCTTAAGGAGATTGAGCTTGAAGTAAAAAGTGGCTTGTATCCTCGGAACCTCCTTCGCTCCATCACAACCGACAAAACCACTCTGGCCAGTGCCGCAACATCGGTGACGTTGGCCGCTGGAAGCGTCTATGCGGGGGCCGGAACGTTTCTTCCGGCAGCAGCGGCAGCTGTGTACCCCTTCGTTAAGGCGTTGAATGACTCAGCAGAGGCGTCGAGCCACGCTAAGAAAAACCGGCTGTACTTTCTATACCGATTAAATAAGAGACTAAGAAAGACGCGGACGAAGAAAAGGCCAAAGCGACCGTAGAGGTCACGCCTCCACCAACAAGATCGGCTGTCCTGTCGGACTTAGCGCCTCCTGGCCATTCGCCGACGCTGATGCTCCCGACACTCCTTGCAGACGCAACCCGCGACGTACGCCGCATTACTCCCGTGCTCAAGATCGTCTCTACAGGCAGCCATCAGAGCGCCGTCGAGGGCTGCCGACCACTCGGCATCGATCTTGGTGAGGCCCCATACTTGGTTGGAAATCAAACTCAGGTCACGAAGCACCGTGCGGAACGGCTGGCCGCTGTAGATGGCGTCCAGGAGCTGTTGCCGTACGTCGGCGGGAAGCCGCTCTTGTGCTCTGGCCCGTCCCCCTGCGTGTCCCTGCGCGCCCGGCGACATTCCGTGCACGACAGCCACTATGCCAGCCTGCTGATGTGCCGGCGCCCGCGTTGGTCACCGCATGAACGCTAGCGGGCGCCTCCAGAGATCTCCCGCGCGATCCCGCACTAGGCGATCCCAGACTTTGTCGCTATTTCGACATCGGATTCATGAGTCCTGCCCGCAGGTCCTGATTTCAATGCGCCAACTGTATTTCGGCTCGCGGTGGCGAGAGAGACCGCAATCGTCATAATGCCGAGGACAAACGAGATGAATCCGACACTACGACGAACGCTGCCACCAATCTCCCTGTACCCATCAGTGAGCACCTCATATCCAAATTGGAACGCCGATAAGAATAGCACGAATGGAACGAAGCAGTACGCAAGCTGCCTGGCGCGCGGCGTTCCCAGTATAAGGAGGCCGACCAAGAGGAACATGAATGGTATGTAAAACTGTGGATGACCCACCTTGTAGATGAGGGGGTACGTGAGTCCCGCGAGGGCGGCACCTTCGATCCAGGTCAGTTCCATCTTGTAGGCGACTGCCAGCAGGACAGCGCAGCCTATAAGAACGAAGATGGAGTTGAAGTCGACTAGGAAATCGACGATGGACGAGTCGCCACCAAGTTCAGGGTGGCTTCGGAAGGCAGCGAGGGGAGATAAGAGCTTGGGCCGTCTTGAGGCTCCCGAGACGAACGGCGCTATGAATCCATTACCCCAGATGGCGAGGGACAATACAAAGCCTACAAAAGTTGTGCAGCTGGTTGTCAGGAATAGCTTGCTATTGAACTTGCGGCCGTCGAGGCAGAAGAACGCCAACAGGAGTGCTGGATAGAACTTAAGTAGTACGGCCAGGCCCAGAAGAACGCCCGCGACCACTAACCGGCCGCGAAATCTTGCGAGAACCGCAAGTCCTACCAGCGCGGCGGCTAATGCATCATTTAGCCCAAATGAAATGACGATGCTGATGACAAGAAAGTTCAAGGGTACGAAAATCAGATAAGCGACCAACGAACTGGTTCGTGGTCGTGACTTCAGCAGCGCAGCTGCGAGCAGAAAATTCGTCGCTAGGAAGGCCACCACCATAAAGAGTTTCGGGATCAGGGGACCAAGCTCGGCAAGGTATGCAAGAGCCACGTGCAAGGGTCCGTAAGCGCTGCCCTCGCCCCACGGATCCTGTCCCTTCGCGACCAACGACCATTGGCGGAGATAGGCGACGTAGTCATGGCGAGCACCCCTAAGGACTGACACCGCCAATGCCACAGTCGACCAAGCCAGGATCAGGCCGAGCATCAATTTGTCGACCCTCGCACGAGACTCCGGAAGGGTTCCGGTCATACTTAAATGCTTAGCAGCCTCGGTCTGGGATGCCGAGCGATGTGGGGCCGTAGGCGAGACAAAGGGCCTCCGTTAAGTCGGTTGCCGAGTTGGGCGTCCAGCGAATCTCAGCCGCTATCTCGCGGCTCGAGCGCACAAATTGTTAAGTACCGTAGCAGGTCTCCGCGCACCTCGCTTGCCCCGTGTGAAGTCGGTGTGAAAGCCGGCCTGGCCTGAAAGGAGCGAACTACAGGCCGGGAGCCGTTCCTCATGTAGGCCTGTGATCTAACAGCACCGCGACGGATTACCCGGAGGCAGCATCACGACGGGCCTACCTAGAGACAGCGCAGCGACGTGCGTGTCTGTCGTCACGGCCCGCGTGGCACGCTTGTTCGACCGAACTCGTGTGTGATGCTCAGCAATGTGACTGAGCCGCCAGGGGATGCTAGCCGCGATATACCAGACCCTATTCGTCGCGCTGTTCGTCAGCGGTGTGGATTTGGATGCGTCATTTTCGGACTTCCTTTGTACACGTACGAACACATGTTGGGCTGGGCAACAGTTCAAAGACATGTTGCCGATGAGATGACTCTGCTCTGTGATAAGCACCAGCGGGAGAGAAGGAACGGGTTACTACCAATCTCGGATGTCCAGGCTGCCAATCAGGATCCGTTCAACCGAAAGTCAGGCTCATCAGCACCCTATGCTCTGCACTATTCTGGAGACCATTGCGAGGTAGATATCGGATCTAATGTGCTCACAGCACCGATGATGAGCGACCTCGTTGCCGTCCAGGTTGACGGCGAGCCTCTCGTCGCA